>JGI12478J12828_1000707_pt1 | contig 8520 bp, 10 predicted proteins | sample A23E2SouthBayCA_FD_12828 | JGI IMG/M metagenome (IMG submission 12828) | reverse complement strand
GCGGGCAAGGGTGAGGTTGTTCGCCTATTAAAGGAGGTCGTGAGCTGGGTTTAGACCGTCGTGAGACAGGTCGGCTGCTATCTATTGGGGGTGTTATTGGTGATTGACAGGAACGTTCATATAGTACGAGAGGAACTATGAACGGGTGCCACTGGTGTATCGGTTGTCCGAGAGGGCAAGTGCCGAGCAGCTACGCACCACGGGGTAAGAGCTGAATGCATCTAAGCTCGAAACCCACCTGGAAAAGAATCACCGTCGAGGTCTCTCGTAGAAGACGAGTTCGATAGACTCGGGGTGTACGCGTCAAGGCAACGAGACGTTCAGCCCGCGAGCACTAATCGACCGAATGCCACACACTCATGCACTCACCACATTACGTGGTCGAGTCCAGGCGTTAACTGGATTGCACTTACACACGGACGTTCGCCGATACTGGCGTCCCGGACTTCGGTCCGGGGACAACGGTTCGATTCCGTTGGTCGGTATTAAGGCGGCCATAGCGGCGGGGGAACTCCCGTACCCATCCCGAACACGGAAGATAAGCCCGCCTGCGTTCCGGTCAGTACTGGAGTGCGCGAGCCTCTGGGAAATCCGGTTCGCCGCCTGCTATTCATACTTCATCAAGCCTCGAACAGCCACTGCGCTGTTCGGGGCTTTTTGTATTTGTAGCGCGGAGTGGCGACGCTCCGGACCGCTACGTTTAAGCGAGCGAGCGCAGTATCACGAGACAGTGCCAAGGTGGCAGAGTCCGGCCTAACGCAGCGGCCTGCAGAGCCGCCCATCGCCGGTTCAAATCCGGCCCTTGGCTTTCTCGCGGGCGTCGTCGTTCGCTGCGACCGCGTCGTCGCGTCGCGGTTCACGCGACGGGAAAGTAACGATTATACGACGCCCTCTCTACGCTTCGAGTATGCAACGACGTGCTGCGGCGGTGTCCGTCGTGGTCTTCATTCTGCTGGCGGCTGGCGCGTACACGTTCATCGGCGCCGCTCAGCAGCCCGACGTGACGCTCGAGGAACCGGATCACACGGTCTCGGCTAGCGAGACGCTGACGCTGGCGGGGACGTCGTACAGCTTCACGGAGGTCTCGGACGGTTCCGCGACCGCGGAGTGGACCAACGAGTCCGCGCGGTACACGGAGTCGTGGGCTGCGAACGACACGGTCGTCTATCGGGGCGACAACTACTCGGTCGTGATTCCCGAACCAGACGGACCCGACGGAGTTCGAGCTCCGAGAGGTCCAGACGGTCGACCGGCCGACGGTCGAGCAGGACGGGACGACGTACGTCATCGTCGAGGAGGACGGCGAGCGGCGGCTCGTCGAGCGCGGCGAGTACCTCGACGACCCGGTCGTCCACGCGTTCGCAGAGGGCGATACCGTCGAGCGACCGAACAACGACAACGAGACGCGCGTGGGTGCGGTGACGAACTCGTCGGTGACCGTTGAGTGGTTCGCGCCGCGGACCAACGAGGTCAGTTTCGGCGAGGGCGAGAACACGACGGTCGGTGACACGACGTATCTCGCGCACTTCGAGCAGCAGGGCGGGGAGTCCGTCCTCCAGTTGACGACCGACTACGAGGACTACCACTCGGACGTGGAGGCGCAGGAGGTGTTCCACGAGCGGATGAACGGCCTCTGGGGCGTCGCTATCTTGAGCGTGCTCGCGGCGGCGTTCCTCGTGATGTTGGCGTTCATGCCGTCGCGGTACTGACCGCGGCTTCGCCGTTCCGTCACCGTTAACGTGTTCCGCGGCGAGGCGTCGTGCATGCAACAGCTGTTCGCTGATACGCTGGACGTCTACGGCGTCCTCGTGGGCGTGTTCGTGGCTCTGGTCGGCGTCGGGACGCTCGTCGGGATGCCGTGGCAGTACACGAGCGGCGGCGTCGTCACCGCCCTACAGGTCCTCGGCGCGCTCGGTGCCGTGGGCGTTAGCGGGCCGAGAGGGATTTGAACCCTCGACCGTCTGGTTAAAAGCCAGACGCTCTGCCGGACTGAGCTATCGGCCCTCGATGTCACGTCGGGCGGGGCGACGTTAAACGTTTACCATCCAGCGAAACCCTTAGGCGGCCGTCGGCGAACCGATTCGTATGCACGGAGTACGCGAGTTCGCGTCGGACTTCGTCTCGTTCGCGTCGACGGACGGGGCGGAGGCGCCGGTGTCGTCGTGGTTCTCGTCGCGGTTGGCGGAACTCGGGTTCGAGACCTACGAGTGGGAGGTGGACGCGGAGTCCCTCGCCGGGCACCGTTCGTTCCCGGACGACTCGGACGCGATACCGGCGGCCGACCGGCGGAGCGTGGGTGGCGTCTTCGAGGTTGGCGACCCGGACGCGGGGCCGACGCTCGTGTTGAACGGCCACCTCGACGTGGTGCCGGCCGACGAGGCGGTGTGGTCGTCGCAGCCGTTCGAGGCGCGGTGGCGCGGCGACGAGCTGACGGCGCGCGGCGCGGCCGACATGAAGTCGGGGCTCGCGGCGTGCGTGTTCGCGGCCCTGGAACTCCGCGAGCGCAACGTGGACGGCCGCGTGGTCGTCGAGGGCGTCGTCGGCGAGGAAGCGGGCGGCGTCGGCGCCGCGACCGCGGCGCTGGACAATCCATACCCGTTCGAGCGCGACGCGGCAATCATCGCGGAGCCGACCGCGCTCACGCCCGTGGTCGCGTCGGAGGGGAGCCTGATGACGCGCCTGCGGTTGACCGGCCGGTCGGCGCACGCGGCGACGCCGTGGCGCGGCGAGTCGGTGCTCGACCACTTCGATACGGTTCGGGAGGCGTTCGCCGACCTCGCCGCGGAGCGCGAGGAGACCGTTACGCATCCGCTCTACGAGGCGTTCCCGACGAAGTGGCCGGTCGTCTGCGGGACCGTGGAGGCGGGCGAGTGGGCGTCGACGGTGCCGGCGTCGCTCACCGCGGAGTGGCGCATCGGTGTTGCGCCCGGGGAGACCGTCGCGGAAGTCGAGGCCGAATTCGAGGAGCGCCTCGCCGCGGTCGTCGCCGCCGACGACTGGCTCGCCGAGCATCCCCCCGAGTTCGAGCGGTTCTCCGTGCAGTTCGAGCCCTCGGAGGTCGAGCCCGACGAGCCGGTGGTGCGCGCCGTCCAGTCGGGGATGCGCGCGAACGACCTCGGCGAGACCGACCCGCGGGGCGTGACGTACGGCGCGGACGCGCGCCACTACATCGAGGCGGGAATCCCGACCGTGATGTTCGGCCCGGGGAGCATCGAGCAGGCGCACTTCCCGGACGAGACCATCGACTTCCGGGAGGTCGAGACGGCGGTGGACGTGCTCGCGGACGCGGGCGAGGCGTTCCTCGCCCAGAACTAGAGGTACTCGCGGAGCGCGTCGGCGACGACGTCGTCGGCGTCGCGGTCGGAGACCGTCGCGTGCCGGCGGAGGTCGCGGTAGACCGGCGACGGGAGCGTGACCGTGAGTTCGCCGGGAGTGACGCCGAGTTCGCCGAGCACCTCGTCGAGGGGTTCGCCGTCGTTGACGGCGCTGGCGGCCCGTCGAACGTCCCGGACAGTGAGGTCGTTGTCGACGACCGCCCACGCGAGGAGGTAGCGGTCGTCGCCGCCGACGCGCGCGATGTGTTTCGCGGCGGTCGGGGGGATGTGGCCCGCGGCGACGTGCTCGCGGACGGCCCGCGGGAGGTCGTGGACGCGCGCCCACTTCCGGATGAAGGAGACGCCGACGTCGCCGTCAGCGCGCTCGGCGGCGGCCTTGTAGGAGTTCTCCGCGCGGACGAGCGCGGCGCAGGCGGCGGCCCCGCGGAGCATGTAGAGGTGGCTGTCGCCGAGTTCGTCGCGCGCGAACGCGCCGACGGTGCGGGCGGCGTCGGCGACGCTGTCGGGGTCGTCGGGGTCGAACGAGACGGCTTCGTGGGCGTGCTCGCCGGTGACGCGTTCGTCGCCGCGGACGACCGGTTCGCCGACGGGGGATTCGCGGTCCGTCGGCGGGAGCCGCTGGTCGTCGGTCATGGCGTCCAGTAACGGCGTTGCGCGTAAAACACCTATTCCTCGTCGTCGTGGTCCTCCCGGCGCTCCGAGAGGTGCTCCCAGATTTCCGTGCAGCCGGCGCCGGGTTCGACGTCGGTGAGGTGGTCGTCGTCGCGGTCCTGTGTCTCCTCGGGGTCGGCGTCGCGTTCGGCGTGTTGGTTCACTCGCCGTCCACCTCCGCTGTGAACAGTTCGGGTGCGGCGTCGGCGGACGCGTGTTGGCGGCGGCCGCGGGTGCGCGATTGCATACTCACTGGTACGGCGTACGGACGGATAACTGTCGCTGCGCGCGCAACGCCCGCCAGCGCTAGGTGGTACCGGGGATTCTTGACGGTAGTGGAGACGACAGGCAGGCGTTGCCAGCGCCGACGGGTGGACCCGACTGGACCGTTGAAGGAGCGTATGGCGACGCGACTGCGGCTGCTCGACGACGCCGCGTGGGTGAGCGTGAACGACGAGCGCGAGGTGGGGACCAGCGAGGTGTGGCCGGTCGCGGAGAGCTTCTGTTCGTGCGCGCTCGCGTGGCTGGTCGTCGAGGCGTTCGTCGACGTGGGCGTGGACGGCCGCCGCGTGGAGGCGCGCGCGCACGGTCACTGTCTGAACTGCGGGGAGTCGGGAACGACGCCGTGGCTGCCGGTCGGGAAGGCGACCGACGACGGGTTCGCGCTGGTCGAAGGGGTTCGGCGATAGCGGTAAGAGCGGCCGCTATCGGCCGGCCGCGGGGAACCTTGACACGATGCACGCTTTGGTATGCCCGGACGCCGAGTGTGTGTCTATATGCCCACGGACGTCGAGCGCTGGAAGGACGAGGTCTACGGTAACGAGATCCGGGAGCATCTCTTCCGGTTCGCGGAGGAGGGGTGGGACGCCATCCCCGACGACGAGGCGGACGCGTGGTTCGAGCGGTTCAAGTGGTGGGGGCTGTACCACCAGCGGAAGGGCCAAGAGAGCTACTTCATGATGCGCATCGGGACGCCCAACGGCGTCCTCGAACCCGGCCAGCTCCGCACGGTCGCGGAGATCGCCGACGAGTACGCCCGCGGCCCCGTCGACAATCCGGAGTTCGGCGCGGCGTACTGCGACTGGACGACCCGCCAGTCCATCCAACTGCACTGGATCAAGCTGGAGGACGTCCCCGAGATATTCGAGAAGCTCGAAGCCAACGACCTCTCCACCCAGCAGGCGTGTGGCGACTCGTGGCGGAACATCGTCGGCTGCCCGGTCGCCGGGAAGGACACCCACGAGCACATCGACGCGTGGCCGGTCGCCGAGGAACTCCACGAGACGTTCAAGGGCGACGACGAGTACGCGAACCTCCCGCGCAAGTGGAAGGTCTCGGTGACGGGCTGCGACCAGGGCTGCGGGCAGGGCGACATCAACGACCTCGCGTTCGAGCCCGCGGAGAAGCACGGCGAACTCGGTTTCAACGTCCGCATCGGCGGCGGCCTCTCCCGGAAGGAGCCGCGGCTCGCCCGCGACGTCGACATCTGGGTGCCCGAGGAGAAGGCCACGGACATCGCGGCCGCGACGACTGAGCTGTTCAACGACCACGGCGACCGCGAGGACCGCTACAACGCCCGCATCAAGTTCCTCGTCGACGAGTGGGGCGCCGAGAAGATGCGCCGCGTCCTCCAAGAGGACTACACCGACTGGGACCTCGAGACCGCGGGCGAGGACCTCCGCGACCAGTACACGTACAACGCGGGCGGCCACGAGCACGGCGACCACGTCGGCGTCCACGAGCAGCCCGACGGCAACTACTACGTCGGCCTGAACGTGCTGGTCGGCCGAATGGGCGTCGAGGCGACCTACGAGCTCGCGGACCTCGCCGGCGAGTACGGCAGCGGCGAGGTGCGGCTCACGCAGCGCCAGAACGTCATCGTGACCGACATCCCCGAGGAGGACCTCGACGACTTCCTCGCGGCGGACCTCCTCGACGACTACTCGCCGGACCCCCACCCGTTCATGCGGGGCTCCATCGCGTGTACGGGCACGGAGTTCTGCTCGCTGTCCATCGTGGAGACGAAGAACCGGCAGGTGCGGTACGCGCGCTGGCTGAAGGAGAACGTCGACGTGCCCGCGGGCGTCACGGACTTCCACATCCACCTCTCGGGCTGCACGGCGTCGTGCGCGCAGCCCCAGATTGCGGACGTCAGCCTCCGCGGGATGAAGACCCGGAAGGACGGCGAGCCCGTCGAAGCGCTCGACATCGGGCTGGGCGGCGGCCTCGGGGAGAACCCCCACTTCGCGGAGTGGGTGGAGATGCGCGTGCCCGCCGACGAGGTGCCGGGGTACATCCAGAACCTCCTCGACACGTACGAGGCCGAGCGCGAGGACGAGGAGACGTTCCGCGAGTTCATCCAGCGCCACGAGGAGGACGCCCTGCAGGAGCTCGCCGACCCCGAGGAGACCGACTACGACGACCCGTACATGCACAACACGAAGATGACGTGGTACCCGTACGCCGAGGACGACGACATGGACGCCAGTCCCGCGCCGACGAACGGCGACGGCGAACCCATCTCCGCGGACGACTAACCGCTCCGACGCTCGTTTTCCCGGTCTTCGGTTGTCGCTGTCGAAACACCCACGGGGCTGTCCCGCGTTCGCCCGCCATGGCCGACCGCATCATCAAGGTCAACGCGTACACGACGTTCAACCTCCTCGACGGCGAGGCGGAGGGTCACGGCTGGACCGAGGAAGCGCTCGCCGTGCTCAACGTCACGACCGACGACGGCGACGTCCGCCTCGAACTGGAGTTGGACAACACGGACACCGACCGGGTGCCCGCGCACGCCGAGCGCGCGACGCTTTCCCCCGAGCAGGCCCGCGAACTCGCGGGCGAACTGGAGTCGTACGCGGCCCGCGCGGAGAGCGACGAGTAGCTACACCTGAATCGTCGGGCCGCGGTCGGGCGCGCTGGCGTCGAAGCCGTCCGCGCGCAGTTCCTCCGCGAACCACTCGCAGCGGTCGCCGTGGTTGACCAGCACCTCGGCGCCGTGGTAGTCGTCGAGGAAGTCGCGCAGGCCGTCGCGGTCGGCGTGCGCGGAGAAGTCGTAGCTGTTGACGCGCGCGGCCACGCGGCGGTGGCGGCCGCCGAGTTCCGCGCTCCCCGTGTCCAGTAGCTCGCGGCCCGGCGTCCCCTCGACTTGGTGGCCGGTGAGCGCGACCTCGTGTTGAGGGCTGCCCGCGATTTCGGGGACGTACGTCATCGCGGGGCCGCCCGAGAGCATCCCGGCGGTGGTGACGATGGCCGTCGGCTTCTGCGCGATTCGCTTCCGCTGGCCGTTCCGCGTCGAGGCGTCGAGGAAGCGCGCGTGGCCGCGGGCGGCCCGGAACGCCTCCGGGTCCCGGAGGAACCCCTCGCTCTGCGCGAACCGCTCGGTGACGGCGACGCCCATGCCGTCCACGTAACAGGGGATGTCGTGGGCGGCGCACACCATGAACAGCTCCTGCGTGCGGCCGACCGCGAACGCGGGGACGACGGCGGTGCCGCCGCCGCGAATCGTGTCCGTGACCGACGCCGCGAACGCGTCCTCGATGCTGTCGCGGCCCTCTCGGGTCACGTCCGCGTACGTCGCCTCCGTAATCACCACGTCGGCGTCGGGTCGCGCGGTCGTGCCCGCGAGCAGGCGCTGGTCTTCGGTGTTGAAGTCCGCCGTGTACAGCAATCTGGTCTCTCCGTCGTCCACCAAGACGTGCGCGCTCCCGGGAATGTGGCCGGCGTCGTACAGCGTGACCTCGTAGCCGGCGGCCTCGAAGGGGTCACCGTAGCCGTGGGTCTCGGACACTTCGCCGAGCGCTGCGACTTCCGCGCGCGTGAACGGGCAGTCGTAGCGGCCGCCGCGCTCGCCGCCGCCCTGCAGCTTCAGGGTGTCTTCGGCGAGCAGGCGCGTGAGGTCGCGCGTGGGCGGCGTCCAGTGAATGGGGGGACGGCGCGTGCCGGCGACGAGCGCGGGGACGGCGCCGGCGTGGTCGAGGTGGCCGTGGCTGACGACGGCGGCGTCAGGGTCCACGTCGTCGGGGTAGCTCGGGGGCGTCCCCGGCTTCATGCCGTAGTCGAGCAGCAGCGAGTCGTCGACGAGAATCGCGCTCCGCCCGACCTCGCGGGCGCCGCCGAGAAACCGCAAGTCCATGCGCGTGGTAGGGCCGCGCGGCGCTTGGGTCCGTCGGTCGCCGCGACCGACCGCTCCCGAGAGCGGGCCGGAAAACGTTTTCGCGGTCACGGCCTAACCGCTTCCACGAATATGTTCGTCCACGTTCCCGCGGTCTGGTACCGTGCTCGGCAGTTTACCTGTTCCTATCCCTGACCGACGAAGTGAGGCAAACATGGACGAGCACTACTCGCGCAGACGGTTCCTCGCAAGCACTGGTGTCGTCGGTGCCGCGGCGCTCGCCGGCTGTTCCGGCGGCGGTGGCGGCGACGGGGGCGACGGCGGTGGTAGCGACGAGACGGCGACCGAGGCACAGACCACGGCGTCCGGCGGCGACAGCAGCGGGACCGTCGTGCAGGTGGGGCCGGGCGGCCAGCTCAA
>JGI12478J12828_1000698_pt1 | contig 8586 bp, 10 predicted proteins | sample A23E2SouthBayCA_FD_12828 | JGI IMG/M metagenome (IMG submission 12828) | reverse complement strand
CTACCCGGAGACGCGGTCGCTGACCTACGAGGGACTAGCCGGGCGGGACCGCTGGCTCGCCGCGGCGAGTCTCGGGCTCGCGGCGGCCGCGTTCGCCCCGGTCCGGCTCGTCGCCGAGGGAGCGACGGCGACCGTGCTGTACGCGGAACTGCTGGGCATCACTGTCGGCCTCCTGCAAGTAGGCGCGCTGCTGGAAGCGCGGACCTGACTACAGTTCGTCGCGGACCGCGCGCGCCAACTGTTCGAAGTCCGCGTCGACGGGCACCACGTCCACGCGCACGCCGCGGGACTGGGCGGTTTCGCGCGTCGGCGGGCCGATACAGCCGACGACGGCGTCGTTCAGGCCGGCGAGCGCGGCCTCGCGGACGCCGCGGGCCTCGGCCTCGTCGAGCCAGTGCTCGACGGTCAGCGAGGAGGAGAACAGCGCGGCGTCGAGGTCGCCGTCCGCGGCGAGGTCGACCGACTCGCCGGCTTCGGCGGGGACGACGAGTTCGTACAGCACCGTCTCGTGGACGTACGCGCCGGCGTCGTCGAGGCCGTCGGTGAGCACCGCGGACCCGTGGTCCGAGCGCGCGACCTCCACGCGCGCGCCCTCGACCGCGCCGTCGAGCGCGGCGACCAGCCCGCTGCTCGTGTACTCCTCGGGCACGAGGTCGACCGCCCAGCCCGCCGCGCGGCAGGCGTCGGCGGTCGCCTCGCCGATGGCGCAGAGCGTCGCGTCGCCGGGCGTCCAGCCCGCGTCCGCGGCGAGTTCGACGCCGGTCTTGCTCGTCAGCACCGCGTAGTCGGCGTCGCCTCTCGGGGTTTCGCCGGTCGGCTCGACGGCGAGCATCGGGTCCGGCACCGGCTCGGCGTCCAGCGATTCGAGGAGTTCCGCCGCGTCGTCGAGGCGGTCGTCGTCGGGGCGGAACACCGCGACCTTGGGGGCGGTCATTTCGTCTCCTCCCGCACGCCCGCGACGCCGCCGATGACGGTGACGGCGGGCGGCTCGATGCCGACCTCGTCGCGGGCCTCAACAATGGTGTCGAGGGTGCCGGTGGCGACCCGCTGGCCGGGCCGCGTTCCCTTCTCGATGAGCGCGACCGGGGTCTCGGAGTCCATGCCGGCCTCGCGGAGCGCTCTCGTGTAGTCGGGGAGCTTCCCGACGCCCATCAGCACGACGATGGTGCCGCCGGTGGCCGCCAGCGCCTGCCAGTCCACCGCGGACTCCTCTTTCGTGGGGTCCTCGTGGCCCGTGACGAACGAGACGGAGGACGCGTGGTCGCGGTGCGTCACGGGGATGTCCGCGGCGGCGGGCGCGGCGACCGCCGACGAGATGCCGGGCACGACCTCGAAGGGCACGTCGCGCTCCGCGAGGTACACCATCTCCTCGCCGCCGCGCCCGAACACGAACGGGTCGCCGCCCTTCAGCCGGACCACGTCCTTGCCCTCCTTCGCGAGTTCGACCATGCGGGCGTTGATGTCCGACTGGGGCGTGCGCTCGCCGCCGGCGCGCTTGCCCACGTCCTCGCGTTTCGTCTCGGGAATCTCGGAGAGAATCGCGGGGCCGGGGAGCTTGTCGTGGAGCACCACGTCCGCATCCTCCAGCAGGCGCGCGGCCTTCACGGTCAACAGCTCGGGGTCGCCCGGGCCGCTCCCGACGAGGTAGACGGTTCCGGTCATTCCCGCTTTGCCTCCTCGATGAGGTCCGTCGCGCCGCGCTTGCGGAGGTCAGCGGCGAGCTCGCGGGCCTCTGCGGCGTAGTTCTCAATGTCGAGTTCGCGCGTCTCCCCGACTTGGTCGGTGCCGTCCCGGCTAAACACCTGCACGTCCGTGCGCACCACGTCGCCCTGCACGAGCGCGTAGATGCCGACGGGCGCGATGCAGCCGCCGCCACCTCTTCGAGGACGACGCGCTCGGCGGTCGTCTCCACGCGCGAGCGCACGTGGTCGAGGGCGTCCCGGAGCGCGTCCGCCACGTCGCTGTCCTCGCGCGCCGTCACCGCGAGCGCGCCCTGCCCCGGCGCCGGCACGTGCGTGTGCGTCGGGAGTTCCTCGTCGTGGACGTGGTGGGTGAGCCCCGTGCGTTCGAGGCCGACCTGCGCGAGCAGGACCGCGTCGTACTCGGTGTCGACCTCGCGTTCGAGCGCGGACTGCTCCAGCGGCGACAGCGACTCGAACCACTCCTCGACGGTCTCGTCGAACTCCGCGTTCTGTCGGTTGTCGTTCTCGCTCTCGGCTTCGTCTGACTGCTCGGCGTCAGCTTGCTCGCCGTCGTCGAGGTTGTCGACGCCCTCCTCGATGGTCTCGCTGGCCTCGTAGTCGCCGCGCTCCTGCTGGCGGGCGTCCTCGCTCATTCGCTCCTTCTCGGCCTCCGTGCGGCGCTCGTGTTCGTCCTGCAGGGCGGGCGCGAGCAGCTTCTCCACGCGCGTGTCGACGTTGCCGCGAATCGGCTCGACTTCGAGGTCCGGACGGTGGGCGAGCACTTGCGCGCCCCGTCGCAGGCTCGCGGTGCCGACGACGCTGCCCGCCGGAAGGTTCTCCAAGCTCGTGCCGTTCGGCGTGACGAGCGCGTCCGCGGGGTTCTCGCGGCGCGGCACCGCCGCCACCACGAGGTCGTCGGGCACGTCCGTCGGCACGTCCTTCATCGAGTGGACGGCGGCGTCCACGTCGCCGTCCAAGACCTGCCGGTCGAGCGAGCGAACGAACGCGCCCGTCTTCCCGAGGTCCTGAATCAGGGCGTCGTCCACGCGGTCGCCGGTCGTCTCGACCTCCACGAGTTCGACGTCGTGGCGGCGGTCTTCGAGTTCGGCCTTGACCTCGCCGGCTTGCCGGAGCGCCAGCTCCGACCCGCGGGTGGCGAGGCGTATCGCGTCGGTCATACGTCTCTCTCCGCGCGCTGGGTTGAAACCCCCTGCGTTCCGGGCGCTGTCCGCGGGGCTGTGGCGGCGGGTCAGCGCACGGCGTCGCCCGCGCGACTCGCGGTTCCACCGCTCGCTTGTTCCGCGGGCTCTCTGCGGTCGCCCGCGCGACTCGCGGGTCGCTTCGCTCACGGCTCACTTCGTTCGCCGCTCCCTATCGCGGGCCGCTATCGCTCTCCGCTCGTACGGTCCGCGGGCTCCCTCCGGTCGCCCGCGCGCAGTTCTTCGCGCCACTCCCGGAACGACCCGGGCATGGCGACGTGCTCGCGGCGCTCGCGGAGGTAGCGGACCGCCACCCACGACCCGAGCCCCGCGCCGACAACGACGCCGAGCGCGCCCGCGGTGCTACCGAGGAACAGCAACACGCTGCCACCGACGACGAACGCGTCCGCGAGCACCGCGAGGCCGGGGGCGGGGAAGCCCTCGGCGGGCCAGTCGCTGCCCGCGGCGTCGACCGCGTGGCCGTCCATCCACAGCGCGAGCGGGAGGACGAGGAACGCCACGAACGCGGGGACGCCGAGCGCGACGGCGGGCAGCGAGAGCACGTCGCCGGCGTCCGCGACGACGGCCTCGGGGACGAGCTGGACGACGGCGTACGTCCACACCGAACACACCACCCAGAAGGCGGTGACCAGCGGGACGGCGGCCACCCAGTACCACCACCGCGAGTCCGCGCGGAGTTCACTCATGCCCGTGCGTTAGGCGTCACGGCGTTTGTAGCTCACGGGACGCCCACGGCGCCGTGGCGCTTGTAGAGGTAGTAGACCGCCAGCGGCACCTGCAGGGGCTGGGCGACCAGTCCCGCGAGCCCGAGGAGGCCGTACAGCGCGGGGTCGGGGTCCCACGAGCCGGGGGCCTCGGCGACGGCGGTCGCGTCGTAGTAGATGGCGAGCGGGAACACGACCGACAACAGGAGACCGACGCCCGCGAGCAGGACGGCGAGCACGAAGACGCCGGCGAACCCGAAGCCAACGCCCATCGGCGCGCCCATCGCGGGCTCCATCGTGGCGGCGCCGGTGAGCGCGAGCAGGAACACGGCGACGCCGACGACGAAGCCGACGACGGTGCCGACGACGTAGTAGGCGGGGAGGGCGGCGACCCAGTACCACCACCGGGAGTCGGGCGCGGGGTCGGTTGGCTCGGCGGCGTCAGGAGCGTCAGTGGAGGGCGTCTCTGCCATGCGCGGGTGTTCGCGGCCGGCCGGGAAAAGCTTAGAGGGCGTTCCGGTAGGCTTCGAGCGTGCGCTCGACGTCCTCCTCGGTGTGGCCGTAGGCGACGAACTGGGACTCGAACTGATTCTGGGAGAGCAACACGCCGTCGTCGAGGACCTGCGGGCGGAACACGCGGTTCCAGCGCTCGACCGCGCCGCGGCCGACCTCCGCGCCGTTCTCCGGCCGGCCGTCGCCGTCCCGGGTGAACAGCACCTTGAACAGGCTGTCCGTGCCGACGACGCTGTACGACGGCGCTCGGTCGGCGACGATTTCTTCGAGCCCCTCGCGGAGCTGCCGGCCGAGCGCGTTCACGTGCTCGTAGACGTCGTTCTCGGCGGCGTAGGTCAGCGTCTCCAGCCCCGCCGCCATCGTCACGGGGTGGCCGGAGAACGTGCCGGCTTGGAACACGTCCCCGACGGGCGTGAACTCCTCCATGATTTCGGTGCGCCCGCCGATGGCGCCGACGGGGAAGCCACCGCCGATGATTTTCCCGAACGTCGTGAGGTCGGGCGTGACGCCGTACTTCGACTGCGCGCAGCCGAGCCCGCCGACGCGGAACCCCGTGATGACCTCGTCCCAGATGAGCAGCGAGCCGTGGTCGCGGGTGAGGTCGCGCAGCGTCTCGTGGTAGCCGTCGACCGGCTCGACGATGCCCTTGTTGGCGAGCATCGGCTCGACGAGCACCGCGGCGATGTCGTCGCCGTGCTCCTCGAAGACTTCGGTGGCAGCGTCGGCGTCGTTGAACGGGACGGGAATCGTGTGCTCGGCGAACGACGCGGGGATACCCGCGCTGGAGGGCCCGCGCTCCTCGCGGTCGCCCTCGACGAGCGTGGACTCTTGGGCGCCGTGGTAGCCCGACTGCATCACGACAATCTTGTCGCGGCCCGTGTAGCCGCGGGCGAGCCGGACCGCCGACGTGGTGGCCTCGGTGCCGGAGTTGACGAACCGCAGCATCTCGACGCTAGGGACGTGGCGCGCGACGAACTCCGCGTGTTCGACTTCCAGTTCGGTCGGCATCCCGTACATCGGGCCCTCGCTGGTCCGGCGCTGAACGGCCGCCTGCACGGGCTCGGGGAGGTCGTGGCCGAGCAGCAGCGGCCCCAGTCCCATCACCCAGTCCACGTAGCGGTTCCCGTCGGCGTCGACGACGTGGCCGCCGTCGCCCTTCCGGACGAACGTCGGGTACGGCTGCGGGGCGGCCCGCACCGAGGAGTTCACGCCGCCGACGAGCACGTCGAGCGCGCGGTCGTAGAGGTCGCGTGACGTCTCGCGGTTCATACGACGTGGTTAGGGGGGTCCGTGAAAATAGCTGGCGGGTTACGCGTTCGGCGCCGCTACCGAGCGGGAGTCACACAGAACGAGTCGCAACCGCGACCGCGGAAGGTGCCGGCCGGATTGAGCACAGTCCGACAACGGTGGGGCCGGCGTACACACGGTGAGCACAGTTCGTTGTGGTCACTGACAGGGGGTCGGTGGTCGCACTTACCCAATCACCTCCGTGGGGATGCACGAACGGCTGCCGGCGGTCCGGCCGCCGGAGTGGAGCACGTCCGCCGGGGGGAGCCGCCGAGCACAGGCTCCGAGCACACAGTCCGAGATTCCGCGAGCGACTCCCGCGTCCGGAGCGGTCGACACAGGTGGTATGGATGACCGCACGCCCACTTCCTGCGTCCGAACCGCGGCGTTCGTTTCGCGCATCTACAGTTCATTGCCACGACCCGAACCCATGTAAACCTTTGCTTGACAAACACGTAATTACTAAGGACAGTGGTGGATGGGCGTCCGAATTACAAGCACACTTAGTCGATATAAGGACGTAATTCGCCCACTTTGCTGGACGTTCGCCCGCCGAGACTGGACGCGCGTTCACGCGAAAATTGCCGTCCGCGGCGGGTGTGGCGGGCGCGCGGTCGAGCGACGGGAGACGGCGAGCCGCGCGGTCGCAGAACCAGACCCGGCGGGGCAGCGTCTCGGCGACGCGCTCCGCGAAGCCGTCGGACTACGGCCGACTGCCCGCGGAGAGCGAGTTTGCGACGCGCTCCGCGAAGTACGTGATGATGAGGTCCGCGCCGGCGCGCTTGATGGACAGCAGGCTCTCGCGGGCGACCGCGTCGAGGTCCAGCCAGCCGCGGTCGGCGGCGGCGTGCAGCATCGCGTACTCGCCGGAGACGTTGTACGCGGCGACGGGGCGGTCGAACTCGCGGCGCACGTCCGCCACCACGTCGAGGTACGGGAGCGCGGGCTTGACCATCAGCACATCCGCGCCCTGCTCGACGTCCAGCGCGACCTCGCGGCCGGCCTCGCGGCGGTTCGCGGGGTCCATCTGGTAGTGGCGGCGGTCCCCGAACGCTGGCGCGCCGTCAGCGGCGTCCCGGAACGGCCCGTAGAACGCCGACTCGTACTTCGCCGCGTAGCTCATGACGGGCACGTTCTCGAAACCCGCGTCGTCCAGCGCCTCCCGAATCGCCGCGACCATCCCGTCGGTCATCGACGACGGCGCAATCATCTCCGCGCCCGCCTCCGCGTGCGAGACGGCCGTTTGGGCGAGCAGGTCGAGCGTCTCGTCGTTCTTCACGGTGAGGTCGGGGTCGTCGTCGGCGTGCTCCTCCAGCACGCCGCAGTGGCCGTGGCTCGTGTACTCGCAGAGACAGACGTCCGTGATGACGTACGCGTCCGTCTCGCTCGTGATGCGCCGGACGGCCTCCTGCACCACGCCGTCGTCGGCGTACGCGCGCGTCCCGCGCTCGTCCTTCGACTCCGGGATGCCGAAGACGATGACCGCCTCCACGCCCGTTTCGAGGACTTCCTCGACGCGCGCCACCGCCTCGTCGACGGGCACGCGCTCGTGGCCGGGCATCGACTCGATGGGCGCGCGCTCGTCGGTCGTCGCGTCCACGAACACCGGCGCCACGAAGTCCGTCGGTTCGAGGGTCGTCTCCGACACCAGCCCGCGCACGCCGTCCCGCCGCAGCCGCCGCGGTCGGTGCGTCAAGTTCATAGCCGGAACTCGGGGCCGCGAGCCAAAAGAGTTCGCGGAACCGGCGCCAAAAACCGCGCGTTCTCGCGTTCGCGCTCGCCGAGTGGTGAACTGCGTTTCAGCGAACCTATAACCGCTCGCGGGCGTCACCCTCGCACATGCCCGGACCAGCGTTCGCGACAGGCGAGACGGTTTCGCTCCACCCCATCGAGGAGGAGGACTACGAGTTCATCCAGTACGGCCGCAACCACCCCGAGGTGCGCGTGCCGCTGACGGACACCACCATCAAGACCGTCGACGATATCGCGGAGATGCTCGAAGACGAGGACTACCATTTCCTGATTTGTACGGAAGGGGAGGACGGCGACCCGGAGCCGGTCGGTGTCGTGGCGTTCGGCTGGGTGAGTTCGCCCGGCGAGCGCGGCAACCTCATGTACTGGGTCGCGCCCGAGCACCAAGGGAACGGCTACGTCACGGAGGGGACGGAGCTGTTCCTCGACTACGCGTTCGGCGAGTGCGGCTTCCACAAGGTCGACGCCCGCGTGCTCGTGCCCAACGAGCCGTCGTGGAAGGCCCTCGAAAAGCTCGGGTTCGAGCGCGAAGGGCGGCGCCGCGACGACGCCGTCCTCGACGGCGAGTACGTCGACGCGTACTCGTACGGCCTGCTCGACGAGGAGTGGCTCGGCGAGTGACGCGGCCCGTCAGTCGGCCGCGCCGCTCGCGGCTCCGCCGCTCACGATAACGTCACCTCGCTGCGCTCGGTGACGCTGTTAGTCCGCGGCCGCTGACGTAGCGCCCGCGCCGCTCGCCCTGTTTTTCGCTTCGATGGCTTCGACGAGCAGTTCGGTGACGTCCGTGATTTCGATGTCGTCCTCGTAGCCGCCGGTCTTCCGGCCGTCCTCGTACATCGTCATGCACATCGGGCACGCGACGACGAAGCGGTCCACGTCCGGGCCGGCGTCCGTGTCTTCGAGGGCTTCCCGGATGCGCTCCTCGCTGGGCTTGGTCTCCTCCTCGAAGTCCATCCAGAGGCCGCCGCCGCCGCCCCCGCAGCAGAACGAATCGGCGCGGTTCCGGGGCATCTCGTCGAGCGTGACGCCGGTGGCGCGCACGACCTCGCGGGGCGCCTCGAACTCGCCGTTGTACCGCCCGAGGTGGCAGGGGTCGTGGTAGGTGACGGTGTCGTCGAGTTCGGTGCCCGTGAGGCCGAGCGCGCCGTCGTTCACGAGGCCCTCGACGACCTGCGTGTAGTGGTAGACCGAGTCGCCGTCCTCGAAGCCGAACTGCTCGTACTCGTTCGAGAAGGTGTTGTACGAGTGCGGGTCCGTGCAGACGATTTTGTCGTAGTCGCAGTTCTGGAAGGCCTCGATGTTCTCCTCGGCGACCATCTCGTAGAGACCCTCCTCGCCGACGCGGCGGATGTCGTTGCCGTCGTTCTGCTCGTCCTCGTAGAGGATGCCGTAGTCCACGTCCGCGGCCTCGAAGACCTTCGCGAGCGA
>JGI12478J12828_1000684_pt1 | contig 8736 bp, 7 predicted proteins | sample A23E2SouthBayCA_FD_12828 | JGI IMG/M metagenome (IMG submission 12828) | reverse complement strand
CGAACGGATTGCGGCATTTCTCCGCCGCCAGCCNATCGAGCCNGTGACGCTTGTCGCAGACTCGGCAGCCGAAGAAGGGACAGAAATCACCGCGACTGTCGAGGAAACGACGATTACCGGCGTGTACGACGTGACGGAATTCCGGTAGCGGACGCACCGGATACCGACACTAAATATTTCATAGAGTGATAAGAATAACTGATGTTTATTCAGCAAGGGGTAATCTCATCTCCATTAACTCTCACTATATTCGCACCATCAATTAGATAGAGGGCCTTTGATTCGTAATCCGCTTCTAATTCTTTCGTTGAGTAGTGATACGGGACGTTTACCTCAACATACTTTCCACGGTTTGTCTCATTTATTATTTCAGCATATTTCGTTCCAGTTTGCCCTCCAGGTGCACCACTTGCACAAGAAGCATTTTGTAGCTGATTAAAAATATAATCCTCCTCAGCGGATAGTGCTCGTTTTTTGCACTGTTATTTGCCACTAGTTGAGGAGTTTGCTCATCGGTTGTTGTATCCTCACCTAAAGACTCGGTTGATGTGCTGATCTCAGAACTATTCGGAGACACACAACCCGCGCCAACCAGACATAGGACAAGTACTGCCAGAAAGACCGATCGTGAGAAGTCCATTACAGTTTGGTTAGTGTTATCGAGTGAATACTTTGTGATCCAACTCATATAGGCCCCATACCGGGTGGACATTCTTGCCGGACCCATTGAGAAAGAGCGGATAATATTAACCAATAGTTTTTGATGATTTAATCAGTATGTAATCTGTATTGACCATCTATCAATAACCGACACGGGGTTTGCGAATAGTTCTATGACACGGTGTTACTAGAAAAGAAACGGCGTCAATCGCGGTGAAAGCCGACTCCGTGTGTCACCGACTCAGCACTCGGACCAGCCACAGGACTCGCAGGTCTTGCAGCCTTCCGAGTAGTACAGCGACAGCGAGCCACAGTCAGGACACTCCGGGCTCTCGCCGGCGTCGATGATGTCCTGCTGGTCGCCGCTCGCGTCGGCTGCGGCGGCCGCGCCGCCGTCGGTCTGGGTCTGCGTGGCGGTCTCGCCTTCAGCTTTTTCCGCGGTCTCCTCAAGCGTGGTCTGGTCGGGGTAGGCCTTGTCGACGTCGCCGTCGAGGTAGCGACGCAGGGCCGTGCCGATGGCGTCCGGGATGGACTGGATCTGCTCGCCCTTGTCCCAGGCGACCTTCGGCGACCGGATACCCTGCAGTTCGTCGGCGATCTCTTCGGGGTCGACGCCCGAGCGAAGTGCCGTCGAGATGGTCTTGGCCAGCGCCTCGGTGAAGGAGGCGGTGAAGCCACCGGAGTTGCCGATGTTGGCGAACAGCTCGAACGGCCGGTCGGCTTCGGGGTCCTCGTTGATGTTGACGTAGAGCTTCCCGTAGCCGGTGTCGATGCGCTGTGTCACGCCGTGGAGCACGTCCGGCCGGGTCTGCTTCTCGGCGTACTCGGCGTCCCCGTCGGCGACACCCAGCACCTGCTGGATGGAGTCGTCGATGGCGGCCTGAACGGCCTCGTCCTCGAGGAAGCCTTCGATGCCGCCGAAGACCTCCTCGATCTGGGCGACAATCTCGTCGGCGTCCATGTCCGAGAACTCCGTGTTCTGGGCGCGCGTGGTCAGCACCTGCTTGCTGCGGGTACCGTCGCGGTAGTAGGTGACGCCCTTGCCGCCGTGGTCGTAGATGTACTCGAACACTTCGGCGGCGTCCTCGGTCGTGGAGTCGTTCGGGGCGTTGACCGTCTTCGAGATGGCGGAGTCGACGCCCTCCTGACAGGCCACCTGAATACCCGCGTGCTGCTTCGCCGAGAGGTCGCCAGTGGTGACGAACAGCTCGCCGATGGCGTCGGGCACGGTCGTCAGCCCGTCGACGCCGTCGAACTCGTTGTTGGCCATCTGCTCCTGAGCCTCCTGCTTGACGGCCTCAACGTCGATGTCGTTGTCCTCCAGCGCGCGGAGGAAGTAGTCGTCGAACTCAACGAGCATCTCGTCGCCCTGCACGTCGTCGGAGACGTTCTTGTAGTAGGCGACGTTGTAGATGGGCTCACACCCGCCGGTGGTGTTGCCAATCATCGAGGTCGTCCCGGTCGGGGCGATGGTCGTCGTGTTGTGGTTGCGGATCGGGTAGCCGTCTTCCCAGTCCGCCGCGTCCTCGCCGGTCTGCTTCTCGAACCAGTCGGAGTAGTCTGTCGGGTTCGCGTACTTGGAGTTCTCCCACTCAGTGAAGACGCCCCGTTCCTCGGCGAGTTCGTGGCTCGCGGCCTTGGACCCGTGGTTGATATGGCGCATCGTCTGGCGGGCGATCTCGTTGGCCTCCTCGGTCCCGTAGGCGACGCCGAGCTGGATGTACAGCTGGGCCAGCCCCATGATACCGAGGCCGATTTTGCGCATCTCCCGGACCTTCTGCTCGATCTTCTCGACCGGGAAGTCCGACATCGTGACAACGTTTTCGAGGAAGCGGGTCCCGAGTTCGATGCGTCGGTCGAACTCGTCCCAGTCGATCGCTTCTTCGAGGAACGCGTCGATAGCCGCGTCAATCGAGTCGTACTCGTCCGCGTGGGCCTCCGACCAGACGCGCCAGTCCGGCGCGTCCGTGGCGGCCAGCGTCGAGAGGTTGATGTGGCCAAGGTTGCAGGCCTCGTACTCTTCGAGTGGCTGTTCGCCACACGGATTCGTGGCGAGGATCTCGTGGTCGGGGTGCTCCTCCACGTCGAAGGAGTGCTGCTTGTTCACCCGTTCGAGGTAGATAACGCCGGGTTCGCCGTTCTCGTGCGCGCCCTCAACGATATCATCCCAGAGTTCCTCGGCCGGGATCGAGAGTTCCTCGCCGACCTCGACGTGCTCGCCGAGGCCGAACATATCGTACAGCTCTTTCGTCTCCTCAGTGACAATATGGGCGTCGCCCGTTCGCGGGTTCGTGAAGGTGAATTCCTCGCCGGCCTTCAACGCCTCCATGAAGTCGTCGGTGACGCCGACGGAGATGTTGAAGTTCGACAGGTGACCCTCGACGGCGTTGCGGAGGTGCTTTGGCACCTGTCCGTCGTCGTCGATGAGTTCCCGTGCTTCCTCCAGCGCCTCGGCGAAGGAGTTGTGCGTGAAGTCGTCCGGGTCGTTCAGGCGCAGCGTCTCGGCGAGTGAGACGTCCTTGTTCTTGGCGTGGATGAACTGGATGACATCCGGGTGGGAGACGCGCATGACACCCATCTGTGCGCCACGGCGGGCGCCGCCCTGCGCGATGGTCTCGCACATCTGGTCGTAGGTCCGCATGAACGTGATGGGACCGGAGGCGATGCCGCCGGTCGAGCCGACGGGGTCGCCGTACGGGCGAAGCTTCCAGAACGCATAGCCCATGCCACCGCCGGACTGGAAGACCTGCGCGGCCTCCTTGGCGGTCTGGTGGATGTCGTCGATGTCGTCACCCGGTGAGTCGACGAAACAAGCAGACAGCTGCTGGAGTTCGTCGCCGGCGTTCATCAGCGTCGGCGAGTTCGGCATGAAGGAGAGCTGCTCCATCTGCTCTTGGAAGGCGTCGGCGGTCGATTTGACGTGGTCGCGGACACCTTCGGGCAGTTCCGGCACGACCGTCTCGTAGGCAAACTTGTTGACGTTGTAGACAGAGAGTTCGGTCTCGACGTCGTCGTCGACGGACGTTCCTTTGCCGAACACCTCGTCGGCGAGTTCGTCGCGGCGCGGGTGGTCGGGCTTCAGCTGGTCCGGCGAGACGTGTACGCCGACGTCCTGCTTGTTGGCCTCGAACACAGCTTCAGCGAGCGCGATGTTCTTTGCGACACGGTCAAAGAGGTCTTCGGGTCCCTCGATGAGGTCCCCGTTGGCATCCTTCCGGAGGTAGCGAGCCGGGAGGATGTTGTGGTAGGCATTGCCTGTGAGTCGCTCTTCGATGGTGTCACCGTCGGTACGTTTGATCGGGAGCGTAATCTCGTCAGCGGAAAGGTCGCTGTTACTCATCGCCCGCTCCTCCTCCCGACAGCGGCTGTCTGTCGGTCGATACCCCTCGTCGTAGCTACCCGTGATCCTGTCATTTCTGGCGGCGAATACGTAGTCATCGATAGCGTTTAATCCTTCTTGTCTGCGATTCGGCGGCGGCCGTAGCAATCTCTGGAGTCATGGCTACGGTGCTCGACGAACTGTGCTGGTGACGCGTGAAACGATAGCCGCGTACAACGGAATAGATGCTGTCGGTTCTCCTTAATACTGTCTAGACCGAGGTGAAAGTGAAAACCCGACCCTGTGAATCACCAGACGTGAGCGAGATATCCAGTAGAAACTGGTGGGGGTTTGCGCGTGGTGATAAACACTTACTAACAGTTCGTAGGGAGGTACTGAGGCTGTGTCAGACACGCTGCCGTGGTGCGGTTTTGGCAAAACAGGTCTGTCAGTCCGTTGGTGTCGATATCGTGTGGTTCCGTTCTGTTCCGGTCCTGTATCATCCGGGAATGTGCCCGCTATCTAGTTCGAAAACGGACTGGATGGACGGCGAGAGGCGGGACGCTTACAGGTCTGTGGACCGAAGGAATGTGCGTGCAGTACGATGGGCTCACCAAGGGAATCGCGGTGGTGTTCGGAGGCCTGACAGTCGTCCTGACGGCGGTGGGTCTCGTGATCAATCCTGCGGTGCTCTTCCTGGCGCTCATGTTCGGGGTGTCGACGTATTTCATGTACTACCACCTCAGCGGGAAGATGGCTGCGAGCCTCTACGAGCGGGTTGAGCGACAGGCGGCACAGAACACGGGGAACGCCCGCCGTGGGGGGTTCGGGGCTGGCCCGCGGGAGGAATGGGAACCACCGCGGGACGGCCGCCGGGCGCGCCGTTCGCAAGCGACCCAGGGCGGCCAACGCCGTGGGCAGGGGCGGCAACGGCAGCGCCGCCAGCAAGCGGGTGGCCGGCAGCGCCGACAGCGCGTCCAGTCGTCGGGACCGAGTCCGGCGGAGGCCTACAAGCGGTTAGGCCTTGACCCGGACGCCGACCAGAGTACTATCAAACGAGCCTACCGCGAGAAAGTCAAAGAGGTCCATCCCGACACCGACAGCGGGAGCGAGAGGGAATTCAAGCAGGTGCAGGCGGCCTACGAGACGCTAACTGACGACTGACCGCAACCCACATATCCGACGCTCCGAACCCGAACGTATGGACAGCGACACACCTCCCCTTATCGTGGATATCGATGGGACACTGACCGACGAGAGCCGCGCGCTTGACCCTCATGTCATACCGGTCCTCCGCGAGTGGCCCGCACGTGTCGTCATCGCGACTGGGAAAGCGATGCCGTTCCCGATTGCGCTCTGTGAGTTTCTCGGCCTCGAGCGGACAGTCGTTGCCGAGAACGGCGGCGTCGTGTTCGTCGAAGCCACCGATGAACTCAGATTGGAAGGCGACCATGAGGCGGCGCTGGCGGTCGGTGAATCCTATCGCGACCTAGGTCACGACCTCGGCTTCGGACAGATAGACCTTGCAAACCGTTGGCGCGAGACGGAACTCGTTGTCTCGCTCGACCAGCCGCTCGAACCGCTGGAAGAACTGGCCGCGGCACGCGGGCTCGTCGTCCTCGATACCGGCTTCGCCTACCACGTCACAGACCCTGTCGTCGACAAGGGGACTGGGCTCGAAGCGGTGTGTTCGGAGTTGGATCTGGACCCGGCAGAGTTCCTGGCGGTCGGCGACTCGGTGAACGACGCACAGATGTTCGACTTGGCCGGTGAAGCCGTAGCCGTCGCCAATGCCGATGAAACGGCGCTCGAACGGGCCGACCGGGTGACTGATGCGAGCTATGGCGATGGCTTCCTCGAAGCGGTCGCGCGGTATCGAGACTGAGGCACTGGTTTCGAAAAGCACGGTACGCGGTCGCCGGTCTGCTGATGCCACGTACCGGGTTGGCTTCGCTGCGTAAGTCAACGACCACTCTACGCAGTATGTCGTGACGGTGTCTCTCTTTTTGACCGGCCCGTCTGTACTGCCCCTCGGTATCGCGTATGCAGACCACACACTGCACGAGTGGCTTTCGTGAGCAGCCAGATGTCACGCTGACCAGTGGTTAGCCAAATTGGCGGACAGGTGACGCCATCGACAGCAGTCGGCTATCTACGGGGCGGCGCCACACGACCGCAAACCCCGTATAGTGGTTCAGTCCATGAGCCGGTCTGGCTGCGCCCTCGCGTATAAATATCCGTCCGGCTGTTATTGTGAGAGAGAGACTCATTCACCGGATTCAGGAGGGCTCTGGAGGCCTAAATCCGGGGAAGGCTTATGTCTGCCCCACGGTAACGAGGGGATATGAGCCCCGACCGGGCTGTCCTCCGGCGCGCGCTTGACCGCGGTGAACGGGAGGGCGGCAGCGTCGAGTTCAAAGAACGGCTCACCGAAGATCTCCACCTGTCCGAGGGGCGACTCGAATCCCTCGCGGCGCAACTCCGCCACCGTGTTCTCTCCGGAGATGGGGAGGCGACGTACGTCGTCGGCGTCACCGACGACGGCGGTCTCGCCGGCATCTCGCCGGCAGAGTTCTCCGAGTCGATGGACGTGCTTAGCCTGCTGGCAGAGGAAGCCGGCGCGCACATCGAGGAGGTCAAAACGTGGGGCGTTGACGGCGTTTCAGAGAACGGATCGACGGACACAGACGGTATCGTGGGTGTCGCGACAGTCTCCGAGGGGTCGGTCCTTGCAGACGATGACCACATTGTCGTGGGAACTGCCGGGCACGTCGACCACGGCAAATCCACGCTCGTGGGGTCGCTAGTCACCGGTGACGCCGACGACGGCGAAGGTGGGACACGCGGCTTCCTTGACGTGCAGCCACACGAAGTCGAACGGGGCCTCTCGGCGGACCTCTCATACGGCGTCTACGGCTTCGACGCGGACGGCGAGCCAATTCGTATGGACAACCCGCACCGGAAGGACGACCGCGCGCGGGTCGTCGAAGAATCCAACAGGCTCGTCTCCTTCGTCGACACCGTCGGCCACGAGCCGTGGCTCCGGACGACCATCCGCGGCCTCGTCGGCCAGAAACTCGACTACGGCCTCCTGACCGTCGCGGCCGACGACGGGGTGACAGAGACGACGCGCGAGCATCTCGGCATCCTGCTGGCGACGGACCTCCCGACGATTGTCGCGCTCACCAAAACCGACCTCGTCGACGGTGAACGGGTCGCCGAAGTCGAACGCTCAGTCGAGCAAGCACTGCGAGAGGTCGACAAGACGCCGCTCCGGGTAGAGCGCCACGGCGTCGACACGGCTATCGACGAAATATCTGAGACTGTCGTTCCCGTCGTCACCACCAGCGCCGTCACCAAGGCGGGGCTGGACGCCCTCGACGAGATGTTCGAGGCGCTACCAAAGACTGCCGGTGAGGTGGGCGATTTCCGGATGTACGTCGACCGGACGTACAACGTTCAGGGGGTCGGCGCGGTCGCCTCCGGCACCATCAAATCCGGCGAGGTCGAGGCTGGCGACGAACTGTTACTTGGACCGATGCAAGACGGGAGTTTTCAGGAGGTCGAAGTGCGGTCCATCGAGATGCACTACCACCGGGTTGACGAAGCCAAGGCCGGCCGTATCGTCGGCATCGCGCTGAAGGGCGTCCGCGAGGCGGATATCGAGCGCGGGATGGTCCTGCTACCGAGCGATGCCGACCCGTCGCCGGTACAGGAGTTTGAGGCTGAGGTAATGGTGTTGAACCACCCAACCCGCATCGGCGACGGCTATGAGCCCGTGGTCCACCTCGAAACAGTCAGCGAGGCCGCGGCGTTCTATCCGGAAGGCGGGCAGTTGCTCCCGGGCGACGCCGGCAAGACCCGTGTCCGATTCAAATTCCGCTCATATCTCGTTGAAGAGGGCCAGAAGTTCGTTTTCCGCGAGGGGAGTTCGAAGGGCGTCGGGACTGTCACCGACACCGACCCGGCGGAGTAGCGGCCCGTCATTTCACTCATTTTCGTTGTTTTCGGTTGGCTGTCTGTAGCCGTCATCCGTTTTTTGAGCGAGTCCGAACACTACGGCCCATTCCAGCAGGTTCGCCGTGCGCTCCTGCCAGACCGATTCCCAGTCGGTGTGGCGTTCGCGTTCCCAGCGGGGAATCTCAGCCCGGAGCGCATCGAACGCAGTGTCACCGTCTACCGACTCCGAATCGAGAGCAGCGAGGAGCACATCGACGCCGAAGACCGATTCCTCGAAGGCCGTCGCTAGGTCCGCCCGGTCGAGGTCAGTCCTCGTCCGGTAGTAACCCCGCTCGCTCTCGGCGACCAGTCCCAGCGCCTGCAAGAGCACGAGGTACTTCTGGGCCGTTTCGCGGTCGGACACGTCAGTCGCCGTCTGTATCGCGCGACAACAGTCCGCCTCGCTGTCAGGGACAAGCGGAAGCGCCTCTCTTGCGGTCTCCAGAAACGGGCGCGAGCGGGCCGGCGGCGCGACTTTGTAGCGCATCCCCGATTACAGGCCGAAGCTTTCGGCTAACACGTTCTCGCTTGTCTCACCGACGACGTGCGTGTCGCCGCCGACGACATCGATGGTGACCGCCGCGGGGCCGAACAGTTCGACAGGAAGCTCCGTAAAGTCCCAGTCCACGTCCTCGAAGACGCCCTCTAGCGGCTCGCCGTATTCTCGGGCCGCGACGGAAGGGACCTCGTCGAACCGGTCGAAGGACTCGTCNACNGGCCGAAGCTTTCGGCTAACACGTTCTCACTTGTCTCACCGA
>JGI12478J12828_1000679_pt1 | contig 8799 bp, 9 predicted proteins | sample A23E2SouthBayCA_FD_12828 | JGI IMG/M metagenome (IMG submission 12828) | reverse complement strand
GCCGGCCGCGGCGATGACGCGAGCCATCCCGGCGCGGCTCGTCTGGAACCGCTCGGTCCCGTTCGCGCCGACGCCGACGAACCGCGTGGTGGTGTTCTCGCTCCACTCCGCTCTGTCGCTCCCGACGAGCAGGAGTCCGTCGTCGGTGGGGAGCGCGTCCGTGACCCGGGTCTGGCCGCCGGTCGGGTAGACGTGATTCCACTCAACGACGCCGTCGGCGCCGACGCGCGCCGCCCACGGCGCCGGGAAGCCCCCGATGGAACCGGTGCGGTACGTGCCGGCCACGACCACGTCGCCGTCCCCGGTCGGCTTCACGCCGACGACGCCGCCGCCAGTCGCGTCGCTGTACGTCTCGTTCAGGACGAGCGCGCCGGTCTCGTTCGCGCGCGCCACCCACGGCGAGTCGAACGAGCCGGTGCCCCCGAGGACGAAGCCGTCGTCGGTCGCCCGCAGCGCGGTCGGCGTCGTCTCCACGTCGTAGGTGCGGTCGAACGTCGCGTCGCCGGCGCCGTCGTAGCGGGCGAGGTGCGCGCCGCGCTCCCTAGTCGCGTACGCGACCGCCACGCCGTCCTCAGCCGCCGCGAGCGCGACGCCGCGCCCGAGGTAGGCGGTGGCGTTCAGGGGCTCGACCCACTCGCGCTCGCCGTCGCCGTCCAGCCGGACCAGCGCCGTGTCGGCGCTCGCCACCGTCGCGTTCTCGGTCCGCGAGCGCTCGGTCCGGACGACGTACGCGCCGCCGTCGTCGGTGGGGGCGACAGCTGGGACGCCGCTCTGGTTCGCGGACTCGTACTCGCGCGTCCAGTCGACCGTGCCGTTCGCGGCGACGCGGAGCACGGTCGCGTTCGGCGCGGGCGAGCTGTCCGCGTCCGGCACCAGCGTGCCGGCCGTCCCTGCGACGAGCGTCCCGTCGCCGTCGTCCGCGAGCGCGGTGAGGACGAAGCGGTCGGGCGTGTGGTTCTCGACGACCGCGCCCACGCTGGGCGCGTCGTCGGTGCTGTTCGGCTCGGCCGTCGTGGTCGTCGTGCCGTCGACGGTGCCACCGGGCTGGCCGGTGGTCGCCGTCGGAGACTGCTCGCCGCCGCCCGCGAGCGGGCCGCCGACACAGCCCGCGGTCAGGAGGACCACGGCGACGAGCACGCACGCGAGGACCAATCGTCGGTGCATGCAACGGTGGCGTCGGCCCCGCCGCACCAATAGGTTTCGTTCGAACTCAGGGCGTGACGACGAGCTTCCCGAGGTAGCTCTCGGTGAGGACGTCGCGGTGCGCAGCGGCGGCCTCATCGAGGTCGTACGTCTCCGCGAGCTCGATGGACAGCGCGTCGGTCGCCATGAGGTGGGCGACGCCCCGTAGCGGCACGCGCAGGTCCGGCGTGTTGAACATGCTCATGAACTGGTAGGTGAGGTCCTTCGAGCGCGCAGCGCCGTCGTCGGTGAAGCCGGGGTCAGGGCTGTTCTCGCCGATGCCGACCACGCGGGCGTCGTGGGCGGCGACGTTCGCGTCGAACTGGAGGTAGTCGTCGAGGCGGTGGTCGACGACGACATCCACGCCGCCGTTCGAGACCGAGCGAACGGCGTCTTCGAGGTCGTCGCGCGTGTAGTCGAGGACGGCGTCCGCGCCGAGCGCGGCCACGTCGTCGTGGTACTCGGGGCGCGCGGTCGTGAGCACGCGCGCGCTCACGGCGTCGGCAATCTGGACGGCGGCGTGGCCGACGCCACCGGAGCCGCCGTGGACGAGCGCGTACTCGGCGGGGTCGAGGTCGGCGTGGTCGACGAGCGCGCGCCACGCGGTGACGGCGGCGACGCCCGCGGCGCCCGCCTTGACGGGGTCTGCGCCGTCCGGCAGGACGACCGTGCGGTCTGTGGGGACGGTGGCGTACTCGGCGTACGCGCCCTGACTCGCGCCGTTCCCGATGCCAGTACCGAAGACGCGGTCGCCGGCAGAGAAACCCTCGACACCCTCACCGACTTCGGTGACAGTGCCGGCGTAGTCGACGCCGGGCGTGAACGGGAGTCCGACGGGCTCGTAGGAGCCCCCGCGGAAGTACGTGTCCACGGGGTTGACGCCCGCGGCCGCCACCTCGACGAGGAGTTCGCCCTCGCCGGGGGACGGTCGGTCGACGTCTTCGACGCGCATGACTTCGGGGTCGCCGTGCTCGTGTAAGCGGACTGCTCGCATACGCCGTGACCACGGCGGACGCGCAGAAAAGACTACGGCCTCCGGCGGAGAACTTAGAAGGCGCCGACGCCGAGGCTGATCGTCCAGCCGCCGCTGGCGACCGCCGCGACGACCAGCGACCCGCCCGCAAGCGAGACGTTCTTCAGGAAGCTGTTCAGTTCGTCCTCCCGCTGGTCGTCGCCGACCGCCCAGAAGTCGTGCATGATGACCGCGGAGACGAGCAGAAACACCGCCAGTGCGATGGCGGCGAGGACGGGGAAGATACCGACGATGACGCCCGCGCCGCCCAGCACCAGCAGCGCGCCGGACGCGAGCACGGAGGCGCGGGGCGCGGGGAGGCCCTTGTAGTCGGCGTAGCCCGCCATCTCGTCGGTCTGCGTGAAGTGACTGATGCCCGTGTACGCGAGGACGCCGCCGAAGAGCAGGCGGCCGACGACCAGCAGTATCGCGTCGAGCGCGAGCGCCATCAGGCGCTCACCCGGGTCGGTGTTCGGTCTGCGTTACCACTGTACTGTGTCGTGTTCGTCGCCATACCACCACTGGGGGCGGGCCACGGATACGTCCGTTGACCAAGTGGTAAACGACGGACTGAAATGGGTGCCGGCGGCGCGGTCGCAGGGTGGCCTCCCCCGCCGCGAGCCGGCTGTCGCTGGCCGCGCGCATTCGGGTTTCTTCCGTCGAAACCGCGGCGGAACGAGCGGTCAGGGCCGGTTCCCGGACGTTTAACGCCGTGTCGCCGCTTCTGAACAGTATGGGAGACAACAAGGTCGCACTCGTCACCGGCGCGTCGTCCGGCATCGGAGCCGAAACCGCCGTCCACCTCGCCGAGGACGGAGCCGACGTGGCGGTCGCGGCGCGCCGCGAGGAGCGCCTCGAAGACGTGGCCGAGCGAATCGAAGCGACGGGCAGCGAGGCGCTGGTCGTCCCGACCGACGTGAGCGACGACGCCGAGGTCGAAGCGATGATTTCCACCACCGTCGACGAACTCGGCGGCCTCGACGTGCTCGTGAACAACGCCGGCGTGATGCTGCTGGAGAGTGTCGCCGACGCCGACACCGAGAACTGGCGGACGATGGTCGAGGTGAACCTGCTCGGCCTGATGAACGCGACGAAGGCCGCGCTCCCGCACCTCCGCGACGGCGGCCACGTCGTCAACGTCTCGTCGGTCGCGGGCCGCGTCGCCGGCGCGACCTCGAGCGGGTACAACGCCACGAAGTTCGGCGTGAACGCGTTCACCGAGGCGTTCCGGCAGGAGGAGACCGAGAACGGCGTTCGCACGACCATCATCGAGCCGGGCTTCGTCGCCACCGAGCTCGCGGAGCACATCCCCGACGACGAGATTCGGGAGCGCTCCGAGGAGATGACCCAGCAGATGGACGTGCTCCAGCCCGAGGACATCGCGCGCTCCATCGCGTTCGCCGTCAATCAGCCCGAGCACGTCAGTATCAACGAACTCCTCATTCGGCCGACCGACCAGCAGGCCCCGTAGCCGGCGCTGGCGCTCCGTTCTCGAATCGCGGCGACGACTACTGTTAAGTTCCGCACGCCGCCTACGCCACGTATGCGCGCAGCAGTCCTACGCGAGTACGGGGAGCCGCTCTCTATCGAGGAGGTGCCCGACCCCGACCCGGCGCCCCACGGCGTCGTCGTGTCGGTGGAGGCGTGCGGCATCTGTCGGAGCGACTGGCACGCGTGGAAAGGCCACGGCGAGTGGGCCGACGACCGCGTGGACCGCGGGCAGATTCTCGGCCACGAGCCCGCCGGCACGGTCGTCGAAGTCGGCGCGGACGTAGACGCCTTCTCGGTCGGGGACCGCGTGGCCGTCCCGTTCAACCTCGGCGAGGGCTCGTGCCCGCAGTGCCGGCGCGGCCACGGGAACGTCTGCGACGACGGCTACGCGCTCGGCTTCGAGCAGGACGCGCAGGGCGCGTTCGCCGAGCGCGTCCACGTCCCCTACGCCGAGTTCAACGCGACGGCCGTCCCCGACGACGTGCCGACGGAGGCGGTGGCGGCACTCGGCTGTCGGTACGCCACGGCGTTCCACGCGCTCGCGCACCGCGCAGACGTGGCGGCCGGCGACTGGGTGGCCGTCCACGGCTGCGGCGGCCTCGGGCTCGCCGGCGTCCAGATTGCGAGCGCGCTCGGTGCGGGCGTCGTCGCCGTGGACGTGCGCGAGGAGCCGCTGGACCTCGCCGAGCGCGTGGGCGCCGACGAGACGGTGCGCTCGGACCGAGTCGACTCAGTTCCGGAGACCATCGCCGGACTGACCGACGGCGGCGCGCACGTCTCGATGGATGCGCTCGGGCGCGCCGAGACATGCCGGAACAGCGTGGACTGCCTGCGCATCCGCGGGACGCACGTGCAAGTCGGGCTGACGACCGACGCCGAGGAGGGCGAAGTTTCCTTGCCCGTGGACGAAATCACGCGCTGGGACGTCTCCGTGCTCGGGTCGCGGGGGATGCCGCCGTCTCGGTACGACGAACTCCTGCGGATGATTGGGTCCGGGAGTCTGCGGCCCGGCGACCTCGTCACCGAGCGCGTCGCCCTTGACGCCGTCTCCGACCGGCTGGCGGCGATGACCGACTACGAGACCAGCGGCATCGAACTCGTCACCGAGCTGTAGGCGGGCTTGCCGCTTCGCGCACGCTTTTTCGGGCGGTGTGCGTAGGTGCAGACGACTATGAGCGACACAGACCTCGGGTTCGTGCAGTTCGGCGACACGGGCCTCCAGACCAGCGAGCTACAGTTCGGCACGTGGCGGTTCGGGAAGGAGACCGAGGAGGGCAACGTCGAAATCGGCGAGAAGCGGGCGAAGAAACTGCTGGACGCGTACGCCGACGCGGGCGGCCGCTACATCGACACCGCCGACGTCTACGGCGGCGGGAAGAGCGAGGAGTGGATCGGCGACTGGCTCGCCGACCGCGACCGAGAGCGCTACACCATCGCCTCCAAGGTCTACTGGCAGATTCGGGACGGCGACCCGAACAGCCGCGGGAACAACCGAAAGAACGTCCGCGACCGCGTGGACGCGATTCTGGAGCGCCTCGGCACCGACTACATCGACGTGCTCTACATCCACCGCTGGGACGACCAGACGCCCACGCGGGAGCTGCTGCGCACGCTGAACGGTCTCGTCGAGGAGGGGAAAATCCACTACCTCGGCGCGTCGACGCTGCGACCGAACGCGTGGAAGGTCGCGCGGGCGAACGAACTCGCGCGCAGCGAGGGCTGGGAGCCGTTCACGGTCGTCCAGCCGCGGTACAACCTCGTGGACCGCGAAATCGAGGGAGACTACTTGGAGATGGCGCGCAGCGAGGGGCTGGCGGTCTGCCCGTGGAGCCCGCTCGGACAGGGCTTCCTCACCGGGAAGTACGACCGCGAGGACGGCCTCACCGGCGAGCGAGTCGAAGGCCAGCGAGTCCTCGCGCTGGGAACAGAACTACCTCACCGAGGAGAACTTCGACCTCCACGACGTGCTCGACGAGGTCGCCGACGAGTTGACGCCTCGCCCGCGCAGGTCGCGCTCGCGTGGCTGACCCACCGCGACGGTGTCACCGCGCCCATCGTCGGCGCGCGCACCGTCGAGCAGCTCGACGAGAACCTCGCGGCCGCCGATATCGATCTCTCCGACGAGCAGGTCGAGCGCCTCACCGAGGCCAAGGAAGGCCCCTACGACGGCCTGTAGCGCCCGAACCTCCGCTTTCGACCGACTGTTTCTTTCGCCGTTCCCGCGAGCGATTAGGTATGTTTGGTTATTCGTGGCGTAGTAACGACTATTAGGCGCGTATTTGTACCCGTAATTGGGAAATTAGAGCCAGTAGCGGATACCAATGGACCAAACTATTGAACGTACGTCGATTATTGAAGAGATGGGAGCGTCGTCCGTGAACAGCGGGGGCGGTCGGCCGTGAAGCGCCCAATAGGGACGCCGCTGCGCGCGGTCGTCCGCCGACAGCTCCTCCGCCAGCTCCTCCGGCCGGTCGCGGCGTTCGCCGCGGTCGTCGCCGCCGGCGTCGCCGGCTTCGTCTCCATGGGCGGCGTCGGGGTCGTGGACGCACTGTTCTGGCTGCTCGACCCTACGAGCATCGAACTCCACTTCGAGTCGCACGCGGGCCCGGAGACGCTCGTGAAGGCGTACGCGGTCGTGGTGCTGTCCGGACTCGTCGTCGCCGGCCTCTGGATCGGCGAGACGGTGTTCTCGGCGGCGTTCGGCGGCCAGATTCAGACGGAACTCAAACACATGCAAATCGAGCAATCGGTCGCGGACCTCCGTGGCCACGTCATCGTCTGCGGGTACGGCACGTTCGGGAAGACAATCGCGCGGGCGCTCCAATCGACGGACCGAGCGGTCGTCGTCATCGAGTCCGAGGACGCGGAGTTCCAGCGCGCGCTCGACGACGACCTGCTCGCCATTCAGGGGGACGCGCGCCGCGAGGAGACGCTGCGGGACGCGGGCGTCGAGCGCGCCGGCGTCGTCGTCGGCGCCATCGACGACTCGAACGCGAACGTCCAAATCGCGATGAACGCCAGCCAGATCGCGCCCAGCGTCCGGCTCGTGGTGCGCGTCGGCGACGAGACCTACGAACAGCTCGCGCGCCGCGCGGGCGCCGACCGCGTCATCATCCCGGAGGTCGCCAGCGCCGAACAGGTCACGTCGACGCTCTAGTAGCCGGTGCCGAGGTAGGTGTGGACGGCGTCCCCGGATTCGAGCTCGTCCACGAACGCGATGGCGAAGTCCTCCGTCGAGATGTAGCTGTCGCCGTCCTCGTCGGCGACCAGCTCGCCTTCTGCGGTGCGGTACTCGCCCGTGCGCTCGCCGGGCTCGATGAGCGCCGCGGGCGCGACGTACGACCACTGAAGGTCGTCGGCGTCCTCGAAGATTTCGTAGGCCTCGATGGCCGCGCGCGCCACCGGCTCCCAGTCGTCGGGGAACTCCTCGGTCTCCACGAGGCGCGTGTCCGGACCGACGTAGAGGCCGCCAGCGCCGCCCGTCCACACGAGGCGGTCGACGCCCGCGTCCCGCATCCCCGTGACGACCGCGTTCGCCATCTCCACGAGCACGTCGACGTCCTCGTCCTCACTGGGACCGAGCGCGGACGCGACGGCGTCGTGGCCCTCCGCGAGGTCCGCGATGTCCGTCGCGTCGGTGGCGTCGCCCGCGACCGACTGGAAGTCGGGGTCGTCGATACCCTCGACATCCCCACTGCGGGAGACGCCCGTGACCGCGTGCCCGCGGTCGAGGAGTTCGTTTGCGATTCGGTGGCCGATGCGTCCGCTCGCGCCGAGGAGGAGTACGTCCATGACTACGTGTACGTTGGCGCGTGGCCGGCATATGGTTTTGCGAAGGGGCGACGGCCACGCCGAAAATTCGACGGCCGTGCCGCGACCGGCTACGTGACGGCTTCCACGGCGGTTTCGACCGCCGCGTCCGCGTCGTGCTCGTCGGCGTACGCGGTCTCGTAGCGGGTCGCAAATTCGAGCGCGCGCTGGAACGCGGCCTCCCGGTCGTCGAACGTCTCCAGCGGGCGCTCGCGGTCGAACTCGTCGCGGTTCCCGCGAATCGCGGCCGCGCGATACCGCTCGTCGTCGTGGGGCGACGACGTCGACACCGGGAGCACGTGGACACCGACGTCGTGACCGTCGCGCACGAACAGCGTCGGGTTGGTCGCGCGGTACTTCTCCGTGATGTAGTCGGGGTCCTGTACCTCGCGCCACTCCGCCGGCAGGGACGGCGCCATACCCCCGCTACCGACGGACCCGCCTTGTGCTTTCTGGCGGTCAGTCCTCGCCGCGGGCCTCCCGCACGGCGTCCGCGATTTCCTCCGGGTGGTCGGCGGCGACCCGGAGCACGGCGTCGTGGAGTTCGCGCTTGGCCTCGTTGCGGACGCCCGCCTCCCGGAGCGCGCGCACGACCTCCAAGTCGAGGGCGTCCTCCAGCGCCGTCCACGCTTCCGGGCGCGCGTACAGCGGGGACTGCTTCACGTCGTCGTACTCGAACGCCGGCTCCTCGCTCGCCGCGTCCGCGGAATCGTCAGCTGACGAGTCGTCGGCGACGTCGGTGTCGGTCTCGTGCTGGTTGGTGTTTGCCGGGGAGTCCGTCGAGGATTCCGTCGGCTCGGGCTCGGATTCGTCGCCGCGGTCGGTGCGGGACTGTTCGGCGGCTTCGAGGTCGTCGAAGCCCATTACCGCACCACCTCCCCGCGCTCGACGATTTGCGCGAGCTCGTCGTAGGCCGCGAGCTGGTCGCACTCGGGGTCGTAGTCGCGCAGCGGGACGCCTGACTGGTGGGCGTCGTCGATGGACGCCCGATACCGGATGCCGGGGAGGTCGCCGTCGTAACTGCCGTCGTCGATGGCCGCCCAGTCCTCTTTCGAGAGGTACGCGAAGTTCGGAACGAGGTGGTCGATGGCGTCCCGGGTCGTGATCTCGCGGAGGAGCTTGCGGTCCCGCGTGGACTGGTCGATGCGCTTGCGCAAATCGGAGGGGACGACCGCGAGAATATCCAGTTCGAAGTATTCGCGGGCCTCCTCGACGAGCCGGTCGAGCGTGTTCGACAGCCCGGTCTCGTAGCCGTTCTCCGGGCGCAGCGGGATGATGAGGTTCCCGGTGGCGTACATCGCGTT
>JGI12478J12828_1000674_pt1 | contig 8908 bp, 10 predicted proteins | sample A23E2SouthBayCA_FD_12828 | JGI IMG/M metagenome (IMG submission 12828) | reverse complement strand
CCGATCCTCGCCGGCGAGGTAGCCGTCGACCGCATCTGCCTCAAGGCCATCGGCTAGTTCAGCCAGCAGCTGTTTCGCCCACTTGGAGTCGGTGTCGTCGCCACCGAACGGCGACTCAGCCGAGATTCGGTGCTTGAGCTTCAGGTTGGCTGCGCCCCAATGGCTGTAGTGGAGCGTGTACTGTCCGTCTGTGCGTTCGTACGCAACGAGTGCGCGGTGTCCCATCGAGCAATCACCTCGGAGGGCGACCCACGACTGGATCGCCCCGCACCCCTCCCGGGGGACGAACAACGCTACTGGTCGATCGGGTCGGGGGAACTGAGGTCCGCGTGGAGGACTTCGCCGTCGCGAACGACGTACCGCTTGGCCAGGACTGGGAAGCGGCATTTGGTGAACCCCGCCGTCTGGATATCGAACTCTTCGTCGGCTTCGAGGTGGTTGGCGAGTTCTCGCAGGAATTCGTGGGTCACGATGCCGCCTTCGTAGTCCGGCAGGCCGTTCTCCCGCGCCTCGTACACCTCGAAGTCGTCGTACCCCCAGATGGTGAGCTCTCCGTCTTCGGTCACCTCCCAGTCGAGCGTCCCGAAGCAGTAGCTCTCACAGAGCTCGCGGACTACCTGCGGATCCGATACGATCGCGCCAGTCGATGTTGTCGCAGCTTGTAGTGTCGCCATGTCTGGATCCCGCGGGGAAGCCCCCGCACCCCTGTCGGGGGCGATAAACCAACGTGAGAGATGCCTCCCTGGGCCTGGTTGGCGACGCCAGTTAGAAGTCTGCGTGGACGTCCGCCCCGGCTCCGTCGCCCGGCCGCGTGAGAAGGCTCACCTCTTCCAGGAGGTCTCTCGCGGTCTCGACTCGCTCTCGATCCGCGTCGTCTAATCGGTCGACGTCGAGTCGGTTGAGATTGCTGAGTATACGATGCATCCGGTAGCCCTGTTTGAACTCTTGCTCCATCGGAAGCGCCTCACCACTCGCCGGCGCGGAAAGACACCCCATCGAGACTGGCGTCGGGCTTGCAGGAGCTCGCTGGCTTAACCAACGACCCTCGACGCTACTCGCAGGGTGTTGGTTAATCAACGCCCAGCACTGGCGCTACTCAAGACTGGGTCCGTAGCGAGCCGAGCCACACACCCGACACTCCCAGATCGGTTGCCCCGTCCACGCTTCATCCGGGACCGACTCGTGGGTCTTGAACTGATGGTCGGTCGCCCGTCCACAGGTTTGACAGTCGAGTTCCTGCGTCGTCGGTACCGACGACTCCTGCCGATCAGCCACAGCTTCGCCGGCGGATTCGGTCAGCGCCATCGCTGGAACCAGCCACACCGCGTCGTCGTCGTCGAGGACCGCGTCGAGACGCGACGCGTCGCGGATGCCGTCCCCACGCTGGCCGTAGAGCCGCGTCGGGGCCTGCTCCTGCCGCTCCGACGCTTCCTGCCCGTGCCACCCAGTCCGGTCACGGGCGGCACTGAGAAGCCGCTCTCCCTCCGCTGACGCCACCTGTACCGCGTCGGGGAGTGAGGGCCACTGCTCGGCCAGCTGGCGCGCCGGCGCCTCGTCGAGATCGTAGATGAGCGTGTAGTCGTCGACGGCCGGCTCCGCCTCGTTGGCAGAGAGGAGGTTCGCCGCGGCGCCGCCCTTCGCGACGGCGCCGTAGAACGTCGTCGACTCGACGACCAGGTGGACGATGCCGAGGCACGTCGTCGACGCGGCCTCGTCCGTGCGAGTGGCGCCACTCCCGAGATGGTTGCTGAGACAGAACCGGCATTTCGTCTGGCCGTCTGGGACTGACGCCCCACAGGACCGGCACTCGCCATCGGCGGCCGTCGCCACATCAGGGTAGCCACCAGAGCTCGTCGCGACGCGTTGCCGCCGAGAGTCACTTTCACACCCGTCGTCCAGCCTCGTGTCCGGAATGTGGGACGCCTCGCCGGTCGGCCGCAGTTCCTCAAAGTCGGAGTAACGACCGTTCATAGAGTAGTCTACAGAGAACATGGCTCGTCTTCGTGTTTAAATCGTAGCGTGGATCGAACGATATGCAATACAGACGGAGAAACAGTAGGCTGCGTCAGGCGACCTGTTCCTCCAACGTATCCCGGTGTGCCCGAACAGTCGCCTTCGAGGCGTTCGCTACGTCCGCGGCCTCGGATTGCGTCAGCCATCGACCCTCCTCACGACCGGCCTTGTAGAGGCAGGCCGCTGCGAACCCGGCCGGATGGACGCCCGTCGTCACGCCGCACTTCTCGGCCTGCTCTGCGAGCGTTCGGGCCCGCTGTCGGATCTCGTCCGGACACTCGAGGTCCGAGGCGAGGCGCGGCACGAACATGCTGGGGGAGACGGGCTCAGCGGGGAGGCCCAGCTCCTCGTTCAACGTTTTGTACGCGTTCGTGACTCGTGACTCCGCGACGCGGGCCCTCTCGTTGACGTCGTCCACTAACCGCGAGCGGCCGTTGCACCGGCAGGCCCCGTAGACGCTGGCCGCGGCGATGGCCTCGATGGATCTGCCACGAAGCAGATCCTCGTTCTGGGCGCTCCGGAAGAGCTGGCACGCCTGGTCCCGAACCGAATCGGAGAGTTCGAGCGCACTCGTCAACCGACGCACTTCGCCCAGGCCGTGGGCGAGATTCCGTTCCGCTTTCGACCGCCAGCGCCCCCGGGTCTGCTCACGGCGCATCCGTGCGAGTCGCCGTCGCTTTTGCCCAGAGATCTCGTTCCCCTTCGCATCGGTGCCGCGACCGATTTCCGTCGACAGGCCGCGATCGTGGCGGGCGGCAGTGAGCGGTGCGCCCGTTCGTTCGCACTCCCGTCGTCGTACGTACGCCACTCCGGCCCGTGATCGATACGCTGTTCGTCGATGACCAGCCCACAGTCCTCGCAGATCGTTTCGGCCGCGTTCGTCGTGACTCGACCGTTGCACTCGGGACATTGGTTCGCACTCGATTCCGTTCGGACGTCTTCGTCGAATCCGCTCTCGTAGATATCTCTAGTTGCCATCGTTCTCACCGTATCCAGGGAACCCGCCAGTACAGCGAGCCCCTCGCCCATTGAGGGGCCGATAGAACGGATGGTATCGGTACTCCAGTCAACTAGAACACAATCCAGCTGATGTTCTACATATAATGGTAGTAATGGATGTCCAGACTGGTGTTTTGAGCTTCAGCTTCAGCCAGAATGTTCCCAACGGCATCTGAGATTCCGATTGTAACCGGAAGCTTCGTGCAGAAATCCGAAGTGTTCCAGTCCAGTTTCGTGAACGCCAGCATTTCTCGGCACAGCTTCTGTGGCGATGAGTCACTGACCTCTGAATCCGGCTTGACCACGATCGGCTCCGGGATGTTCGAGGCCGGATACGTCGACAAAGCCGGGATGTACCCCTTCGTGTACAGGTAGTGCTCCTCATTGTTCGGTGCGGAGACCATCGTGCCTCGAAGCGCCGGATAAATCCCGGAACTCAAGGCCCGGACTGGGTGCCGCTCTCGGACCGTGACGAAGTCCATCAACTCGATGTTCCCGGCACCTTTGATGAAGCCCTCTCGCTCCTCTTCCCAGAACTCCGACCGCTTGTGAAGCACCAGTCGTCGCGGCTCAGTCTTTTTGTGGCTACGGTAGTGCCTGAGAATCTTCTTTACCAGTTGCTTGGCGTCGTCTTCTGCGAGGTGGTTGTTCCCTGGGCCGTGCTTCTCTCCTTCGACGGGGTCGCCTCGAAGGATGAAGTTCTCCCCTGTCTCCAGGAAGACTTGGGCCATAGCTGTCCGTGTCCGGGATTGGTCTCCGCCTCGCTCTTTGTAGAAGGATATCCCGGCGAAGCACGTTCCGTCCTCCAGCTCGGTTAGTTTCCAGGGATGGCCGCGTTGCGCCTTGTACAGTGTTCCAACCGCGATGTTCCATGCGATCTCGGACTTGTCCTGGACGCCCTCACCGCGGAGGGTCTTCGGCTGCATCAGCTGCGTCGGCAACCCGACTTCCATCCCTAGCAGCTTGATCCGGTTGTGGAAGTCGCTGGTCTCTGACTGCATCCGGGCATGGTCCTGGTGGGATGGAGTGCATGCGTCCCACATCGCTTCTGGAATCGCGATGAACACGACGTCAGGCGGCGTTTCCTTGGCGTACAGGACTTCAAGGTTGATCTTGATGATCTCGACCGCTTCTTCCAACCGGTCTTTCCGGCTGCGGATTTGTTTCAGGTCCCGGATCTCACCTCGAGTAATCGTCTGCCGCCACCGCTTCTGCGTGTTGAACGTGAAGTTCAGCGGCGACCGTTCGCCGAGGCCGGGGAACGGTGGTTTCCACCGCTTCGACTTGTCCTCGTCGGCGGTGATCGCCAGCTCCATGTCCTTGAACAGTTTCTCGAGGCCGCCGAGAGACCGGCCAGACCCGATGTATCCGACGTTGATTACCTGGTGTTCGGATTTGCCGGATGGAGTTCTTGGTCCGTATTTCATCAATCCGACTCGGGGGTCGATGGAGTCCTCGCCGTCAGCGAACATCAAGCCGGGTTCGTCGAGGACTTCGGCGGTGAACCCGTTCATTGGAAATCTCCTAACCACTTGTTCTGCATGGTGCCGTCCCGTTCGTCGGTGTCTTTGGGCGGCCTTTTGTTGACTTCGAGCATCACGGGTTTTGTCCCGATGTCCAGATCGTCCTGTTTGGGGTCGCCGTAGTCCAGGACTTTCCACCAGTGGTTGATCCGACTCCGTGTTTTCCGGTTGTTACCGTGTCGGCTGGGGCTGAACCTGTCGTGTAACGGTTTGGCTTGTTCCCCGGTGATCCGGTTTTCTTTCCCGTTGGTGGTGAACAGGATAGCTGGTTTCAGGGTGAGGAAGTACTGTCCCGAGTATTCGAGGATTCCGATACGGAGTGAGTGGTGGCGGAAGAAGGGTGATTCGGCCTCATCGTAGTGTTTTGTGACCTGTCGCCCCTCTTCTTTCTGGACCTCCGCTTCGGGGTCTTCGTGTGGGAAGTACAGGTGGTAGTCGCTACGGTAGTTTATCGCGATGCAGCCACGGTCTTCACCCTTGGAGAGGACAACGGCCCGAATCAGCCGTTTCCCAATATCGGCGTTCCCTTGGTCGGCTTCTACCCACGACCGGAACCCGGTCTCCTCGACCGTGTCCGGGTCAATAAACTGTTTGACCGCTCTCGGCATTTCCTCCGGCGGCAACAGGCTATACACCTTGTTCGACTTGAACCACGTCGGTACCGTGAATGGGCGTAGCTTGAATGCTACCTCTTGTGTCGCGCCCTCCACCTGGTCTCCGATGTACAGAGTTTCAGGGTACTCTGTTATCTCGACGAGGTTGGTGGTCAGCTCTGACCTGTCGGTGATGGGTTCGGCTTCACGCTGGAAGAAGTCGGGTTTGAACCGGTCGTCTTTCTCAAACTCCTCGATCTTCATCAAGAGCGAGTCGTAGTCGGCCTGGTAGACGTGGGTGTCACTCAGGAACTCCTCGAAATCGTCCATCGAATAGCTCTTAATCTTCCTTCGATGCTCGTCCGAGAGTTTGTCGTTCTCGCAGACCCGGTCGTAGAACTCCTGGATTGCCTCGTCGGTCTGCTTGGTGACGTCGAATATCTTCTGCCACTCTTTGAAGTTCTCGAGGTTCCGCCCGAAGATGGCCACGTCGAACCGTTTCTCAGGAGACCGGTCCATGTAGTGGAGGAAGTACTTCCCCATCTCCTCGAGGAATTTCTTCCCGTGACGGCGCTGGTCTGTCCACTTGAGCTCGACCCAGACCTCTCGGTCACCCCTGATCTCTGGGAGTTCGTATTTCTGGTCGACAAGCCCGCCATGGGTGGGCGATGTTTCCGTGATGTAGTATCCCATCGCCTCCATGTACTCCTGGACCTTGTCACCGTAGATCTCCGAGTTTTTAGCGAGGGCCTCGCGTTCGCCTAGGAGGTTGGTGAGGGCCACGTTATGCCGAACCTCACAATGGAGTACCTAAATCATTTCGTCGCAGTGAACGGTCCGGATTCAGGCCGAGAATTGGATGCCTGGCCACGGTTTTGGGAGTTCCTGATTCAGATTCACTGTTTTCAATACAGTAATTAGAGGTGGTGCTGTTAGCCTCGAATAAGCATGACCTCTACACTGAGCGTAGGGGAGGTAACGGCCCTTCTCTTGGACGAGAGATTCTACTCGAACCCGTTACGCCCCAAAACCTTCTATAAACTACTCTACTTCGCAGACAAGGAACTCAACGACGTCGGATTGGACACGGATATCCAGCACTTCTGGTACAAGTTCGGAACCATGGCGAAGATCGGTGGATCCCCAGTCACGGTAGACTGGAGTGACGATAACCGAGAAGTCCGTTGTAGCCTTTCAGCTTCTCAGCTCAGCCTCCCCAGGGGGGAAGAGACAAAGGCTCGACTCGCACTCTCTCGAGCACTCAACCGTCTGTACGAACAAAATACGGAGGGGCTGACCGATGACATGTACGAGGACGCGCCTTACGATGTCCAACGCCACTACCGACGACTCGACAAACAGCTCAGTGACGCTATCGACGACAAACCAGATTACCCCGAAGTAGACTCCAGCAGGGAAGCAGTCATCAACACGGTCTTCGATATCATCGATATCTTCCCAGTCGACGACTACCCGTGGCTGGAGCAGGACCTGGATCTCTGGTACTCGGTTGTAAGTGCTGAACTTGATGCCGAAGAGTACCGGCCGCAGAAGGCCCTGAAGGTCTCTGAATTGTTCTGGACCATCTTCTGCATCGACCTCGCCCAACGCGAAAACACCGGGTTGACCCCCGAAGAGATCGCCGAGGAACTAGACACGCAGGACCTCGAAGGCCGACAAGAGGATATCCGGAAGGAACTCGAACTGATAGAGCGAGAACGCTCCCGGCTACACACAGACCTGGAAGAGAACCAAGTAGTGTCCGAAGCCGCTGACGGAGTTGCGATCGCACTCCTCGGTCTCTCACCCGCCCCCTAACCAACCCCCTCCATGACCCGGTACTTCGTAGACACCAACTGTCTGCTCGGACTCACCTTCGTCAATGACCGGTGGTACCCTGACGCCAAACGATTGTTCGACACCGACAACACGATCTACACCGGGAAGAACGCCGTCTACGAGTACTGCTCCAGCACCGAGGACAACAGTCGGCGTTCCGCCGACATCCGGTTAGACCGGGACGAAGGCCTGTACGGGGAGAAACGGGCGAAGCTCCGGTTGAAACTGAGGCAGTTCGGGAAGATGCTGCAAACCTACAGTGACGACGAGCTCGGTATTGAGACGGTGATGGACGAGTACGTCGAGCGGTTCGACATGAAGGAGTCCGAGGAGAAGGAGGTGCGGCCTCGGCTCCAGAAGTACTTTGAGTGGTACTTCGAGAAGGAGGGCGAGCTCACTCGGCGGACAGCTCGGGAAGCTGCTCGGAAGCTGAAGGACGTCTTGATGGAGCGGTCGATCAAGCACAAGGACCAGATTGAGGCCCGTGTCTATCTGGAACCGATGCGAGACCGCGAGTATCCCGACGTTGAGAAGCGGTTGAAGGAATGGCCGGTCCATATGAAGAACAATGCGGATATCGCGCTGATCTGTGACGCCGTGTTCCTGAAGGAGGAAATCGGTATCAGCCACTTCGTGACCGGCGACTTCACGGACATCTACTCGAATCAGGACTGGATCCATGAGAACCTCGGGTTCAGCGTGCTGTACTTGCTGGAGACGTTCGCGGGTGAGGAAACACCGACCGCCTCAATAGACTTGGGCAATTAGAGTTATACATAAATCGAATCCTATGATGTCAATTTAACATCGAGTTCTCTAGGTCGTGGCTGCGCGCGCAGCGAAGCGAGCACGGAGCGGAGGGTGGGGCGGCGGGGTCAGGGTCGGTCCGGCACACAGCAAAAAAGGAGGGCGACGCGCTCGTCTACTCTTCCCACCACCGACCGCGCTCTGGGAATTCGATCCTGCTCCAGCCCGTAATGGCGATGCTGCACCGCCCCTGGTACCAGTTCTTCTTGACGGCCCGGAACCGGACTGTCTCACCTTCGCTCACGACCGTCTTCCGAGAGGCCTCCCAGATCGTGAACTTGATCTTCCCGCTATCGTCCTCGATCAATCCGACCTGAGAAATCGACGTGTCACTCGGATCCCAGAGTTGCGTGATTTCACCCTCGACCGTCACCTCACCGACCGGGACGTCCGGCACGTCCGCGATGGGCACGATCGCCCCCGGCGCCGCCTTCAGTTCCTCGAGGGTCTCCAGCACCGCCTTCGTGACGTCCCGACCGCGCTGCACCTTCTCGGCCAGCTGCTTCGCGACGACCGCTCTCGACCAACCACCCTTCACTTCGTCGCTGATCCGCATCGCCTGCTCGTTGACCGCCGCGAGTTCCTCTTGCGTCAGCATCTCTCGGGGATCCGTGCGCTCCGCCGGCGCTGGCTCGTCCCGGCCACACTGCTCGCGAACGACCTCTCGCGTGCGCTGCTCACGACCGTCCTGCGTTCCCAGCTCGGCCTGGGCACTGATGCGCTCCAGTTCGGCTTCCCGCGCCCGAATGCGCTCCTCCTGTTCGAGGGTAACACCGTGAATCCGATCCTGGCTCGTGTCCGCGATTCCATCAGGGTGGTTCGCATCCACCTTCGCCTGCGTCTCCTGCTCGACCGCCGCCTCGAACTCCGGCGTCTCGTCGACGACTGGGAAGCCGTCTTCATCGACCGCCTGACCGCCCGCTTTCTCGAATGCCTGTTCATCGACCGAAACGACCTTTCCGCTAGCGTTGTTACTAGACATTGGTATCACACCAAGGTACCACTGAAGGCGCTCACGCGCCGACACCGCGATGCTCCTACATCGCGGTTTTCCGACGACAACGACCGACAGAACCATCTGCGCGCTCTCGCTCGCGCCTTCGCGAGCGCCCTACCGGGCGCGAGCGAGAGCGC
>JGI12478J12828_1000663_pt1 | contig 9048 bp, 10 predicted proteins | sample A23E2SouthBayCA_FD_12828 | JGI IMG/M metagenome (IMG submission 12828) | reverse complement strand
GTCACGGAGACGTCCAAGTCCTCCGCGAGGCTGCGGAAGCTCGCGCGGCCGTCCTTCAGGAGCGCGTTGATGAGCTCGGAGTCCAGCGTCTCGTATGTCATACCCTAATCTGAACACTTGTCCAATATAGTAGTACCTACTGCGAGAAGAGTATCATACCATACAACTTTCGCGCGATTATCCGACAGGACGCTAGAGCGGTCGTGCGCAGTTCACGTGTGTCGGTCGTCGGTACCGAGTGCCGATGAAACGCTTACGTGGGCGGGCGACACAGATGACTGCATGACGGAGAGCGGCGACGACTCGGTTCGCATCGAGAAGGGGTCGTCGCGGGCCCGGCGGTTGTTCGCCAAGCTCGGCATCGAGTCCGCGCGCGAGCGCCGCGAGCGAGAGCAATCGGACCAGTCGTAGCCACGAAGGCGCTCCGCGGAGCCGCCGAATCCCGACTCTTAACATTGTTACACGGGTAGGCGAACGCATGGCAGACGAGAAGCCGACCTACGAGTTCAAGGACCGCGACGTCTACATCCTCCGAGAACTCGCGGAAGACCCCAGCGTCTCCTCGCGCGACCTCGCGGACATCCTCGAAGCCGAGTACGGCATCGACGTCTCCTACGTCACCGTCAACGAGTCCATCCGGAACATGCGCGAGGCGGGCGTGTTCCGCGAGGCGATAATGCCCAACGAGGAGTATTTCGTGTTCGAACTGTTCGAGTTCAAGTTCAACCCCGAATACTTCGCGGAGACGTGGCGGGAGACGATGGAACACATCCGCGACGACGAACACACCCTGATGTACTTCCTCTCGGACGGCGAGTACCAGTGGAAGTCCATCATGCTGTTCCCGACCCGCGAGAACGGCGAGCGCTGGCTCCACGAGTTCTACAAGACCCACGGGAAGACCGTGCTGAACGTCCGTACGAGCGTGATGACGAACGTGCTGGAGTTCGGCGCCAGCCCCGACCTCTTCGACCACCTCGACGTCGCCGACGAGCGCGGGTTCTGAGGCGGCGACTCACTCCGCGTCCGACGCTTCGACGGGCAGGGAGCCGTACTCCGTCTCGAAGCGCTCTTCGAGGCGCCGCTTGTCGAACTTCCCGGTGGAGGTCTTGGGCACCTCGTCGACGAACTCGAAGCGGTCGGGGAGCCACCACTTCGGGAACGCCTCGAGCAGGTGCTCCCGGAGGTCGTCGGCGGAGACGTCACCGGTGGTGACGACGTACGCGACGGGGCGTTCCTGCCACTTCTCGTGGGGGACGCCGATGACCGTGGCCTCCTCGACGCCGCCGTGGCCGATGAGTTCGTTCTCCAACTCGATGCTGGAAATCCACTCGCCGCCGCTCTTGATGGCGTCGTCCACGCGGTCGACGATGTCGAGGTAGCCGTACTCGTCGAGGGTGGCGACGTCGCCGCTCCGGAACCAGCCGTCGTCAGTGAACGACGTGCGCGTGGCGTCGGGCCGCTGGTAGTACGAGCCGGCGAGCCACGGCGCCCGCGCCTCCAGTTCGCCGGGCGTCTCGCCGTCGCTGGGGGCGAGGTCGCCGTCCTCGCCGCGGAGGCGCACTTGGACGCCGGGCGCGGGAACGCCGGCCTTCATCCGGAGTTGGTCCCGTTCCTCAGGCGGCAGTTGGGAGACTTCCGTGGTCATCAGGGTGTTAGCGAGGTGCGGGGACGCCTCCGTCATGCCGTAGCCTTGGCTTATCGGGGCGTCGTACACCTCGTCGTACTTCCGGATGAGCGACGCGGGCGGCGAACTGCCGCCGATGAGCACGTCCGTCAGCGACGACAGCGACTCCGGGCCGAGGTCGTCGGCGTCCTCGATGATGCGGTCGACCTCCAGCCAGACCGTCGGGACGGCCGCCGCGATGGTCACGTCCTCGGCCTGCACGACATCGAGGAGGTCCCCGGGGTCGGTGTGCTGGCCGGGGAGCACGATGCTCGCGCCCGTGAACGTCGTCGTGTACGGCAATCCCCCAGCCGTTGACGTGGAACATCGGCACGACCGGCATCACGGTGTCGGTCTCGCTGATGCCGAACACGTCGGCGTGGCTGTGCATCAGGGTGTGCAGGAACTGCCCGCGGTGGGTGTACTGGACGCCCTTCGGCAGGCCGGTGGTGCCCGAGGTGTAACAGAGCGCGCTCTCGGTGTCCTCGTCGATGTCGGGCCAGTCGTAGTCGGTGTCGTAGCCGTCGATGAACGACTCGTAGTCGGTCACGGGCGCCAGTTCGGTGTCGGGCACGTCGTCCGCGTCGCCGAGAACGACGTACTGTTCGACCGCGTCGAGGTCGTCCGCAATCGGCTCCAGCGTCTCGACGAACTGCGGGTCGACGAACAGCAGGCGGTCGGCGGCCTCCTCGATAATCTCCACGAGGTGGTGTTCGGGGAGGCGGTGGTTCACCATGTGGATGCTGCGCGCGCTACACGACGGCCCGAAGTACAGCTCGAAGTGCCGGAAGTGGTTGACCGCCATGACGCCCGCGCGGTCGCCGGGCGCCATGCCGTAGTCGTCGAGCGCGTGCGCGAGCTGGCTGATGCGCTCGTACGCGTCGCCGTACGTGTACCTGTGCGTGCTGCCGTCCGGGAGCGCGGTGATAATCTCCTTGTGGTCGAAGAGGTCGCGGGCGCGCTCCAAGAGCTTCGTGATCGTGAGTTCGTACTCCATGGTCATGCTGTGTCACCTCGTGGCGTGAACTGATAGAACACCCTGTCGTGGTCGGCCGGCCCGTCGACATCGACGATGCGGAGCGCCACCGGGTCGCCGATGGCGAGGTCGTCGTAGTCGGCGCCGTCGATGCGCGCGGACAGCTGCACGTCGACGCCGTCGAGGTCCACGACCCCCGTGACGAACGGCGTGTCCATCCCGAGCGGGCCGCTCCCGCGCACGGCGCCGAACGCGAACAGCTCGCCCTCGTGGGGGAGCGAGACGTACGCGAGGTCGTCGCTCGTGCACTCCGGGCAGACGACCCGCGGCGGGAAGTGCAGCGCCCCGCAGTCCCCGCACTGCGTCGTGGAGAGGTCGCCCTCGCGGAGCCGGTCGTAGAACTCGTGGATTCTGGTGTGGTCGGCGTCCTGCAGGTCGTAGAAGTCCAGCAGGCGCGGCAACTCGATGGTGTCCGGAACCGAGACCGTCTTCCGCGGCGGCCCGCCGGCCCCGTCGTCGGTGTCGTGGCCAGTCATTGTGGGTCCCTCGCTAGCGTCATCACGCTGTGCACGCTCCCGCTCCCGCTGAGGTTGTGGATGAGCCCGGTCTCGGGGCTGTCCGGCACCTGTCGTGCGGACTCCACCTCGCCCGTGAACTGCTTGTACACCTCAAGCGCCTGCGAGACGCCGGTCGCGCCAAGCGGGTGCCCGCAGCCCAAGAGGCCGCCGCGGGGGTTGACGGCGATGTCGCCGTCGAGCTCGCTGCGGCCGTCCTCGATGAACTGGCCGCCCTCGCCCTTCGGCACCCAGCCGAGGTCCTCGTACTCGATGACCTCGCTGATGGAGAAGCAGTCGTGAATCTCGGCGACGTCTAGTTCCTCGACGGGGTCGTCGATGCCGGCTTGGTCGTAGGCCTCCTCGGCGGCGACGGTGGCCTGCGGCCACGCCGACATCGACGGGAGGTTGTTGATGGAGTTGCTCGCCATGCAGGACTGCCCGCTGCCGGTGACGTACGCGGCGGTGTCCGTGAGTTCGCGGGCCTTCTCCTCGCTGGTCAGGACCAGTGCCGCCGCGCCGTCCGTGATGCCGCTGCAGTCCAGCAGGCACAGCGGCGGCGCGACCGGATACGAGTCCAGCACGTCGTCGACGTCGACCCGCTGCTGGAACTGCGCGTACGGGTTGTTCGCGGCGTGGCGCTTGTTCTTCGCGCTCACCGCCGCGAGCTGCTCGCGGGTCGTCCCGTACTCGTGCATGTGCCGCTGGGCGAACATCGAGAAGAACGATGGCGCGTTCAGACCGTTGACGCCGTCGAACTCGCGGTCGAGCACGTTCGTCATGCCGGACTGGGTCTCCGCGACGTGGTCGTCGCCGAGGTTCATCTTCTCGACGCCGAGCACGAGCGCGACGTCCAGTTGGCCGCTGGCGATGGCGAGCCACGCGTACCGCAGCGCCGCCTGCCCGCTCGCGCACGCCAGCTCGGTGCGCGAAATCATCTTCGTGACGTCGATGCCGAGCAGTTCGGCCGCCAGCGGTGCGACGTGGCTCTGGAACGCGAACCGCTCGGGCTGGACCGCGCCGACGAACAGTCCCTCGACGTCGGCGGGCGTGACCCCGTCGACGTCGTCGAAGGCGGCCTTGCCGGCCTCCTGCGCGAGGTCCTTCCACGTCGCCGCGCGCTTCCCCCAGTCGGCGTGCCCGCCGCCGACGATTGCCGCGGTCCCCGTCATCGCTGGAACTCCGGCTCCCGGTCGTCCCGGAACGCCGTGACGCCCTCGACCATGTCGTCGGTCGTCGTCAACAGGCCGAAGCCCTGACTCTCGACGTCGAGGCCGGTGTCGAGGCTGGCGTCCTGTCCGTCGTCGATGACGCGCTTGGCGACTTTCAGCGCCGTCCGCGGGCCGTCCGCGAGGTCGTCGACGAACGCCGCGACAGCGTCGTCGAACTCTGCCTCGGGGACCGCGCGGTTGAGTAGCCCCCAGTCGGCGGCCCGCTCGGCGGAAATCTGCTCGCCGCGGAACACCAGTTCCTTCGCGCGGCCCTCCCCGACGATGCGGGTGAGGCGCTGGGTGCCGCCGCCGCCGGGAATCAGCCCGAGGTTGATTTCGGGCGCGCCCAGCGAGGAGTCGGCGGTGGCGATTCGGAGGTCGCAGGCGAGCGCGATTTCGAAGCCCGCGCCCAGACAGAATCCGTCGATGCGCGCGAGCGTCGGGCGCTCGAACTCGTCGATGGCTCGAATCGTCTCGTCGACGTCCATCAGTTCGGTCGGCTCGGAGGCCATGAAGCCGGTGATGTCCGCACCGGAGCTGAACGCGTCCTCGCCCGCGCCGGAGAACACGACACAGGAGACCTCGTCCACGTCGGCGTTGTCGAGGGCGGCTTTCACTTCCCCGAACATCGTCTCGGAGAAGGCGTTGAGGCGCTCGGGGCGGTCGAACTCGATTTCGAGGACGCCGCGGTCGTCGAGCGACTTGTTGACGTACTGGTAGGGACCGTCGCCGCGGTAGTCGTGGAATCCCTCGCCGGCGTCGACGCCGGTCTTCCCGTCCTCGACGAGGTCGACGAGATGGGGCGCGGGCGCGAACCGTTCGGCGCCCGTGCGCTCGTGGAGGGTTTCGAGTTTGTCGAGGACGGCGTCGAGGCCGAGTTGGTCGCCGAGCCGGCAGACGCCTTCCGGGAAGCGCGCGCCCAGCCGGCTGCCGAGGTCGATGTCGTCGGCCGACGCGACGTCGTTCCCGACGAGGCGGGCGGCCTCGTTGACCATGCGGGCTTCCACGCGGAGCGTGTCGAACCCCTCGCGGTCGCCGGGCTCGTAGTCGGGGCCGTCCCCCTCCCAGTCGTAGAACCCGCGGCCCGTCTTCTTCCCGAGGTCGTCGGCGTCGACCTTCTCGGCTATCGCCGGCGGGGAGTCGAGGTCGGTGTCCTCGCGGAAGTGGTACGCGATGTCGATGCCGGTGTAGTCCGCGAGCTCGAACGGCCCCATCGGGTAGCCGCGCTCGTACACCATCGCGGCGTCGGCCTGCTGAATCGTCGTCTCGCCGTCCGAGAGCATCCACGCGCCCTCCTCGATGAACGGGAGCATGACGTTGTTCACGATGAAGCCGTGGACGTCGCGCTTGACGTCGATGGCGCGCTTCCCGAGGTCCGCGACGAACGCGTGGGCGGCGTCGAGGGTCGCTCGGCTGGTCTGCTCGCCGTGGACGACCTCCACGAGGTCCATCTTCACGGGCGGATTGAAGAAGTGCGTGCCGACGACCTGCTCGGGCCGGTCGGTCGCCGCGCCGATAGCGGTGATGCTCAGCCCCGAGGTGTTCGACGCCAGAATGGCGTGCTCGGGGGCGTGGTCGTCGACCTCGGCGAAGGTGTCCTTCTTGAGGTCGAGGTTCTCGGGAATCGCCTCGACGACGAGGTCGGCGTCCGAGACCGCGGCCGCGAGGTCGGTCTCCCCGGTCATTCGCGCCCGCACCGCGTCGGCCGACTCGTCGAGTTTCCCCTTCTCTTCGAGTTTCCCGAGGCTCCACTCGACGGATTCGAGGCCGTCGGCGACGAGTTCCTCCTCGATGTCCCGCACCACCACGTCGTAGCCCGCGATGGCCGCGAGTTCGGCGATGCCGTGACCCATGCTCCCCGCGCCGAGCACGGTCACGTTTTCTATGTCACGTTCTACCATCACTACCACACAAAGTAACTATACTACTTAAACTATTGGCTACGCTGTTTGTTTTATATCGCATTTAAGTTAACTAGCTGTTTGTTTGAGTGCTATCGCCGGGAGTAGCGCGAGGCGCAAGTGCGGGACTGCGCGGCGAGCCGTCACTCGATGGGGAACTGGAGCTCGGCTGCCTGCTCGGTCTGCGGGAAGACGAGGCGCTGGTCGCCGTCCCACCACTGCGCGCTCGCCGCCGAGAGCTGGCCCTGCTCGGGCATCCCGTACTCGTCGAACGCGAAGTCGCCGATTACCGTCTCGAAGCTCGTCTCGTCCAACGACGACCGCAGCGTCTCCGGGTCCGCGTTGTCCGCGGCGGCCAACGCCTGCTCGGTGGTCTGCGCGAGGTTGTAGCCGACGCCGACCATCACGCGCGGCGTCGAACCGTCGTTCTGGTCGGCGTACGCGTCGAGGAACGCCTCGTTCCCGTTCCCGGTCATCCCGGGCGCCCACCCCGGACACATCGTGACGTAGTTGCCCTGCTCGCCGAGCGCCGACCACCACGCCTGCGGGTCCGACGCGCGCACGAACTCGATGAACTCCGGCGTGTAGCCGGCGTTGTTCAGTTGGTTCATCGCCGTGATGCCGTCCGGCGGCTGCGGGCACGCCACGAGCGCCTCGACGCCCGCGTCGTCAGTCTGCGAGATGAGCGTCGAGAAGTCCTCGTTGCCGGGGTTGTACGTCTCCCGCATCGCCACGTCGTAGCCCGCCTCCGAGAGCTTCGTGTCCCACGCTTCCGCCATCTCCGCGCCCCACCCGGAGTTCTCCTCCCAGATGCCGACGACCTCGGGCCGGTCGGCCTCCGGGACGAGCTCCAGCAGCCCGGTCGTGGCGCGCGTGACGTCCCGTGTCTTCGGGAACGGCGTGTACGTCCACTCTTTCCCCTCGGAGACGAGCGGCTCCTCGTAACAGGTGGCGACCGCGAGGAACGGCAGGCCTTGGCTCTCGGCGTACGCCGACCCCGCCATCACGAGCGGGCTGGAGAAGCTCCCCCAGACCATGTCGACGTCGTTGTTGCTGGTGATCTGTTGGAGCTGCTGGCGGAGGACAGCGGGGTCGCTCTCGTCGTCCCTGACGACGAGTTCGACCTCGCGGTCGACGTTGTCGCGCTCGTTGAGCAACTCGACGCCGAGTTCGTAGCCGGCGAGCATCTCGTTGCCGACCGAGGACAGCCGACCCGTCTCCGGGACGGCCGCCGCAATCGTGATGTTGTCCGAGCCGTTGCTGCCGCCGAAGGCGGTGCAGCCCGCGAGCCCACCGAGCGCGACTGTGCCCGCCGCTCCGGTGGCTTTCAAGTACGACCGCCGACTGTGCTCATTGTCAAACGTGCCCATACCACCCACCAAGGAGAACACTGTGTTAAACGTTTCTGTGAATTACACGTTTTCTGTGAATGCAATCGAGAGATAACGCAGATTGTGTTCATTGTCGAGGCGGGCCGGGCGTATTCTGTCCGGCGACCGGCGCGCCCGCAGCGGGTACGGGTGTCCCCGACGCGACGTAATCGGGGAGCGGATTTATTGCAGTCGGCGCCGACATCAGAGGCGTGTACGACCGCATTCTCCTCTCGACCGATGGAACAGTCGCGTCCGAACGCGCCGAAGCACACGCGATAGAGCTAGCCGCAGCCCACGACGCCGTCCTCCACGCGCTGTACGTCGTCGACGAGGACGTGGTGAACGCGTACAGCGGCGACGAGTACGTCGACGAAGCCGAGGGCCCCGAACACGGCCTCGAAGAACGCGCTGAGGAGACGCTCGCTGCGCTCCGGGACCGGGCGGCCGACGCGGGCGTCGACGCCGAGACGGCCATACACCACGGCACCCCCGCGGAGACCATCGTGGCGTACGCCGACGACCACGACGTGGACGTGCTCGTACTCGGGACGAAGCGCCGCCCCGAGGAGTACCGAGCGCTCCTCGGGAGCGTCACCGACCGCGTCCTCCGGCTGACCACGCGCCCGGCGACCGTCGTGAAGACGGAAGTCGACGAGTAGCGACGCGCTGACTCCGGGGCTCGGGCGAACAGGCACGCGTCTCGACCACGGCCTGACCAACCTCCGACAGCCCCAACCACCGGTAAAACCTAAACAGTTAGGCACACGACGGATGGAGGAGACGGTACTACGGAGGAGTAGGTGGTGTCCGATGGCAAGTACGAACCCACAGTCCGACGGTATCACGGAGGAGTGCACGACGTGCGGCCGAAACCAGCCCCACGCGGTCACGATCGAACTCGTGACCGAGAGCGACGAGGACGAAAACGCGTCGTTCTCCCGTGAGCCCTACCGCGTCGCGGAGTGCCGGGTCTGCGGCGAGACCTCGAAGACGCGCATGAACAACGCGTGAATCGGGCGACCGATTCGGCACCCAGCCGGGCTTTTCTGCGGGCGAACAGCGGGTCGAGTTAGTCGTCACTGTGGTCGACCGTCCGCAGGGACGTACACCGCGACGGTCCAGCGCGACGGCGCACAGACGGTCGTCGACGCCGAGCGCAACTCACAGTTCGTTCTCTGAGGCAGTCTCGGAGCCTCTGCTACGTTCGCAGGTTCGAGTAGCGTGGGGGACGACAGTCGAGAGGGGAGTCGGGAGACCAGCAGGTCCCGGTCTTAACCAACAAAACCATGAGGTAGCGGCTCGTGTTGGTTAATCGAGAGCGACCGATGTCCGAGGAACCACCGGCACCGCCCGCGGCACTCCCGACA
>JGI12478J12828_1000639_pt1 | contig 9373 bp, 11 predicted proteins | sample A23E2SouthBayCA_FD_12828 | JGI IMG/M metagenome (IMG submission 12828) | reverse complement strand
AAACGCGCGGCGGAGCCGCGCGTATGCTCGCTAATCAGAACCCCGAAACGGCGAGGGAGAATGCCTAGCGGCTGCTGCCGCCGGCGTCGCGGTCGTGCCCGCGAGTCGCGTCGAACCGCCGAGGGTCACATCAGCTGTGCGACTTCCTCGAAGTCCGCGCGGCAGAACGGGCAGCGGTAGCTCGTCTCGAATCCCGTGGTCTGGGCGACGGTTCGCGTTTCGAGTTCGTGCATCGCGATGCCGCGACCACAGTCAGGGCAGTCGAGCTTTGGCACGTGCCACGTTTACACACGCCCCTGACTTAAAACGAGGGTTGGTAAATGATAACACGCCAGCGGCGGAGACGGCCGTTCCACGGCGGTAGCGGCCCCACCGTCGAACCGGCCGCGCGGCGACCGCGGCATACGCTTTGTGGCGTGCCTTTTTGCGGCGCTCGCTTCGCTCGCGCAGCAAAAATCCACGCGAAAAACAGCTACGCTCCGAATCCACCCCCACGGCTCACTGTGTTCGCTGTTCGGCTGTTCGTGGTTCTCGCTCGTTCGCTATGCTCACTCACTCCGAACCACGCTCGCGCCTTCTGACTCTCGCTACGCCTCGAATCCGTCTTCGAACTTGAACGTCCCGTTGCGCTGGACGACTTCCCCGTCGACTTCGATGTAGGAGTCCTCGCTCATGTCCACAATCATGTCGACGTGCTTCGCGGAGTCGTTCTGCTCGACGCCCTCGCCGACCGTGTCGGGATACGCGCGGCCGAGCGCCATGTGGACGGTGTCGCCCATCTTCTCGTCGAAGAGCATGTTGTACGTGAACCGGTCGATGTCGCGGTTCATCCCGATGCCGAGTTCGCCGAGGCGGCGGGCGCCGTCGTCCGTTTCGAGGATACCCTCCAGCACGTCCTCGTTCTGGTCGGCCGAGAAGTCGACGACCTCGCCGCCCTCGAATTTCAGCCACGCGCCCTGAATCTCGCGGGCCTGATGGTAGACGGGCTTGTCGAAGGTGACCTCGCCCTCCACGCTGTCGGGGACGGGCGCGGTGAACACCTCGCCCGCGGGGAGGTTGTTGGTGCCGCAGTCGTTCAGCGTAATCATGTTCGCGACGCTCATCGTGACGTCCGTCGTGTCCCCGGAGACGATACGGACCTCCTCGGCGGGGTCCAGAATCTCGACCATCTGCTCTTGGTGGGCCTCGACGGCGTCCCAGTCCTTGAGCATCGCGTCGTAGACGAAGTCCTCGTAGGCCGCCGTGGACATCTCCGCGAGCTGCGCGTCGGCGGGCGACGGGTAGTGCGTGAGACACCACTTCGTGTCGAGGCGCGCGTTCAGCACGTCCCGGTAGGCGGCGGCGAACGCGGAGCCGATTTCCGTGCTCACGTCGCTCTGCTCGCTGACGTTCTCGTGGGGGCGGCCGACGACGGCGGCGTCGGCGTGCTCGAACAGCTTCAGGAGGTGCTCGGGCTCGGTGAGGTCGTCGGCGTCGACCTCGCGGAGGTACGCGCGGGCGGCGCGGTCCGTGCCGATGCCGCGGTCGCCGCGCGCGAGCATCACGGGGTTGGCGCCGACCTTCCCGATCTCCTCGTAGAGGGCGACGGCGAGGTCCTCGGCGACCGGCGGCAGGCTCACCACGACGTTCTCCTCGGGCTGGAGGTCGATGGCGCGGTCGACGATGATCTCGGCGTGACGGTGGATGCGGTCGTCCATACCGGACGTTTGGTGCGAACGCGCGGAAGGACTTTTCGAATCGAAAGCGGGGGTCGCCAGACGCCTCACTTTTGGCGCTGGGGGGCCGACCGGCTACCGTGATAGACCTGCGCAGCGACACGGTGACGACGCCGAGCGAGGAGATGCGGGCGGCCGCGGCCGACGCCGAGGTCGGCGACGACGTCTACGGCGAGGACCCGACGGTCAACGAACTCGAAGCGCGCGCCGCCGAGGCGGTCGGCAAGGAGGCCGCGATGTACGTGCCGACGGGCACGATGGGCAACCAGATTGCCGCGCGCGTCCACACCGACCGCGGGCAGGAGGCGCTCGTCGACGCGAAGAGCCACGTCTACAAGTACGAACTCGGGGGGTTCGCCCAGCACTCCCAACTGCAGGTGCGGACGTACGACGGCGGCGCGAACGGCGCGCCGACCCCCGAGCAGGTCCGCGACGGGTTCGTCGCGGAGAGCCTCCACCAAGCGGGCACGGGGCTGCTCTGTCTGGAGAACACCCACAACGTGCGGGGCGGCGTCCCGGTGCCCGCCGACGAGGTGGAAGCGGCCGCGGCGGCCGCCCACGACCTCGGCGTGCCGGTCCATCTCGACGGCGCGCGCCTGTTCAACGCCGTGACCGCGCTCGACGCGGACGCCCCAGAACTCCTCGCGCCCGTCGATTCGGTGATGTTCTGCCTCTCGAAGGGGCTGGGCGCGCCCGTCGGGTCGATGCTCGCGGGCAGCGAGGCGTTCGTCGAGCAAGCCCGCCGCGTCCGGAAGCTCATGGGCGGCGGGATGCGGCAGGCCGGCATCATCGCCGCGCCCGGGCTGGAAGCGCTGGCGAACCGCGACCGCCTCCACGTCGACCACGAGCGCGCGACGCGGCTCGCGGCCGCGCTCGACGACCTCGACGGGCTGTCGGTCGCCGCCCCCGAGACGAACATCGTGCTCGTGGACACGACCGGCACCGGCGAGACCGCGGCGGCGCTGCTGGAGCGCTGCGAGCGGGAGGGCGTCCGCGGCTCGGAGTTCGGCGGGCACATGATTCGGTTCTGCACGCACCTCGACGTCGACGACGCCGACGTCGAGGACGCGGTCGCGGCCGTCGAGCGCGCGCTCTAACCGTCGCGCTTCCCGCTCTCGAAGCCCTCCTTGAAGCCCGTGAGCGTCCGCCGGAGGAACATGAACACGAAGAACACGAACAACAGGAACGCGGCGGCGAGGGCGTAGAACGCGGGACCGAGTTCCACCATACTCCGGGGTTCGACCCGCGCACATTAGTCGTTTCCCCCGAGCGCAGCGCTCGTCGTGTCAGGAAACGCTCATTGTGCTCCGCGCCGAAGCCGCGGGCATGTCCGGCCTGCTGCCCACCGGCTCGGAGGCCGACGACCCCGACGGCGAGCCCCGCGTGGTCGGCGTCGACTCCGAGGACGCCGACCGTCTGCTGTCCGCGCTCGCCTCCGGGACCGCCCGCGACCTCTACGGCGCGCTCCACGACGCGCCCGCGACGCCCTCCGAACTCGCCGAGGAGTGCGAGACCTCCCTCCAGAACGCCCAGTACCACCTCGGGAAGCTCGAAGACGCCGACCTCGTCGAGGAGTGCGACACCCGCTACTCCGCGAAGGGCCGCGAGATGAGCGTGTACGCGCCCGCCGACGCCCCCGTGGTGCTGTTCGCGGGCGACGAGGAGACGGGCCGGTCGGTGCGGTCGGCGCTGGCGAACCTGCTGGGCGCGGTCGGCGTGCTTGGCGTCGCCAGCGTGCTCGTCCAGCGGTTCGCCGACACGGGCCTGCGGGCGTCGGAGACGGTCGGTGGCGGCGCGACGGCCGCCACCGAGTTCTCGACGCTCGTCGCGGGGAGCGAGCCCCCGGCGGCGTCCGTCGACGCCGCCGCGTCGCTGTCTCCGGGAGCGGTGTTCTTCCTCGGTGGGCTCCTCGCGCTCGCGGTCGTCGCCGTCGCGTGGCGCGCCCGGTAGCCCACGCTAAAATGGCGTTTTGAGTCTACGTCGGCTATTTGATACCTCCCGCTGTACGACGTGGTACAGGCTTCCCCCGGCCTGTCCCCGTTGACGCTACCGGCCCTCCACGCGGAACTCCCGGAGGACGCTCCCGTCGCGGTCCCGAATCTCGCCGCGCACGCCCCCCGACTCGGGGTGCAGCTCGGCGTGCGCCGCGGGGTTGCCGCGCGGGTCGGCGTGACTCCCGGGATTCAGCAACGTCACGTCTTCTGTCTCGGTCATCGTCGGCTGGTGGGTGTGCCCCGACACAACGAGGTCCGCGCCGCGCTCGCGTCCGAACAGCGCCAAGCCCGTGCTCCCGCCGTGCTCGCGGTGCGTGACCGCGACGCGGATGCCGCCCGCGTTCAGCGTCCGCGCCTCCGGGAGCCGGTCCCGGACCCCGGGCCCGTCGGCGTTGCCGTGGACGGCGAACAGCTGGTCGGCGGCGTCGTAGAACGAGTCGAGCGCGGCCTCGGTGGTGAAGTCGCCGGCGTGGACGACCGTCTCGGCCTCCCGCACCGCTTCCAGCGCGCGCCCTTGCAGGTCGTGGCCGTCCGCGCTGTGGGTGTCGGACAGAACGGCTAGCATGGACGGTCGTAGCGGCCGGGCGGCCGTGACTGTTCGGGTTACGCGACCGCGCCGACCGCGACGTAGAGTGCGAGCGCGGCGACGGTCGCCGCGACGAGCGCCTTCACCGAGAGGACGATAGCGCGCTTGCGGTCGGCGCGCTGGCCGGCCTCCGGCGCGGTCCGGCGGCGGCCGCCGTCGTCGCTCACGTCGAAGACGCCGGTCAGCGCGAAGCCGACGCAGAACCGCGCTCGCGCCTGCATGACGCCGAGGAAGCCGACGAACAGCGGCGCGACGGTCGCCAGCAGCCACGCGGGGTCGGCGCGGACTGTCGCCACCGCGACGACGAGCAGCGCCGCGGCGGCGAACCCCGCCACGCCGGAGAGGTAGCGTCTGCGTCGCTGTGCGTGACCGATGTTGCACGCGCCCGGTTGGTACTCTGTCACACGTGGGTGTTGGGGCCGGGCCAATACCTATGTGTCGACGGCCTGAATCACGACGAAATGGCCGGAAGCAAGTCCGTCGTGCTCGCGGCGCTGTTCGCGAACGCCGCGATTGCGGTGCTGAAGTTCCTCGCGTTTCTCGTGACCGGGAGCCCCGCGATGCTCTCGGAGGTGTACCACTCCGTCTCCGACACCGGGAATCAGGTCTTCCTGCTCGTCGGGCTCCGGTACGGAGAGCGCGACCGCACGCGCTCGCACCCGTTCGGGTACGGGAAGGCGCAGTTCTTCTACTCGTTTCTCGTCAGCGTGATGCTGTTCGGCATCGCCGGCTGGGAGTCCGCGAGCCACGGCTACGAGGCGCTGACCGGGCACGGGCGCGTGCTCGGCCGGCAGGCCGAACTGCTGGGCTACCAGTTCCCGGGCGTGTGGGCGAACTACGCGGTGCTGCTGGGCGCGATGGGCTTCGAGTCGTACGCGTTCGTGAAGGCCCGCCGGGAGATGTCCCGACAGATTTCCCGCCACGGCTGGAGCGGGTTCCGGGAGGCGTTCCGCCGCACCAGCGACACGACGACGCTGACCGCGCTCACGGAGGACACGGTGGCGCTGCTCGGACTCGGGCTGGCGCTGGCGGGCGTGTTCCTCACCGAGCAGACCGGCAACCACGTCTACGACGCGGCGGCGGCGCTGCTCATCGGCCTGTTGTTGATGGGGTTCGCGGTGGCGCTGGCGTGGGAGAACAAGCGCCTGCTGCTCGGCGAGAGCCTCCCGAAGTCCGAGGAGGATGAACTCCGCGGCATCGTCGAGGGGCACGCCGACGTGGACTCCATCGTGGACTTCCGGACGGTGTACTTCGGACCGAACGACGTGCTGGTGACCGCGGACGTGGCGTTCGCTCCCGACCTCGACACCGCGGCGATGGACGACGCGATTACGGGGCTCGAAGCCGAGATTCAGAGCGCGAACCCGGCCGTCTCGAAGGTGTACGTCGAGCCCGAGTCCGACCGCTGAGAAACGGGATTCGGGAACTCTGGTTTCCGGTCTACAAAATATATTTTCTCGGTTGGCAAAACTTTAAGTGGGTCCGGGGCGAATAGACGAATACAATGAGCACCCAGAAGCACGTACTCAAGCACGCCGGCGACGTCGAGGGCTCCGAGGGCCTCCGCATCGACGAGGAGAAGGCCGAACAGGTAATCGACGCGCTGAACGCGGACCTCGCGGCGACGTACGTGCTGTACCACCAGCTCCGCAAGCACCACTGGAACGTCGAGGGCGCGGAGTTCCGCGACCTCCACCTCTTCCTCGGCGACGCCGCCGAGAACGCCGAGGCGTTCGCCGACGAAGCTCGCCGAGCGCGTGCAGGCGCTGGGCGGCGTCCCGCACGCCAGCGGCGCGACGCTGGAGGCCGAGTCGCCGGTCGAACCCGAGGACGAGGACGTCTACGACATCCGTACGTCCCTCCAGAACGACCTCGAGATGTACGGCGACATCATCGAGACGCTGCGCGAGCACGTCGACCTCGCGCAGAACCTCGGCGACCACGCCAGCGCGGAGATCGTCCGCGAGAACCTCGTGCAGGTCGAGGAGGACGCCCACCACGTCGAGCACTACCTCGAAGACGACACGCTGGTCGTCAGCGAGTAACGCCGTCAGACAGCCGTTTTTCTTTCGCGCCACGGACCGACAGCGACGCCTCTCGCGTGGCTATCGCTCGACGGGGACGGTCTCGTCGGTAGAAATCCAGCCGTCCGGGTTGTCCGACTCGGTGAACACCGTTCGGGTCGGCGAGGACTGGAACGCGGCGACGCCCTCGCCGGCGGCGGGCGCGTCGTCCTCGGGGTCCTGCGAGACTGCCATTACTACCCCGTAGAGAGCCACCCACGAATATACGTTTTGGTGTACCTAAACCACTCGGGGGTGGCCGCTGCACGCCCGCTACCCCCGCGACCACTTCCGCTGGGAGCCGGACGTTTATACGCGGTCGCGCCGAACCACACCCCAACGTGGCCGCGAGCAACTCCCCGGACTACATGCAGTTCTTCCCGAAGGCGTCGCCGTACGACAACCAGCGGGAGGCGATGGACGGCATCCGGGACGCCCTCGACGCCGGCCGGGACGTCCTCTTCGAGGGCGCCTGCGGCACCGGGAAGACCCTCGCCGCGCTCGCGCCGGCGCTCTCGCACGCCCGCGAGACGAACAAGACGGTCGTCATCACGACGAACGTCCACCAGCAGATGCGGCAGTTCGTCCGCGAGGCCCGCGAGATTCACGACGCCGCGCCGCTGCGCGCGGTCGTCTTCAAGGGGAAGGGGTCGATGTGCCACATCGACGTCGACTACGAGGAGTGCCAAGTCCTCCGCGACAACACCCACGAGCTCGTGGACGCCGAGCGCGACAAGCGCCAACTGGAGGAGCGCCAGCAGGCCCTGCTGGAGGAGAGCCGCGAGGGCGACGGCGAGGCCGCCGAGGCCCGCGACGCCGTCCTCGACGAGCTCGAATCCGTGGAGGACGAACTCGAAGACCTCCGCGAGGGCAACGTCTGCGAGCGCTACTACGACAACCTCGTCGGGGACAACGACGACTTCTACGAGTGGCTCTACGACGGCGTGCGCACGCCCGAGGACATCTACGAGTACGCCGAGGAGGCCGGCCTCTGCGGGTACGAGCTCCTGAAGGACGGCATCGAGGGCGTGGACCTCGCGGTCTGCAACTATCACCACCTGCTTGACCCGGGGATTCGCGCGCAGTTCTTCCGCTGGCTGGGCCGCGACCCCGAGGACGTGGTGGTGGTGTTCGACGAGGCGCACAACGTCGAGGACGCCGCCCGCGACCACGCCACGCGCACGCTCACGGAGAACACCCTCGACAGCGCGCTCTCCGAACTCGATGAAGTCACCGACGACCGCGGCGCGCCGGCCGAGCGCGTGTTGTCGGCGTTCCGGGACGCGCTCGTGGAGACCTACGAGGGCGCGTTCGGGCCGGGCGGCGAGCAGTCGCTGGCGCGCTCGGCGGTCGACGCGAACTGGACGGACGTGCCGGTCGCCAACGAGGACAAGCGCGACGACCTCACGCTGGCGTTCCTCCAGCAGTACACCGGCCCCGGCATCCGCGAGGACGTCGACGACGCGCTCGCGCTCGGCGAGTACCTCGACAACGAGTACGACGAGGCCTACCGGAACGGCGAGACGACGACCCGCCGGGAGTGTTTCGTCCTGCAGGCCGCCGAGTTCGTGGAGTCGTACGTCGAGGACGGCGGCGAACTCGGCCAGTACCCGACCGCCGCGGTGCGCCGCGACGAGGGCACCGGCGACGTGTACGGCCGCGCGGAACTCTATACGTGCATCCCGCGGGACGTGACGACGGACCTCTTCGACGCCGTCCACGCGAGCGTGTTGATGAGCGCGACCCTCCGGCCGTTCGACGTGACCGCGGACGTGCTCGGGCTGGAGGACCCCGAGACGATGGCGTTCGGCCTCCAGTTCCCCGCCGAGCGCCGCCGCACGTTCGCGGTGGACACGGAGCCGCTGTTCTCCTCGAACCGCGACGACCCCGACACCCAGCGGGAGGTCGCGGGCGCGCTCCGGGACGCCGCCGAATTCACGCCCGGGAACTGCCTGTTCTTCTTCCCGAGCTACGCGGAGGCCGAGCGCTACCACGACTTACTCGACGACATCGATGCCGCGCGCTACCTCGACCAGCCGGGCACGAGCGCCGAGGACCTCCGGCAGACGTTCACGGACGACCGCAACGGCGTGCTGTTCACGTCGCTGTGGGGGACGCTCGCGGAGGGCGTGAGCTTCGACGGCGACGACGCCCGCACCGTCGCGGTCGTCGGCGTCCCCTACCCGCATCTCGACGCGCGCGCCGAGGCCGTCCAAGACGCCTACGGGCGCGTGTTCGGCGACCGCGACGACCGCCACGCCGAGGACGCGGGCTGGCGGTACGCCGTCGAGATTCCCACCGTCCGCAAGACCCGACAGGCGATGGGGCGCGTGATTCGCTCGCCCGACGACTTCGGCGTGCGGATGCTCGTCGACCGCCGCTACACCAAGGAGAGCCGCACCGCGATGCGCAAGTACAGCGTCAACCCCGCGTTCCCCGCGGAGGAGCGCCGCGAACTCCTCGACATCGACCCCGAGAAGCTGCGCGTGTCGATGCTGAACTTCTACACCGACCTCGACGCCTACGACGGTCAGCCGCCCAGTCCGTGACGCGCTCGCAGTCTCCCGCGGCCTCGCTCTCGTTCACGCTTCCTCGAAAGCCCCCGCACCGTCGGCTCCCGGGACTCGCTGCGCGCGCTCGCTTTGCTCGCGTGCTTGCGTCGTCCGGGTTCGCCGACGGCGCGGCCCCTTTCAGTCCGCCCGCTACCGGCTGACTAATCGGCTACGGGCGGACTGAAAGGGGCGAGGCGGTAGACGAAGGCAGGCGACCCAAGCACTGCACCGAGCGTAGCGAGGGAAGCGCGCAGCGAGCCTCCCGAGTCTACCGCCTCGGGGCTTTCGAGGCGTTCCAATCGTTGCTGGAACGAGCGACGGAGAATTCTCAGGATTTACGCCGGCAACGGGAGCGTGTCGACGCGCTCGCCGTGTTCGGCGTCGTAGAGGTAGAGTTCGTCGATGGTCCACGTGACGGGGCCGACTTCGCGGCCGACGACGCTCTCGACGGCGCGGCGGCCGC
>JGI12478J12828_1000630_pt1 | contig 9472 bp, 10 predicted proteins | sample A23E2SouthBayCA_FD_12828 | JGI IMG/M metagenome (IMG submission 12828) | reverse complement strand
AACGTTTTCGCGGTCACGGCCTAACCGCTTCCACGAATATGTTCGTCCACGTTCCCGCGGTCTGGTACCGTGCTCGGCAGTTTACCTGTTCCTATCCCTGACCAACGAAGTGAGCAAACATGGACGAGCACTACTCGCGCAGACGGTTCCTCGCAAGCACTGGTGTCGTCGGTGCCGCGGCGCTCGCCGGCTGTTCCGGCGGCGGTGGCGGCGACGGTAGTGGTAGCGACGAGACGGCGACCGAGGCACAGACCACGGCGTCCGGCGGCGACAGCAGCGGGACCGTCGTGCAGGTGGGGCCGGGCGGCCAGCTCAAGTTCGACCCCGAGGAAATCACGGTCTCGGCGGGCGACACCGTCACGTGGGAGTTCGCCAGTCCGAGCCACAACGTCTGCGCGTACCCCGAGATGAACGACCAGGTCTCCATCCCGGACGGCGCCTCGGGCTTCGGGACGATGGAGCAGGGCGGGGACGCGTTCTCGCTCGTCTCGCAGGGCGAGACCTTCGAGCACACGTTCGAGACGCCCGGCGAGTACACGTACGTCTGCGTCCCCCACGCGGCGTCGGGGATGGTCGGGACGGTCGTCGTCGAGTAGCCGTCGCGGCCGCCCCGCGGCCGGTCGAATCGGGCTCTTTTCGCGTCGACCGCGCGTCACTCGCCGCCCAGCGCAGCGGCTCGTCGGTCGTTCCCGCCGCCCCTGATAATAACCGCGGCAAACATATTCGACCGTGTTCCCGGCTGCTTGTACTCTGCTCGCCGGTTTACGTAACTCTCCCGTCGACGGTGGGAGTGAGGATGACCGACGACACTACCGACGCCGACAGCCTCGACCCCGACGAGGTGGTCGAGCGTCACGAGAACCAACTGGACGACCTGCTCGCGGAGGTCGACGAGCCGACACCCGCGGACGACGACTCGACGACGCTGGAGCTAGCCGGGCTGGAGCTCTCCCGCCGGGACTTCGTGAAGGCCGGCGCGGCGACCGGCGCGATGGCGGGGCTGGCCGGCTGTTCGAGCAGCCTCGGCGGGAGCCCGAACACCACCACGTCGTCTTCGGGCTCGTCGACGCCCGACCACAAGGTTCCGCCGGGCGAGCACGACGAGTATTACGGCTTCTGGTCGGGTGGCCAGTCCGGCGAGATTCGCATCGTCGGCATCCCCTCGATGCGGGAGCTGATGCGCATCCCCGTGTTCAACACGGAGGCCGGCCGCGGCTACGGCTACGACGACAAGACCTCGCAGATGCTTGAGGAGGCCGGCGACCTCTCGTGGGGTGACAACCACCACCCGGTGCTGTCGGAGACCGACGGCGACTACGACGGCGAGTACCTCTGGGTGAACGACAAGGCGAACGGCCGCATCGCCCGCGTGAACCTGAAGTATTTCGAGACGGACGCCATCACGAACGTCCCGAACACGCAGGCCATCCACGGCTGTTCCGTGCAGAGCCCGGACACGGAGTACGTCTTCGGGAACGGCGAGTTCCGCACGCCGCTGCCCAACGACGGCCGCGACGTCCACGACCCCGAGGAGTACGTGTCGCTGCTCTCTGCCATCGACCCCGAGTCGATGGAGACCAAGTGGCAGGTCAAAGTCGACGGCAACCTCGACATCGTCGACACCGACAAGGACGGTCGCTGGGCCATCTCGTCGGCGTACAACGACGAGGGCGGCGTCACCGTCTCGGAGATGACGCGGGACGACCGCGACCACGTGAAGGCCTTCGACGTGCCCGCCATCGAGGAGGCCGTCGAGGCGGGCGAGTACGAGGAGGTCAACGGCGTGCCCGTCGTCGACGGCACGCAGGACAGCTCGCTGAATCAGGGCGACAGCCCCATCGTGCGGTACATCCCGACCCCGAAGAGCCCCCACTGCGTTGAGGTCGGGCCGAACGGCGACTACGCGTTCGTCGCCGGGAAGCTCTCCCCGACGGTCACCATCATCGACATCGACGCCCTCGACGAGTCCAGCGACCCCGACGACGTGGTCGCCGGCCGGCCGAAGGTCGGCCTCGGCCCGCTGCACACGACCTTCGACGGGAACGGCCACGCGTACACGTCGCTGTTCATCGACTCGCAGGCGGTCAAGTGGGACATCGAGGCGGCCGTCGAGGCCGAGAACGGCTCCTCGGACCCCGTCATCGAGAAGCAGGACGTCCACTATAACCCCGGCCACATTCAGGCCGTCGAGGCGATGACGACCGACCCCGACGGCGAGTGGCTGGTGAGCCTGAACAAGCTCTCGAAGGAGCGGTTTCTCCCGGTCGGCCCCATCCACCCGGACAACGACCAACTCATCCACATCGGGCAGGGCGAGAAGGAGATGGAGCTCGTCGCCGACCACCCGGCGTACCCCGAGCCCCACGACTGCGTGTTCGCCCACAAGGACAAGCTCGACCCCGCGACGACGTGGGACAAGAGCGACTACGAGGGCGAGAAGGAGTTCGTCACGCAGGAGAACTCCCGGGTCGAGCGCACGGGCGAGCGCTCCGTCGACGTGAAGACCTCCTCGATGCGCTCGGAGTACGGGCTCTCGGAGTTCACCGTCAAGGAGGGCGACGAGGTGTCGCTCACGGTGACGAACATCGAGGGCGTCCGCGACGTCATCCACGGGGTCGCCATCCCCGAGCACGATGTCCACCTCTCCATCGCGCCGCAGGACACCCGCGAGGCGACGTTCACCGTCGACGAGCCGGGCGTCTACTGGATCTACTGTACGTACTTCTGCAGCGCGCTCCACTTGGAGATGCGCTCGCGGATGATCGTGGAGCCGCGCGACGGCTGACGCTGCCGCTGTCTGTCATCCATCCGACGGCCATCGGCGGCCTCCCGGGGTCGCCGGCACGCTCGCCGTGTCGGCGCGGCCCGCGGGGGTCGCAACCGGTGGTTCGTCGCGCGAACCCCGGGCAGGTGACACCATGGACTACGAGATACCCGACCCGTCGACGTTCCGCGAACTGCGGCGCGCGCTCCCGCTGGGAGCGGCGGTGCTGTTCGTCGCGGCGCTGTGGTTCCCGATGTGGCGCATCGCCGTCGACGCGGTGCAGTACCCGTCGACGACGCTGCACCTCGAACTGTACGCCTACCCCCGCATCGCGGGCGACTACGCGGAGATGGCGAACCTCAACAAGTACATCGGGTTCTACTACCCCGACCCCGTCTACTGGCTGCCGAACTACGAGCCCCACTCGTACGCGGTGGACGTGCCGGAGTGGTCGTTCGGTCCGCTGGCGTTCGTCGCGGTGTCGGCGGCGACGCTGTTCGTCTCGCTGGCGCCCGACGCCCGCCGGCTGAAGCGCGGGCTGACCGCCCAGCTCGTCGGCACCGTCGTCGTGTTCGGCGTGATGCTCGCGGACATCCAGTACCGGCTGTATCAGGCCGGCCACACGCTCGACCCGGGCGCGCCCGTGATGGGCGTGTCGGGGTTCACGCCGCCGCTGTGGGGGCGGTACGAGGTCGCCAACATCACCAGCCACAGCCGCTTCGGGCCCGGCGCGTACATGGCGATGGCAGCGGTCGCCCTGCTGGTGGTCGCGTTCTACTTCCGGGACAGCGACGCGACGCTCGGCGACCTCGCCGCCCGGGCCACGGGCGACGCTGACGAGGACGCGGAGGCCGCGGGGTGACCGCGCGTGAGTGACCGCCGCACCGAGCGGCTGTTCGCCGTCGCTGCGGTCGCGCTGCTCGTCGCCAGCGTCGGCGCCGTCGTCGCTGTGCCGAGCGACGACGCCGCGGGCGACCCCGAGGTGGCGTTCGACCAGTCCGTGCCCGCGGAGTACGACTTCTCGCTGTCGGCGGTCGGCGAGCGCGGCGCCGGCTACGCTACGGTCCGCGGCGACCGCTACGACTCCCTCGGCGCCGCCGTCGAGGCCGCTACTCCCGGGGACACCGTCGCCGTCCACGGCCACGTCGCGGGTCCGGTCACCGTCGAAACGCCGAACGTAACTATCGCGGGCGCGTCCCCCGCCGAGTCGGTCATCACCGGCGAAGCCGAGGGCGACGTCGTCACCGTGAACGCCAGCGGCGTCACCGTCCGGGACGTCTGGGTGCGCAACGCCGGGTACAGCACCGCCGACAACGACGCCGCCGTCTGGATAGACGCCCCCGACGCGACGCTCGCGGACGCGCGCGTGACGAACACGACGTTCGGCGTCTGGATCGACGGCTTCCCGGACGCCACGGTCCGCGACACCACCATCGTCGGCCGGGAGTCCATCAGCCGGCTCTCGAACCGCGGGAACGGCATCCAGCTGTGGCGCGCCGACGACGCGACCATCGAGAACAACCGCATCACGGACGTCCGCGACGGCGTCTACTTCTCGTGGAGCTCCGGCGTGCTCGCGTCGAACAACACGATGTGGGACCTCCGGTACGGCGTCCACTACATGTACTCGGACGGCAACCGGCTGGCAAACAACACCGCGTTCGGCAACGACGTGGGCTACGCGCTGATGGTCTCGGACGACCTCGAAATCGTGGACAACGTCGCCGTCAACAACACGGGGACCAGCGGCCACGGCATCCTCGTGAAGGAGGTCGACCACTCCACCGTCGCGGGCAACGACCTCGTCGGCAACGACGACGGCGTCTTCGTCTACAACTCGCTGGACGACACCTTCCGGGACAACCTCGTGCTCGCCAACGGCGTCGGCGTCCAGCTCACCGCGGGGAGCGTGGACATGGCGGCGTCGGGGAACTCCTTCATCGACAACGGCGACGCGATGTACGCCGTGGTCGGCCAGCAGGTCGCGTGGAACGCCAGCGGCCGCGGCAACTACTGGAGCGACGCCAGCCCCGTCGACGTCGACCACGACGGCGTCAGCGAGGTGCGCTTCCAGCCCGACGGCACCGTCGAGGACCTCGCGCGCGAGCACCCCGAGACCCGGGTGTTCGCGTCCAGCCCGGCGTTCGACGCGGTCCGGCTGGCAGGCCGGTCGGTGCCGCTCGTGGAGGCGCCCGGCGTCGTCGACCACCACCCGCTGGCCACGCCCGCACACGACGACTGGAGGCGATACTATGCCTGACCCAACCATCGACATCCGCGACGTGCAGAAGTCCTACGGCACAGTCACGGCGCTCGACGGCGCGACCCTCTCCGTCGGGCGCGGCGAGACGCTCGGCCTCGTCGGCCGCAACGGCGCCGGCAAGACCACGCTGTTTAAGCTCCTCGTCGGCCACGACACGCCGGACGCGGGCAGCGTCACGGTCGCGGGCCTGCCGCCGTCTGCGGGCACCGCACTCCGCGAGCGCGTCGGCTACCTCCCCGAGCACGCGGGGTTCCCGCCGTCGCTGACCGGCCGCGAAGTCCTCTCGTTCCACGCTCGCGTCCGCGGCGTCCCCGCCGACGAACGGGACCGGCGCGTCGAGCGCGTCCTCCACACGGTCGGGCTGGGGGACGCCGCCGAGCGCCGCGTCGGCGGCTACTCGAACGGCATGAACCGCCGGCTCGGGCTCGCNACNGCGCTCGTCGGCGACCCCGAGGTGTTGCTGCTCGACGAGCCGACCGCGGGCCTCGACCCNGCGGGCGTCGCTGACTTCCACGCCGTCGTGGACGCGCTCGCCACCGAGACGGACGTGACNGTGCTGGTNACCTCCCACGTGCTCCCCGAAATCGAGCGCCTCTGCGACCGCGTCGCGGTCCTCGANGACGGCGACATCTCCGTCTCGGGGAGNGTCGACGAGCTCCGCCGGGCCGCCGCGGACAGCGTNTCGGTGACGGCGACCGTCGCCGGCGACGCGGACGCGGCCGCGGGAACACTCGCGACCGAGGACGGCGTNGTTCGCGCGTCCGCGGACGGCGACCGGCTCCGCGCCGACTGCGAGCGCGACGCCGTCTTCGACGTGCTGGACGCGCTCCGCGAGGTCGCNGAGGTCGAGGGCGTCGAGGTCGCCGAGCCCGGCCTCGACGCGGTGTTCCGCGAGGAGGTCGCGGTCGGCGGCGACGTGGCCCTGAACGGAGGTGAGCGGGCGTGACCGACGACGCCAGTCCCGACCAGCCCGCAACGGACGGCGGGGCGGCGGTCACCGACGAGTCGCACGCGTTCGCCGCTGACGGCGCCACGTCCGCCGATGTCGGGGGTCGCGGCATCCGGGATGCCGTTCGCGGGACCGTCGAGGTCGCGGCCCGCGAGTACCGGCTCGCGGTGCGGCGGCGCTGGGCGGTCGGCGCGGCGCTCGTGTTCGCGCTGTTCTCCGCCGCGCTCGTCGCGCTCGGCGGGTCGTCGGTGGGGCCGGCGCGCGTCGGCGCCGTCCTCGCCAGCTTCGCGCAGGTCGGCGTCTACGTCGTCCCGCTGGTCGCGCTCGCGGCCGGCTACGACGCGGTCGTCGGCGCCGACGAGTCCGGCAGCCTCGAGATGCTGCTGGCGCTCCCGCTGTCGCCGCGCTCGGTGGTCGTCGGGAAGTACGCCGGCCGGGCGGCCGCGGTCGGCGGCGGGATGCTCGCCGGGTTCGCGGTCGGCGGCGCGCTCCTCGTCCGGTACGCCGGCGTCGGCGTCGTCGGCGCGTACGCGTGGGTGGCGCTGGTCGCGGTCGCGGCGGCGCTCGCGTTCCTCGGCGTCGGCGTGCTCGCGTCCGCGCTCGCCAGCGAGAAGACGCGCGCGCTCGGCGGCGCGCTCGCCGCGTGGGTGTGGTTCGTGCTCGTCCACGACCTCGTCGCGCTCGGCGCCGTCGCCGCCTTCGACCTCCCCGGCTGGGTGGTGTCGGTGGCTGTGCTCGCCAACCCCGCGGACCTGTTCCGCGTGCTCGTGCTCCGCTCGGTCTCCACGACCGCTGGCGGCATCGCGGGCGTGCTCGCGGGCACGGGGCTGAGTCAGGGCGCGCTCGCGGCGGCGCTGGCGGCGTGGATTCTGGTGACCGTCGCGGGCGCGGTCGCCGCGCTCGGCCGCCGCGCCGTCTAGGAGTCCTCGCGCTGCCACGCCGTCACGCGGAACTGCCGGTAGCCGCCGTGGGACGCCTCTAAGGCGCCCAGCCACCAGTTCCAGCGCTCCGCCGGCGACCCGCCCGGCGCGTCTGCCAGCTGGTCGACGATGACGTCCGGAGTCACCTCGATGTCGAGGTCGTCGGCGAGCGCGCCGGCGTCCGCGAGGTCCCCGGCCGCCCGCGCGACCGCGCGCCGCTCCGCGGGCGGTCCCCCGAACGCGGCGTCGAGGCGGTCCATCAGGTCTCGGCGGTCCATGCCAGTCACCGCGTGGTTGTGCGGGGCGGGCCTTCAACGCTCGGGTGCCCGCACCGCCCCAGCACCCACAATTCCCGGGCGTGGGGCCGCCTGCCGGCGGGAGCGGCTTCGACGGGTTTTTGAACTGCGCCCGACTGGTTGCACGCATGGCTACGTTCCAAGTTGTCGTCGCCGACCCCGAGTCGGGGCGAAGCTACCAGCAGGAGGTCGACGGACAGGACGCGAACCGGTTCCTCGGCCTCGAAATCGGTGACGAAGTCGACGGCGCGGCCGTCGGCCTCGACGGCTACACGGTCGAAATCACGGGCGGCAGCGATGCAGCCGGCCGTCCGATGCGCAGCGACGTCGACGGCGCCGCGCTCAAGGACGTGCTCCTGACCGGCGGCCCCGGCTTCAACCCCGAGGACGACGGCGAGCGCAAGCGCGTCACCGTCCGCGGGAAGGAAGTCTCCGAGGAAGTCGCCCAGCTCAACGTCTCCATCAGCGAGCGCGGCGAGGAGTCCGTCGCCGATCTCTACGGCGAGGGCGACGCCGAGGACGCCGAGGAAGCCGAAGCCTAACGGAACGCCACGCTTTTTCGCGTTCGCCGCGTATTCGTCGCCGTGAGCGACTACGACGCGTATCTCGCCGGCGACAGGACCGACGACGTCGCACTCTACCTCTCCGAGTCGTACGTCTCCGACATCGACACGCTTGCGGACCGCGAGGACGCCGAGCGGGTGGCCGACGGCGTCGTGCTCGTCGTGGACGGCGAGCGCGGCCGCAGCGTCTTCCAGTCGATTACGGGGATGGGCGCGATGGACTTCGGGTCCGCCGCGATGGACAACCCCGGGCACGTCGACAGCGACCTCTCGGGCGGCGAGTGCCCGCACGCTGACGACGGCGACGAGCACAGCGCGCGGTTCGCGTTCTCGTTCGCCGAGCCGCAGAACGAGGAGGTCGGCGGGCTGTACGCCGACGGCGACGTCATCCACGCCTACGTCTACTGTTCCTGCGGCGAGTCGTACTCCGACAAGTGGCTGGCTGGCGAGCGGTAGCTACGACTCCGCCGGCTCCTCCTCGGGGTCGAGGTTCCGGAAGCCGTCGAGGATGACCTGTTTCGCGGTCGCGCCCTGCGACGTCCAGTGGTTCGCGTAGTCCAGCATGTCCTCGTAGATGTCGGGCTTGCAGCCCGCGGCCTTCGGGTGGCCGCCGCCGTTGACCTGCCGGGCGACCTCGTGGGCGCGCTGGAAGTCCTCGGTGCCGCGGATACTCGCGCTCCCAGAGGGTTTCACGATGACCGCGGCGTCGGCGCCCTGCTCGCGCAGCGCCTCCGCGACCTCGTTCTGCGAGCACCGGCCGTAGGTCACGCCGACCGTCCAGCCGTTGACCTCTCGAAGGGACGCGCGCGCAACCGCGCGCTCGATGAGGTCGTCCTTCTCGACGCGGCGCTCCTCTAAGAACTCCATGACGTCCTCGGGGAGGTCGGCGCCGTGCTCCTGAATCGTCGCCATGTACTCGTCGGTGTCCACCCAGTAGGAGTAGTCCGCGAGGTCGTCGCTGCGCGGGTCCTCCTTCAGCCAGAGGTCGTGGTCGCGGGTGACCGCCGCCAGTTCCTTGAGGTAGCGCGGGAGGTCCGCGTCGATGGAGCGCACCGCCACGTCCGCCGTGCACTCCTCCTCGGAGTCGCCGATGACGAGGTCGACGCCCGCCTCGCGGACGGCTTCGGCCACGTCGTCGGTCCACTGGTGGTGGTCGAACCACCGCACATCGCCGGCGTGCTCGACGAGGTACGCGAGCTCGTCCTCGACGTAGCGGTACTCGTCCGGGCAGAGGTCGCAGACGAACACCGTCGCGCCGTCCGCGCCGAACTCCGCGGCCCGCCGCAGGCCGTCTTCGAGTTCGTGCGGGCCCGCGGGCACGAGCGCCGCGTCGCCGTACACTTCGCGGACGATGGCCGCACAGGCCATCCCGTCGGCGTCCGGGTCCGCGACGACGAGGACTTCCGCGCCCTCAGCGTCCTCCCGAATCTCTCGGTCCTTGCGCTCCTCGTGGATGCTGTCCGGGACGAAAAAGCCCTTCCCGGGGAGGAGGGACTTCCGCTCCAGCGGCAGGTCCTCGTCCTCGATGACCCAATCTTCCATACCGTACGCAGGCGCGGCCGCGCAAAGAACCCCGTGGTTCGGCGCGCGTCGCGCGCCGAGGCGGCCGCTCGCCGTCCGCGCTACTCGCTGTCGTCGAGCTGGCGCACGGTCAACACGGGCACCGGACACGTCCGCACGACGCGCTCGGCGACGCTCCCGATGAGAAAGCGGCTCT
>JGI12478J12828_1000622_pt1 | contig 9553 bp, 15 predicted proteins | sample A23E2SouthBayCA_FD_12828 | JGI IMG/M metagenome (IMG submission 12828) | reverse complement strand
AACAGCGCGGCTGTTCCACCTCTTCGGGCACAAAGACACGCACATAGTCGGGTGAGACGAACCCGCCACAGTTCGCACACTCAATCATTGTTCTGCCACTCACCCAGTGGCTGATTCCCCAGATATGCCTGAATTAGCTCTTCTACTACGTCGGCATTGCTTGGTTCCCCACCGATCTCCTCAGCGACGGATTCCTTAGCCTGCTCGAATCGCGGCTTGGTGGATTTGCGAATCGCCACTGTAGTACGGTTGTTGCTGCTCACAGCCTAATACACGGCAGATACTAGTATAAACGTGGCTTCGAGATTTGGACTATACACATGGTATAGTATGTTATACTATCCTGGTAGGTTGGCCTATTCTGGGTGGGAGAAATGCCCCTGTTTCGCCCACAATTTCCCCACCCAACCAGAGCGCGCGCCAGATTACCTGGCTCTCAAAACCACGCTTAGAGCTTATTTAGGTTGCATTTTGGTTAACACTTGGTTAACACTCTCAGAAAGGTTGCGTAAATAGACTATGTAAACACATAGGATACATAGTGAGATGGGGTTTTAATTGTCAGATTCGTTATAGTGTCCGGTAGTCTTTTGGACTAGTATGCAAATGCCCTGTTCAGAGTACGCGAGGCTAACTGAGTTGAAAGAGTAGTGGGCGAGGCCCACAGAATAGGTCTGACAAACTATTCTACTGGGCCGTTGCACTTAGTCCCTCTGTCGAGAATGTAGGCCGCTCGCGTGCCAATGGAACGTGCCAGCGTTCCACCGAAATATCAGCCCTAACGATGATACAAACACGCAAGCGGCCTGATGCTAGCAATCAGGCCAACGATAAAAAGCGTATCGGGAGTTCAGATAGTTACAGCCACGCCAGCCGAGGTTTTGCATACTGGCTAGAGGTAGCCCCTAAGACCACAACTTTTGCACAGGTGGTCGAAGCCTACCGGGAATACGACGACCCGCATGAAGTGTGGGATAGTGGCCCTAACCAGCGACTGACCGATTTTGGTGGTGAGAGCTGATGATTGGGACGCTTTCGCTAGAGAACACGAATGTTGTGCTACAGCGGTCCCAAGTCGGCATTGTGGCCCGAATCGAGTGGCCCGAAGATTTCGACCACGAATACGCTGGCCCAATCCCCAGTGCAACGGTGGACTCTCTCAGAGAGGTGGCAGAATGAGCCAGCAGGCCCAGCAACCGAGCTACGCCTGTCCGCACTGTGAGGGTCGGCTTAACCAGTGCAACGACCCACAAGACTACGAATGTAGTCACTGTGAGCGTTGTATTCGTGGCTCTGTTGTGGAGCGGATGGAACGGTTCAAGCGCGTGGCTGAAAGTGACGGCCCGCTGAGTGAGATTGCACAAGCTGCATTGGAGGGCGAGAGATGAGCCGGTTCTGTCCCGATTGTAGCGAACAATTGCTTGTCTACGATCCGCCGAACAGAGACACACGTTACGCCTGTCCGACGTGCCAGGAGGCCAAATAGATGATACCCGACTGCCCAGCCTGCGGCCATGAGATGAACGTCCGTCTTGAGGCGCTGTCCATTCCTGCTATTGAGTGCCCAGAGTGTTGGGCAAAGTTCGACAAGCTACGCGATTGGGTGAATCTCACGCCATTGGTTCGGATTCGGAGAGAGGGTCGTAAGGTCCGACTCAGGATTGAGATGGTAAAGTGTCGCCTGAGTTTGTGGTATCTTCGACTGAGTATGTTGGTAACAACGATTCGACTACGTTTCTGGGAGTACCTTGGTGCTCTTGGAGAACAACCCACGCCAGAGGAGAGTGAACGGCTAACCGGAATAGAGGTGAATGAGAACAATGATTGAACCAGTCCCTTCGCCGTCTTGCCTTATTACGAACGGCGGATGTAATAACACCACCAAACAAGACTCAGCAAAAGAGAGTGTACTATACTCCGTTATTACTTATTACCAATGTAATAATCATAATAACGTTGTAGTAAGTAGTAACGTAGTAACGTACCCTACCGTTCTTCAGACGTACTTTACCGCCGATTCTCTGCTTCGCCTCTGTTGTAATAACGGTGTGAGTGTGGTAATAAGTAATACTCCGTCACAACACAGTCCTTTCGTTGCGGCCAATCGGGAGGTGCGTTGCTCGTGACCGAGTACGAGCGTACCACTGTCCCACTCAAGCCGGAACAAAAGGCTGCTCTCAAAGAGGCCGACCGTCCAATGTCGGAGATTATGCGGGACCTCGTGGAAGGTTGGCGAAAGCACGGCGCGACTCAGGAGGTGTTTGAAGAGGAGTTAGAGAAGGAAATTGATCTTATTGACTCTGAAATCTCCACTAAAGAGAGGCGAAAGGAGCAGAAGTTAGAGCAACTGGAACGGCTACAGAATAAGTCTCTCACTCCATCTGATGAAGAAGCGGTACAAGAGTATCTAAACAGGGATTTCGATGGACTTGTCCAGCTCAATCCCTCTCTTGGCATAGTAGAGGATTTTAGCACAGCTACACTTTCCGAAGAGGAGTTATTGAAGGAAGTTGCCAAGCGTGCAGAGCAATTGCCTATAGACTCTATGCTGAACAAATCTGTGGATGAGGACTCAGGCTGTATCTCGGTAGACCGCGTTCGTCCAAATGCCTTCGTTGCGAATCGATCATACCAATCTCCCCCGTCGAAAGAATTCATACGCGAACTACTGGAACTTCGGTATGAAACGCTACAGGATAGAAAGTCAGACGAAACGGAGGACGAAAACACTGCGGAGGTAGAAGTATAGACGACTAAAGAACAGCAGCCTTACTCTTCGGGAACATGAAGCAATGTGGCTTATCAGGCTCATGCCGCCAACAAACCCCCTGTTGTTTCTTCTCCAAAATCCAGCGTTGTCCACGGATTTTTACCCCAACTATTTCACTTTCACTGCGGCCTGCACAGTATTAATAAGATAACTGCGTCATTCATTGATGTCGGGTCGGGGCCCAAGCTTGAACCACTCGGGTTTTCACCGACTCCGCACACCTACAGCGATGAGTATAGAACACCCAATGCAGTCGAATGGAAAAGATGAAGCAGACGAACAAGATGAGCAGATGAGTAGTACATATCAGACAAAACTCCAAGTACATGAACGGGACAGATACAAATGCCTCTGCTGTGGCGAAGTCTTCGACGGGAAACCCTCAAAATTAGATGCAGATCACATTGTCCCAAAAGGAGCGGGCGGCTCAAATCTCCATACTAACATTGGCTCTCTCTGCCGGAAGTGTCATGAAGCGAAACACGGAGAACGGGAGATAGCGCCAACGATCCGGTTCATGTCTACCGGTGATATGAGTGATAAAGAGTTCCGGTGGTTCCGCCACTTTTGGGACGAGATATTCCCAGCACTGACGCAAATTGCAGTTAACCACAGGATTGAACCTCTAGTTGATATTGACGATAGCACCCCATGGCAAGGCCGGCACATTCCAATGGGTTTCGTTCGTTTCTGCGATAGGACGTTTGCAGATCGGGACGATATCAACTACGCATCAAGAGAGGCCCACAACTACTGGTGAGCACATAGCAACGGCTAGTTGAGATGATTGGGGCACCCAGTAATTCCGGGGCCCAAGCTTGAACCATTTGTCTATGTGTAGTAGGATCATATAAAACTATCATACGATAACTGATACTATCTCCCCCTCCTCAGATGATTAAGACCTCACTGACAGCATTGTTGATCAAAACTATTGGCAATCCTAACGTGCCTTTACTACGTTATGAATCCGTCTTGTGCGATTCTATGGAACAAGAAAATGTTCATACCGAACCAATAAAATGCGATATCATTGTAAAGTCGGGTTTGTTCACGACTACACGGGGTTGCACGTCTACGAAATCGCTTCGGCCAATATGAACACGACCGTCAAAATCCCGTGTTCATATTCAGCACTTGCCCGTCACTCAAGCCAGCTATACCCTAACCAGTCTAACACTTCGCCCCGTGTTTCCAGCCAAATAGCGGTTTGAGATAGGCGAAATAACTAGGGTTCTGGAAGCCGTGTTCACGAACATGGCCGATGATATTCCACAGAGTGTTCGGATTCGGACAGGCGACGGGAACGAATACCGCTACCACGCCGTCGAAGAGGCAGCAGAGTTCTACGATTGTAACCGGAGTGACGCCGTGGCCTACGCTTGCGACAACGTGCCGACGCTGGTGAAGGCTGTCCAAGCTGTCCTTGCCCGTGACGACCTAACACCAGCACAGAAACAGGAGATTGCACAGGAGTTCTCTGGTCGTGGGTTAGAGTTCGACGTTAATGAGCAGGTCAAGGTCGATCAGGGTTAGCTACAGAGAGACTGGATAACATCTCAGATGATGTTATTTTCAATCGAAAAGGCCTGAACCAGCCGCTCGGTAAGTGTGCTTACTGAGTTGTTTTAGTGTGATATCGTGGGTGGCCGGTAAAGACGGAACAGAATCCAGACAAAGAGCAACAGGATTCCTAATAGAGCTGGTTGTAAAAACGGGATCGCCGCGAACAAAAGGCCGTTGTCAATAACTCGCATCACCGGACCTGACATAAGAAGACGCAGTCCAACCGGATGAAGATGAACCAGTAATAGAATTCCGACAGGGACACCCAATTGACCATTAGCGGCCCGATATTCTATGACCCCAACTACAAGCATAGCCGGAAGAACAGTCATTAGAAGGAGAAGGTCCGGTGATGGTGCTGCTAGAGCGATAGCGGTAACTCCGAGAGCGAATATGAGTGACTCTGTAACGACTTCATCGCGTTGGCGGGTTACAAGCGTCGCTATAATGGTTGTGAGAACCACCGATACCTTTGCTATGAGCGCCCCGAACCCAAGGGAATAAAATGGAGCGTAAGTATGTCGGTTCCAAGTCGTTACCGGCTTGAATATACCCCATTCTTTCCCTCCCCCGTCAAGTACTTTTAAATACCGTATATTCTCCCCAATACCAAACACGAGAACACTGAATATAGCCAGTATAATCCCTGTTCCGAGGGCAGTATAAATTCGACGCCGATCACGGAGGAGAGTCACACCCGCCGGAGCATAGAAAGGCTTCACTACCGCCGGAAGTGTGACAAGAATGCCGTGAAAGCGGTCGTTGTGATCATGAGGCCGGAAAATTAAACCTGCCACGAGGAACAGCGCTGTGACGAAGAACCCCGTCACCTGCCCTAGATAAACCAGTGAATACGTCGGATAGTATAACAGTACGGCCAATAAGACTGCCCAAAGGAGGTAGCGAGGGCAGTTTGGTATCGACGCTCGCAAAAAGAATCTGACGCTAAATAAGAGAGCTAGCAGAGATATAGTAACCCACACCCACGCCGAGATCTCGAAAGGCAGCAACTGGAATGGAACAAAGATGACGGCTACAATAGGTGGATAAAGCCACGCATTTGCAGTATTAGGAATTCTATCCAAAGGAGTGTCATATAGTGGTTGGCCTTCTACAACAAATTGGCCAACTTGATAGTAGACACCAAAGTCAAAGAAGTTTGGCGGTTGAGAGAACATCAGAGTCGTAAACCGGAGTAGTGGTGTTAGAAAGAGAATGCCTACGGTCAGAAGGACTACTACTCGATTGAGACGGCTTAGGGCCATACTTGCTCAATGAATTAGTAGAGGTATACTTGAATGGTGTTAAGTTCCGGCACAGATCTCAGGCCGCTCTCTGTGGAACCTATATTGACCACTTTAGTCACTCTGGCACAGCTATCTGAGCAATTCTGCAAAACCTGCACGCTTTGCCGGTTACATGAAATCCTCAAGACTCGTAGGTTTATTGTGGTCGTTCTCGCGTTAGCGCGCCTCTTTTGAGTGTAGCAATCAATGTCGGATTATATGATGCAATCGACCTATCTAACACATTCCAAACAAGGGGAATCATCCAAATCTTACCAGCAATCGGCTATGGGATCAAACGCACTGCTGGATTCTAAGGAATTGTAAGTCGCTATGGTCCAATTCTGCGACGACTGTGGCTCGATGATGCACGCCGATGGTGACGAGATGGTCTGCCAGTCCTGTGGCGCGCGGGTCGCGAAAGACGAGGACCGCGCGGCGGCGTTCGTCAGCACGGACGAACAGAGCGACGACGAACTGATAGAGACCGAGGAGGGGTCGAACTTCGAGGGGAAGCCCACGGCCGACGACGTGACCTGTGAGGAATGCGGGCACGGCAAAGCGTGGTACACGATCAAACAGACCGGGTCAGCCGACGAACCGCCGACGCGATTCTTCAAGTGTCAAGAATGTGGCCACCGGTGGCGTGAGTACAACTAGAGCAGCGAATCTAGAATCCGGAGCTCTTCGTCCTCGGATATTTTCTCGGAGTCCATACACGCGTGGACAACCTTGTGGACGAGTTCGGGGTCCTGAAACGGGTCGGATTGCGGCGATCCGCCGCCATCCGCGATGGTTTCGACCTGCCCTTCGAGCTCGGCCAGTTGTTCGGAGAGGTCCTCAACAGTCGACTGGAACGTTGTCAGTGTGGTGTTCACCTCGCCGGCTGCTGTTTCGGCCGCCGCGATAGAGGACTCGGTGCTGTCGGACGCGGTATCTGGTTCTGACACCCGACTGTCGGCGTCATCTGGGGTGTCTGTTGACTCCGATGATTCGCTGTCGGATGCTGGGGTTTCGGTCTTACCGGAGGGGGTCGCCGACCCGGTCTCCTGCTCGCAGAACACAGCGTTTGCGAACGCCTCGCGGTTCGTCCAGTCGAACCCGTCGATGCCGTTGACGCGATTGCTCACGGTCGAAGCGGTGACGTCGAGCGTTTCTGCGAGATCTCGCTGGGACGCGGTGGGGTGTTGCTGAATTGCCCGGAGCGTCTCGCGCTCTGTCGACGAGAGGTCCTCGGGGGCCGGGTGCGACTGTGACCCCGCCGACGGTTCAGCCGGTGACTCGTCGGACGAGTCCGTCTCGTCGGTTTCAGCCGGGTCGCCGTGTTCTTCGAGGACCCGTTCGACCAGTTCCGTTGTCGCGCTCGGTACTTCGGCCGCAAGCTCTGCGATGGACGCCTCAGGGTTCTCGGCCGCTACGTCGAGTATTTGCTTGTGACGCATCGATTTGGGGGCCGTTTGGCCCTTCGTTGATTTGCTCATTGATATCACCACGTAGGGAAGGTGCCGCCACCCAATTCCCCCAACCTGATATACATTTGACCGAAAACAACGGAATTGTCAAAAGCTTTTGGTTAGACACAAACATTAATTAACATGTTATTTAATCAGACCGTGCCTGAATTTCGGTAACACAGACTATGCAAAGCGAGGAGGCAGGTGGGTTCCGGTCGAACGGGAAACGGTCGGTCAAAACAGAATCTGAGCCTTCTGAAGGCATTTATTCAGGGCAGGGCAACCCAGAGTCATGTACCGCTGTCGTGTTCTGGCACTCTGTGGACTGGCTATCATCGGTGCTGGATGTCAGGGTGAGACTGCTGACACCGAAACAGTGACGCCGGTCCGGTCGCCGGTCGTCAGCGAAACTGACACCGGGCCGCCGCCCGCGGTGACGGTTACCGACGCCGCGGTGATGCCCGGCGTCGTGGTCCCGGGTACCGACTCTATCACTGTCCAGCCAGCCGACGGCCAGTTCCTCGTGTTGACAACAACTATCCGGGGCTCGGGAGTAGACCGCACCGCGTTTTCACTCAGGTTCGACGGGTCGACGTACAGCCCCGAGACGTTTAGGAACGGCCTGTATCGCGATGGCGAGTGGGGCCGACAGTTCACCGAGACCGGTGGGCCGCTGGTCTTCAACCTCCCCGAAACCGGCTCAGCCAGCGATACTCAATTGTCCTGGCCCGGCGGGAAGTGGACGCCACCGGAGGCAGTTCGAGACCGACTCCAAATCCCGCTCCCCTCGTTCGATATCACGCTTGGCGGGCCAGAGCAGGTCACCGAGCCCGCCAAGCCAACGCTTTCGATAACGGTCACAAACACGGGCGACACCGCTGGTCGGTACGTCATTGCACTCAACCGAACCGGTCCACGCGTCGCCTACGCGCCAGTCGGCCGGTTTGACGGAAAACTGAAGACGGAAGAGACAGCGGTCATCACGCACGACAGTAAAACACCGTACGTCGACGATACGGAACCCCGCGAAGTCATCTACCGACTACGAGCCCCGAAAGACTACAACGACGCGACACACCGAATCAAGCCGGTCGACGAGGAAACCGCAACCGAATCGTAGTGCTCTATCGCGTTCGAAAACCGACTTTGCCTCGCAGAAAGTCACCAGACAGCCATGCGCTGGCGCAGAAGCGCCGCCTCAGACCCCTTCGAGGTCGGACCGGTACTCGTTGATCTTGTCGTCGGCGTCTTCGATGGCTTCGGTCACGTCGTCCGCGTCACCACTACTGAGGTCGTTGAGCGCCGACTGGATGCGGGCGAGTCGACCGTGGTCCGGGCCGCGTTCGTCAGTCGCAAGACTGTCAAGCTGGTCGGCAAGTTCGGCGAGGCGTTCGCTCGCCTCATCGCTGCCAGTGTCTTCGGCCGCCGATTCGAGCAGTTCACTCGCGGACGCGAGTTCGTCGCGTGTCATACGTGGCAATTTACAGATGGGGACTAAAACGATTCGGCTTACGCGAGCGGGTTTATTTAAATAAGCAATGGGTGTCCAACGGGCCGGCATGACACTCCTGCGTGCAATAATCGCGATAAGGATGACCTGCGGTCGGCACGACGGACAACGTTTACCCCGCACCCGCTCGCAGACGTGCTATGGCAAATTTCCTCTTCTGTTCGCTGGACGCAGCGCTCATCGGCGACATTGCGTGGCAGGTCACCGAGGAGGGACACGACGTTCGCTATTACATCGAGGCCAACAGCGATCAGGAGATCGCCGACGGGTTCGTCCCGAAAACTGACGACTGGCGAGGGGACCTCGACTGGGCTGATGTCGTCATCTTCGACGACATCTGGGTGGGCAGCGATATCGGTACCGGCGAAATCGCACGGGAACTCCGAGCCGAAGGTCACGCCGTCGTCGGCGGGACGCCCAATACGGACGCGCTCGAAGAAGACCGCGGCTACGCGATGGAGATACTCGAAGACCACGGTGTCAACACTATCGAGCACCACGTCTTCGAGGACTTCGACGCCGGCATCCAACACGTACAGGAGAACCCCGCCCCGTACGTCATCAAACCGCTTGGGGAAGTCCAGAACGTCAAGCGACTCCTCTACGTCGGGAACGAGGACGACGGCAGTGATATCGTCGACGTGCTTCGTGCCTACAAGAAGGCGTGGGGCCATCGGATGAAAGGATTCCAGCTACAGCGGAAAGTTGCGGGCGTCGAAATCGCCGTCTGCGGGTTCTTCAACGGCGACTCGTTCGTCGAGCCAGTCAACTTCAACTTCGAGCACAAGAAGTTGTTCCCGGGCAACATCGGTCCCTCGACCGGAGAGATGGGAACCTCAATGTTCTGGGCCGGCCGGAACGAACTGTTTGAAGAGACACTCGGCAAGGTGGAAGACTGGCTCGCCGACGAGGGGTACGTCGGCAGCATCGACATCAACTGTATCGTCAACGACAGCGGGATCTATCC
>JGI12478J12828_1000619_pt1 | contig 9630 bp, 9 predicted proteins | sample A23E2SouthBayCA_FD_12828 | JGI IMG/M metagenome (IMG submission 12828) | reverse complement strand
CAGTCCCGCCGGGAGGTGCCCCACGCGACCCACCACGACCGAGCCGTCGTCCGGGGCCTCGTCGCCGCTCGCGAGCGACTCGAACCGCTGGCCGAGGAGCGCGGTGTCGATCTGACCTACACGCCGCTCCTGCTGAAGTGCGTCGCCGCGGCGCTGGCCGAGCATCCGATCCTGAACTCGGAACTCGATACCGAGAACGAGGAGGTCGTCTACCACGACGAGATCAACCTCGGCGTGGCCGCCGCAACCGACCACGGACTCGTGGTGCCGGTCGTCCGGAACGTCGACGAGAAGGGACTGCTCGAACTCGCCCGCGACGTGAACGACCTCGTCGCCCGCGCACGCGAACGCGACCTCGACCGCTCGGAGATGCAGGGCGGCACGTTCACCGTCACCAACTTCGGCGCGATCGGCGGCGAGTACGCCGATCCGATCATCAACGTCCCCCAGACCGCCATCCTCGGGACCGGCGCGCTGAAAGAGCGTCCCGTGGCGGAAGACGGGGAAGTCGTCGCGAAGCCGACACTGCCGCTGTCGCTGGCGATCGACCACCGCGTCATCGACGGGGCCGACGCCGCCCGCTTCGTCAACACGCTGAAGGAGTACCTCGCGGAGCCGAGCCTGCTGTTGTTAGAGTAGCGCCGGCGTGTCATCGAACAGTTCAGGAGGTCGTTGGTTGCTGGCTCATCTGGGATGAACAACCCGTTCAGTGTGCGTGCGTATTGACCGCCATCCGATTGTCACAACTCAGTGGTGTGCTTAATGCAGTGCTGCATACACAGCGCGTATCGGTCAATGGAGGTCTCTATCATCTCCGCGGTTGGATCGTTAAGTGCAATTCGAATAGTGAACGAGGAAGTGATTATTAAATATATAGCAAAATTGGAGTGGATAACTCGAAATCTTTCATAAATCGCTTACGAGATACGGACCCTGTCTACAGTAGTACGGTAAAGCGGACTTAGACATTTCCCATACCCCAGTTCGATAACAATATTATACTCCGGAAATTTCAGTAGTTAACATGACCGATGATAGTCCTTCTCGCCGTCAAATTCTCGCAATCCTGGGTACAACCGGGATATTAGCAGGCTGTACTGGTACGTCCGACGAGGGTACTCAGACATCTACTCCGACACATACCACGACAAGAGAAGAACCCCAGACAACGGTAGAGACTCCCGAAGAAACGAATACCGAATCGGCACAGACTACCGATGAACAAACAGCAGAGACCATCTATGTCGCTACCGACGGTGACGATGGTAACCCCGGAACAGAGGACAAGCCGTTGCAGACAATCATTGCGGGTCTTGACGCCGTGGAACCCGGTGACACGGTGTACTTGCAGCCAGGTGAATATCGACAGCGGCTCGTGACGATACACCCGGGTGAGCCGGAGAACCCCATCACGGTCACTGGGTCGAAAGATGCGGTGTTACGGCCGACGAAACGTATCGACGAGGAATTCTATTATCCGGTGAAAATTCAGCATTCGCACTACCGGTTCACTGGGTTCACAATTGATGGCTTACACACGCCGGATGCACCCCAACAGGTCGATTCGTATACGCAGCGTCTCGTCCAAATCCAGCCTGACCCTGACTCGTCGGAGTATCTTGAGGATCTCGTGTTTGCTCCGTATGGGATCGGGAACACTCAGCGAGCACTTGTAACTGCCCGCCACCTGAAAGATAGTGAGTTCGGCCCGTTCAAGGTGATTGGGCCGGCTGGCGTCCAGTACCTGTACGGTGACAAAAAATCACATATCGGAGAGATTCTGTATATTGGGCAGCCACTACAGGTGTACGCAGACGGTGCGCAAGGTTACCATTGGGACACGTACGACCAAACCCGGAACATCCACATTCACCATATCGATAACAGCGAGGGGTATCACCACGCTGAGATGGTTGATTGTAAGGATGGAACGCGGAACATCACAATTGAGTACTGTACCGACGGGGGTGGGTCAGCGAATAATGATCCGTTCAATCCACAGTCAATCCACGTGAGAGGCTACAACTGCACGATTCGATGGAACCGGTTAGCCAACGGAAATGGGAACGGCATTGAAGTGTACAAGCCAGGAGAAACGCAGTTGTTCCCCGAGTTCGGCTTCACGCAAGAAGTTGTAGATAAAATCGCCACGGATAACGAAATCTACGGTAACGAGATCTACGATTTCGAGGGATTCGCCATCGCGTTAGATGAAGATACCAGAGACGCTCAACGACATCTCTGCGGGAACGATATTCGTGGCGATACGAATGGCAATCCCGAAAAGGAGTGTCCAGAGAGCCTCCCCACCGGAAATGGAATCGGTCATACCGGCGGTGACAGTCCGTGGCGTTGATTCAAACAGATAGTATTGGATAGAGAAACTATCACTTGAATTTAACTACCTGCCGTTCGATATATGTCGTAAATATTTCGCTTATGCCGAGATTCGAGTATACACTGCGCTAACGATGACGGCCCCAATCATGAGCCCGCCAATCCATCGGACAACACTGCCGTAGGAAAGCAGTGGCAGCGCTACGAGTGAAATGAACGCCAGTGATAGTCGGATTAATTCAGTTCCTTCGACAGCGATATACACCGTCCCGGCGACTGTAAGGCCGATTCCTAATGCAGCGAGAATCGGAGTGAATCCGAACGAATCTCGGAATGAGAGGCCGATAATAGCAAATAAGAGGCCAATAAGAACGATACTTGATTCGGGGAAACTGGATGTGTTGCTGTTCTTTTGGAGGGCATCCATGGAATATATTGCAACACTGGAACTGGTTAACCGCTGCCTTTCAGTCCGCAAGTTTAGTGAACGGTTGGTTCAGCATCGAGGTGGAGAAAGAAAAATTAGCGCTATACTGAACTCATTCTCTATATTCAGCTCGCCATATTATCAGGTGATTTATTAATCCACTCCGGAGCGTTACATCGTCCACCTGTACGCACTAATTGAAGAGAGTAGCGAGTTGGTCGTGTGAACTGCTCTCTGACACGCTTGGAGTCGCTCAGGTCGTCGAGTGCTGCTCGATCGCGCGCGACTAGGAGCGTGGGGGCTGTCACCCCACCGGCGACGATCGCCGCAAGCATCTACAACGTTCCGCCTCAGGTCGTCGAGAACACGAGTACGTAGCTGTGGTCGTAGCCGTAGCCGAAGGACCCGGCATCGCCGTCGGCGGTGTGGCTGCGGTCCTCGCCGGCCTCCCAGTCGACGACGATCTCGCCTTCGAACCGGAGTGCCTCGCCGATCGCCTCGGCCAGGTCCCAGGCCAGTGGCGTCACCGTCCCCTCGTGTTTCAGGTTCGCGACGTTGAGCGCCACCGTCCCGTCGGGACCGAGACGGGACGCGGCCGACGCACAGATCGAGCGCATCTCGGCGAGATACGACTCGTAGTCGCTCTCGCCGGCGTAGTTCTGGAGCGGGTCCCGTTCCATGTCGACGCCCATGAACGGCGGGGACGTGACGACCGCCCCGCAGTCGGGGACGTCGTACTCGTCGAGACGACGGGCGTCGCCGTGGAACAGTTTTCCTTCGTAATCGACTGTCTCCTCGATGTACGCCGCGTGGTCGGGCTCGTACTCGACCCCGTAGGCTCGCCTGTCACACTGGCTGGCGACCCGCAGCGTCGTTCCGAACCCGGCGAAGGGATCGAGGACGGCGTCACCGGGCTCGGAGAACGTCTCGACGAGGCGCTCGGCCAGTGCGGGCACCATCCGAACGTCGGAGCTAACGGCGTCGGGCATCGGTCGATCGTGTTCGTACGTGAACCGCCAGACCGTCTCCATACTGCTGGGCAAGCGGGCAGTGAGGTAGCGTTTGGGGTTCGTCCCGACCATTTAACCCCAGCCCGGCGATACAACGGGCAATGACCGACATTGCACTGTCGCTGGGTGGCGTGGCGCTCGCGCTCTTTCTGGTACTCCTGAACGGCTTTTTCGTCGCTTCGGAGTTCGCCTTCGTACGCATCAGGGCCACGTCGGTCGAACAGCTCGTGGCCGAGGGGCGTGCCGGTGCGGGGACACTGCAAGACGTGATGACGCACCTCGACGACTACCTCGCGACCACGCAACTGGGCATCACGGTCGCGTCGCTGGGGCTGGGGTGGGTCGGGGAACCCGCCGTCGCGGACCTCCTCGAACCAGTGTTGGGTCCGATCCTGCCGCCGAGCCTGCTCCACGCTGTCGCCTTCGCTATCGGCTTCGCCGTCATTACCTTCCTCCACGTCGTCTTCGGCGAACTCGCTCCGAAGACGCTGGCGATAGCGGACGCCGAGCGCATCTCCCTGCTGGTCGCCCCGCCGATGAAGGTCTTCTTCTACGTCTTCTATCCGGGGATCGTCGTGTTCAACGGGGCCGCGAACCTCTTTACCGCCTCGCTCGGCGTCGAACCGGCCTCCGAGAGCGAGGAAACCCTCGAAGAGGAGGAGATCGTCCGGGTCCTCGATCGGTCAGGTCGCGAGGGCAACGTCGACGCGGCGGAAGTCGAGATGATCCAGCGCGTGTTCGCCTTCGACGACACGCCCGTCCGCGAGGTGATGGTGCCACGGCCCGACGTGGTGAGCGTCCCGGCGACGCTACCGGTCACGGAGCTTCGCTCGGTGATTCTCGACGCCGGTCACACGCGGTATCCGGTCGTCGACGACGAAGACGAGGTCGTCGGGTTCGTCGACGCCAAGGACGTGTTGCGCGTCCTGGACGCCGGCGACACGTCGGACGCGACGGCCGGCGACATCGCCCGCGACCTCCCGCTTGTACCGGAGACGACGCGACTCAACGAGCTGCTGACCGAGTTCCAGGGACAGCAGCGTCAGATGGCCGTCGTCATCGACGAGTGGGGGTCGTTCGAGGGGATCGCCACGGTCGAGGACGTGGTCGAACAGCTCGTCGGCGACATCCGCGACGAGTTCGACGAGGCAGAGCGCGAGCCGTCGATCGACGAGCGCGGCGACAGCCACGTCGTCGACGGCGGGGTCGCGGTGTCGGCCGTCAACGAAGCACTGGGGACCGGCTTCGAGAGCCCGGCGTTCGATACGATCGGTGGCCTCGTGCTGGCTCGACTCGGGCGTGCGCCGGAGACGGACGACCGGATCGAGGTCGACGGCTACCAGTTGACCGTCGAGGGGGTCGAGGGAGCCCGCGTCTCGACGGTCGAGATCAAGAAAGCGGAGTAGGCCGTCGCCCCGGTGATACGCTACCTCGTGCAGAGTCTCGTCGCCGTTTTCCCGGTCGACCGCACACTGTCGTGCGGTCGATCCGGTAAAGCTCGACAAGAATCCGTCTCAGTGCTGGACGTGGTCGTGTTCCAGTCGATACCGCGTCGTCGGTCGTCCCTCGAACCGCGGGCCGGGCCCGCGGTCCTCGAAGCCAGCACCCTCGACGGCCGCCCGCGGGGCGTCGTCACCCTCGGGCAACAGCACTTCGACGGCCATCTCTTCGCGCTGGGCGAACCCGATCGGGGCCTCGATCAACTGGGCACAGGCCGCCTCGCTGCCGCCGATCTGTGTCACGTGGACGGTACTGTCCCGTGCGTCGAAGCTGACGAACCCTACCACCGTCGGCTCCTCGTCGCCGTTCTCGGCGGCCTGGGCGACGCGGACGGTCCGATCGTGAACGAGGTTGCGCATCACGTCGGGCGGACTCCCCGATAGCTCGGCCATGCGCTCGGCGTCGGCCTCGACGGCGTCCCGGATCTCCATACCGGACGGTCGGTGCGAACGCAAATAAACGGTGCGCCGGTCCACGGTACAATTGCTCTTGACCTGGCGCTCGGTAGTCCCCTTCCCGCCAACTGAACGCCCTCGGCCCGCTCGCCCTTTCACTCCGCCAGGACCCCACGGCAGAGAGCGAGCGCGACGGAGCGCGCTCGCGAGAGCGGCCACCTTACCTCCCCGGATTCGGCCCGTGCGGGCCGAATCACGCTTCCTGACCGCACCGCCTGCCACACAGGGGCCGCGAGCGCGTGTCAGCGCGCTCGCAGTGTGGTTCGAACGGAGTGAGAACCACGTTATGGCGAACGGGAAGCGTTAGCGACCCGTGAGTACGGGGAAGGGCCGGGCTACGGGTGCGGCGGCGGTGCAGACCCTGGCGGAATGGAAGGGCGAGCCACGGTCGCGCCGACGGCGAGTCGCTGGGCGGCCACTATCCGAGCGAACGGAGTGAGCGAGGATATGTCGGCCAGCGACCGCGAGCGTGGCGAGGGCTTCCAGTGCGTGGTCTGACCGATCGTCGCCGTTCCGTCGAGGTGAGCAAATCATAGCGAGCGTAGTGCGGGCGTGTAGTGCTCGTTCGGTCGAGGACATCGTCCACGCGGAGATGAACACAGTTATCCCGGCCGATGGGCTACGAGTCGGGTAATGAGTCACATGCACACGGTTCGGGTGGTAGCATGCGCGTAGTCGCGAAGTTCGGAGGGACCAGTCTCGGCAACGGTGAGCGGATCAATCGGGCCGCCGACTCGATCGCGTCGGCCGTGAAGAACGGCCACGAGGTCGCGATCGTCGCCAGCGCGATGGGCAACACCACGGACGAACTGCTCGAAGAGATCGAGTACGACGCCGATCCAGAGGACCGTGCCCAGATCGTCTCTATGGGCGAGCGCACGTCGGTCCGGATGCTCAAGGGCGCCCTGGCGGCGCGAGGCGTCGAGGCGATGTTCCTCGAACCCGGCAGCGAGGAGTGGCCGATCATCACCGACGCCTACGGCGAGGTCGACATCGAGGAGACGACCAAGCGAGCCCACGCGCTGGCCGGCCAGCTACAGGACGTGGTGCCGGTCATCACGGGCTTTCTCGCACAGGATCTACAGGGCAACGTGACGACGCTGGGCCGCGGTGGCTCCGACACCTCCGCGGTGATGCTTGGCAAGTACATGGACGCCGACGAGGTCGTCATCGTCACCGACGTGGAAGGCGTCATGACCGGCGACCCGCGCGTCGTCGAGGGAGCGCGCAACGTCGGCGAGATCACCGTCGACGAGCTGCGGTCGCTCTCCTTCCGCGGGGCGGAGGTCGTCGCGCCCTCGGCGCTGTCGTACAAGGACAAGAGCCTCGGCGTCCGGGTCGTCCACTACCAGCACGACGACCTGCTCACGGGCGGCACCTCTATCGAGGGCGAGTTCCAGAACCTCATCGACCTGCAGGAGGACCGACTGTCCTGTGTCACTGTCGCTGGCCGCGCGATCCGCAACAGCCCCGGTATCCTCGGCACGCTCTCGACCGCGCTCGGGGAGGCGGGGATCAATATCGACGCCAACTCCTCCGGGATGGACTCGCTGACGTTCTACGTCGACGCCGACGACGCCGACGACGCCGAAGCGATCCTCCACGACCACGTCGTCGACGCCGACGAACTCTCAAGTGTCACCGTCGAAGATCCCATCGCCGTCGTCCGGGTCACCGGCGGGGAACTCCCGAACCAGCCCGGGATCGTCAAACGCGTCGTCGATCCGGTCTCGAACGCCCACATCAACATCTACGACGTGATCACGTCGGCCACGTCCGTGTCCGTGTTCGTCCCCTGGGACGACCGCGAGCAGACGCTCGAACTCGTCCAGGACGTGTTCTAACGACGGCCGAAACGTCCCATCTCGCCCGGGAGAACTGGTTTTCCCCGTGGAATCGATATGGAGCGGCGCGACCGTCCGACGAGGAGACACTACGTATCTAGTTGCGGGTTACTTGCAGAGAGAGTATGTACACTACCCACATGGTCCCACAGCAACTCGGATCAGAACCACACAGTACGGTAGCTCTGTCCCGGAGACGTATCGATCCGCACCGGAGAGACGCGAGGATCGGTCGCGGGGTGAACGACGCATGAGCGAGCGTCCGGACCGGCGTCGGGTACTCGGGTTGCTCGGGGCGACCGTGCTCCCACTGGGACTGGCAGGCTGTTCCGGCGACGGGACGAGCGCCGATAACGATGACGGCGGTGAGGGCGAGACGACCACGACGTACGCCGATATCGAGCCCGACGGTGCGGAGGTCCCCGGTGGCGACAGCACAGACGACGCCGGAACGGACGGCGGAGCGACGACGGCCGAACCGACCACCGAAGCGGCGACGGCTGAACCGACCACCGAAGCGGCGACAGCCGAACCGACCACGGCGGCGTCGGGTACGAGCGAGGCGGTGACGGTCAACGCCTTCCTGCGGGTCCGGGAGAGTCGCCCGGGGTTCGACAACTTCGAGACGTTCCAGACCGGCTTCGAAGGGATGACCGTACAGACAGCCGGTGGAGAGGGTGTGCAGGTCGCTGCCGCCGACGCCCACAGTGGGTTCGACCTCGCGGCAGTCACACCCGGCGAGCAACAGCAACTGGTCCAGACCACGATCCCGCCTGGCGACTACGAGCAGGCGGCGATCTTGCTCCCGGTCCAGACCGCGACGCCGACGGACGGGAGTGACCCGGAGTTCGCCCGCATGGTCCCTGCGACGGGCGAACTCGGGACCAGCGGTGCGCTGACGCTCGAAGCCGGCGACGTGATCGATTTCACCGCGGACATCGCAGTGTTGCGCGTGGCCGGCGACGGCCCCTGGACGTACACCGTCGGCTTCGGGACGCGCTGGCAGACCGAAGCCTGATCGGTCCAGTCAGGGGCTAAGGGCGAAATGAATAACTGGCTGACTAGTTACACGTTACTTATTATTGATGGGGTATATGGGCCCGGTATGGCAGCTGCTGACACGACACACCGGCCGAGTGGTTTCGACCCACACACCGACGCGCGAGCCGCCGCCGACCGACCGGCGACTGTGGAGGGACAGCGATGACACGGGACGACGCCGGCCGGCGGCTGGACCGTCGGCAGTTGCTGCGGGGGCTCGGAGCCACGGCGGCGACGGCAGCCACGGTCGGACTCGCGGGCTGTGGCGGCGACGGCGGTGACGGTGGTGACGGCGATGACGGCGGCGGTGGAGGGGGCGAGGCGACCACGACGTACCCCGACATCCAGTCCGACGCCGGCGCAGTCCCCGGCGGCGCACCCGGCGGTGACGACGAGACGACCGAGGCGAACGAGACGAGCGCCGAAAGCGAGTAGCGAGCGGCGTCTGGCGGCAGTTACGGCAGCGAGAAGGGGGGGCAATCGTACGGACAGTACGTTCCCCCAGTCGACCGCACGGGGTCGTGCGGCCGCGCTGGGACAGACCGACAACTGCCGTATCAGCGACCCTGGGCGAGCCGGAAGCCGATCTGTCTGGGGAGCCCAGCGTCCTCGACGGCGTGGATGACGGCGTCGGTGTCGTAGCCGACGCGTCGTTCCTCGACGGCCATCTCGTCGAGGTCGACGATCGCGTAGGCGGCCTTCGGATCGCCGTCCCGTGGCTGGCCGACGCTGCCGGGGTTGAGCACGATCCCGTCGTCGTAGATTTCGTGGTGCTGGACGTGCGTGTGGCCCATGATCAGCACGTCCTCGCCGTCGAGCAGTTCCGGGCCGAACTCGGCCGGACGGGTGTAGTGATCCGGGTCGTCGGGATGGCCGTGGACCAGCTTCACACGCCCGTTGACGACGTGGCACTCCTCGGGGAGGGTGTCGAGCCAGTCGATCTGGTCGGCCGAGAGCTGCTCGCGGGCGTGTTCGACGCCCGCCTGTGCCATGTGGTTGAAGTGTGGCGCGTGCCC
>JGI12478J12828_1000613_pt1 | contig 9767 bp, 10 predicted proteins | sample A23E2SouthBayCA_FD_12828 | JGI IMG/M metagenome (IMG submission 12828) | reverse complement strand
CGGTGACCTCTCGGTCTCCCCGAGCGACGAGGGCGACGCCGACCTCGGGTTCGCCGCCACGCTCGACGTGGACACCGACGGCGAGGCGGCAGCCGAGCCCGGAGCGGACTCCGACGACGCGGACACGACTGACGAGGCCGACACGGAGCCGGACACCGAGCCGGAGGCCGAAGGCTTCGGCGCCGACCAGCCCGACAGTTCGGCGGCCGAGAGCGAGGAACTCGACGAGCCCGAGGCGACCGGCTTCGACGGCGACGAGGAACCAGAACCGGACTCCGAGCCGGAGACTGAGGCCGACACCGAATCGGTCGAGTCGGCTGACGAGGAAGTCGAGACCGAGCCGGCCGGCGACGAGCCGGAACCGGACAGCGAGGAGGCAGAGCCGGAGTCCGAGAGCGAACCGGGGCCGGCGGCGGAGACGCCGGAGCCCGACGAGGTGGCCGCGGAGGCCGCGCCCGAGGGCGAGGAGCCGGCCGCCGACGGCGAGATGTACGAGCTCTCCGAGGAGGAGCGCGAGGAGGTCAAGGAGAACTACGACGTGGGCTTCTCCACCGGGACAGAGGTGCCCGACGCCGGCGAGTCCGACATCGACGTGCCCGAGCCCGGCGAAGAGCCGGCCGCGGAGTCGGAGAGCGAGTCCGAGGAAGACGACCTCGGGGAGTTCGACGCAGACGACGAGGCGTTCGACGAGTCCCAAGACGAGGACGCCGACGACCTCGACGACTTCACCGAGGACGAGTACGACGAGCCGGATTCCGACAGCGAGGACGCCGAGGCGGGCGAGATGGACATCGACCTCGAAGACTACGTCGTGGAGCTGATGGCGGACCTCGACGACGGCGACGGCGCGCTCCGCGAGACCGTCGTGGCGACGGCGGCCGACGAGCGCGACGCCGACGAGGGCGAAATCGAGGACGCCATCCAAGAGGCGCTGATGAGCGGGCGCTGCTACGAGTCCGGCGACGACCACCTGAAAGCCATCTAGATGGCGCTTGTGGAGCCGGTGCTCGACGAGCCCGCGGCCGTCGCCGACCTCGGTGGGGAGCGCGCGCTCGTGGTCGCGGACTACCACGCGGGCATCGAGGTGTCGCTGCGCCGCGAGGGACTGGAAGTCCAGAGCCGCGCGGAGGCGCGCCGCGAACGGTTGCTCGACCTCGTGGCGGAGACGCGCGCGGACCGAGTCGTCTTCCTTGGCGACCTCGGGCACGCCATCGGGACGCCGGAGGGCGTCGAGCGCGAGGAACTCGCGACGCTGTTCGACGCGCTCGGCGTGCCCGCGACGCTCGTCGTCGGCAACCACGACGGCGGGCTCGCCGACGAGTTCGACCTCGACGCGACGCCGCCGGAGGGCGCGCGCTTCGGCGACGTGGGGTTCGCGCACGGCCACACGTGGCCGAGCCGGGAGGTGCTGGAAGCCGAGACGGTCTGCGTCGGCCACGAGCACCCGACGGTCCGGCTGGAGGACGAGGTCGGCGGCACGCGCGTCGAGCGCGCGTGGCTGCGCGGCGCGCTGGAGGCCGAGCCGTTCGAAGAGCACCACGGCGAATCAATCGACGTGAACGGCGACCTCGCGGTGTTCCCGGCGTTCAACGACCTCTCCGGCGGGACGTGGGTGAACGTCGAGGGACAGGGGTTCCTCGCGCCGTTCCTCCCCGAGGCGTGCCCGGACGCCGAAGCGTACCTGCTGGACGGCACGCGGCTCGGTCGCTACGGCGACATCTGAGCGCGTGCGCGTTCGCCGCCGCGACTCCTGACAGGGTGCGTCGCGTCCCAAGTAGGGGCGGGCTCGTCGCCCGGCAACGTGCTTATTCGGGTCGCGGACCTACCTTCGGGAGATGACTGAGACGCGGGGGATGGATGCGTTCGCCCACCTCGGAAGCGAGGTGCGGGCGGCGCTCTCCGAGCGCGGGTTCACGACGCCGACGGAGCCACAGCGCCGCGCAATTCCCGCGCTCGCGGACGGCAGAAACGGGCTCGTCGTCGCGCCGACGGGCACCGGGAAGACAGAGACGGCGATGCTCCCGGTGCTGAACAGCATCGTCGAGAAGGGCGCGCCGGAGGGGTTCGCGGCGCTGTACGTGACGCCGCTGCGCGCGCTGAACCGGGACATGCGCGAGCGCCTCGACTGGTGGGGGGAGACGCTGGGCCTCGACGTGGACGTGCGCCACGGCGACACCACCCAGTACCAGCGCAAGAAGCAGGCCGACGACCCCCCGGACGTGCTCGTGACGACGCCCGAGACCCTGCAGGCGATGCTCACCGGGGAGAAACTCCGGGACGGCCTCGCGGACGTGCGCCACGTCGTCGTCGACGAGGTCCACGAGCTCGCGGGCGCGAAGCGCGGCGCCCAGCTCGCCATCGGCATGGAGCGCCTCGTGGAGTTGGCGGGGGACTTCCAGCGCATCGGCCTCTCGGCGACGGTCGGCGACCCGAAGGAGGTCGGCGCGTTCCTCACGGGCGGCCGCGGCTGCGAGATTATCGAGGTGGACGTGACCTCGAAGGTGGAGTTCACGGTGCGCGAGCCCGAAATCACGGAGCGCGACGAGCACCTGAGCAACGAACTGATGACGTCGCCGTCGATGGCGAGCCACGTCCGCACGATTCGTGACATCGTCGGCGAGCACGACTCCACGCTGATTTTCGTGAACACCAGACAGACCGCGGAGGCGCTGGGCTCGCGGTTCAAGGAGTTGGACGCGAACATCGGCGTCCACCACGGCTCGCTCTCGAAGGAGGCGCGCGTGGAGGTCGAGGACCGGTTCAAGGCCGGCGACCTCGACGGCCTGCTCTGCACGTCCTCGATGGAACTGGGCATCGACGTGGGTCGCATCGACCACGTCGTCCAGTATTCGTCGCCGCGGGAGGTCGCTCGCCTCCTCCAGCGCGTCGGGCGCGCGGGGCACCGCCGCGACGAGGTGAGCCACGGCACCGTCATCACGGGCAGCCCCGACGACACCTTCGAGGCGCTCGCCATCGCGCGCCGCGCCGGCGAGGGCGAGGTCGAGGTCACGCAGATTCACCACGGGAGCCTCGACACGGTGGCGAACCAGCTCGTGGGCGTGGTGATGGACTTCGGGGAGACGAGCGCGCGCCACGCCTACCAGATTATCACGCGGGCGTACCCCTTCGAGGACCTCGACGAGGCGACGTTCCGCGAGGTGGCGATGGAGCTACACAACAACCGCGTACTCTACGTGGACGAGGACGACGACACCGTCTCGAAGTCCGGGGGGACGTGGCAGTATTACTACGCGAACCTCTCGATGATTCCCGACGAGGAGACGTACGCCGTCTACGACATGGCGGCGGGCCGGCAGGTCGGGACGCTGGACGAGCGCTTCGTCGTGAACTTCGCGGAGCCGGGCGCGACCTTCGTCCAGCGCGGGGAGATGTGGCGCATCACGAACATCGACGAGGAGGAAGAGGAGGTCAACGTCTCCCCCATCGAGGACCCCGCGGGCGAGGTGCCGTCGTGGACGGGCCAAGAGATTCCGGTCCCCTACGAGGTCGCCCAAGAGGTCGGGGAGATGCGCGAGGTGGCGGCTGACCAGTTCGCGGCGGGCGCGACCCTCGAGGGCGTGGTGCGGGAGTTCACGACGCGCTACCCGACCGACGAACACACCGCGGGCGAGGCGCTCGAACAGGTCGAGTACCACGTTGAGGCCGGGCACGCGATGCCCAGCGACGACCGCATCGTCGTCGAGCAGGAGGGCCGCACCATCGTCGTGAACGCGGCGCTGGGCCACGAGGCGAACGAGACCATCGGCCGCCTGCTGTCGGCGCTGCTCGGCCAGCGCACCGGCTCCTCGGTGGGGTTGGACGTGGGCCCGTACCGCGTGGAACTGGACGTGCCCGCGCGCATCAGCGCGAACGACGTGGTGGACCTCCTCCGGGACACTGACCCCGAGCACGTCGAGCCCCTGCTGGAGTTGAGCCTCAAGCAGTCCGAGACGCTGAAGTTCACGCTCGCGCAGGTCGCCGCGAAGTTCGGCGCGCTCAAGCGCTGGAAGGGCCGCGACGGCGTGGGGCTCTCCCGGCTGTTGGGCGCGCTCGAAGACACGCCCGTCTACGACGAGGCCGTCCGCGAGGTGTTCCACACGGACCTCGACGTCGAGCGCGCCGGCGAGGTGCTGGACGCGATTCAGTCCGGGGACCTCGACGTCGAAATCGTCGGCGAGCGCACGACCGTCGGCGTCGGCGGGCGCTCGTCGGGCACGGAACTGCTCACGCCCGAGAACGCCGACGCCAGCGTCGTGCAGGCCGTCGAGGAGCGCATCCGAGACGACCGCGTGAAGCTGTTCTGTACGCACTGCGAGGACTGGGAGCACGAGACGAAAGTCCGACGCGTCAGCGACCAGCCGGAGTGCCCGCACTGCGGCTCGACGCGCGTCGCCGCGCTGTCGCCGTGGGCCGACGACGCCGTGAAAGCCGTGAAAGCCAACGAAAAGGACGACGAGCAGGAGGACCGCACGGAGCGCGTGTTCCGGAACGCCAGCATCGTCCAGAGCCACGGCAAGAAGGCCGTCATCGCCTTGTCCGCGCGCGGCGTCGGCCCGCGCAACGCCGCCCGCGTCATCAACCGCCACCGGGAGAACGACGAGGACTTCTACCGGGACATCCTCGAACGCGAGCGCGAGTACGCCCGCACGAAGGCGTTCTGGTAGTCAGAGGTCGCGGAACGCGGCTTCGAGGTCGTCGTCGTCCATCCCGCCGACCCCCCCCCCCCCCCCCCCCCTCGTTGTCTTCGAGCTCGGACGCGCGCTTCTCGGACTCCAGCGTCGCAATCTTCTGGGAGACCGCGAAGAACTGGCGGGACTGCTCGCCGAACGACGACAGCTCCAGCAGCGTCTCGACGGTCTCCTGAATCTCGTCGCGGTCGACGGGCTTGGTGAGGTACGCGTCGAAGGGCAGCTCCGCGATGTCGAAGTCGGGGTCGACGGCGGTCACCATCGCCACGCGGCAGTCGAGGCCGCGCTCGCGGAGGCGTTCGAGGACGTCGTCGCCGGAGAGGTCCGGCATGTGGCGGTCCAAGAGGACCACGTCCACGTCCTCGTCGGCCGCGTCGAGGGCTTGCTCGCCGTTCGTCGCGGTGCGAACCTCGTAGTCGTCGGGCAGCCAGAGCCCGTAGGCTTCCGCGACGTTGGCCTCGTCGTCCACGACGAGGACGACGGGCTCGTCGCGGTCGAGGCCCTCTTCCGCGGCGCTTTCAGTAGACATCACTCGCACCCAGTTTTGGCGCGGCGGTACTTGGGTGTAGTGGCACGCAGACGCGGCGCGCGGGCGGAGCGCGCCATCGAGGTATCAGCCCGCCAAACGGTCACGCCGCCTCGTCGTCGCGCCGGCGGACACCCGTAAACTCGAAGCGAGCCCCCCCGTTCTCGCCGTCGGTCACGTCGACCGTCCAGCCGTGGGCGTCCGCGATGCTCTCGACGATGTTCAGCCCGAAGCCCGTGCCGTCAGCGTCGGTCGTGAACCCGTAGTCGAAGACGTCCTCGCGGTCGGCCTCGGGGATGCCGGGGCCGTCGTCCTCGACGTAGAAGCCGTCGGCCAGCGCGCCGACTTCCACGGTGACGTCCTCGCCGCCGTGGCGGACGGCGTTCCCGAACAGGTTCTCGAACAGCGACAGCAGCCGCTGGCGGTCGGCCTCCACGAAGCCGACCTCCTCGGCGTGCAGGGTCGCAGCGGGACTGCCGACGGTCTGCCACGCGTCCGCGGCCACCGACGACAGCGACACCTCGGTCGGCTCGCCGACGGTCTGGCCCTGCTTGGTGAGCGTGAGCACGTCCTCGATGAGGTCGCTCATACGCTCGTGGATGGCCTCCAGTTCGTCGAGGTACTCGGTCGGGTCATCGGCTTGTCTGGCGAGCGCGACCTGCGCGTTCGCCGTGTTCAGCGGGTCGCGGAGGTCGTGGCTGAGGATGCCCGCGAACCGCTCCAGCTGCTCGTTCTGGCGTTCGAGCTTGCGCTCGCGCTCCACGCGCTCGGTGACGTCCCGCATGATGCCGGAGAACACGCGCTGGCCGTCCCAGCGGTGCTCCTCGAACGTGATCGAGAGCTGGACCTCGTGGCCGTCCTTGTGCTCGCCCGGGAGTTCGATGTCGTTCCAGTCGAGCGTGCGCTCGCCGGTCTCGACGTACTCCGCGATGGCGGCGTGGTGGGCCTGCTGGAAGCGCTCGGGCATCACCACGGTGAGCGGCTCGCCGACCAGCTCCGCGGGCTCGTAGCCGAACACGCGCTCGACGGAGTCGTTGGCGAACAGAATCTGGCTGTCCGCGTCGATGCTGATGATGGCGTCGGACCCGTGCTCGACGAGCGCCCGGAAGAACGACTCGTCGTCGACGGCCCCCGCCGGTTCGGTGTCCGTGCTCATCGCAGTTACTCCACGAACGGCGACCAGTCGGATTACTCTGACGACGGTTCAGCCGAACCGCAACGCGTTCCACGCGCCGGCGCCGAACGGCGACCATGAGCGAGGACACGTACCTGCTGTGGCCGGACGGCCTGCGACCGCCCGACGTGGACGTGCCCGAGGGGTACGCGCTCCGCGCGAGCGCGCTCACCGACCGGGACCGCGAAGCCGTCGAGGGCTTGCTCGGGGCTGGCGGCTGGCCCGCCGACGTGGAGGCGTTCCGCGACCGCGTGCTCCCGAACGGCTCGTTCGTCGCCGTCGAGCGCGCGACGAACGCCGTCGTCGGGACGTGCTCGGCGCTCCACGACCCGAACGCGGCCGACCACCGCTTCCCGTTCGGCGGCGCGATAGCGCGCCTCGTCGTCGACCCAGCGCACCGCCGACGGGGACTCGGGCGCGCGCTCGCCGCCGCGGCCACCCGCCGATTGTTGGACGCGGGCTACGACAGCGTGCGCGCCGGCGTCGCGCCCGACCGCTACCCGGCGCTCGCGCTGCTGTTGAACGCCGGCTACGCTCCCTGCCTCCTCGACGACGGCGACATCGGGCGCTGGCGGGACGCCTTCGACCACCTCGGACTGCCGTTCGACCGCGAGCGCTGCCTGCGGCCGTGACCGGCGAAACGGCCGGTCGCCCAGCCGGAATCCGGCGTCTCGGCGGGGGCAACGGTTTTTAGCTCGGGCGACGCAGACACACATGGTCGAGGAGACTGAGCGCGACGACATGCTTTGGTACCGCTGCGAAGAGTGCGGGCTGATGTTCGACGACCAAGGGGACGCCGAACAGCACGAACAGAACTGTGACGCCGAAGAGCCCTCCTACCTCCAGTAGCGGCCGCCGGCGCTACTGCTCGCTTTCGGGTGCGAACAGCTCGAACGACCGCTCGCCGAGCTCGTCCTCCTCGAAGACGAACACGCGACCGCGGGCCTCCTCGGGGTCGGCCTCGACTTCCGTCGCGTAGCCGTCCGCGCGCACGGTCACGCCCGGGAACAGTTCCTCCTCCTCGCCGGGGTCGAGGAGGACGCGGCCGACGCCCGTCGACTCCAGAATCCCGTCGTGGGTCTTGCGGTCGTTCACGTAGACGAGGACGCCTTCCGTCTCCGTCGGGTCCGTGACGAGGACGTGGACGTCCTTGCCCGGCCGGCACCGCACCGTCCCGTGGACCTTCTCCGGGACGCCGTTGTAGAACGCGCGGCGGCCGTCCGTGTACTCGACGAAGACGCCCTCCTCTTCGAGGTCGACGCCGAGCGTGCTCGGCGCGATGTCGTTGCGGGCGCTCATGCCCGTGGCTTGCGTGCGAGCGTGGAAAAGCCCGCCGTTTGCGTGGCCGACCGCAAGGGAGGGCACGTTATGGCGAGTGGGGAGGAACGACCCGCGAGCCGCGTGGTGCGCCGACGGCGCACCACGTTACAGCGAGCGGTGAACGAAGTGAACCGCGAGCCGCCGAGCGCGTGGCTTCGCTTCGCACGGAGGCCCTGCTCACGGCTCCTTGCGGTCGCCGTTCGCCCTAACGTGCGCTCGCTGCGCTCGCCCACGCTACCCTTGCCCGAAGCGCCAGTCGTAAATACCGGCCGTGGCAGGTCAACACATGGACGGCCGCGCAGCAGCGCCAGCCGCGGGCACCGTGTTGAACGCGCTGGCGACGGGCATCGGGTCGGCNTTCGCGCTCGACTTCGACGTGACNGCNNNGGTGTCGCTGGACGCGGCCGCCGACGGCGTCACCGGCAGCGTCGCCGACCANCCGGACGCCGACACCGCGCTCGTGGAGCGNTGCGTGTCGCTGGCAACCGAGCGCTACGGCGACGGCGAGGGCGGCTCCGTCCACACGGACAGCGAGGTGCCGCTGGCGTCCGGNCTGAAGAGTTCGAGCGCGGCCGCAAACGCCACGGTGTTGGCGACNCTGGACGCGCTCGGCGTGGCCGAGGAGGTCGACCGCGAGGACGCCGCCCGGCTCGGCGTCGAGGCCGCCCGCGAGGTCGGCGTCACCGTCACGGGCGCGTTCGACGACGCCTCGGCGAGCATGCTCGGCGGCCTCACGATGACGGACAACCGCGAGGACGACCTCCTCTTCCGCGACGAGGTCGAGTGGGCGGCGGTCGTGTGGACGCCGCCAGAGCAGTCGTTCTCCGCGGACGCCGACGTGACGCGCTGCGAGCGGGTCGCACCAATCGCCGAGCACGTCGCCGACCTCGCCGCAAACGGCGAGTACGGCACCGCGATGACGGTCAACGGGCTGGCGTTCGCGGCGGCGCTGGGCCACCCGGCCGAGCCAATCGTGGACGCGCTGCCGCACGCCGCCGGGGCGTCGCTGTCGGGCACCGGCCCGAGCTACGTCGCCGTCGGCGAGCACGACGCACTCTCGGAGGTGAAATCACTATGGGACGAGAACCCGGGGACAGTCCGGCTGACGACGACGCAGCTGGAGGGCGCCCGGACGACATGAGCTTGGAGGAACTGCGCGAGGAAATCGAATCCATCGACCGCGAAATCGTCGACCTCATCGCGCGGCGCACGTACGTCGCCGAGACCATCGCGGAGGTCAAAGACGAGCGCGGGATGGCCACGACCGACGAGGGCCAAGAGCAGGCGGTGATGGACCGCGCCGGCCGGAACGCCGAGGCGTTCGACGTGGAGCCGAACCTCGTGAAGGCCATCTTCCGGCTGCTCATCGAACTGAACAAGGTCGAACAGCGCGAGAACCGGTAACGGCTCCTGTGATTCTCTGACGGGGAACCACCCGTGCGGACGTGCGTCACGACCAGCCCGTCTGCCCGCCGTCGTGTGGCTATTGTTGGCAACGGAGCCCTCATATCAATCGCTTAGTGACTGCCCGGACCGACCTCGAACCGATGCCACTACAGGGCGCTCCGGAGTTCTCAGCACGGGTCGTCGACCAGACCGACGCGTATCTCGAAGCCATCAGCGACTGCGTGGGTCTGCTGTCGCGGCTCGTCGAGGCGTACGACGGCGAGGAGTCCGCCGAGCGCCTCGTCACCGAAATTCGGGAGGGAGAGAGCGATTGCGACGCGCGGAGCCGGCGACTCAGCGCGCTCGTCACGGACACGACCGTCGCGGAGTTCGGCATCCGGAACTCCCGCGTGCACCTCAACGCCGAGCAGGTCGTGCGCCTCTACCAGCTGCTGGACGAGATTCCGAACGCCGCGGAGAAAATCGCCGACGCGCTGGCGACGGTCGCCCCGGAGCGCCGGCGCTCTTGTTTCCGACGGTACCGGGAGATGGTCGGGTACGCGGCCGAGGCGATGGCCGCCGTCGAGGACGCCGTCCGCGAGTTCGTCCGCCCTCGACCGCCTCGACGGAGACTGGTTCGATAGCCGCGTCCGTCGAGACGGTCCGGGCCGTC
>JGI12478J12828_1000592_pt1 | contig 10058 bp, 14 predicted proteins | sample A23E2SouthBayCA_FD_12828 | JGI IMG/M metagenome (IMG submission 12828) | reverse complement strand
GATATCAACCGCCGGTCGTGGTCGCTGGAGCGCGTCAATGACGAACTGGAAACGGAGATGCTGGCCGCTTGGAGCGACGTGCGCGAGGAGTTCGACACACGGGACGTGACGTGGCGTGACGCGGCGTACGTAGTCGCCCTCTCTCGGATTGCCGAAGCTCACGAGACACGCGGGCTCTGGCCGTAGTCCCGACCACAGCCGATTCTGGGGCGGAACGTTGTCTCTCACCCTCCTCTTGCTTTCGGCAACCGAGTCGGCCTGTCCGGATGAGCCTCAGTGCAGATTCCACTGCGGCGATTGAAAATGACTGCCCCGTGCCGAGTACAGATGGATGGTCGTAGACGCGGTCAACGCTCACGTTGCGGTTGCTGGACACCCTCGAATCGGATGGTCCTGCCGCGACCGCCGTTGTCCGTTTCTCCCGCTGCGATACTGTCTTCGAGTCTAGGTATTGGAATCGGCCGGCGCTGCTGGAGTGCTCGTCTGTGGACTACCGCTGTCGGAGAGACGTGTTGTCTGTTTCAGGCGACTTGGACGCGACCGCTGCCACCGGCGGCGTCGTGAACACGACACGCGAATAGAACGTCGAGGCCAGACGCTGTCGAATCGTCGACCGACCGCTCTACTGGGTCCGGCTCGATGCCCGCCGCGTCTGCGACGGCATCGACGAACTGAGAAACCGGATTCCCGAGGGTATCCATCGGAGCTCAGACGAGCAGCTGGATGTCGGCGTCGGCCATGTCTCTGAGGGCGGTCGCAGCGCCGACGCCGGTGGTGACGCCGTCGTAGAAGTCGTCCTCGTCGTAGTCCATCAAATCGATGGTCATCTGGCAGGCCTGGAACTCCACCCCCATCTCCAGACTCGTCTCCAGCAGCTCCTCGATGGAGGCGGTGTCGTTGTCTGCAATCTTCTTCTCCATCATCTTCGTCGTCACGCGGTCCATGCCGGGGAGCGCAGCGACGGCGTTCGGCACGGGCATGTTGGGGTTGCCGACGGAGCTGAGCTTGAGGTTCTTCGAGCGCTCCTCGTGGAGGATTTCCAGCCCCCAGAACGTGTGGAAGACGGTGACATCGTAGCCGAACGCGGCCGCGGTGCTGGCGAGGATGAGCGGCGGGTACGCCATGTCCAGCGTGCCCTTCGTGGCGATGATGCTCATCTTCTTGGCGTCGTCTTCGCTCGTGGCTTCGGCGAGTGCGTCCTCGAGTTCGTCGACGCGCGCGGCCAGTTCCGCACGCGAGGGCGCGTCGTCGTCCGGCGCCTCGGGTGTGTCCGTGCTCATCGTCACTCCGTCTTCCGGACGTAGTGTTTGTACACGTCGTCGCCTTCCTCCTGCTCGACGAGCTCGACGCCCTCGGTGCCGGACGCCCAGCCGTCGATGTCGCTCATGCTTCCGGAGTCGGTCGCCAGCACTTCGAGAACCTCACCGTCCGCGAGGTCGTCGATAGCGGACTTCGTCTTCACTACTGGCATGGGGCACGATGCGCCTTTCACGTCGAGCGTCTCTGTGATGTCGAATTCAGCACTCATTGGGTATCTGCTCCGTCCGTCTGTATTGGAGCTATCGCACAATACCCCCTACCTAAGTAAAAGATTGTCGGTTCTTGTAAAGACTGCAAACTACTACATACGGCAGAACCTCTGTTTAAGCGGGTGGGCCACAGATTTGGGGTTAAGGGGGTGTTTGAGAGCTTATTTGGCTACGTAGTATTGTTTAGAAAGGGAATTACTATGCAAATGCTTTTGTGCGTCCACCCGGTAGAAGCGACTGCACAACATGAACGCCGACGACTTCCCGACTCCGGACGTCGACGTGGAATCCGTCGACCCAGAATCGTTGAAGGACCGCATCGACGCCGGCGAGGCCGTCACGCTCCTCGACGCCCGCATGCAATCGGACTACGAGGAGTGGCGCATCGACGGCGAGAACGTCACGTCGATCAACATCCCGTACTTCGAGTTCCTCGAGGACGACATCGACGAGGAGGTCCTCGCTGAGATTCCCGACAACCGGGAGGTGACCGTCCTCTGCGCGAAAGGGGGCGCCAGCGAGTTCGTCGCGGGCACGCTCGCGGAACGCGGCTACGACGTAAACCACCTCGAGGACGGAATGAACGGCTGGGCGAGCATCTACGAGGCCGTCGAGGTCGAACGCTACGACGGCGCCGGCACGCTGTTACAGTACCAGCGCCCCTCCTCGGGCTGCCTCGGCTACCTCCTCTACGACGACGGCGAAGCCGCCGTCATCGACCCGCTGCGCGCGTTCACCGACCGCTACCTCGACGATGCTGACGACCTCGGCGTCGACCTCAAGTACGCCCTCGACACCCACGTCCACGCCGACCACATCTCGGGCGTGCGGGACCTCGCCGAGCACGGCGTCGAGGGCGCCGTCCCTGAGGCCGCCGTCGACCGCGGGGTCACGTACGCCGACGACCTGACGACCGCCGCGGACGGCGACGCCTTCACCGTCGGTGACGCCGCCGTCGAAGCCGTCTACACGCCGGGTCACACGACCGGGATGACCTCGTACCTCGTCGACGACAGCCTGCTCGCGACCGGCGACGGGCTGTTCGTCGAGAGCGTCGCCCGCCCCGACCTCGAAGAGGGCGACGACGGTGCGCCCGACGCCGCACGCACGCTCTACGAGTCGCTGCAGGAGCGCGTCCTCACGCTCCCCGACGACACGCTCGTCGGTGGCGCCCACTTCAGCGACGCCGCCGAGCCCGCTGCGGACGGTACGTACACCGCTCCCATCGGCCAGCTCGTCGAGGAGATGGATGCGCTCACGATGGACGAGGACGCGTTCGTCGACCTCCTCCTCTCGGACATGCCGCCGCGGCCGGCCAACTACGAGGACATCATCGCGACGAACCTCGGTCAGAACGCCGTCGACGACGAGGAAGCGTTCACGCTGGAACTCGGGCCGAACAACTGCGCAGCTAGCCAGGACTCCCTTGCGGGGGACTGACGACGCCGATGGTTGCTGACCCAGTGTTGCTCCAAGCGGCTGCCGACCTGTTCCCCAACGGGATTAGTCGGTACGCCGTCGGCGGACTGCTCGTCGGTCTCGGGACCGTCCTCATCTACATCGGGACGGGAATCCCAGCCGGCGCGAGTACGTTCCTGGAGTCGACGCTGTCGTACGTCTCCGACCAGTCCCGCTTCCAGCAGTACGTCGGCTCGCGTGACTGGCGGCTCGTGTTCACGGCCGGCATCGTCCTCGGCGGGTTGTTGTTCGCGGCGACGTTCCAGTCGGGGCTAGTGACGAGTTCGCTGTACGAGCCCGGGACGACCGGCCAGCTGTACGAGGTCGCCGGCGTGACGCTCTGGGCAACCGACGTCCAGCCGTGGCGGCTGTTCGTCGGCGGCGTCCTCGTCGGTGTTGGGACCCGAGTCGGCAAGGGCTGTACGTCCGGGCACGGCGTCTGCGGCGTCGGCTCGGCGTCGAAGACGTCGCTGGTCGGCGTCGCGACGTTTCTCACCGTCGCAATCGGCACCGCCCAAGTCGTCGCCGCGCTGGGGGTGAGCCCGTGAGCGACCGCCACCCCCTGTTCAAGCCGCTGGTATTCGTCGGCGGCATCGTGTTCGGGCTCGGGCTCGGATTCAGCCACATGGCGCGGCCGGAGGTCGTGCTGAACTTCCTCCAGTTCGACGACCTCGGCCTCCCGCTCGTGATGTTCGGGGCCGCTATCGTCTCCGGCATCGCGTTCGCGGTGATGCCGCGGCTCCTCGACCGTGCCCCGCTCACGGGCGACCCCTACGAGCGCCGCCTGAAGCCGTTCGACCGGAATGTCCTGATTGGCGGCGCCGTCTTCGGTGTCGGCTGGGGCATATCGGGCATCTGCCCGGGCGCGGCCTACGCGAGCCTCGGCACCGGGAACATCACAATCCTGTGGGCGCTCGCCGGGATGTTCCTCGGCGCGTACGCCCAAGGCTACTGGCGGAGCCGCAGACAGCCGCGTGACACCGCCGCGACGGGCGCAGACTGACTCACGTCTATGGACCCCGCTCTCATCGCCCTCTTCGCCGGCGCAGCGCTCGCGAGCCTCTTCATGGCCTGGGTCATCGGCGCCGGGTCCAGCGGTGCGACACCGTTCGCGCCCGCCGTCGGCGCGAACGCCGTCTCGACGATGCGGGCGGCGTTCGTCGTCGGCATCTTCGGATTCGCTGGCGCCGTCACGCAGGGCGGCAACGTTTCCGAAACCGTCGGGACCGGCCTCGTCGGCGGTATCAGCCTTTCAGTCGCCGGCGTCATCCTCGTGCTCGCGTTGGGCGCGGGGCTGATGGCGGTCGGCATCACGACCGGCTACCCGATAGCGACCGCGTTCACCGTGACCGGCGCCGTCATCGGCGTCGGCCTCGCTCTCGGCGGGACGCCGGTCTGGTCGAAGTACCAACAGACCGCTGCCGTCTGGATGCTGACGCCGTTTGTCGGCGGCGGCGTCGCGTTCACTATCGCGCGTCTGCTCCCGCGTCCCGACGTCCCCGAACGGTACAGTATCCCGGTGCTCGTCGGACTCGTCGGGGCCGTCCTCGTGAATGTCGAGTTCGGCTTTCTCGGAGACGGGGACTCGGTGGGGACCGTCCGCGGTCTCGGACAGCAAGCGCTGGGGGCCGACGAACTCGTGTCAGCGCTCGGGGTTACCGGCTTCGCAGCGCTGGCCGTCGCGGCCGTCGTCTGGTGGGATATCAGCCGCGACGAACGCGGCGCCCTGCGTCGGGTGCTGCTGGCGCTCGGGTCGCTCGTGGCGTTCTCCGCAGGAGGTAGTCAGGTCGGGCTCGCCGTCGGACCACTGCTGCCGCTGCTCGACGAGGCGGGGACGATGTCGACGTTCGCCGTGCTCGTCGGCGGTGGCTTCGGAATGCTCGTCGGGTCGTGGACGGGCGCGCCGCGGATGATTAAATCGCTGGCGCAGGACTACTCGTCGCTGGGGCCGCGCCGTGCCGTCTCGGCGCTCGTCCCGTCGTTTTTCATCGCACAGCTCGCCGTGTTGCTCGGTGTCCCGATATCGTTCAACGAAATCGTCGTCAGCGCCATCATCGGAAGCGGTGCCGCTGTCGGCGGTCGGGAGGCGGTCGACGCCCGCAAGGTCGGCATGACGGTGGGGGCGTGGGCGGGGTCGTTCCTCCTCTCGTTCGCACTCGCGTATGCGGCGGGCGTCCTGTTGTTGTAAGTCGCGCCGACCCGCCGGTTCTCTGTGCGCCGCCGACGCGGACCGGGAGCGGTGCCGGTAGCGTGGGATTGTTCATGCATACGTTACGGGACACCACCGGAGATAGTATTGTGCAATAGTCCCAAAAGCGTTAATACACACTACCAGCTACGGGGACGTGTACAGATAAGTATGATTCGTACAATTCCGTCTCGTGAAGGTGGAACGCGATGATTATCGACGCGCTGTCGCTCTCGCCGACCGCACAAGCAGCCGGCCTGATCGGCGCGGTGTTACTCGAAGCGATGGTCCTCCACGTCGGCTACGGCGTCGTCACGAACGCTCTCGCGCCGAACGTGAAGCGAGCGCTCGGAGGTGAGTGAGCCGTGGAACTGCTCGGAATGAGTCTCCTGCTCGTCGGCTTCTTCGTCGGATTCGGACTCCTCATCGGGATTCTGTTCGGCTTCTTCGGGATGGGCGGGTCGTTTCTCGTCACGCCCGCGCTGCTCGTGATGGGCTACCCGTCGCGTGTCGCCGTCGGCAGCGGGCTCGCGTTCGTGTTCGGGACGAGCGTCATCGGCGCGCTCCGTCATCGCGACCACGGTCACGTCGACTACAAGCTCGCAGTCATCATGACCGTCGCGATGACACTCGGCATCGAGGCCGGCAAGCGCGTCGTCGACGCCCTCCACGCGGCCGGCAACGCCGACCTCGTCATCAGCGTCGCGTACGTCGGCCTGCTGGCGACGGTCGGGCTGTTCACGCTGCGCGACGCCCGCCGTACTGACGCCACGACGAGCGTCGACCTCTCCGAGCGCGTCCAAGCGCTGGAAATCCCGCCGATGGTAACGCTCCGCGGTGACGTCCGAGTGTCCGCGAGTATCATCTTCGGTATCGGACTGGTCGTCGGTGTCCTCTCCGGACTCCTCGGCGTCGGCGGAGGCTTCCTACTGATGCCCGCGATGATGTACGGGCTGGGCGTCCCCGCCGCCATCGCCGTCGGGACGGATATCCTCCAAATCACGATTTCGGGTGCCTTCGGCTCGTTCGTCTACGCCCGCGACGGATTCGTCGCGATTCCGGTCGTCGCGACGCTGCTCGCCGGGAGCGCGCTCGGCGCACGCATCGGTGCCGGCGTCTCGAACATCGTCGACGAGGACGACATCAAGGGGTACTTCGCGACGATGCTACTGGTCGGTAGTGTCGCCGTCGCCGCCAAACGCGTCGGTACCGTCTACGACATCGGCGTGCTCAACACGGTGAGTATCGCGCTCATCTTCGGCGCAACCATCGTCGTGAGCGGAGCGATTCTACTGGCTGCCGTGTGCCAGCTCCGCGACGACAACTCCGGCTTCTGGTGTCACCTGTTTCTCTGCACAAATCTTATAACTGCACGGCCCCTACAGCCTCGTGATACAAATGCCAGATTCGATGTCTGAACAACTCCGCAGCGACATGGAGTGCGAGGGGCTGCTGGAGTGCTTCCACGGTCTCAAGGAACTCGACAAGGAGTGTTTCCGGGCGCTCGTCGAAGCCGAAGACCCGCTGACCGTCGACGAAATCGCCGAGGCTGTCGACCGCGAACGCTCGACGGCGTACCGCGCCGTCCAGCGCCTGCTCCAGACGGGGTTCATCGAGAAGAACCAGATCAACTACGACCACGGCGGCTACTACCACGTCTACTCGCCGACGGACCCCTCGAAGATCGCTGACGACATGCAGCGCTTGCTCAACGACTGGTACGCGAAGATGGGGCAGCTCATTCAGGAGTTCGAAACCAAGTACGAACAGTCCGAAACTGCGGCCCCAGCCGCCGAAAGCTAACGTCTCTCTGTTCTCTCTCCGCGGGTCCTGATACTTCCCGAGAACGCAGACTCTCACGTGGACCAGCGTTGCGGCCACACGCTCTTTCCGAATCTTTATTGGGTAGTCTTGTATTTATTCCCCAAAACCCTTAATTAGCGCTGGTGCATACGTACTGGTGATGGCAACTGATACGGCAGCCGACGCTGGCACCGCGTCCACGAACGAACCGCTCTACGTCGACGGACAGTCCCAGTTCGACGAGGTCGTCGCGGAGAACGACATCGTCCTCGCGGACTTCTACGCCGACTGGTGTGGGCCGTGCCAGATGCTGGAACCGACCGTCGAGACGCTCGCCGCCGAGACCGACGCGGCCGTGGCGAAAGTCGACGTCGACGCCAACCAACAGCTCGCTGGTGCCTACGGCGTCCGGGGCGTTCCCACGCTGATCCTGTTCGCCGGCGGCGAACAGGTCGAGGAGGTCGTCGGTCTCAAAGGCGAGGACCAACTCCGAACGCTCATCGAGACCTACACCGAGTAAATGACCGAGCGCATTCACGACCTCGTCGTCGCCGGGTCAGGTGTTGCTGGCCTCTCCGCAGGCGTCTCCGCCGCCCGCGCCGACCGCCGCTACCGGCAAGCGGTCACGTCCGCCGGCACCGGGAGCATGGCTGCCCTTGACGCCGAGGAGTTCCTCGACACGTCGCAGGACGCAGGCGAATCGACCGCCACTGCGACATCCCGTTCGGAACAATCTGTCTCATGACCCCCAAGTTCGCGCCCAGCATCGTTTCCAACGCCGTTGGGTCCATCCTATTGTTCGCATTTACTGGAATCGCTACCGCGCAGCACGGCGGAGGTCACGTCGGTGGAATGGGTGGGATGGGTGGCTTCGGCTGGTGGCCTCTCGTCTGGTCTCTTCTCCTACTGAGCGCGGTGTTCACCGTCGGATATGCAGCCTACGCACACGGACGGACACCGCCTACTGAGCGGTCTGAAACGGACACTGCACTGTCGACGCTACGCTCCCGGTACGCCCGTGGAGAGATTTCCGAGGAGGAGTTCGAAGAGCGCCGTCGCCGGCTCGAAGAATAACTGATGGGGACTACCAGCCCGGTTCTTGTTTTGCCGACGCTCCCTGATTCGAATGACGCGATGGGTGGTCTTCGAGCACGGGCTCGTCGAACGAGCAGCCAACGTCTATTACGTCGACCGAAGCCAACCCAGTGAGCCACAGCGACGGCTCGAATCACTCGACTCACTCGTTCCCCTCGCTAGTAGGTCTGTGGCGGCTGTTCGAGAATCTCGAAGATTTCGTGAGCGCGACACTCCTTGCTCCGGCCGTGTCGGGGAACCTCTTCGAGGACACCGTCGTCGACGAGGTCGTTGATCGCCCGCGACGCCGTGGATTGCTCGACGTCGAACAACCGTTGGACGGTCTTGCTCGTGACGTACGGCTGTTCAGAGAGCGTCACCGCGAGCCGGGAAGCGGATGAGCAAGTCGCGTCTCTCGTAGATTCAGACCCGGGTGTAGGCTGGTACAGTATCGCCGAGAGAAGCCGGTGAACGAGACGTGTATCCGTGTGTTACCACTCCCAGAATGACCTGGTGAACAGCACGAGCACGGGGATGACTTCGAGTCTGCCGAGCCACATCAGCAAGACCATCAGGAGTTTCGAGGTCGCCGGGAAAGCGAGGTAACTCCCGAATGGACCGAGCAGACCGAACCCCGGACCGATGTTCCCGATGGTTGCGATGCTCGCGCTTAGGGCTTCGATTGTCGTCAGGGTGAGTCCAGCACGGCTCGCGTCGAGTGCAATCGCCACAGCCGACACTGCAAAAATCACCAGATAGAGGAAGGTAAACGAGAAGACGCCTCTGACAACGTCTTCATCGATGATGCGCCCACCAAGCTCGACCGGTTCGACGATGTCGGGGTAGACCGTCGCGGAGAGCTGCCGTCGAGCCGCTTTGAACAACACTAACCAGCGGATGACCTTGATCCCCCCTCCGGTTGAGCCCGCGGACCCCCCGATGAACATCACCCCCAACAACAGCACTTGCGTCCACTCACTCCACTGCGCGAAGTCGCTGGTCGCATATCCTGTCGAGTTAAGCAGTGTAACCGTCTGGAACAGTGCCTGTCGGAGCGAGTTCTCGGCAACGCCACGCGTCACTCCCCCTAACTCTAACGCCGGGGCCCCACCAGTGAACAGCAGGCCCCAGAGAAGCAGCGCCACCCCAACGATCGCGCCGACGTATCCCTGGAACTCCCGGTTCTTGAAGACATCTACGTACCGCCCGCGAACGACGAAATAGAAGAGCGCGAAGTTCGTCCCGGCAACGACGATGAACGGAATTACGAGCCACTGTACCGCTGGCGAGAACGCCGCGATACTGTCGGCTTGAGGAGAAAACCCGCCAGTTGGGAGCGTCGTGAACCCGTGTGCAATCGCGTTGTACAGATTCATCGCCGGAGCAACCCCGAGCAGGTGCAGGGCGTACAGTAAACAAATACAGATCAGGGTGAGTGCGGCGTAGACAAGCCAGAGGATCCGTGCAGTTTCGGTGATTTTCGGTGTCAGCTTCTGCAGTTCTGGCCCGGGCGCTTCAGCGTCGATGAGTTGAGCGCCGTTGACTGCCAACTCGGGGAGGATTGCGACCATGAGGACGATGATCCCCATTCCGCCGAGCCACTGTGTCAGCTGGCGGTACATCAACAACGCGTGCGAGTGACGCTCGAACGAGATCTCGCCTAACACAGTCGCGCCAGTGGTGGTAAACCCGGAGGTCGATTCGAATAGCGCGTTGACGAATGAGACAGACAGAGCGGCCGGCGATTCGAGCGTGAGGCCCACCGTCGATGGCGTACCCGCACCGGCGAGCAGGTACGGGATGGTTCCGCCCACGGAGACGCCAACCCAGGCCAGCGTGACGAACAGGATTCCTTCCTCCAGTCCGATTTCGGAACCGTCCCCAAGTTGTTCAAGTGCCAGCCCAAGAACGCCCGTGGCGGCTATCGATACGAGGAACACGAGCATATCATCCCCGTACACGACTGCCACGAACAACGGAATCGTCATCGCCACGGCGAGGTATTT
>JGI12478J12828_1000590_pt1 | contig 10083 bp, 10 predicted proteins | sample A23E2SouthBayCA_FD_12828 | JGI IMG/M metagenome (IMG submission 12828) | reverse complement strand
TCGCGCCGCGAGAGCCGCAGTCGAGTGAACGCAAAGGGATTTGAACCCTACCAGTCGCAGCGACCGAGCGCAGCGAGGTCGACCGTCTGGGTCCGGTTCAAATCCCTGTCCCGGCGTAGCTTTTTACTTCGTCGGGTCGCCTCCGGCGACCACTCCTCGCAAAAAGCTACGCTAAAAACTTCCCGCGAGCCGGAGGCTCGCGGTGAAACGCCCGGCGGAGCCGCGCGTATGCTTGTCCCGCGATTGGGGATTTAGCGGCTGGAGCCACGGCAGCGGTGCTAAGCGAACGCGACTATCTTCGTTCGTGCGGCCCCAGCGCTCTTCTCGTCGGCTGGCGAAGGTCGCGGTATGAGTGACTGGGACACGCCCGTGCCGGTCGAGGAGGACGAGGAGTACGTCGTGGACGTCGAGAGCATCGGGGAGGAGGGCGACGGCGTCGCGCACGTCGACGACTTCGTGGTGTTGGTGCCCGACGGCGACATGGGTGACCGGGTGCGGGTGCGCATCGACCCCGTGGAGGCCGAGTACGCGATGGCGGAGCTGGTGGGCCACGAATCCGACGTATCCTAACTTAAAGGGTGGTTCGCCGCCGCCACCTCGTGGTAACATCTCTCACACTATTCGGCATCTGTGGTTATTTTGCGCCGGATTCACGGCGTATCGGTCGATTCGTCACCGTGCACTCTCGCGGACGAACAGAAGCTTTTATATAGAATCACAATCAATCTTCCGGGTACCTATGGCGCAGCAACAGCGGATGCAGGGTCAGCCCATGATCATCATGGGAGACGACGCCCAGCGCGTGAAGGACAAGGACGCTCAGGAGCACAACATCTCCGCGGCGCGAGCCGTCGCGGACGCCGTCCGCTCCACGCTCGGGCCGAAAGGCATGGACAAGATGCTCGTCTCCTCGATGGGCGACGTCACAATCACGAACGACGGCGTCACCATCCTGCAGGAGATGGACATCGACAACCCGACCGCGGAGATGATCGTCGAGGTCGCCGAGACCCAAGAGGACGAGGCCGGCGACGGCACGACGACCGCGGTCGCCATCGCGGGCGAACTCCTCAAGAACGCCGAGGACCTCCTGAGCGCGACATCCACCCGACCGCCATCATCAAGGGCTACAACCTCGCCGCCGAGCAGGCCCGCGAGGAAGTCGACAACGTCGCCATCGACGTCGACCCCGACGACGAGGACCTCATCCGCAGCGTCGCCGAGACCTCGATGACCGGCAAGGGCGCGGAGCTCGACAAGGAGCTGCTCTCTGGCATCATCTACGAGGCCATCAATCAGGTCGCCGTCGAAGCCGAGGACGGCAGCACGGTCGTCGACGCCGCCAACATCAACGTCGAGACCCAGACCGGCCGCTCGGTCGGTGACTCGGAGCTCCTCGTCGGTGGCGCCATCGACAAGGACCCGGTCCACGACCAGATGCCCAGCGAGGTCGAGGACGCCCGCATCCTCCTGCTGAACGAGGCCATCGAGGTCGAGGAGGCCGAGGCCGACACCTCCGTCAGCATCGACAGCCCCGACCAGCTCCAGTCCTTCCTCGACCAGGAGGAGGAGCAGCTCAAGCAGAAGGTCCAGCAGATCGTCGACACCGGTGCGAACGTCGTCTTCTGTCAGAAGGGCATCGACGACATGGCCCAGCACTACCTCGCGAAGGAGGGCATCCTCGCGGTGCGCCGCACGAAGAAGTCCGACATCGAGTTCCTGACGAACGTCCTCAACACCACGGTCGTCACGGACCTCGACTCTGCCTCCGAGGCGGACGTCGCCAGCGGCTCCGTCACGCGCGACGCCGAGGACGAGCTGTTCTACGTCGAGGGCCACGACGAGGCCGCCCACGGCGTCACCATCCTCCTGCGCGCGTCCACCGACCACGTCGTCGACGAGCTCGAGCGCGGCGTCACTGACGCGCTCGACGTCTCCGCGCAGACGCTCTCGGACGGCCGCGTCCTCCCCGGCGGCGGCGCCATCGAGGTCGAGGTCGCCGACCGCCTCCGCGACTTCGCGGACTCCGTCTCCGGCCGCGAGCAGCTCGCCGTCGAGGCGTTCGCGGACTCGCTGGAGCTCGTGCCGCGCGTGCTCGCCGAGAACGCGGGGCTGGACTCCATCGACACGCTCGTCGACCTGCGCTCCGCGCACGAGTCGGGCGACCAGCGCACCGGCCTGAACGTGCTCTCCGGCGACCTCGAAGACACCTTCGAGGCCGGCGTCGTCGAGCCCGCGCACGCCAAGGAGCAGGCGGTCACGTCCGCTTCCGAGGCCGCGAACCTCGTGCTCAAAATCGACGACATCATCTCCGCCGGCGACCTCTCCACCGACAAGGGTGACGACGAGGGCGGCGCCGGCGGCATGGGCGGCGGTATGGGCGGCGGCATGGGCGGCATGATGTAAGCTCGGTCGCTGACCAGCTTCCACCAGCCGACCCGTCGCTGCTCGGTCGCACCGTATCGATTCACACGAGACGACACTCGGACGCTGACGCGCCCCAAAATTCGGGGGCCGGCCCCGTCGACGGCCGGTCGCCGGCTGCGCTCGACGTCCGCTTCGCTGCCCACGACTCTCCCGTTCTTTCGGCGGTTCGTCGGTTAGCCGCAGGTCTCGGCCACGCGCGGTCGGCGGCGCGGTCGCGTCACTCCTCTTTGACGTCGAGCTCGAACTGCTCGTGTTCGGCGGCGGCGTTGAGGACGACGCTGGTGTTGGACTCCTTGATGTCGGCGTCCGAGAGCAGTTCCTTGATGAGCGCGTTCATGTCGTCGGTGTCGTTGAACTTCCCGACGGCGATGACGTCGTGGTCGCCGGTAACCTCGTAGACGGAGACCATCTGCTTGTGGTCGCGGAAGCGGTCGGTGATGTCGGGGAGCGCGCCGCCCTCGACCTTGAGTTGGATGATGGCGGTGACGTCGTAGCCGAGCTGGTCGTAGTCGACGATGGGGACGTAGCCCTCGATGACGCCCTCGTCCTCCAAGTCCTTGAGGTGGTTGGAGACGGTCGTGACCGATACGTCGAGCTCGTCGGCGAGGCTGCGGAGGCTGGCGCGGCCGTCCGCCAAGAGCTCGTTGACGAGGTGCGCGTCGAGGTTCTCGTACGTCATACACTCCTGTAACCGCCCCGGGGTATAGAAGTTTACGAACGTTCAGTTATCGCCACCGCTCCCAAAATTACGCTAACCGCTACTGCTTTAATGGTGGATGTAGTCGTCTGGAGTGTCCACAGATATGACGAACGGGAATCCTAGCGAGGGCCTCGGCCCGAGCGAGCAGGCTGTACTCGAGAAAATCGACGAACAAGACATCGACTTCCTCCGCCTCCAGTTCACGGACATCCTCGGCACCGTGAAGAACGTCTCCGTCCCGGCCTCGCAGGCCGAGAAGGCGTTCACGGACGGCATCTACTTCGACGGCTCGTCCATCGAGGGCTTCGTCCGCATTCAGGAGTCGGACATGCGCCTGGTCCCCGACCCCGAGACGTTCGCGGTGCTCCCGTGGCGGACCCGCGACGGCGACGAGGGCGGCGCCGCCCGCCTCATCTGCGACGTCATCAACACGTCCACCGGCGAGCCCTTCGAGGGCGACCCGCGCCACGTGCTCAAGCAGGCCCTCGACCGCGCCGAGGAGATGGGCTACACCGTCAACGCCGCGCCCGAGCCCGAGTTCTTCCTCTTCGAGGAGGACGAGAACGGCCGCGCGACGACGGACACCAACGACGCCGGCGGCTACTTCGACCTCGCGCCGAAGGACCTCGCTAGCGACGTGCGCCGCGACATCATCTACGGCCTCGAAGACATGGGCTTCGAAATCGAGGCCTCCCACCACGAGGTCGCGCAGGGCCAACACGAAATCAACTTCGAGTACGACGACGCGCTCTCGACGGCGGACAACGTCGGGACGTTCCGCACGGTCGTGCGCGCCATCGCCGCCCAGCACGACCTCCACGCGACGTTCATGCCCAAGCCCATCCCGCGCATCAACGGCTCCGGGATGCACACCCACATCTCGCTGTTCACCGAGGACGGCGAGAACGCCTTCCACGACGGCGACGACGAGTTCAACCTCTCGGAGACGGCCAAGCAGTTCACCGCGGGCATCCTCGACCACGCCCCCGCGCTGGCCGCCGTCACCAACCCCACCGTGAACTCCTACAAGCGCCTCGTCCCCGGCTACGAGGCCCCGGTGTACGTCGCGTGGTCGGACCGCAACCGCTCCGCGCTCATCCGCAAGCCCGCGGCGCGTGTGCCGTCGGCGAGCCGCATCGAGGCGCGCTTCCCGGACCCGTCGTGTAACCCGTATCTCGCGTTCGCGGCGCTCATCCACGCCGGTCTCGACGGCATCGAGCGCGGCCTCGACTGCGACGACCCGGTCCGCGAGAACATCTACGAGTTCGACGAGGCCAAGCGCGAGGAGTACGGCATCGACACGCTCCCGCCGAACCTCGGCGACGCCCTCGACGAGCTCGAGGACGACGACGTCGTCCTCGACGCGCTCGGCGAGCACGTCTCCGAGAAGTTCCTCGAAGCGAAGAACGCCGAGTACGACGACTACCGCGTCGACGTCTCCGACTGGGAGCTCGACCGCTACCTCGAGAAGTTCTGAGCGGCCGGCTCCTTCCACTACGTTTCTTTTGCGCCGACCCGACGCAGCGACGGCTACCGCCCCAGCACCGGGAGCGCGACGAACGCGACGCCAGCGAGCGCGTGCGTGACGCCCACCGCGGGCAGACTCCCGTCGAACGCGAGCGTGAGCGCGGCCGCGCCGCCGAGCACCCCCAGCACGGGCGCCGCGGTCGCTACCGAGACCTCGTTCGTGAGCGCGTCGCGTCGCGTCACCAGCCACCAGCCGGCGAGCGCGCCGACGGTCCCGCCGAGCGCCGCAATCGGGTCCTTCGTCGGGCCGACGACCGCGACGGCAGCGACGGCGACGGGGACGGCGACGACGAACCCGTAGGCGACGCGGCGGCGCGTGAGCGCGAGCAGGACCGCGACGAACGCCGCGCCGAGGAGCGCGCCCGCCACCACGTCCCCGAGGTAGTGGACGCCGAGCGCGAGCCGCGTGAACGCCACGAACGCGACGAGTCCGGCGCCCGCGGCGTACCGGCGCGCGCGGGTACCGACGCTCAGTAGCGCCGCGAGCCCGCCGTAGAACGCCGCCGCGCCGGTTGCGTGGCCGCTCGGGAAGCCGTTGCCGTGCTCGGCGACGCGCATCACCGACGCCGGGGGCCGCGGCTCGGCGAACGCGCCCTTCGCGAGGACGACGACGGCGAGCGCGCCGACGCTCACCGCGAGCAGGCGCGCGCCGTCGCGCCGCGACAGCCACCCCCGCGACGGCCCGAACAAGTAGACCGCGGGCCCCGCGGACACCACGAACCACGTGCTCCCGAGGAAGGTCAGCGCCGCGACCACCGGCACCAGCGCCGCCGGGATACTGCCCGCGAGCGCCTCCGTGACGCCCCCCCCCCCGTTCACCGCCGCCACGACCGCACGCGGTCGGCGATTCTACCCGGGACGCCGACGGCGCTGACGCTCAAGCCAAAGAGCACCATCAGCACGTAGAGGCCGAGCGTGGACAGCCACACCACGACCATCGCCAGTATCGACCACCCGCCGCTGAGGTAGTGGAACGCGCCGACGGTCATCAGGGTGCCGTACAGCAACACAAGGTACGGCCCCCAGCCGCGGGCCTTCCCGCTGCGCAGCCGCTGGCGGACGTACTGCTTGAGGTCGGCCTCCAGTTCGGACTTCTTGACAGTCTTCTCGTCGAGTTCCGCGCGCAGCGCCTCGACTTCCGCGCCGAGCTCGGCGACGTCGGGCGCCTCGCTGGGCGGCTCCGGCTCCGGTCGCTCGTCGTCGTCAGGTCGTCCCGACAGCACGGCGTTGAGTACCGCGCCGAGCGTGATAACGATGCCGCCGAAGTACAGCCACGTCACCAACAAGCGCGCCGCCGAGAATCCCGTACAGCTCGCCGCCGCCGACGTACGCGGCGTACACGCGGAACCCCTGCGCGAGCAGCGTCCACCCGACCGCGGCGAACGCCGCGCCCGGCAGCGCCTCCCGGACGGTGATTTCGACGTCCGGGAAGACGTAGTAGGCGGGGAGGAACACGAGCGCGAGCGCCAGCGGCAGCGTCAGCGCGCTGGCGAGGTCGAGGTACGGCACGGCGTCGAGGTAGGGGACGGCGACGGTCACCGCGATGGCGGCGCCGACCGCCAGCGGGAGCGTCAGCAGCACGACCACGCCGTCGACGACCTGTTCGAGCAGCGACTCGGGGGATTGGACGCCGTACACCCGCGAGAACGCCACGTCGAGCCCGCGGAACAGCTTGAGCGCGGACCACGTCAACAGCAAGGAGGCTGACCGCGGTCGCGCTCGTGCGGCCGCGGCCGCTACTCAGCGCGTCCCGGAGCGCCGTCTCGCCGGACCCCGTGAGGAACGGGTCGAGCGCGCCGACCACGGTGTCGACGAGTTCCACTCCTCCGAGGGCGGTGCCGACGGCGACCGCCAGCACCAACAGCGGAATCAGCGAGACGAACGCGTAGTAGGCGACGGCCGCCGAGAGGAACGTCACTTGCTCGTCTCTGGCGGTTCCGGCGACGCGTCGCGCGACCCCGACGACGGACCCGATTCGTGTCACGTCACGGGGTTCGACGCGGTGGGTCATAAATCGGGCTACTGCGGGCGGCCTACTCGCGGACCGCGGCCTCCACGTCCGCGAGCGTGCCGTCGGTCTTGAACGTCGTGCCGCCGTACTGCGTGCGGGAGGCCGCCAGCCCNGCNTCNCGGAGTTCGTCGAGGAACTCGTCCATGCCCACGGCGGGCTCGGACCACTGCTTGTAGAGGCGGTGCTGGTCGAAGTGCGTGGGCTCGTGGAGTTCGCCCGCNACNGTGTCGAGGAGCTTCCGCGCGCGCTTGGCGGTGCCCATGTAGTCGGTGACGTGCTCCCGGACCNCCGCGACGAACGCCTCCTCGTGGGCGGGCCCGAGCCACAGCGGGCCCGCGGGAAGCACTTGCGTGCCCCCGCAGTGCGCGCACGTCTCCGGCGCGTCCGCGATGAGGCCGTACTCGTGCTCGCGGTGGAGACACTCCTGACAGTGGTAGACGTAGCCGAGCTCGTCGACGGCATCGTTGGCGTCGGTCGCGGTGTGCGAGAGCTCCAGATACGTGCGGACGTAGTGGTCGCTGACGTGGCTGAAGATGGGCGTGACGCCCACGTCGTAGCGCGCGGCCGTCCGTGCGAGCGCCGACAACAGCACCCGCAGCCCCATCTCGGCGTGGTACTCGGTGTTCCGGGGGACGGCGGAATACTTCCGGACGCCCGACTCGAAGTGCGCGCCGCACAGCGGCGCGGTGTCGGTGGCGGTGACGCAGACGAGGTTGCGGGCGTTGGCGAACGCCGCGTCCGCGAACGGAATCGGCGACCCGAACGGGTCGAGGTCCACGACATCGAAGAACTGGCCGTCCTCGTGGAGGAGGCTGTTGACGTTCCGCTGGACGACCTCGCCGTCGAGGCCGTTGCGCGCGAGGTTCTCCCGGGCGAGTTCGACCGAGTCCGGGTCGAGGTCAGCGAGCGTCGCCGCCCAGCCGTTGTCGGCGGCGCGAACGCCCCGAATGCCGCTGGCCGCCATCGCGTCGAGGTACGTCTCCGCGCGCGGCTCGCGCTCGCGGTACGCCGACAGCGCCGCGACCGTCAGGTCCCGGTTGAGTTCCTGCGTCGGGTTGAAGAACACGCCGTCGCCGGCGCCCTCACCGCCGCCGGCCTCCCCGGGCACTTCGACGGTCACGCCGCCTTCCTCGACGAGCATACCGCTACTCCGAGCGACGCCGAAAAAAGGCCGACGGTTACGGGAGACGAAGTCTCCCGGGACAATGCGAGCGGGGAGCGAAGCGACCCGTGAGCCGCGAGGAGGCGCCTCCTCGGTCAGAGCGAGCACTGTCGGTCGTGCGGAGCGGGAGGCGAGAGCCCTCCCGAGCTACGAGAACTCCGGATGCGACGGAATGCGGGCCGCGGGCGGGATGAGCACGTCCGCGTGCGGCCGCGCGTCAGTTCCCGACGTTCGTCGCGCGCTCGACGACGCCGGTGCCGTACTTCGCTTCGAGGTCGTCGTGCTGGTCGGGGCGGTGCTCGTAGACGTCTTGGAACAGCGTGATGGGGGTCTGGGCGGCCTGATAGGTCGCCTCGTCCCACATACGGTCCTTGCTGAGTTCGACTTCGACGCCGTCGACCGCGAGGGTGGCGGATTGGGTCATCGCGATGGCGCCCTTGCCCGCCTCCTTGGCGGCCTCGAACTCCTCCATGGAGTCGACGATGTCGCTCATGCTCGGGACGTAGGCGGTGCGGTCGAGCAGCTCCTCTCGGAGTTCGTCCTCCGAGAGTTCGCGCTCGTCGCCGCCCGCGCGGAGCACGTAGCCGTCGCCGTCCTCTTCCAAGTCGAGGTCGTCGCCGTCGTAGACCTGCCTGTCGCCGTCGGCGTCGAGTTCGACCTCGCGGCCGCCGACGTCCAGCAGCCAACTACCGGTCTCGGGCGGGAGCGGGGCGGTGTTGGCGACCTCGACCTGCTCGGGGGTGAGCGACCAGATGCCGGTCATCCCCTTCGCGCGGTTCTCGCGCATCCGCTCGCGGTAGCCGTCCACGTCGCGGATGTCGTCGTAGGGGCCGTCCACGGCGACGAGACCGGCGGCGCTGGCGCCCCGGGAGGTGTTGTGGCGCAGTTCCGGCCACGGCGGGAGCTCCCCCGTGGGCGTCATCGCGCGCATGTCCTTCGTGTAGTCGACTTCGCCGTCCACGAGCAGGAACATGCGTTCGAGGTTGTTTGACGGCTTCCCCATCTCCTCGCGGAGGTCGCCCATCGCGAGTTCGGCTTCGCCGCTCTCGACGATGACCGACATCGAGAGGCTGCCCTCGTCGAGGCCGTGCTCGGCTTCGACGACGGTGATGGCCTCGTCGGCCTTCTTCCAGTCGTCGATGTCCCCGACCTCGGGAATCACGAAGCCGTCGATGTGCTCGACGGCGCCGCCGTCGGGGTCGGTGATGGTGCGCATCTGCTCGAAGCCGCGGCGCCGCGTGGACGGGCGCTCGCGGTGCCAGACCACGCGCGGGTGAATCTCCCCGGGGAAGTCCGCGCCGTGCTCGCTCACCACGTCGACGATGTTGCGCGCGCCCTCCGCGCGCATCGAGGGCGCGGTGGCGTCCTCGTTGTCCGGCACCCAGACATCGGGCGCCTCCATTCCGCTGAGACCGGCGGCGCTGCGCAGCATCTTCGCGGAGTCGTCTTCGCCTTCGACCGCGGTCGGCGTCGTAAAGAACGTGCGCACGAACTCGCGGTCGTAGTGTCGCTCGGTACTCATGTGTCCGTCATGTATTCCTTCGCATATTAATCATGTAGGCGAGTCAGTCGTCTTGACCGGCTTCCGGCGTCGCTTCGTCGGCCGTGATGGGGTCGCTCTCGTCCTCGCTGTACCCCTCCGAGTTCTCGATGCGGCGCCGCGCCTCGGGGTCGAACTGGGTCTCGATGTCCTGGTAGCGGCTGACCAGCGAGAGGTCGTGGTGGGACTCGGTCTCGTGGCCGAGGTAGCGGTCTTCGAGGTCGAACTGCGCCTGCTCGGCGTTGTTCGCGATGTTCTCCATGTCCTCGTAGACGGCGTGGGCGCCGGAGTGGAGGCCGTAGAGCGTGATGAAGATGTACTCGTAGCCGAGGTCGCCGAGTTCCTCGAAGGTGAGCGGGTCGTCTTCCTCGCTCCACGCGAACGACGACGAGTAGTTGAACGCTAAATCGAGGTCCGGGTGGGTCTCGTGGATGGTCTCGGCGTACTCGACGGCGTCCTCCCGGCTCGGGTCGGGCATCTCCGGCCAGACGAGGTCGACGCCGGCGTCGGCGTAGATGCGGCCGCGTTCGAGGTGCTCCTCCCAGTCACCGTTCGCGGAGCCGTACGCGTCGGTGCGCGCGATAATCACGGTCTCCTCGCTCTGCTTGGCGTCAACGGCGGCCTCGAAGCGGGCGCGCGCCTTCTCCCGGGAGACGATCTCCTTCCCGGCGATGTGGCCGCAGCGCTTCGGGGTCGTCTGGTCCTCGATGTGGACC
>JGI12478J12828_1000575_pt1 | contig 10421 bp, 10 predicted proteins | sample A23E2SouthBayCA_FD_12828 | JGI IMG/M metagenome (IMG submission 12828) | reverse complement strand
CCCAGCCGGTCGAGCAGCCGGGAGAACGCGGGGTCGTCCTCGCCGAACGCGAGCACCGCCGGGGTGCGCACGTTCGGGGAGAACAGCGTCACCGTCACGTCCTCGCCCTCCGCGAGATACTCGGTGTCGGCGTCGACCTCGACCACGCCGTCGGCCTCGACGAGGCTGGTGGTCGCGCCCGACCCCTTGTCGACGGGGTAGACCAGCGTCTCGCCGGCCTCGTTCTCGACGAGGCCGACCGGCATCAGCCGCGTGCGCCCCTCGCTGTAGCGTTCCTCCGCGGCGAGGGTCCCGTCGACGGTCGCCGTTCTCGGCTCGGGCACGCCCGCGGCCCGGCGGATCGCGGGCGCGACGAACGTCCGGAAGATGGTGAGCGCGGAGACCGGGTAGCCCGGCAGGCCGACGTAGGCGCTCTCCTCCAGCCGCCCGATCAGCATCGGCTTCCCGGGCTTCACGGCGACGCCGTGGAGCAGGAGGTCGCCGCGTTCCTCGATCACGCGGTAGATCACGTCGACCGCGGAGGCGGAGGTCGACCCCGAGGAGAGCACCAGATCGCACTCCTCGGCGGCGGTCGTCAGCGCGTCCTCCATCGCGTCCATGTCGTCGCCGGCGTGGGGGTAGAGCTCTGCCTCCCCGCCGGCCTCCTCGACGCCGGCGGCGATCGTGTAGCTGTTCACGTCGTAGATCTGCCCGGCGTCGCTGTTCAGCGACTCGCCCGGGCGGACCAGCTCGTCGCCGGTCGAGACGATCCCGACCGTCGGCTTCCCGCGAACTTCGACCTCGTCACGGCCGAGCGCCGAGAGCAGCCCGATCTCGCGGGGTGTGAGTTCGGTGCCGGGCCCGAGCGCGCGCTGGCCGGCGGCGATGTCGGCGCCGGCGGGCATCACGTTGTCCCCGGGCGCGACCGACGTGCGGATCTCGATCGTCTCCGTCCCGATCTCGTCGGTCCGCTCGACCATCACCACCGCGTCGGCGCCGTCGGGCATCACCGCGCCCGTCGAGATCTCGACGCACTCCCCCTCGCTGACGGTCACGTCGGGCTCGCTGCCGGCGTGGACCGTCCCCGTCAGATCGAGCGCCGCGGGGTCGGCCTCGTCGGCGCCGAACGTGTCGCTGGCCCGCACCGCGTAGCCGTCCATCGACGCGCGGTCGAACCCCGGCACGTCGAGGTCGGCGTCGACGCGCTCGGCGAGGATTCGGCCGCGCGCGTCCGCGAGCGAAACGGTCTCGGGCTCGGGCTCGATCGCCAGCGACGCGATCGCCTCGTGGGCTTTCGCCGGCTCGGCGAGGTCGCGGAACTGCTTGCGCTCGCTCATTGGCGGGCCTCCCAGTTCTGGACGGCGACGGTTTCACCCGCGTCGATCCCCTCGGCGGCCTCGTCGACGACGACCCAGCCGTCCGCGAGCGCGACGCTCGACAGCACGCCCGACCCCGACACGCGAGTCGGGATCGCGGCCGGCAGGGGTTCGTCCGGGCGCTCCTCCAGCCGGATACGTGCGAACGTCCGCACGCCGGGCTCGCTCGCGATCTTCCGATCCAGCCGCGCCTCGGTCGTCGGGTGCGGCGGGAGCGGTGCGTCCATCGCGCGCTTGATCGCGGGCCGCAGGAACTGCACGGCGTTGACGATCGTCGCGACGGGGTAGCCCGGCAGCATCAGCACGGGCGTCCCCTCACAGACCGCGAAGCCGAACGGGTGGCCGGGCTTGAGCGCGACGCCGTGGACGACGATCTCGCCGAGCTCTTCGAGCACCTCGGGCAGCAGGTCGCGCTCGCCCACGGAGGAGCCGCCGGAGGTCACGACGAGCTCGCCGTCGAGCCCCGAGCGGATCGCGTCCTTCAGCGCCGCTTCGTCGTCCTCGACGACGTCGAGTTCGGTGGCGTCGCCGCCCCAGCGCTCGACGAACCGCGCGACGGTGAGCCCGTTCGTCTCGATCGTCTCGCCGGGGCCGGGGTTCTCCTGAACGAGCTCGTCGCCCGTCGGGATCACCGTCACTTCGGGTTTCTCGAAGACGGGGACCTCGGTGACGCCGACGGACTTCAGCAGCCCCAGATCGGAAGGTCGCAGGACGTGGCCGGGGTCGTACAGGTGCTGGCCTTCCTCCACGTCCTCGCCGGCGGCGGCGACGTTCTCCCCCTCGGCGACGGCGTCGAACACCTCGACATCGTCGGCGATCGGTTCGACCTGTTCGATCATCACCACGGCGTCGGCGCCCTCCGGGAGCGCGCTGCCCGTGTGGACGCGAATGGCTTCGCCGGGGTCGACGGTGCCCTCGGTCGGTTCGGCGTCGACTTCGCGCAGGATCTCGGGCGAGCGATCCGAGGCGCCGAACGTGTCGCCGGCCCGGACCGCGTAGCCGTCCATCGCGGCCTCGGGCGCCGACGGGACGCTCGCGGGCGCGGCAATCGTCGCCGCGAGCGTGCGCCCGTCGGCCTCGGCCAGCGGGACCTCCTCGGCGCGGCCGTGGGGGTCGACGGCGTCTCGGAGCGCCGCGAGCGCGTCGTCGACCCGGGTTCGCTGCTTGAAGCCGGACTGCTTCCGGTCGGTACTCATTGGCGGGGATTACGCGCCCGGAGTGAAAAAGGGGGGTAACCACGGACCGCGGCGAGCGACCGGCGCTGGCCTCCGCGCCAGCGCTCGGAGCCATGCCGGGGTCGGTAGAGACGAATAAAGCGAGCGACCGGCGCTGGCCTCCGTGCCAGCGCTCGGGCCATGCCGGGGTCGGTAGAGACGAATAAGCGAGCGACCGCTACTCCTTCAGTTCCATCGCGACGCTGTACATCCGCCCCTCGTCGCTGCTGCCCGTCGTCTTCGCCAGCCGCTCGGCCTCGGTGATCAGCTGCTGCCCGAGCGATTCTGGCAGCGACTCGGCGTGTCCGCGGACCTCCGCGGTGTGTGCCGTGAGGTGTCCCTCGGTCCACGGCACCGGTTCGAGGATCGCCCGCGTGCGGTCGTGCACCCAGCCGTGCCCGCCGAACAGCCGACGCAAGCCGTCGGCCGGGTAGAACGTCAGCGCCGCGCGGGCGTTCGCGAGCTCGGCCGCGGCGTTCTCGACGGCGAACAGCTGTCGGACCGGTGATTCGGGCGGTATCGGGTCGTAGTCGTCGACGACCAGCGTCGCGCCCGGGGCGGCGACGCGGGTGAGTTCGGCGGCGATCGGCGCCGCGGCGTCGTTCGGGAGGACGTTGAACAGCGCGTGGGCGGTGATCATCTCGACGGACTCGTCCGGAAGTGGGATATCGCGCAGGTCGGCCTCGATCAGTTCGACACGGTCGTCGCCCGCAAAGCGCTCGCGGACGCCGTCGGCGTGGTCCGCGCGGTCCGTGATCGCGGAGACGTGTTCGGCACCGGCGTCGAGCAGCCCGGCGGTGGCGTTGCCCACGCCCGCGCCGGCTTCGAGACAACGCTTCCCGGCAATATCGCGGTCGGCGAGGGCGGTCGAGACGGAGTCGGGGACCTCCATACGCGCCGGTCGGCGGGCCGGCTGAAAGCGTTGGCGGCGCGTGACCGCCTCTCACGGCGACGACCGCGAACGGCAACGATTTTGCCCCTCTACGCGCGAGTAGCGCTATGTTACTCACCGTCTCCGGCCCGCCGGGCAGCGGGAAGAGCACGAACGCCGAGATCCTCGCCGAGCGCTTCGATCTGGAGTACATCTCCGGCGGCGACATCTTCCGCCAGCTCGCCGACGAGCGCGGCTACACCCCCGTCGAGTTCAACGAGCTCGCCGAGGAGGAGGAGCAGATCGACAAGGATCTCGACCGCCGGCTGCGTACCATCGCCGCCACCCGGGACGACGTGCTGCTCGAATCCCGTCTCGCGGGCTGGCTCGCGGCCGAAAACGCGGATCTGCGGTTCTGGCTCGACGCCCCGCTCGGCGTGCGCGCCGAACGCATCGCCGACCGCGAGGACAAGACCGTTGCGGAGGCCCGCGCGACCACCGAGCGCCGCGAGCAGAGCGAGGCCAAGCGCTACGCCGACCTCTACGACATCGACATCCACGACCTCTCGATCTACGACGCCGCACTCAACACCGCGCGCTGGGGCGAGGCGGTGGTTCCCGACATGCTCACCGCCGCCGTCGAGCGCTACGACCCCGAACAGGACGAGGGCAAACAGCCCGTCGAGGGCGTCCGCTACGAGTTCTGACCGTGACCGACCCACTCCGCGACCCGCCGGGCGAGCGCGCCGTCGAGGAACTGCTCTCTTTCGGCGTCGTCAACCTCGACAAGCCCGCCGGCCCCTCGGCCCATCAGGTGGCGGCGTGGGTCCGGGACCTCGCGGGCGTCGACCGCGCGGCCCACGCGGGCACGCTCGACCCGAAAGTGACGGGCTGTCTGCCGACGATGCTCGGCGACGCGACCCGGCTCGCGCCGGTGTTCCTCGAAGGCGGGAAGGAGTACATCGCGGTCCTCGAACTCCACGGGCTCCCGCCGACGGACATCGAGTCGACGCTCGCGGAGTTCGAGACCGAGATCTACCAGAAGCCGCCGCGAAAGAGCGCCGTCGCCCGCCGGCTGCGCTCCCGGGAGATCTACGCGCTCGACCTGCTGGAGCTGGAGGATCGGCAGGCGCTCCTCCGGATTCGCTGTGAGAGCGGCACGTACATCCGGAAGCTCTGTCACGACCTCGGGCTGGCGCTGGGCACCGGCGGCCACATGGGCGACCTCCGCCGGACCGCCACGGGCCCGTTCGACGACACCGACCTCCGGACGCTGCAGGACCTCGCGGACGGGCTCGCGTGGGCGCGTGAAGATGAGTACGAAGAGTTCCTCCGCGAGGTGGTCTCCCCCGCTGAGCGCGCGATGGAGCACCTGCCCGCGATCACGATCGCCCGCAGTGCTGCCGTCGAAGTGGTCGACGGCGCGCCCGTCTACGCGCCGGGCGTCGTCGGGACTGACGACGCCGCGGCCGCCCTCGACCCCGGCGGGGGCGACCTGCTCGCGTGCTACACGCCCGACGGCAGTGCGGTCTGTCTCGGGAAACTGGTCGGCGATCCGGAGAGCGAATCGGGCGAGGTGGTGTCGCTCGAACGCGTGCTGGTCTGAGAGTTCCGGCAAACCCCGACCCGGGCCGTAGCTTCTTCCTCGCGCCCGCCGGACTCCGGCCATGGACATCGGCACCGCGAGTGCGGCGCCCGGCGAACTGGCACGCGGCCACCTCGAACTCACCGACCTCCCGACGGGGGTTCCCGAGCGACTGCCCGTGATCGTCGCGAACGGCGAGAAAGACGGCCCGACGCTGTGGATCACCGGCGGCGTCCACGGCGGCGAGGCTACCGGCGTCGCGGTCACGCAGGACACCATGCGCGAGAGTCTCCCACAGCGGATCTCGGGCGCGGTCGTCGCCGTCCCGGTGGTCAACCCCGCGGGGCTGCGCCGGAACGCGCGGACCTCCTACTACGGCGACGACGACCCGAACCGGAAGTTCCCCGACCCCGAGAGCGACTCCTCGACCCCGCCGGAGGTGCAGGAGCGGATCGACGAGCGACTGTACGACACCATCGTCGACTCCGCGGACGCGCTGATCGACAACCACACCGCCGGCGTGAACTCCCACCCGTTCGTGATCCGGGACCGCGTGCTGTACGGCGAGCGCCGGACCGAACGCGAGGCCGAGGCGCTGGCCGACGAGCTCGAAGCGCTCGTCGAGGCGACGGGGCTGCCGGTGGTGACGGAGTACCCCGCCGAGGAGTACGTCGACAAGGGGCTCCAGCGCTCGACGGCCGGCGCGGTCTGTAACGGCGCCGGTATCCCGGCGTTTACGACCGAACTCGGCGGCCACAGCGTGGTCGACGAGACCGTCCGGGAGGTGGGTGTTTCCGCGGCCTACGGCGTGATGGACGAGCTCGGAATGCTCGAAGCGTGGCCCGAGGCGGTCGGCGAGCCGGGGCTGTACACGCCGCCTGTCGACTTCCCAGTGCGGCGGTTCCGCGGCCCGCGGACGGAGACGGCCGGCCTTCTGGGCCACCGTGTCGAGGCCGGGGACACAGTGGCGGCGGGCGAGGTCGTCGCGGACGTGGTGAGCGCGGCTGGTGAGCAGCTGGACACGGTCGAGGCGGAACACGACGGCTACGTGCTCGGGCGGAAGGAGGGGCTGGCGGCCTACGAGGGGGATGCGGTGCTCAGCATGGCGGCCCGTGACGACGGCGCGCTGGTGGTGCCGCGGGACGGCGAGTAGGGCTCCCGTGGTGGGGAACGAAGCGAAGTGCTTAACTGCCGGACGGCGCTGTCTCTACGTGCGGGACCGTAGGGTAGTGGTATCCTCTGCCGATGGGGTCGGTAGGACCTGAGTTCGAATCTCGGCGGTCCCATCACTTTTCCGAGACGATCAATGGGGCACAGCGGAAGTGCCGCCCGACGGCGACCGAACGGGGGGCACTATGACGCCTCTCGACAGCGAGGCGTCCCATTCGGATTGTCGCTTCTGCGGCGCTCACGTTAGCAGCGACTTCCGGCGTACCTTCGGCGACGGCGAGAACGTCGCCCACCGCTGCCTCTCCTGCGACAGCCGGCCGCGCGTTCAAGCCGGCAGCGCCGCGGGCCTTGAGGTCGGCTATCCCGATCCGAAGGAGCAGGAAGAACGAAACCGCGGCCCGCGTGTCGCGGCGACGGACGGCGGTGGTTCCGGGGGTGAGGGTCGGTGAGCCTTCCGCAGAACGTACTCGCCGACGGTCACGCGCCCGCCGACGGGCTCGCGACGGTCGACCTGCCGGCCACCGCGTTGGTCATCGCCGAGGACGGCCGGCACCTGACAGTCTGGCTCGAGAGCGCCGACTCCGGGCCGCATCCCGTCGACTGGCGGACCGTCCGCGGTCGGACGCTCGACGGTGGGCGGTTCACCGCCGACTGCTCGAATATGGGCGACTGGCACGCCGCAGTCTCCTTCGACGGCGAGCCACTGACGGTCGAAACGATCCAGCGTCTCACCTGCGACGACTGCGACGACGGGGAGAAGGTGCTCGAAACGGAGATCGACGGAACACACCAACACCTGTGCGTCGAGTGCCGGGAGAAATGGGGCGGCTACCTCGACACGACGTTCTCCGGGGGTGGTCGGGGTGCCGAGTGACGAAGAGACGGTGGGGACCTATCGGATCGGCGACGCCGTCGACGTGCTGGCTGACCTGCAGCCCGAGAGTGCGGCGCTGGTCCACCTCGACGACGCATGGGCCCGTCCCGGGCGGCAAGGGGCCTTCGGCGTCGAGTACCCGACCCACGGACTCGCCGATACCGTCGACGTAGTCGAAGCCTGCTGGCGGGTGCTGTCACCCGGTGGCTGGCTGATCTGTGACGCCGACGATTGGCTCGCGCCGCGGCTTGAATCGCACATCCGCGAGCACTACGGCGACGTGACCGCCTACGGCGACTATCAGGGCGGCGGCTACCGTCGGCGCGGCTCGGTGACTTACGTCGACGCCTCGGGGGAGCCCGACGAGAGTACTGCAGGTCAGTACCTCAGTAACGGCGGCTACCCCGTAATCTTCGCACACAAGGGCGAGACCTCGCGTAGGGCGACAGCGTCAGCCCGGCAGTTGGCGCGCCAGCCGCGGCGCGTCGAACCCGGATACCCGTACGGTCGCGGCTCGGTGAAGCCGGTCGGCCCGTACCGCGAGTGGGTTGAGGCGCTTACCGAGCCCGGCGAGCTCGTGCTCGCGCCGTGCGCCGGGACGGCCCCGGCGGCGATCGCCGCCGAAGAACTCGGGCGGGAGTGGCTGGCCGTCGACATCGAAGACGACGCCCGACGGGCGTTCGAGGAAAGACGCGCCGAACTGCTGGACCGACAGACGACGCTCTCGGAGGTGGGCCGTGCCGACTGACGCCGACGGTGGTAGAGACACCGCCGAGACACTTCGCTCCCTCCCGGCCGAGGAACAGCAGGGGCTCGCGCTGTTCCTAAGCCACGGGGTCGCCGACGCGGCGACCACCCTACTGGCCGCCGGCCAGCTCGGACCGAGTGTCGAAGCGAACCCGCTCATCCGCGCCGCACTCGAGCAGGGGTACGGCTTCGCCGCCGGGATCATGCTGCTCGTCGTCGGCGCGGTCGCGATCGCGTACCCCACGGTCGCCGAGATCGCGGAGCTCCCCGACTGGTACGGCTGGGGGATGGTCGCCGTCGGCGTAGTCGTCGCGATCGGGAACCTCGGGGTGGTGCTCACGTGAAGTCGATCGAACCCGCGTGGCACGAGTTCGCATTGCAACTCAACTTCGCCGGCTCGATCGAGGCGCACTTCGGCGCGGCCCGGATCGTCGACCAGTCCGGCGGGTCACGGGTCACGGAGTTCACCGCCAGCGGCGAGCGGTGGACGGCGAAGCTGTACTACCAAGAGTCCGCCATCTGCGACCCCGGCGACGTGCTGCCGACCGGGACAGCGTGGGAGTTCGATGGTGTTCGCGAGCACCGGATTCAGATTCAGCGCCACGGCGAGGAGGATCCTGTCGGCGAGCAGAAGCTGAACGCCCACATCCGGCCGCGCTGGGACGGTATGCGCGTCGAGCAGTCCAACGGCAGCCGGCGGAAGCTGGACGTGCCGTTTCGCGAGGGCGTGAACGTCGTACTCTCCGGGTCGAACGTCGACGCACAGCGGTATCAGCCGCTCCTCCGCGGCGCGGCCACCGCGCTGGGGCTGAACCCCGGCCACTTCCGCGACCCTCACGACTCGAGCACAGTCCGCGACGGCGAGCGGTACGTTCGCGTTCACTGCGACGCCAGCGGCCCGATCCACGCGCGGGACGGCCCGATCGCCCAGATGGGCCACCTCCTCGAGACCGACCGCTCCGGATATCGGAAGGTCGTACAGAACGACGATAACGACCACGGCGAGAACCTCCCCGGCTACTATCACACCGTCACTCTCGGCCCCTCGAGAGTTCGCGAGGCGTTCCCCGAGCACACCGTTCCCGTCGAGATCAAGCACTACTACGCCCGAGAGGCGCTGTCGCGGTCGAAAGACGATCCCCTCCGACACCCGAAGCTCGGTGTGAGCTATCAGGTGAGCCGATGGGACGGGTCGGTCGGTGTCAGCCCCGACGAGCTCGCGGACCTGGAGCACGAGCTCGACCGGACCCTCCGCGCCGTGCTCGAGGACGCTGGTGTGACCATGACCCCGGGCGCTGGCGGTGGGCCGTTCGTCGAGGATGCGTACTTCGACGCCGATCTCTCTGAGCTCGAGGAGAGCGAGCAGCCGCCGAAGCTGAACCTCACCCGGATTCGGAACGAACAGGAGAGCATCGTGATCCGGCAGTTGACCGCCAACGGCGGCCTATCCGAAGTCGAAGAGGAAGCCCTCGGAACGCTGGTGACGGACGGCGGGGAAGTGAGCCCGGCCGACATCGCCGAGGAGCACAGCCGCCACGTCGGCAGCGTCCGTCGCGCACTCCGGCGGATCGACGACATGGTAGAGCGAGAGTACGGCAGCGTTTCGCTCCGGTCTCCACACGTCGCGGAGATGGTTCACGACGCCGTTCAGCAGTTCCGGGAGGCAAGCCGCAGCGTTACCGAAGCCGCCGGGCAGGCGCTCCTCTCGGCCGAGCGTGGGCTGTCTGACGCCACCTCCGCTCTGATGACGTGGTGCGCGAAGCACGGCGTCGACGTGGACTCTCGCGGCGAAGCGATCGAAGCGATCCGGCTGGGCGAGATCGACAGCGATCGCCGCCGGCGCGGCGACCCGCTCCGCGGTGTTCGGGTCGAGCTCCGCGAGGGGCTTCGCCGTTGGCTCGAGGCTGGTCGCGATCGCGAGGCGTTCACCAGTGCGACGGTGCGCTGGCGCGAGGAAGGGCGCGGTTCTCGCTCGCTCGGAGCGGGCCACCCCGACCTCCTCGGCGGCGAAACGTAGCGAAGACCCCTCCGGACGGGCCGGTACGCGGTCCGTCCGGAGTAGTGGCAACTCTCTCAAACACCCCTATATCGGCCGATATTCGGTCGTTTTTCGCCCGGACCTTGTTTTCAGGTGGAGATTTACCCCCCTACCGACCCGGCGCTGCGGCCGGCGGCCGCGGGTCGAACCAAACCGGGGGGGTTCGGTTCTCCCTTAGAGGTGTGGCTAAGGCCACCAATCCAAGGGACCACCACCACAGCGCCGCACCGCGCAGTCGAAGCCGGGGGCTATCGCCCCCTGTGGGCGCGCGAAAAATTCGCCCCCCTAGCTGAACCGCTCCTTCAGCGCGCGAGCTTTCGACTCACCCACGCCGTGAATCTCGGCCAGCTCCTCCTCGCTCGCGTTCCGGATGAACTCCTCGCCGGGGAACTTCGCCCGGATCGGCCCCGAGAGGGACGGTCCGATCCCGTCGACGCGCTCGAGGGAGTCACGGAAGCCCGGTTCCGCTTCGATCGCCGCCGCCGATCGGCGCGCGTGTTCGTCCCGCGAGATCTCGCCGCGGGAGTAGGCAGCCGCCGATCCCTCTGGAGTCCATTCGTCCGGCTC
>JGI12478J12828_1000557_pt1 | contig 10688 bp, 8 predicted proteins | sample A23E2SouthBayCA_FD_12828 | JGI IMG/M metagenome (IMG submission 12828) | reverse complement strand
GCGACCGAACTGGTTGCGCGACGCCCCGGCTTTCGACGAGACGAGGAGGCCGTTCTCGCAGTCGACGTTGCCCACATCGATCGCGTCACTCCACTCGCCCGGCAAGCGCGCCAGCTGTCGGCCTATCCAGTCGGGGACCTCGCCTGTTTCAACGTGGACTTTTCGCGAGAGTTCCGGTACTGTCTGGAGACCGGCGCCGATCCGACGCCGGCGAGCGAGCTGTCGACGCTCCGGCTCAGCGTTCCGGTGACCGAAACGAGCAACGATGTCTACGGCGAGCTGACCGTCGCCGGCGACACTGTCACCGGCTCGCCGACGGATATCCTGACCGACGTACAGGCAGCGCTCGACGCACACGATCCGGACGTCCTGGTCTGCTCGACGAGCGAGATCGTCCCGACCCTGTACGAAATGGCAACTGACGCCGGCGTCGACGACTTCTCGCTGAGTCGGTGGCCGGACGTCGACTATCAGCAGCTCGCGAGCCGGTCGACGTACTCGAGCTACGGCCGCGTCGGCCACTCGCCGGCGCGGTACAACGTACCCGGGCGGGCAATCATCGACGAGTCGAACACGTTCTTCTACGGGGAGACGAACCTCGACGGCGTCCTCGACCTCGTGTCGCGCTCGAACAAGCCCGTCCAGGAGCTCGCGTGGGCGTCGATCGGGAACGTGCTGACGGCGATTCAGATTTGCGAGGCCCACGACCGCGGCGTCCTCGTCCCCTGGAACTCCTGGCGTCACGAGTTCTACAAGCCGATGGGGACGCTCCACGACGCCGACCGCGGTGGCTTCATCTTCGCGCCCGAGGTCGGGCTTCACGAGAACGTCCACGAACTCGACTTCTCCTCGTTGTATCCGAACATCATCTGCACCCGGAACGTCTCGCCGGACGTCATCCGGTGTGACTGCCACAGCGACCGCGAGGACGTCCCCGGCCTCGGGTACTCGATCTGCGACGACCGGGGCTACCTCGTCGACGTGCTCCAGCCGATCATCGACGCTCGCGACGAGATCAAGGCGGCCATCCGTCGCGAGAAGGAACGGAACGACCCCGACGAGGACCGACTGGCGGAACTCGAGGGACGGTCGGGAGCGCTGAAGTGGATCCTCGTCGCCTGCTTCGGCTATCAGGGGTTCAGCAACGCGAAATTCGGCCGCATCGAATGCCACGAGGCGATCAACGCGTTCGCTCGCGAAATTCTGCTGACGGCGAAACAGCGACTGGAAGCTGGCGGCTGGCGGGTCGTCCACGGCATCGTCGACTCCATCTGGGTGACCCCTGACCCCGACGTCGACGACGAGGACCGCGAGAACCTCGAGACGCTCGCGACGGAGATCACGGAACGCGTCGAGATTCGGCTCGAACACGAGGCCCACTACGACTGGGTCGCGTTCGTGCCGCAGCGCGAGAGCGACGCCGGCGCGCTGACGAAGTACTTCGGGAAGGTCGCCGGCGGCGACGACTTCAAAATCAGAGGCATCGAAGCCCGGCAGCGCTCGACCCCGCCGTTCATCGAGGACGTCCAGCGGGACTGTCTCGACCGGCTCGATATCACGCGGTCACCGGACGCGGTGCTCGGACGGCTCGAACGAGCAATCGGCGAACTGCAGGCGGGCACCGTAGCAGTAGAGCGGCTCGTCGAGCGGAACCGTGTCTCCAAGCCCCTGGAAGGCTACTCACAGAATACACAGAACGTGGCCGCCTTGAAACGGGCTCGCGAGCAGGACCTGGCAGTCCACCCGGGCCAAGATATCGAGTACGTGGTCGTCGACGACGAGAAATCCTCGCGAGACCGGGTCGCCCTCGCCCACGAGGAGATCGAGACCTACGACGCCTCGTACTACGAGACGCAGCTGGTCAGAGCGGTCGAAAGCGTGCTTTCACCGCTCGGGTGGGACCGATCCGACATTCGCCGAGAGCTCTCCGGTGAGAGGGACGCCGTTTTGAGCTCGTTCGGAGCCACCAACGAACTGTCGTAGTGGACCCCACCCCTGGTTTCCGTCGTTTCGATCCAACCCCACGTTTCCGACGTAATTTTCGACCCCCTCGTTTCCGTCGTTTCCTCACGCCCCACCCCGGATTTCCGTTATACTGAGTACTCAGTGTGTGATGAACTTCCCGGTGAAAGTACCTTGTTCGTCCCTACACGCTTGAATCGCGTAAGGTGTGTTGTCTCAAAGACAATCATTTGGATAACTGAGACATTAGGGCCCTCTGTCGATTGCGGACATCCCCGGGGGTGGACTCAGATCAACCGACGACCTAATTGGCGCTACCCAAGTTTTTGCTGCTCATTCAACCAATTCTTCGCGAGCTCGTCGAAGTCGACGTCGTCGAATCGGGAGACAGCTTCGAGAACGTCGATGGGCGTCGACGGCTCGACGCGGAGTTCAAACGTGTAGGCCTCCCCGCCGACAGAGCCGGAGGCAGACTTGCGTGCACGGATGATGCTCAACATGTCGAGTTCGATCAAGTGATCACGCATCCGCCGCTGGGCAAGTTGATCGGCGTCGATAACGTCTGACAGCGACTTATACACGTCATAGACATCGCGAGTCCGGATCCCGGAATGGCCCCCGAGTTCGAGGATCGTCACGGCAGCCAGTGCGAGGTGCCCCTGTGTCGTGAGTTGTTCCATCCCCTCGATGATGAGCTCACGTTCAGCTTCACCTTGTGCCGTCCGAACGTGCTCCTCTTCAACGCGGGCGTCACCTTCGGACTCGGCGATGGCCGCAGCTTTGCGGAGGTACTTAATTGCCTGTCGAGCGCTTCCTTTGTCCTGTGCTGCGTAAGCGGCACAGAGAGGGATCACGTCATCAGACAGGACGTCCGAATCGATCCGGAGGAGGGTACAGTCAGTTCGATCGGCGTCGATTGCGTCGAAGCTCTCGGCGAGTGATCCATCATCGTCGTCGAGATTGACGCTGATTTCGAACTCTTCACCATCCGGGGTCTCGTACACCAGCGACGTATCACGGAACGCCTTGCTTGCACGGCGGGAGAGAATGTCCCGGAGCTCTGTTGCGTCGTAGGGCGCGAAGAAAATCGAGTCATCGTAGAGGCTGTCCTTTGCAGCGGGGTCGAGGTTGTCGCGCCACTGCAGGTCGTTACTGATCCCGATGATCGACGGGTAGACGTCGTCATTGACGTAGTCCTTATCACGTGCCCGGGGAAGTGAGTAGAGGATCTTGTCGTCCGTGCCGAGGTTGTCGATCTCGTCGAGAACGATGATGATCGTGCCACCGATCTCGTTGATCGCGTTCCAGAGATGGTCGAGCACCTTCTGCATCGGGTGGCCGTTGGGATTCTCACCACCAAGTTCTTCACAGAGCCCACACGCGAGCGTATAACTCGAGGAGATACCCTCACAGGAGAAGAAGACGGTCGTGAGGTCGAGGTCCTGAGCTTCGGCAAACGCCTCCAACTCTGCGAGTTCGGCCTTTGCAGCTGCCGTTTTCCCCTGGCCAGCCTTCCCTGAGAGGAACGTGTTCTCGGCGCCAGCACCACGGGCCGCAGGCTTCAACGAGCGTCGGAGCTTCAGGATCTCGTCTTGTCGCTCCGGCAGTGTCGTTGGGGTGTGGCCTTCTTTGAGGTAGTTCTCGCCGCCGACCGCAAAGATCTCGGAGGTGGTCGAATACGGAGACGAGTCCATTGTGCATACCCCGTGTGCGCCTCCCACATAAACCCCCGTGTCCGTAATGTCCGGCTTGTCCGAATAACCCCCCATTTTGTCCGGAATTGCTCTCGATTGGCCGACACACGGCCTGCTCACGTCAGCTCCACGAGACGAGACCCCACCCGGGCCCCCGGGGTTGTCCGCAATTCAGCGGAAACTGTGGGGGTGGGGGTAACGGGTTCAATAGTCGGGGTTACCGCCGAATTCGTTGCCCGGGCAGAGATCTCGGCGGTTGCTGGGTAACGTATATAATAACGTTTTCTATTAGCAGTAGTAAGTAGTAAGTAGAGAGCTCAAGAACCCGTTGTTTCACTTTATCGGTTCTCATTTAAGTATAAGCGAGGGTTGATGCTGTCTGTTCCCGAGTAGATGCTGCCCGTGATATTGCGGACAACCCCGGGGGCGGGGGTTGTATCCAGCGAACCAGTGAGCGATCTCAGACAATCCACCCGAGAGGTATGGTTCATGATGCTGGAGACGCGAAGGGCTTAACCAACATTGGGCCACGTGGGCTCGGAAATGTTGGTTAACCATCCCCGCCGATCCCTACTTTCTCGATTTCCAACCACTGATTCTGACAATGTACAATGGTCGAATTGCAGACGCCACCGGGGGTGGGTGTCCACTGAATGGTCGCCAGTGGTCGGAACGAACTGCATGTTGTAGTATGCGTCTACGTCTCGTGAAATTGCGGACACTCCCGGGGGTGTAGCGGCATTGCGTCGGCGATGTATTCGCGTTTGGGGAACGGCGATCAAGTTGCTTGATCGTTTGAATCCGTTTCACTTCTTGACATCTTGACGCCGAAAACTAAACACGATGTGTGTTCAACCTTCGCACGAAATTCCGGACGTCCCCGGGGGGTGGGCATCCCGTCAAGTTGCGATATCTCGCGATCGGCGGATCGAAGAATTGTCCGACAGGTCATCGGCGCCACGCGATCATGGACAACGATGACCCCTGTCAACATGTAGTGGACCTTGCGACTGGTCCTCAGAATTTGCGAGAACCTACAGCAGTTAACCAACAAACTATGGATCTGAGGGAGATTGTTGGTTAACCGTGAACAGCTGATGTCGTATGAACTACCAACCCCACCGGCGAGCCTCTCCCTACGCAGGCGTGGAGAAACGACGAAGACGCGGGGGGTGTGGTCCCTTCGAAATCAGCGTCACCCCCTCCACCACCATCCAGTTACGACGGAAACGTGGGGTGGATGTCCTCCACCATCGAGTTTTACTCGTTTGGGTTGACCGGGCTATCCGATCCACTGCGGCATCTCATCGAGTTCTGTCCCAAGCGAGGTACCTTCCTCCGGACCTGTTCTCAGAGCAATTTCGGACGAAGCGGGAGACCTTCCCACCTGGCGTGACAAGGCTCACAGAGCGCGACTAGATTCGATGGATCGTGAGCAGCTTCGACCTCGGCCTCATCGAACTCCGCGAACGGCCGGATATGATGTACTCGCGGCGTATATCCGAGCTCGTTTTCGCTACGCCCACACCCTTGGCAGGTTCGATTATCTCGCTCCAAGACCTGTTCACGCCGTTTTTTCCACAGCGGTCCATAGTTCGGGGTTGATTTCCAATCGTAGGTAGTTGTCTCCTGCTGCCACTCCCATTTACACTCTCGACTACAGAAATGACGATCCGCTGATTCGATATCGTACTGAATTCGCCTGATGGTCTCGCCGCAGTTTGTACACTCCGTCTGCGGACGATTTTCTATCTGCCATCGCCCTCTACACTCTTTGCTACAGAACTGGTTTGTCTGATCATCTCTGAGTTTCTTTTCGTATCGTTTGAATTCCGTCCCACAGTAGTCACATTGGAGGACGAGCCTGCTGTCCATTTGTTCAGACTGCCATTTACCGTGACATGGTTTATCACAGAAGTGGTGCTCTGCATGCTCCACTACCGACGGCGGTCTTGAGACTGTATCACCACAGAAATCACATTCCACTTTGACGGGCATGGGTCGGCCTTTCGCCGCCCATTAGCAACCGGCATCACTGATGAATGTCCGGGGGGCTATTCGTCTGGGTTGACGGGCTCTTTATACTTTGATGTCACCGTATCGCCCTCCCGCCACTGCCAGTAGTAGTAGCGATTGTCGTTGATCTCCTTGATCGTGATCGTTGCTTTGGCCGGGACGTCGTCCGGAAGATCGTCTGGTCGTTCTTCGACCTCTTCTTGATCTGCCGACTCCTCGAGACGGGCCTCTCGTTCCTTGTGCTCGGCGAGCGCCTCAGCGTACGTTGCAACGTCTCGAAGCTGCTCCGGGTCCGACTCGTTGAGCGTGTTGACGATCTCCGTCGGGAGGTTCGCCGGTGGGGTCGGGGGTTCGTAGGACATCGGCTACTCTCGTGTTAACCAACACGGCCCACGAATGCATAGTTTTGTTGGTTAAGACGATGGAGACGACTCTCGTGCCTGCTGACTGTAACATTACTCGAAACATCTTTATATACAAGTTTCGTACTATGTTACACTGTGCTCCGGCGTATCGAACTCGAGGTCCTCGCCACGGTCGACCGCGGCGACACAATCTCCGAACTCGCGACGAAGCTCGACCACAGCGAGAGCTACCTCTCTCGTGCCGTCGGCGACCTCGTCGAAAAGGGACTCGTCTACACGGAACGCGACGGGCGGCGAAAACGAGTCGTTCCATCGGATGCTCGCGCCGTCGAACGCTACCAGGATCTTGTCCGCCAGCACTCCCATATCGACTTCCCCGAGCTACTGACCGGCAAGGCACTCGAGGTGCTGTACTACCTCGACCAGCCACGAACCGTCTCCGAGATCGCCGACCGGAGCGACAACTACCGCAACACGGTCAACCGCGTCCTCAAGCGGTTTCGCGACCGTGGGCTTGTCGGGACGGCCGACGGCCGCTATGACTTCAACGCCGACTTCGACCGCCTCCACGAGTTCGCCCGTGAACTCACACACCATCTACATCGCCAGCGCCTCGAAGCCGTCGCCCGGAAGGGCACGATTCTCTGGGAGGATTATGACGAATTCCTCGCTCAGACCGAGAAGGAGATCGACGCCGGGGGGTTTCACGAAACCGGCCTCGCTCGATTCGCGGCCTTCAACCTCCAGTTCCTGCTCACCGGCCATCGCTACTACTTCTACTCCGAAGACCTCGACGCAGTCTCGCCGGCGGAGGTCTGCTGTCACACACTGTTAATCGACGACGGCAGCCGCCACCGCTCGTACTGTCTCCTTCTACTCAGCCACGTCGACGTCGACGAGGCGGATCTCCGAGAGCAGGCGGCGAAGTATGGCCTCGAAGACGAAATCGACGCCTTGCTGCGCTACCTCGAGACGCACGGCGAGGTCGACGCCGACCGGCTCCCGGAGTGGGATGAGTTCCAGGAGCTGGCGGCTGACTATGAGGTGGATCTACCACAATGAGACCACGATTCGGACGCGAGTACATCGAGAACGAATTCCAGCGAATCGCGGATGGCCTCTCAGCCCCGCTCACGGTCTACCTGATCGGTGGTGGCGCGATGTCGCTGCGCGACCTCAAGGGGGCGACGAAAGATATCGACCTGGTCGTCCCGGATGGCGACGCGTACGGCCAGCTGTGGGCCGTCCTGATGGACCTCGGGTATGCGGAGGTTCAATCGCTGGATCCAGATTATCGGGCGCTGGGGGCAACGAGCTGCGTCGAGAACGACGATGGGTGTCGCCTCGACATCTTCAACCAGCAGGTCGCGAACAAGCTCGTACTCATCGACGGGATGCAAGAGCGCAGCGAGCCGTTCCTCGACACGGATCGACTAACGGTCCGGCTGGTCAGCAACGAGGATATCTTCCTGTTCAAGGCGATCGCAGGCCGTGACGACGACATCGAGGACATGAATATGCTCGTGCAGGCCGGCCTCGATTACGACGTCGTCCGGGCTGAACTCGAAGCCCAGATCGAACGCCTGGGTGAAGATCAGTTCGCCACGTTCGCGAACGAGGCCCTGGTCGAACTCGAGGAGCGGTACGGGGTGACCACGCCGATCGAGGCCCGCGTCCAGGAACTCACGAACAGGTACTACCGGGGGCTCGAAGTCCTCCAAGTACTCGACGAGCCGATGACCGTCGACGAACTGGCCGCGGAACTGGAGCTGGATGACGGGGAGGTTCGGGACCGGATCGCGTATCTCTCAACGTTCGACCGGGTCCAACGAGATGGCGACACAGTCCGTCCCGTGGAGTAGCTCAATCGTTATTCTAGGGGGAGGGAAGGCGGCCGTCTGGTCGGGGTACACGGCCCCGTTTGATCTCGTGATCGACGCGACGCAGGTGTTTGCAGCCGCCCTCGGGTGAGCGCTGCTGCCAGTCGGGACAGGTACACGATTCGTCGATGACGTCGATTTCGTACCGGTTCCCGGACGCAGACTGCACCTCGTAGCGGCCACCTTTCGAGAGGAGCGAGACGTCCATCGCTTCGGCGACAGCACGCTTCGTGCGGGGCTCGAGATCGTCCTGTGACTCTGCGTTCTCGTCGACGACCAGTCGGTCGCGAACGTCGCCCGTTCGACCCCCGTCCGGAGCGACGGCTTCCGCAGGGCCACTGAGCCGCTCGTGGAGCAGTTCCTCCACCGGATGGCCTTCCGGCCACAGGTAGTGGACCTCGCGGCGCTCGCGATGGTCGTAGGAGCCGCACGCGGCTGCGCACCCAGTCCAGACGCGCCAGGCACCGAGCGCGGCCATCACGTCGACGATGTCGCGGGGGACCGTCTGGTGGTCGTCCGGGAAGAACACCCGGAAGCGGGTACACGCTTCCTGCGGCGGGACGGTCTCCCACCAGTCTTCGCTGGAGCCCCAGCTGTCGTACATCGCGTCGTCGCTCCCGTAGCCGACGGTCACGCCGTCGATCGGCGTCCAGTTTCCTGGGAGGTGGTCCGACTCGCCTTCAAGCACTCGGAGGACGGCGTATCGGAGGTACTCGTGGGCTTGATTGTCTGTCGTTCGAGCGACCTGGTCGTGCTGCTCGGCAACGTGCTCGGCTTCCTCGAGGACCGTCGTGAGATAGGGTTCAGTCATCATTCGACGGAGGTCAGAACGCGCCTCCGCCCCTCCGCGGGCGCTGAAAAACTTAACCAACAGAGCGGAAGGAATCCATCACTCTGTTGGTTAACTAGATTGGGACGAGGATTCGCTCTCGAGCACGTCGATGAGCTCTTCTGCCGTTCGACTAATCCGTCCAAGCCGCTCGCGAACGACCTCGGGATCGTCCGACTCCCAGGCTGCGAGGTAGAACGCTGACCCGCTGGTGTCCAACCCACAGTACCGCCCGACGACGTACGCGACGGCTTCGGCCTCGACTTCGCGTTTCGCCCGCTCGGTGTCGTCGTCGACGTCGAAGTGGAGCAGCGCGTGCGCGTACTCGTGAATCAGCGTCCGCGCGAGGTCGGCCTCGTTCTCCCGATCACGCACCTCGACGAGCGGCTGAACGTCGACGAGGCTCAGCTGTTCGCAGATGCCCTTCGCCTCGCCGTGGGTCCACTCCTCGGCTGGAACGATCCGCACCGTCACGCCGAGCTCATCAGCGGCGCCAGTCAACTGCTCGACGAGGTCGCCGGCGTCCCCAGTCGCTTCCGTGTCCAGGTCGGGAAGCGGCTCACCTTCGGTCTGGGAGACGTCGAACACCGGCGCGGGCTTGAACCCCACCAGGCCCTCCGACCACTCCTCGGGTGGCGTCTCGTCGTACTCACAGTCACTGTCCTCGTGGTAGCTCGGTGAATTCTCGCACTCCGGGCACTGCTTGGAGATGATCGGTGCCCAGATCCAGATGGCCGACTCACCCTCCGTGACGTGGCGGTCGAACTCCTCCTGCCACGTCCGGTAGCCCGCCACCCGGCTCGCCTCGGGACACTGCCGCTTGATGAGGAGCGTGTTTCGGTAGGAGTAGTCGTGGAAACGACTCTGGACATCAAGCCACTCTTGGAACTCCGCGCTGGCCTGCGCGTCGTTGACGCCGGCGACGAGGTCGTCGATCCACTGTTCGATCGTACTGTTCATCTCGTCGGATCGCGTGTCGGTCTGATCGAAGGAGACCGACGAATCACTGGTCGTAGCCATTGTGTTCACCGAATCAAGTTCACGGCAACTGCGTCTGCTCAGACCGCGCCGCACCCCTCAGGGGCGTTCAAAAACCGCTCTGTCGGTCAGCGGAGCTCGTGGCGTTCGTCCGCAAAGCCAACCGAGACGAGGTACTCCAGGAACTCGTCGAACCGTTCGACGTCACTGGGGGTGTCGGTCGCAAGGTGACGTGCCCACTCGATGGCCCATTGGAAGGCGGGATCCGTGCCGCCCTTGCCGTGAATGTACCACCATCGGGCCGCCTTGAGAACCACAATGGGATTCGTCGGCGGCTGCTCACCGGCGAGCCCACGGGTGATGGATTCGATTTCATCGGGGACGTCGGCGGGATCGACCTCCGCTGATTGCGTGTTGTTGATATCGACCGGGATCTCGTCGATCGAGACGTTGTCGGGACTCTGTTGTTGACTCACTGGAAGTCACCTCTGAGGGTTCTCGAAGGAGCCCTCGCCCTCTCGGGGGGCACGAAAAACAGGTCGCGAAGTCACGTCGGCGGGAGGTAGACGCTCTGTTCGCCGGCGATCTCCTCCAGGTTGTTCCGATGACGGTGGCTGAAGTAGCACTCGTAGCTGCAGTATCCACAGATAGCGCCGGTATCGTATTCGGCCACGTACGGGCCGCGGCGAGTTCGCCAGACGTTCGTCCCGCACTCGGTACAGGCAGCGTCCTCGAGATCGGTAGGACTCGGTCCCTTGTACTCGACGTCGAGCCCCTCGTCTCGCGGTGTCATTTCGGGCCAGATTCCGTGGGCCCTCCAAAACTCACGGACGCGAGCGAGGCTGTGGCGCACCGTCTTTCGCACGGTGACGTGGTCGGCGTCGCGACCGCTGTCGTCCCAGCCGTCGGCCGTCCAGAACTCACCGAACTGTGCGCCGCGATGCAGCCCGTTCCAGTCGACGCC
>JGI12478J12828_1000550_pt1 | contig 10886 bp, 9 predicted proteins | sample A23E2SouthBayCA_FD_12828 | JGI IMG/M metagenome (IMG submission 12828) | reverse complement strand
CCGGCGTGCGCGCGACCCGCGAACACCATCCGCATCAACACGAGCAGCCCCGCCAGCGTCCCGACCATCGCGGTCAGCGCCGCCAGCTCGACGCCGAAGACAGTCGGCGTGTCGAGGAAGAAAGCGGCGCTGGCGACCATAATCGTCGGCATCACGGCGTCCCCGAGGCCGATGAAGTACGCGCCGCGCTCCTCCTCGTCCACGCCGTCGAGCTGTCGCTCGTCGGAATCGCGGTCCTCGGTGGCCTCCGGTTCGGGTTCTGCTTCGCTCTCTGATTCGGGTTCGTCGCCGGCTTCGCTCCCGGCGCTCTCTTCGAGGAACGAGTAGCCGCGCGTCGCCGGCACCACCAACACGATGGGGAGCCGGAGTTCCATCACGCCCTCCGCGAGCGTGAGCATGTGCTCGGTGCCGTAGACGCTGATGGCGTCGTAGACAGCCAGCGCCGTCAGCAGCACGAGCGCCGGCAGAACCCCGAAGCTGATGCCGAACAGCGCGGCCGCGCCCATCCCGAGGATGGCGCCCGCGCTGTCGATGACCCACCACTCCGGGTAGACGTACAGCGCGACCACCAGCGCCGCCGCGGGCACGTAGGCGGCGGCGTTCACGCCCCCGACTTCGACGGTCGGGAGGACGACGCCGAACACGTACGTGGCGATGAAGCCGCTGGTGAACAAGATGAACGCGCGCAGAATCCACTGCTGGTCGTACTTGATGACCAGCAGGATGCCCGCGGTGGCGACCAGCAGGAACGCCACGTAGAAGATGCTGTTCAGGGGGTTCTGTGGGTTCTCGGTGGACTGGAGGCCGGCGCTCTGGAACGGGTCGAGGAGCGCGAGCGCGCCGACCTGCACGACGAGAAACAGCGCGACGACGCCCACGATGACGGGGACGCCGCGCAGCGAATCCTTCATGCCCGAGGCGTCGGCCCGCCGGGGCTTTGGCTTTGCGACTCGCCTGCTACCGGACGTACAGCGTCTGGCCGACCAGCGCCGGGAGGTGGACGCCCGCGTCGGGCGTGACCGAGAGGTAGGGGCGCTCGACCGGCCCGAAGACGTCGACGACGCGCCCGACCTCGTCGAGGTTCTGGTCGACGACGACCGCCCCGATGTCGGGGTGGGCGTCGCCCTCGCAGCGCACGACCGCGACGTTCTGCGCGGTGCGGACGACGTCGCCGGCGCGCTCCATTATTCGCGCAGCGCCGTCACGTACGCCGCGACGGCCTGCAGGAGGTCGGACTTCCCGGCGTCGTCGGCGTCCTTCACGAGGACGCGCCCGGAGTCCGCCCAGTGCTGGCGCGGGTACGCGACGTCGCGTTCGACGACCGCGTCGTAGCCGACCTGCTGGACGGCAGTGCTGGCGCGGGTACGCGACGTCGCGTTCGACGACCGCGTCGTAGCCGACCTGCTGGACGGCGGTCGCGACCTCGTCGACCGTCGGCTCATCGACGGAGAGGGATTCGGGGACGCGGCGGCCCTCGCGGCGCGACAGCGTCGCGTCGAAGTACGCGGGCCAGATGACGTTCTCGACCATACCCCGGGCTAGCGGGTCGCGCCCTTAAACGGTATCGGACACGCGGTCGGCGCGAAACGCGGGGAGGAGCGGCGCCGGCGTCAGGGACGGGCCGCGAGCAGGGCGGCGGCGAGCACCGCGAGCACCGCGACCGCGGCGCCGAAGCCGGGGATGCCGGTCGCCGTCCCGATGCCGCCGGCGGTCACGGTCACGGAGGCGTCGCCGGCGGCGAGCGCGTACCGGCCGGCGTTCGGGACCGTCACGCGCACCTCCCGGGTAGCGGTCGCGCCCGGGGCGAGCGCCGCGTCGACAGTGGCGACCTCGTTTTCGCCGAGGGTGACGGAGACCGGGCCCCTCGCGGGCGTGTCGCTGGGGTTCGAGAGCGTCACGGTGGCGGTGACGCTCTCGCCGGGCTGGACTCGGGACTGGTCCACGGAGAGGTCGCTCACGGCGACCGCGCCGGGCTCGCGCACGTCGACCGCGACCGTGGTCCGGCCGGCGGTCACGTTGTACGTGCCGGCGGCACCGACCTCCTCGTCGAGCGCCACCTCGGCGGTTTCGCCGGCGGCGAGTTCACCGCGCGCCGTGACGAGCACGTCGCCCTCGAAGGAGACGGTGGCGACGTACTCGCCGGCCCGGCCGCCGTCGTTCGTGACTGAGCCGACGACGGTCAGCGTCTCGCCGACGTAGAGAGTCGGCAGCGCTGTGAACGTCTCGTTGCGGAACGGCCCGCTGACGCGGTACTCGCGCACGTCGAATTTCATGTGCGCGGGCTCGGTGCTGAACGCGGCGGCGTGCTGGCTGCGCGTCCACGCCGACGGCACCTCGCGGGTGCCCGTGTAGCGGTTCGCGTACTCCTCGACGGCCGGCGACGACACGTCCAGCACCGCCGCGAGCACGTCCGCGTTCGTCACGGGGTCGGAGCGCTGGTTCAGCCGGTAGAGCACGTCCGCCATCGTCGCGGTGCTGTTCGTCGCGAGGCGCACCCGGCGGTCGATGTCGCCCCAGACGAGGCTCCCCTTGAGGTAGTTCGCGCTGGCGCTCCACGTCGAGGGCTGGGCGAGGATGGCGTCGCGCCACGGCGCGCGCTCCCCCCGCGAGAGGTGTGACCGGAAGGCGTCGAAGGAGACGTAGCCGGTCTGCAGCGAGAGCAGGCCCGCGTAGTATTCCGCGCCGGCCTCCATCGTCCACCGGCCGCTCTCGGTCGTGCTGAACGCCTGTCTGGTGTGGACGTACTCGTGGAACCAGACGTTGCTCGCCCTGTCGAGGCGGGCGTCCGCGAGCACCCACGCGTCGCTGCCGCCGTACTCGACGCCGCGGACCCCCCAGTCGGCGTCGGTCGGGGCGGCGACGAACCAGACGTCGTCGTCGCGCGCGCCGACGTGCAGCCGGTTCGACGCGGTGGCGAGCGCGCCGAGCACCCGGCTCGGGGTTTCGGCCATCGACGCGTACTTGGGGACGGCGAGCGTGAACTGCTGGCCGTTCGCCGTGCGCGTGTACTCCTCGACGGGGCCGAGGTACGCGATTTCGCCGCCAGTCGAGCCCTCGCCGGCGACGGTGACGGACTCGGTAATCGTCACCGAGCCCTCCGGCCCCCGGTAGCTCCATCCCGTGCGGAGCTGGGGGACGGTGACGAGCGCCCACTCGCCGACGTCGACGAACGAGTAGTCGCCGCTGGCCTGCACGGACGGCCCGCGGGAGCCGCTGGCGCTCTGGTTCGCCGGCAGCGTGAACCGGATGCTCGCGGGGTCGGTCGTGCCGTCCCACTCGTAGCCGTCCGGTGTCTTCGTGAACGACCCGGACTCGACGCGTTCCGCGCCCGACGGGAGCCTCACACGCAACGCGGTCACGGCGCTCGGAATCTCGTAGGTGGCGACGACGTCGATTTCACCGGGGTCGTCGGGCGTCCGGTGGAGTTCGATGTGCTTCCGAATCGGCGAGGACTGCGCGCTCGCGGCGACGGACTCGCCCTCGACTGCGGCGTGGACCGACGGCTGTGCGCCGGCTGGCTCGTGGACGGTAGCAGCGCCGACGGCCTGCGCCGCGAGGAGGGCGACGGCGAGCGCGGCGACCACGCGTCTCATACGTAAACGTGTGGCGCGAACACACAAAGGCGGCCCGGCCACCTCAGTGGTCGTCGGGCGCGTCGCCGCCGTCCGCGACGGCGAACGGCTCGCGCTCGGCGTCCAGCGCGGCGAGCGCGTCCGCGAGGCCGTCGAGTTCGACGCGCGCACCCACCGTGGTCTGCGGGCCGTCACCGACGACGACGGCAGCACCCGCGGCGGCGCGGAGGTCGTCGTTCGCTCCCCACGACGCGGCGGCCGCTGGCACGGCGACCGCGGCGGCGTCGGCGACGAGCTCCCGGGCGCGAGCGAGCGCGGCGGCGTCGGGCGTCGAGAAGGGCGGGACGGTGATTACGTCGAACCCGAAGCGGGTCGCCGTCTCGTGGTCCAGCGACCCCTCGCCGACCGGGCCGACGGTGACGGTCGCGCCGGCGGCCGCGAGTTCGCGGAGGAGCGGTGTCGCGGCGTCCCCTCCGCCGAGCACGTGGACGCGCTCGTCGAGGCCGCCGTCGGCGTCCGGGAGCGGCGTGACCGTCGGGTCGCCGGTCGCGGGGTCGGTGCCGACCGCGACGCGGGCGTCGAACGCTTCTCGGACCTGCTCGGGCGTGAGCACGTCGGCGGGCCGGCCGGAGTCGAGGACGCGGCCGTCCGCGACGAGCACGAGTTCGTCGCAGTACCGGGCGGCGAGGTCGAGGTCGTGGATGGCGGCGACCACGGCGCGGTCGGCGTCGTCGGCGAGCCCCCGAACCAGTTCGAGCGTGCGGACTTGGTGGTTCACGTCGAGGCTCGCGGTCGGCTCGTCCAGCAGGAGGACCGGGGCCTGCTGGGCGAGCGCGCGCGCCAACAGGACGCGCTGCTTCTCCCCGCCCGATAAGGAGGTCACGTCGCGGTCTGCGAACTGCGCGACCTCCGCGCGCTCCATCGCGCGCTCGACCGCGTCGGGGTCGGGGTCGGTGCCGAACCGCGGAACGTGGGCGTGGCGGCCCATTTCGACGGTCTCGCGGACGGTGAACTCGAAGCCGAGGCTGGTGTCTTGGGGGACGCTGGCGATGCGGCGGCTGGCGGCCTTCGACGGGAGTTCGTGGACGGCCTCGTCGTCGACGAGCACGCTCCCGGCCTCGGGTTCGACGACGCCGTTCATCGCGCGCAGGAGCGTGGACTTCCCCGCGCCGTTCGGCCCGACGACGCCGACGAGGGTGCCGTCGCCCACGTCGGCGCTGACGGCGTCCAGAATCCGGGTGCCGCCGAGTTCCACGTCCACGTCGCGCACGTCGAGGGTCACAGCGAACGCACCTCGCGGTTCCGGAGCAGATACAGGAAGAACGGCGCGCCGACGAACGCCGTCACGATGCCCACGGGGAGTTCGGCGGGGCCGGCGCGAGCGAGGGTGTCCGCGGCGACGAGGAACGCGCCGCCCGCGAACGCCGACGTGGGGAGGAGGACGCGGTGGTCGGGACCGACGAGCAGGCGCATCACGTGCGGGACCACGAGGCCGACGAACCCGATGACGCCCGCGACGGAGACGGCGGCGGCGGTGACGACGCTGGAGACGACGAGCAGCACGCGCTTCGTGCGCTCGACCTCGACGCCGAGCGTGTGGGCGTCTTCCTCGCCGGCGAGCAGGACGTTCAGGTCGCGGGCGTACGCCAGCAGGACGGCGCTGCCGACGGCGACGACGGGGAGCGTGAGTTCCACGTCCCCCCAGTTGGCGAGGTGGAGGTGGCCCATCAGCCAGTACATCGCCTCGCGGATGCTGTCCCCGGAGTGGACGATGACGTAGGAGGTGACCGCGCCGAGAAACGTCTGGACGGCGACGCCCGCCAGCAGGAGGGTGGCGACGGGCGTGCGGCCGCCCTCGGTGGCGAGCAGGTAGACCCCGAAGGCGGCGACGAGCGCGCCCGCGAACGCCGACACCTGAATCCCGAACGGGAGCAACAGCGGGAACGCGATGGCGGTGACGGCACCGACGGCGGCGCCGGAGGAGACGCCGATGATGGAGGGGTCGGCCATCGGATTCCGGAAGAACCCCTGCATGACGGTGCCGGCGACCGCGAGCGCGGCGCCGACGACGGCGCCGAGCACGATGCGGGGGAGCCGAATCTCGCCGACGATGAGCTGCTGTTGGGCGGGGACCGCGAAGTCCAGCGGCGACGTGTACGCGAGGTCGACGGCGAGCCACGGGATGTCGCCGACAGCGGGGACGGCGACGGACGTGACAGAGAAGGTGGCCGCGGTGGGGACCGCGAGCGCGTCCAGCGCGGCGAGCGCGACCCGGTCGGCGGGAATCGACACCGGGCCGATGGTGGCGCTGGTGAGCATGACGGCGACGAGCGCGAGGAACGTGCCGGTCGTCCACGCGCTCGCCCGTGTGTAGACGCGCATCTTGACAACCGTAGTTTCTTTAGGCAAATATTTATTGCGTTGGCTCTGTCCTTCCCACATGCGACAGGCCGCAACCATAGTTGGTGTAGTTCTACTGCTGTTGTCCGCGGTGGCGCCGGCCGCCGGTGTCGCCGCCGCGCCCGCCGAGGAAACCTCGAATCTCGACGCGCAGACTCTCGACTGCTCGTTCCCGGTGACGCAGACGGACGCCAGCGGGCACAACGTCACCGTCTCCGAGGAGCCCCAGCGCGTCGTCACGCTCAACCCCAGCGCCGCCCAGACCATGTGGGAACTCGACGCCAGCGGGAAGGTCGTCGGCGTCTCCCAGTTCGCCGGCTTCCTCGACGGCGCTGAGTCCCGCGAGGTCGTGACCTCCGGGTTCCCGTCGTCGGTGGACGTTGAGCGCGTCATCAGCCTCGACCCCGACCTCGTGCTCGCGCCCAACACCATCAACAACGAGTCGGTCGCCCAGCTCCGGGACGCCGGCGTCACCGTCTACCGCTTCGAGATGGCGGCCTCCATCGAGGACATCTACCGGAAGACCGAGACCATCGGCCAGCTCACCGGCGAGTGCGACGCCGCCGAGTCCACCGTCTCGGCGATGCGCGACCGCGTCGAGACCGTCGAAGCCGCCGTCGACGGCGCGGAGAAACCCAGCGTCTTCTACGACATGGGCGACCGCTACACCGCCGGCCCGAACACGTTCATCGGGCAGATTCTCTCGCGGGCGGGCGGCCACAACATCGCCGCGGACGCCAACACCAGTCAGGCCTACCCCCAGCTCTCCGCGGAGTTCGTCGTCGAGCAGGACCCCGAGTTCCTCGTCGTGAGCGCGTCGCCTGAGAACCTCGGCAACGACAGCCGGACGTATGTCGCCGAGGACTCCGTGCTCCGGAACACGACCGCCTTCGAGGAGGGCAACATCGTCGTCGTGGACACCAACCACATCAGCCAGCCCGCGCCCCGCGTCGTCGAGCCGATGACGCAGATGGCGCAGGCGTTCCACCCCGAGGCGTACGCCGACGCGAATACCACGACGACTGCGACCGCCACCGCCACCACGCAGGAGCCGACCGCTACTGAAACGACGACCGCACCCGAGACGACGCAGACGACCGGGACCACCATCCCCGGCTTCGGCATCCCCGCCGCAGTCGTCGCCGCGCTCGGTGCCGCGCTGCTCGCCGGCCGCCGCTTCTGAACCGGCGCGCCTCCTCGGCGAGCGCACCGATTAACACGCTCGCCCGCGAACGCCACCTGTGACTCGACGCCTCGTCCTCGTTCTCGTCGTCGCGCTCGCCGCCAGCGCCGGCTGCATCGGCCCGCTCGCGGGCGACGACGCGGGCGCGGACAGCCGCTCCGCGACGGTCGTCCACGTGGTGGACGGCGACACCGTGGACGTGCGGTTCGCGGACGGCACCGAGGAGCGCGTCCGCCTGCTCGGCGTGGACACGCCGGAAGTCCACACGGACGTCTCGCCCGGCGAGTTCGAGGGCGTCCCCGACACCGAGGCGGGCCGGTCCTGCCTGCGGTCGTGGGGCGAGCGCGCCAGCGCGTACGCCACCGACCGGCTCGCCGGCGCGTCCGTGACTATCGAGTTCGACGCCGAGAGCGACCGACGCGGCGGATACGACCGGCTATTGGCCTACGTCACCGTCGATAACGAGTCGTTCAACCGCGCGCTGCTCGCCGAGGGCTACGCGCGCCTCTACGACAGCGAGCTCACCGAGCGCGACGACTACGCCGCCGTGGAGCGACGGGCCCGCGCGAACGCCACCGGGCTGTGGGCGTGCGCGGACTAGCCCGCGGAAGGCTTATTCTACGCGCGCTGGCAGTCCCGAACGTGACCGGACGACTCCGCGCCGCCGTCGCGCGCCGCCTCGGCGTCGACGCCCGCGCGCTCGCGACGTTCCGCGTGGCGGTGGCGGCCGTCGTGCTCGCGGACCTCGCGCTGCGCACGCGGTTCCTCCGCGCGTTCTACACGGACGCCGGCGTCTACCCGCGCTCGCTGCTGTTCGAGCAGTACGGCGCGGTCGGCCACCTCTCCCTGCACGCGCTCTCCGGCGGACCGTGGGTGCAGGCCGCGCTGTTCGCCGCGACCGCCGTCGCCGCGCTGGCGATGCTGGCGGGCTACCGGACGACGCCGGCGACGCTGGCGACCGCGCTGCTCGTCGGGTCGCTGCATCTCCGGAACCCGCTCGTGTTGAACAGCGGCGACACCCTCCTCCGGATGCTGTTCGTCTGGGCGGTGTTCGCGCCGCTGGGCGAGCGCTGGTCGGTGGACGCGCTTCGGGCAGAGCGCCCGCCCCGCGAGCGCGTGCTGAGCGTGGCGACGACAGGTCTGCTGGCGCAGGTGGTGGTCGTTTACAGCGTCAACGCCGTTTTGAAGCTCCGCGGCGACCAGTGGCTGTCCGGCGAGGCCGTCCGGGTGGTCCTCCAACTCGACATGTTCACCATCCTCCTCGGGGACGTGCTCGCGGAGGTCCCCGCGCTCGCGGTCGCGTTCGACCACGTCTGGCTGGCCGCGCTGACGGCGTCGGTGCTCCTCGTCGCCCTCACGGGGTGGGCGCGCGCGGCGTTCGCCGGGCTGTTCGCCGCGATGCACGCCGGGATGTTCGTCTCGATGCAGCTGGCGGTGTTCCCGCTCGTCTCGATTGCGGCGCTGGTGCCGTTCCTCCCGCCCGCGTTCTGGGACCGCCTCCCCGGCTGGCGGGCGCTCCCCGTCGTCGGCGAGCGACCGCTGGACGCGTACGCCCGCCGCGTCGACAGCGTACTTCCTGCGCTCGCGCTCCCCTCGCTGCCGCCAGCCGTCGGCCGTGCGAAAGACTGCGGCATCCCGGCCGTGCTCGCCGTCGTGCTCGCGGGCCTGCTCGTCTGGAACGCCGCGGCGGTGACGCCCGTCGCCGTGCCCGAGGTCGGGCCGGTGGACGACCAGCCCGAGCCCCGGTGGTCGATGTTCGCGCCGGCGCCGATGGGCACCGACCTCTGGGTGGTCCCGCCCGCCACCCTCGACGACGGGAGCCGCGTGGACGCGTTCCGCGATGGCCCCGTGACGTGGGACGAACCGCCCGACGTCGCCGGGAGCTATCCGAGCTCGCGATGGCGGAAGTACGCCGCGAACGTCCGCCGGCTCGACGACCCGGCAGTCAGTGGCGCGTTCGCGGACTACCTCTGCACGCGGGCCGGCGAGCGCCACGACGCCGAGGTCGCGTCCGTCTCCGTGTTCGTCGTCGAACAGCGGGTGCGGTTGGACGGCCCGGATCCGACCGAGCGCGTCGAACTGGCGTCGAAACGCTGTCCGACTTCGTAGGGGACGCCCGGCGACGCATTCGGACGAACACCTAAGAGCCGGCCGGTCGTCCGTCCCGACGATGCCACGAATCGACCGACTGCGTGTCTACCCCGTGAAGGGGTTGGACGGCATCGATGTCGAGAGCGCCGCTGTCACCGAGGGCGGCACGCTCGCCGACGACCGCACGTACGCGCTGTTCGACCGCGAGGGAGAGGTCGTCAACGGCAAGCGCACCGCCCGCGTCCACGACCTCGACACTGACTTCGACCGCGAGACCCGCGAGTTCGTCGTCGAGACCCCGAAGGGCGAGCGCCACCGCTTCGACCTCGACAGCGACCCCGAGCGCGCCGAAGCGTGGTTCTCCGAGTGGTTCGACCTCGACCTCGCGCTCCAACGCGACGACGACCTCGGCTACGTCGACCGCCGCGAGATGGGGCCGTCCATCGTCAGCACCGCCACGCTCCGCGAGGTCGCGTCGTGGTTCGACGACCTCACCGTCGACAGCGTCCGCCGCCGCCTCCGCGCGAACGTCGAAATATCGGGGGTGCCCGCGTTCTGGGAGGACCGCTTCGTCGGCGAGGACGCCCCCAGCTTCGACGCGGGCGGCGTCCGCTTCGAGGGCGTCACGCCCTGCGGGCGCTGCGTCGTCCCGAGCCGCGACCCCGACACGGGCGAGCCCACGCCCGAGTTCCGGGAGACGTTCGTCCGCCGCCGCCGCGAGACGTTCCCCGAGTTCGCCGACGAGGACGCCTTCGACCACTTCTACACGCTCATGCTCATTGCCCGCGTTTCGGAGGAAGACCGCGGGCGGACGCTGGCGGTCGGCGACGACGTGCACGAGGAGTGACGCTCAGGCGCTCGCTCTACCGTGAGCAGGAAACCGAGTGCCGGACATGACCGAACGTCGACTCTGGAGGGCTTAGTGACTGATGGCAGCGCTACTGCCGGATGGAATGGACGGCGACGTCGCTGTCCGTCGCGGAGTTCGGAGAAAGAGCCGGTAAAGGGATTTGAACCCTTGGCCTATTCCTTACGAAGGAATCGCTCTACCAGTCTGAGCTATACCGGCGCGCTTCGTCCACTTCTCCGTAACCGGATTCAAGAAATAAGCCTTGCGAATCACCGGCGGGTCAGGCGGGCGTCCACGACGACGTTGAGTTCGTGGGGGGCGTACGACCGCACGGTGCGCTCGTTCTCGATTGTGACCTCGTAGTCGGACTCGGCGGCGTCGCGGATGGCGGCCTCGCAGGGCGCGTAGCGGTCGTCCTCGTGCTGGAAGTCGTAGAAGTGAATCACGCAGTCGTCGCCGGCGAGCGCAACCGCGGTGTCGAGGAACTCGTCGGCGGTGTGGGGGAGGTTCATCACGATTCGGTCGGCCCAGTCCTCGTACTCGCCGGCGGTCTCTCGCACGTCCCCGGCGATTGCCGTCACGCGCTCACGTACGCTGTTCCGCTCGGCGTTCCGCTGGAGGTAGTCGATGGCGGTCTCGTTGATGTCGGTAGCGACGACCTCCGCGCCGGCTTTCGCCATCGGGACGGCGTACGGGCCAACGCCCGCGAACATGTCGAAAGCGTGCTCGCCCGGTTGGACTTGTTCGACGACGCGGTGGCGCTCGGTGGCGAGCCGCGGCGAGAAGTACA
>JGI12478J12828_1000545_pt1 | contig 11007 bp, 10 predicted proteins | sample A23E2SouthBayCA_FD_12828 | JGI IMG/M metagenome (IMG submission 12828) | reverse complement strand
GCTCGACGAGTTCGCAAGCCTCGTGAGCCACGACCTCCGGAACCCCCTGAACGTCGTCCGCGGCCGGGTCGACCTGCTGGCCGCCGAGACCGACACCGACCACGTCGACCCGATCCGGCGCTCGGTCGACCGGATGGAGCAGATCATCGAGGACATGCTGGCGCTGGCCCGCGAGGGGCAGGTCGCGACCGACCTCGAACCGCTGTCGCTGTCGACGACTGCCGAGGACGTGTGGGCCGACTTCGACCCCGACGAGGCCACGCTCGTGATCACCGGCGACCGCGAACTATAGGCCGACCACGGGGCGCTGTGTGAGATCTTCGAGAACCTCTATCGCAACGCGCTGGAACACGCCGGCGACGACGTGACGGTGACGGTCGGCCCGCTCGACGACGGCTTCTTCGTCGCCGACGACGGCCCCGGCATCCCCGCCGACGAACGCGACCAGGTCTTCGAGTACGGCTACACGACCGATCGCGACGGCACGGGCTACGGCCTGCCGATCGTCGAGCGCATCGCCGACGCCCACGGCTGGTCGGTCCGGGCGACCGAGAGCGACGCCGGCGGCGCACAGTTCGAGATCACCGGCGTCGAGTGACCCGGACTTTTTCGAGCCACGCCTTCGAAGGTCACGTATGGAGATCGCCATCGTCAGCGACACGCACGTCCCGTCGCGTGCGACGCGTATTCCCGATTCCTTTCGCGAGCGTATCAGGACCGCCGATCACGTGATTCACGCCGGTGACTTCGATTCGGAGGGCGCGGTCGCCGACGTCCAGGATCTCGCCCAGTCACTGACGGCGGTTCGAGGCAACATGGACCCGAACGTCGGCCTACCGGAGGTCGCGTCGGTCGAACTGGGTGGCGTCGAGTTCGTCGTCACCCACGGCACCGGTTCGAAGCGGGGCTACGAGGACCGGGTCGCGACCATCGTCCGGGAACACGGTGGCGCGGCGATCGGCATTTCGGGCCACACACACGAGGTGCTCGACACCGACCACGGCGGCGTCAGGCTCCTCAACCCCGGTTCGGCCACCGGTGCGTCACCGGCCGCTCGGGCGACGATGATGACCGCGACGGTCGACGGCGGCGATGTCGATATCGCGGTCCACGAGCCCTGAGACGGATTTTCTCTGCCGGGGTCTGTCGTACAAACGGCCACCAGAGGTATCTATGCGTAGGACAGACGTACCCGTCATGCAACCGAGTGAGAGCGATCGAACCGGCCCTCGATCCGCGCGACGGGGCGTGGTCGGCCGATGAGACGACGCACGTTCGTGGCCGGCAGCGTCGGCATCGGGACGGCGCTGCTGGCTGGCTGTACGGCTGACGGTGGCGGTGTCGGCAGCGGCGACGGCGCGAGTGGTGACGGCAGCGGCGACACTGGCGATAGCAGTGACGGTGACAGCACCGACGGTGACAGCGGCGGGAGTGGTGACACCGGCTCCTTCCGGCTCCTGATCAGTGACCGGCCGGCGGCGATCGGCGACTTCGAATCGCTGACCGTGTCCTTCTCGCACGCGAGAGTGTTCGGGGGTGGCAGCGACGAGACGGCGACTGCCACCGGCACTGACGACGAAACCGCGGCTGGAACGGACACGGCGTCTGCGACCGACACCGAAGATGACCCAGCCACCGGGACCGACACCGAGGGCGGCGGGGCCGTCCAGCCCGACTCGGACGAGGAGGACGACGGAAACGGCAAGGGGAACGGCCGCGGTAACGGCAACGGAACCGGTGGCGACGACGAGGAGCAGCGAGAAGACGAGGAAGAACGCGAAGAGGAGGACGGAGCGGACGGCGAGGAACAGGGCAGTGGCGACGGCGGTTTCACGACCTTCGACCTCTCGGGCGCGTCGGTCGATCTCACGCGTGTCGTCGGCGACGCCGCCATGTCGATCCTCGACGAGCCACTGGCGCCCGGCCGCTACACCAAGATCGAACTCCACGCGGCCGAGGTGACCGGGGTCGTCGACGGGGAGGACGCGAACGTCAAGCTCCCCAGCGGGAAGCTGATGCTCACCAAGCCCTTCGAGGTCGTCGCGGGCGAGTCGGTGAGTTTCGTCTTCGACATCAATGTCGTCCAGCGCGGGCAGGGCAACGACTACAACCTCCTGCCCGTCATCGGCGAGAGCGGCGTCGCCGGTCGGGACGTCGAGGTCGAGGAGGTCGACGACGCCGGCACGGCCGCGAACGGCACCGAGGCGTCGACGGCGACCGTTCCCGGGGACGCTACCGACACCGGAACGGACACCTCGACTGCCTCGGACGACTGATACGGACAGTTGTAGATCTGTCCCAGATCGACCGCACGACTGCGTGCGGTCGACTGGGCAAACGTCTACAACTGTCCGTATGGGCAAACGTCGACAACTGTCCGTATGAGCAAACGTCGACAACTGTCCGTATGAGCAAACATCGACAATTGTCCGTATGGGCAAACGTCTACAACTGTCCGTATGAGCAAACGTCGACACCGTCCCGTATGACCGTCTCAGGCTTCCAGCGTCGCCGCCAGTTCTTCGGGCGCGACGCTTCCGTAGCGAGCGAGCACGTCGAAGAACTCGTCGCCGGGGGCGGTGCCGGCAGTGACTCCGTAGGCTTCGTCGTCCTCGAAGCGGGTCGCGACGAAGCGCCGCGCCACGAGTGCCTTGCGGGCGTCGCCCGCCTCGATCTCGGACTGGCCCTCGGCCAGCAGGAGCGTGGCGCTTACCACGTCGAAGAGCAGGTCTGCGAGCCGTTTGGCGTGGTACTGGGCGTAGTCGTCGTCCTCCATCGCCAGCGTCCCCAGTGCCGACTGGAGCTCCTCGAAGCGTCCCCTGACCGTCTCGGCGGCGTCGGACAGCAGGTCGTGCTCGACGCCGTCGAGCCGTCGGGTGACGTAGGGGAGCAGGGCCTCGTGGGCGTCTGCGCGGTCCAGCGCGCGCAACACGTCCAGCGAGAGGATGTTCGACGCGCCCTCCCAGATCGGCAGGACCTGGGCGTCCCGGAGCAGTCGTTCGGTGACGAACCCGTCGACGTAGCCGTTCCCGCCGAGCACCTCCATCGCCTCGCTGGCCATCTCGACGGCCAGCTCAGCGGTCCTGTACTTCGCGATGGGGACGAGCAGACGCATCAGTTTGTAGGCCTGCCCGCCGTCGTCGGGCCAGGCCCGCTCGCGCCGGTCGTACCACTTCGCGGCCTCGAAGGCAAACGCTGTGGCGGCCTCGTAGTCGACGGTGAGCCGCGAGAGGTCGCGCCGGAGCAGCGGGTACTCCTGGATCGTCCCGCCGAAGGCCTCTCGGTTGGCGGCGTGGACCTTTGCCTCCAGCAACGCCCGCCCCATGACACCCACCGCGCCGGTCGCGTTCGTGACCCGCTCGTAGTTGAGCATCTCCGTCATGTACCGGAAGCCACGCTCTTCTTCGCCGACGAGGTAGCCCGTCGCGCCCTCGTACTCGATCTCGCCGGTCGGCACCGACAGCGTCCCGAGTTTGTCTTTCAGCCGCCGGAAGACGGCGTCGTTGAGTGAGCCGTCGGGGCGTTCCCGCGGGACCAGAAACAGCGACAGCCCCTCGGTGCCCTCGGGCGCGTCGGGTGTGCGAGCCAGCACGAGCGCGCCCTGCGCGTCGATGTTCGAACAGAACCACTTCTCGCCGTAGAGACGATAGGTATCGTCTGACTGTGGTTCGGCCCGAACTTCGACAGCGCCCACGTCCGAACCCCCCTGGTGCTCGGTGAGGAACATCGCGCCCTCGATGTGGTCCTCGTACTCGGCGCTCGTGAGTCCGTCGAGGGACGCCGAGAGCGACCCGTCGTCGAACTTGTCGAGCACGACGGCCGCGCCCGTGGTCATCGAGGCCGCGCAGGTCAGCCCCACGTCGGCGTAGCACAGCAGCGCCTGCATCGTCAGCGGGTGGAGCAGGCCGACCGGTTCCTCGCGACCGGGCGGCGCGTGGAAGGCGTCGTGGGTGAGGCGAGCGTCCTCGTAGGTCTGGCGCTCGCTGTCGAACTGCGCGGGGTGGTACTCCACCTCGTTTCGGCGCTCCCCGTCCCGGTCGTAAGTGTGCAGCTGGGGCGAGTGACGGTCGACGGTGTCGGCGTTGTCGGCGATCTCGTGGCCCACGGTCGCACCGTACGACGAGAGCACGTCCCCGGCCCACGCGAACTCGTCGTCCGGATAGACGCGCTCGGCCTCGAAGCGGAGCGTCGGGTCCCAGTTCCAGTAGTTGCAGTCCCGACCCCGGTCGAGGTCGCCGTAGTCGATCGGTTCGCTGTCCATGCCATCGAGTACCGTTCCCGGCGGCAAAAGCCCACCCCCGCCGCCGTCACGACTATCACGGTGCCTGTGCATCAACCGGCCATGAGCGACCCCGGTATCGTGGAGACGGCCGACCCAGAGACCGTGTTCAAGGCCCTCTCGGACGCGACGCGCGTCGACATCCTGCTGGCGCTGTGGGACACCGATGATCGAAGCTCATCGAGCTCCGACTCGCGGGCTCGTCGGAACGCCGACGACCGCACGGCGACGTTCTCGGCACTCCGCGAGGCCGTCGGCGTGGCCGATTCGGGACAGTTCAACTACCACCTCGACAAGCTCCGGGACCGGTTCGTCCGAAAGACCGACGACGGCTACGAACTGACGCTGGCGGGTAGCCAGATCGTCGGCGCGATCCACAACGGCGCGTACACGATGAACGGGTCGATCGAGCCGATCGACCTCGACGCGCCGTGCCCGACCTGCGGGGCGGACCGTCGATTCACCTACGAGGACGAGACCGTCCGCGTGGAGTGTACCGAGTGCCCGATCGTCGCGACGGCCGGAGTCCCGCCGGGCGTGTTCGCCGGCTACGACCGCGAGCAGTTCCCCGCGGTCGCCAACCGCTACTTCATGACGATCTGCCAGACGGTCGCCAGCGGCTTCTGCTGGTACTGCGACGGCCAGATCGAGACGGCGGTCGGGCCCATCGCCGAGACGCTGGATGCCGAAGCCCTCATCGAGGAGTTCGCCGACCGGCCGATCGCACAGTTCACCTGCCGGCGCTGCGGTGCCGAGACCAGTGGTGACCCCGGCGTGGCGATGCAGACCCACCCGCTGGTCGCGGGCTTCTTCTTCGAGCACGGGATCGACGTTCGGGAACGCCCGTTCTGGGAGGTCGGCGCGCTGGGTGACGCCCCCACGACCTTCGCCGAGGACGATCCGGCGCTCGTCGATCTGACCTACGTGCTCGACGACGCGTCGCTTCGGATCCGATTCGACGAGGACCTGCAGATCGTCGAGACGGAGCGATCTGAGGTCTGAAACAGTCGAGCGACGGGGGGAGAGTCGGAACGAACTCACAGGTGAAGCAATCTTCAGTAAACGCCGTTACAGAAATATCATTCAGATTACCCTTATGTGGGTACGGGGCCTTCTCTCAGTTACGATGGTACCCCACTCCCACGACACGACCGTCCGAACGTTCGACCACTCTCGCGACGACACGAGTCCGGCCGGTCTGCTGAGCTACCTCGCGGTCGTCGTCGCCGGTCTCGCACTCCTCTCGGCACCGCTGGTCACCGGGGCGACGCTGGTCGCGCTGGCCATCATCGCGGTCGGTGTGCGGTGGTTCGATGGTCGCCAGCAGCCCACCCAACACGACAGTGAGACCGCGGCGACCGTCGCGTCCGACGCCGTCTCCAAGTGACGCCTTCGATAGCCATCGCTCTCTATTCCTCCGCTGACGCCACTTCCTTCCATCCCCGCTGACGCTACTGCTCGCCACAGGTGTGTCGAGTCGGTTCGGGACACGAGTCCTCATACTGCCGGCTGTAACTGTTTCAAGATAATCGCGACCCCGGGGGCGCGAAATGCTTCGCAGACGTACAGCCGGCCGTATCACTCCGCGATCTGCTCACAGACGAGCGCCGCGAGGTCCGCGAACTGTTCGGCGCCGCTCTGCTTGGTGACGTAGGTTCCGCCGCGATCGCGGACGCGCTCGGCCAGTGCGTCGTCACAGACCTGCGTGAACAGGACGAAATCGGTGTCGGTGTCCGCCCGCTCGAGGAACGTCAGCCCGTCCATGGCCGGCATCTGATAGTCGGTGACGATGCAGTCGAAGGACCCGTCGATGCGGTCGAGCGCCTTCCGCGGGTCGGTCGCGGTCACCGTCTCCAGTCGGCCGTTTGCCGTCTCGAGATACTCTGCCACCAGTGTCGCGAATCCCGGCTCGTCGTCGACGATTAGCACTCGTCGCCGGTCGCTGTCAACAGCCGATGTCTGCGTTGCTGCCTCCATCCCCATCGAGTTCTCCTATGCTGTCGTTCCACTATTAATCACCACCAGCGACTTCTGAGACTGATACTACCGACTGTCACCTCGTGACGATCGAACCTGTTCCGGGGTGGCGCAATCGTCCACAGAGCCTCAGCCGGACGTACGTAAGGGTCCAGCCGGCTCGGCAGGCGTCGACGGGACGACTGCTTTCCGGCAAGCGTTGACGGGGTTGGCAGCACCGTCCCCTATCGGGGTGCTTTTTCCACTCGCCCGCACAGAGGGGGTATGGAGGTCTTCGCGGTCGAGGGGCTGCCCGAGATACAGCCCGGTGACGACCTGTCAGCACTGATCGACGAGCAGGTCGACCTGCGCGACGACGACGTTGTCTGTGTCGCCAGCACGGTCGTCTCCAAGGCCGAGGGCCGGCAGGCGGATCTCGCCGACTTCCCGGCCAGTGAGCGGGCCCGCGAGATCGCCGATCGTATCGGCGACCTGACCGACGAGGAGAAGGACCCGCGCTTCGCGCAGGCGGTCCTCGAAGAGAGCGCGGAACTGAGCATGGAGTGCCCGTTCCTGCTCGCGACGACCCACTTCGGTCACACGACGGTCAACGCCGGCATCGACCGTTCGAACGTTCCCGACTCCGACCTGTTGCTCCTGCCCGAAGCACCGACGGAGAGCGCCGAGCGGATTCGCTCGGGACTCGCCGCCGACCCCGCAGTGATCGTCACCGATACTTCCGGTCGTCCCTTCCGCCACGGCCAGCGCGGCGTCGCGCTGGGGTGGGCCGGCATCCACGCTTCGCGGGACTGGCGCGGCGAGTCGGACCGCGACGGCCGAGAGATGGACGTGACGGTACAGTCGGTCGTCGACGAACTCGCCGGCGCGGCCAATCTCGTCACTGGCGAGGGCGACGGCGGCACCCCCGTTGCGGTCGTCCGCGAGTTCGACTTCGGCGACCACGACGGCAGCGACGCACTGTTCCGCGACCCCGAGACCGACTTCGTGCGCCAGGCGCTGCGCGAGTGGGAGTACTAGCTATGTACGCGATCGAACTCACCCCAGAACATCAAGTCGAAACGTTGACCGAGCGAGCCGTCGATGCCGAGCGCGCCGGCTTCGACGCCGTGCTGGCCAGTCACCACTACAACAACCGCGACCAGTTCATGACGCTGTCCTCGATCGCCCAGGCGACCGAGGAGTTGCTGGTCGGCCCCGGCATCGCCAACCCCTACGAGACCCACCCCGTGACGCTGGCCTCGCGGATGGCGACGCTCGACGAGATCAGCGACGGGCGGGCCCTCTTCGGCGTCGGTCCGGGCGATCAGTCGACACTCGCGAATCTCGGCTTCGAACACGACCGGCCGCTCCGGCGCGTCCTGGAGACGTTCAAGATCGCACAGCGGCTCTGGGACGGCGAGCGCGTCGACCACGACGGCACGTTCGAGGCCCGCGACGCCGGGCTGAACTACGACGTTGGGTCGATCCCGGTGTACGTCGGCGCACAGGGGCCCCACATGACCCGGATGGCCGCCAAACACGCCGACGGCGCGCTGTACAACGGTGCCCACCCCCGCGATCTGGCGTGGGCCGCAGAGCAGGTCGAGAAGGGCACGGCCGACCGGCCCGCCGAGCGGGGCGAGTTCGACCTCGCGGCCTACGCCAGCGTCTCCGTCGCCGAGGACGGCGCGGCCGCCCGTGAGGCCGCCCGCATCCCCGTGGCCTTCATCGCCGCCGGGTCGCCGCCGCCGGTGCTCGAACGCCACGATCTTGACCGGGAGCGGGCAGAAGAAGTCGGTGAAGCCATCTCGGCCGGCGAGTTCCGCGCGGCCGGCGATGCCGTCAGCGAGGCGATGCTCGACGCCTTCTGTATCGCCGGCACGCCCGAGACGGTCGCCGAGCGGACCGAGGACCTACTCGACTACGCCGACAGCGTCGTCTTCGCCTCGCCGCTCGGTCCCGATCTCGCAGCGGCTATCGATCTGCTTGGGGCGGCGACTCGGTCGATAGATTCGGCGTGAGGAGGTCGGCGACCGCACCCAGCGTCAGGTAGCCGAAGGCGGCCGACGCACCGCCGACGAACAGTGCACCGAGGAGCGCCAGCACCAGTGCGAACGGATCGCCCGTGAAGTGCGAGACGACGTTGTCAACCAGCGTTTGCATACCCGACTCTTTCGAGGGCTCCCACTTGATTCGCTCGGTCACCGTCGTAGTGGACCCGCAGTATATTTCAGCCGTGAGAGCCACCTCCTCGGGTATGGACGCGGCGCTGGGACCACCGGAGAAGATGGCCGAGCGGGCCGACGAGCTGACGCCCATGATGGCCCAGTACTACGAGCTCTGTCGGGCGTACGACGACTCGCTCGTGCTGTTTCAGGTGGGCGACTTCTACGAGGCCTTCTGCGGCGCAGCCGAGCGGGTCGCGCGGCTCTGTGAGATCACGCTGACCCAGCGCGAGGACTCGACCGGTCAGTACCCGATGGCAGGGATCCCGATCGACAACGCCGAGAGCTACGTCGAGACGCTGCTGGACGCGGGGTATCGCGTCGCCGTCGCCGACCAGGTCGAGGATCCCGACGAGGTGTCGGGTGTCGTCGAACGCGCCGTCACGCGGATCATCACGCCGGGCACCCTCACGGAGGACGCGTTGCTGGGGTCGCCGGACAACAACTATGTGGCAGCGCTGACTACCGACGGCGGGCGGTACGGGCTGGCGCTGCTGGACGTGTCGACGGGTGACTTCTACGCGACGAGTGCCGAAGACGTCGAGTCGGTGGCCGACGAGGTCGGCCGCTTCGCGCCCGCCGAGGCGATCGTCGGGCCGAACGTCGCCGTCGACGAGGACGTGGTCTTCGGGACGGCGGCGATGGTGACGCCCTACGACGAACGGGTGTTCGAGCGCGACGTCGCGGCCGAGCAGGTGCGGACCTACTTCGGCCGGCCAGACTCGCTGCTGGCTGACGACGTGGAAGTCCGGGCCTGCGGGGCGCTGCTGGAATACGCCGAGTACACCCGCGGGGGCGGCGCGGGCACGAGCGACGAGATCGCCGACGGTGAGGGCGGACACCTCGACTACCTCAACCACCTCACGCGGTACGATCCCCGCGAGTACATGCTGCTGGACGCAGTGGCGCTGGATAGCCTGGAACTGTTCGAGCGCCGCTCGGTCCGGGGCCACGAGGGCCGGACGCTCGTCGACACCGTCGACGAGACCGCTTGCGCGCTCGGGCGGCGACGCCTCAACGACTGGCTCAGGCGACCGCTGCTGGACGAGGCACGCATCGAGCGCCGCCATGCTGCGGTCGGCGAACTCGTCGGCGACCTCCAGACTCGCGAACGCCTCCACGACCTGCTCGCGGACGTGTACGACCTCGAACGGCTGATCTCGCGGGTCGCCCGTGGTCGGGCGAACGCCCGCGACCTGCGCTCGCTGGCAGCGACGCTGGCGGTCGTCCCCGACGTGCGCGAGCAACTGGCCGACGCCGAGACCCCGCTCCTCGCAGATCTCTACGAGGGGCTCGATCCCCTCGACGACGTGCGCGAGGAAATCGCGGTGGCGATCCGCGAGGACCCACCCCAGGAGGTCACCGAGGGCGACGTGATCCGTGCGGGCTACGACGACGAACTGGACGAGTTGCGCGACACCGAGCGCTCGGGCAAACAGTGGATCGACGACCTCGAAATCAACGAACGCGAACGGACCGGCGTCGACTCGCTGAAGGTCGGCCACAACTCGGTGCACGGCTACTACATCGAGGTGACCAACGCCAACCTCGACAGCGTGCCCGACGACTACCAGCGCCGCCAGACGCTGAAGAACTCAGAGCGGTTCGTCACGCCGGAGCTCAAGGAACGGGAAGAGGAGATCGTCCGCGCCGAGACGGCCGCCGACGACCTCGAATACGAGCTGTTCCGTGCCGTCCGCGAGGCCGTCGCAGACGAGGCAGAGCGGGTGCAGACGCTGGCCGACCGACTGGCCACGCTGGACGTGCTGGTGGCCTTCGGCGAGGTCGCAGCGAACCACGACTACTGCCGACCGACCGTCGGCGGCGAGGCGGTCGAGATCACGGCCGGTCGTCACCCCGTCGTCGAGCGGGCCGAGGAGTCGTTCGTCCCCAACGATGCCGAGTTGACGCCCACGGACTTCTTCGCGATCCTCACCGGGCCGAACATGAGCGGCAAATCGACGTACATGCGCCAGATCGCGCTGCTCTGTGTCCTCGCGCAGGCCGGCAGTTTCGTCCCCGCCCGCGAGGCCAGCCTGCCGGTCGTCGATCGGGTGTTCACCCGCGTCGGCGCGAGCGACGACATCGCCGGCGGCCGCTCGACGTTCATGATCGAGATGACCGAACTCGCGGACATCCTCCAGGGGGCGAGCAGCGACTCGCTGATCCTGCTGGACGAGGTCGGGCGGGGCACCTCGACGGCCGACGGGCTGGCGATTGCCCGCGCCGTCACGGAGTACGTCCACGACGAGATCGGCGCCTACACGCTCTTTGCGACCCACCACCACGAACTGACGGCCGCCGCCGACCGTCTCGACGGCGTCCACAATCTCCACTTCCAGACCCGTCACGACGGCGACGTGGTCTTCGAGCACAGCGTCGCCCCCGGCGCGGCGGCCGCGTCCTACGGCATCGAGGTCGCCGACCTCGCGGGTGTCCCGGAGACTGTCGTCGAGCGCTCGCGGGCGCTGCTGGCGGGGGAGCGAGACGCCGACGACGGGACCCACGCAGGCAGTGTATCGCCGACCGACGATCCGCCCGCCGAAC
>JGI12478J12828_1000524_pt1 | contig 11383 bp, 10 predicted proteins | sample A23E2SouthBayCA_FD_12828 | JGI IMG/M metagenome (IMG submission 12828) | reverse complement strand
GCGTCGCCGAGAGCGTCCACGAACAGGCCGCCGGCATGCCCGAGGTCGTCGTCGACTGGAGCGACCTCCCCGACAGCATCGCGGCCGGCGACAACCACATGTGCGAGGTCGTCGTCCGCAACGCGGGCGGCGGCGCGGCCGCGGGCGTGGCCGCCACCGTCAACGGCGTCGAGATGACCGAGACGACGGGCTACCTCGACGGGTCTCTCACCGTTCCCGTGGGCGTGTTCGGCGCCGACGCAGACGTTCTCGAATTCGAAGTTACTGTCTCCTTCTCGAACCTCCCGCTGCTCCCCGTCACCGACACGCGGACCGTCCGCGTGGAGTAGTCGGACTACCGCACCGACGCCTGAATATCGGTCACGACCTCCTCAGTGAGTCTGAAGTCCTCGACAAAGTCGGTCTGGACGAGCAAATCGACCAGTTCCCTGCCCGCGAACAGTCGCACCGGATACGTTGAGAGATTCTCCTCCTGCGCGCCCCGCGTGTAGTGGGATGTGGTGAAAAACAGCCCAATCTCGCCGTCTTCCACGCGCGACGCGAGGCGACTGAGCTCCGCCCCGGAGATGCTGCTGGCGCGGTTTTTCACCTGTGCTTTGAACTCTATCGTGGTGTCTGCCCCCGGGAGTTCCGTGGCGGGAAGCAGATTGATTTCCCCGACCAAATCAACGCCTTTGTCGCCGCTGTCTTCGGTGAGTTCGACGTTCTGGAAGTTGTCGCGTTCCTCCAGAATGAACTTCACGAGGTACTCCAACTTCTGCCCCTTCTTCGGGTCGTCGAGCCGCCGCCGGATGTCGTCGAGTACCTGCTGGTACTGGTCGCCCGGGTACTGATTCTTCTTCGTCCGAATGTCCTGCTTCCAGATGGAGTACCGCCTGATGCGACCTTCCGATACCCAGTCGCGCCACGCCGTCGGGCCATCTTCGTCGATTCCAGTCCGCGATTTCCGGTGAATCCACTCCAGCGAAACCGTATCTGCGTCGAGGATAGCGAGGTCGAACAAGTAGTTCACCACGGTCTCTCCGCCGTCTCGGTGGCGTTCGAGGCCCATATCGGTGATAATGCAAACCCCTCGGAACGTCACCGCTCCTGATTCCGGCTTCTCGAACAACAACACCGGTGGTGCTTCGCTGCGATCGTTCTGCGCGTAGGACCGCGAGAAATCTTCTTTGACCCACTTGTTTCCCGTTGCTGTATCCGGATTTGGATTGTGCCGAGCCTTTGCGTCACCCCAGTATCGCGCACGGCCATCCTCCATGTTGATGACGTCCTCCCACGGGTTCTGGTTCTGCGACGCGCTGCTATCGGAGACAAACACGAGGAACTCCCGCCTGCCCGTGTCCGGATTCACGATAGCGCGGATTCCGCCACTGTTTCGGATTCCAGTCTCGACTGGTCCGTTCAGCCACCGCTGGAACTGGTCCTGTTCCGGGTCACTAGAGCTTCGATACGTCTCCCCCACAACGTACTCGGACCCATAGTCGCCCATGCGACACCGGACCGACTGGAACGGGGAATAGCTTGTTGAGCACTCATCCCTTCTCGTCCGAGGGTTCAAACCCTAGACCGCGACCAACCGGGGGTATGCAGGACGCGATTCGCGTGCTCGCCGGCGAGTGTGCCGTGCGCTACGAGAGCGGCGGTCGAACCGAGCGCGACCTCCGCGGGGACGTCGTCGTCATCGTGAAGCCCGACGACACCGTGCTCGTCCACGACGCGGACGGCTACCAGCCCGCGGCGTGGCTCACGCGCCCGGGCGTCGTCCGGTACACGCGGGACGCCCGCGGCTTCCGCATCGACGCCGCCGACGGCGACGAGCGCCTCGTCGTCGAGAGCGCGACCGAGCACGGGGACGCCCACTACCCCGCGTCGCCCGCCGGACCGCCCGTCGGCGCGTGCGAGTGCGACGGCACGCTCGTGCGGGACGGCGGGCGCGTGGTCTGCATCGACTGCCGGACGACCTACGCGATTCCGCGGGACGCCGCCGTCGTCGACGACCCCTGTCCGGACTGCGGGCTCCCCCAGTTGCGGGTGGAACGCGGCGGCGACGTGACGGCGTGTCTGGACCGCGACTGCACGCCCATCGCCGACGCCGTCGCCGAGCGCTTCGACGGCGCGTGGCCGTGTCGCTGCGGCGCCGCGCTCGAAATCGAGGCCGACCGCGGCCTCCACGCGACCTGCCCCGAATGCGGCGCCAGCTATCGGCTGCCCCGGGGCACCGTCGACGGCACCTGCGAGTGCGGGCTGCCGGCGTTCGAGACGCCGAGCGGGCGGCGGTGTCTGGACGGCGACTGCGAGCGAACGCCCGCCGAGTGAGGGCGGGCGCGACCGCAACAGTTGAAGGTGGGGCGCGCGACCCTCCCGGTATGGACGGCGAGCTACACGGCGAGGAGGTCCGGGTCGGCGGCGACGCCCGCCAGCGGTTCCACGACGCCCGCGGGTACGGCCACCCCCTCGACGGCAACGCCATCGCGCTGTCGCTCGTGGAGGCCGCACACCTGCTGTTCCGCGGCGACCTCGACGCCGTCGACGGCGCCGGGTTCCGGGAGTTCTTCGCCGCCCGCGGCGCGGGCTTCGCGGCGCGATTCCTCGTGTACGCGGACCTCCGCGACCGCGGCTTCTACCTCGCGCCCGACCGCCAGCCGTGGTGGGGCGACCCCGGCGACGGCGACTTCGTCGTGTTCCCCCGGGAAGGGACCGGGCGATGGCGTCGTGAAACACCGGATTCGCGTCGTCGACGAGCGCACCACGCTCCCCGCCGGCGACCTCGGCGAGGTGGTGCTCGCGGTCGTCGACGAGGAGAGCGAAATCACGTACCTCGACGTGGCCGCCACCGACCCCGACGGCGACACCGACTTCGCCCCGCCGACGGGCGTCCGCGGGACGCTGCTCGAAGACCGCGTGCTCGTCTGGGACGCGCCCCCCGAGCTCCACGAACAGGGGTTCTACGGCCAGCCGCTCGGCGGCCGCGCGGCCGAGTACGACGCGCTCCAGCTCTCGCTGCTGGAGGCCGCGTACCTCGCCGCGCAGGGCGTCCTCGACCTCGGGGACGACGACGTCGAAGCGGTCGGGGGGGGGGGGGGGGGGGGGGGTGTATCGGGCGCTCCGGAACCGCGAGATGGTCCCCAAGACCGGGTTCAAGTTCGGCGCGGACTTCCGCGTGTACGGGGACGTCGAATCCGTCGACGAGCTCGGACACTCGGAGCTACTGGTCCGGGTGCTGTCGGCCGGCCACGACTTCGAGCCCCGGGAGCTCTCGCTGGACGTACGGCTCGCCCACGGGGTCCGGAAGCGAATGGTTTTTGCGCTGGACGACCCCAGTGCGGACACGATTCGCTGGCTCTCCGTGAGCAGGCTCACTCCCTAACTATGACCGACACAGACGACACCGACGCCGAGGACGCCCCGGGCGCGGACAGCGTCGCGCTCGACCCGTGGGGCTCCTCGACGGTCTCCGACTACCGCAAGCTCTTCGAGGAGTTCGGCATCGAGTCCTTCGAGGACGTCATCGACGAGGTGCCCGACCCCCACTACCTGATGCGCCGCGCCATCATCTTCGGGCACCGCGACTACCGCCGCGTCGCCGACGCGATGCGCAACGACGAGCCGTTCGCCGCCCTCTCCGGGTTCATGCCCACGGGCGACCCCCACATCGGCCACAAGATGGTGTTCGACGAAATCATCTGGCACCAACAGCAGGGCGCCGACGCGTACGCGCTCATCGCGGACCTCGAAGCCCACGCGGCCCGCGGCCTGACGTGGGACGAAATCGACGAGCACGCCCGCGACTACCTCCTCAGCCTGCTCGCGCTCGGCTTCGACGCCGACGACGGCACTCTCTACCGGCAGTCCGCGAACCGCGAGCTACAGGACTTGGCGTTCGAGCTCGGCGCGGAGGCGAACTTCTCGGAGTTCGAAGCCATCTACGGCTTCGACGGCGAGACCGACGTCTCCCACATGCAGAGCGTCGTCACCCAGATGGCGGACATCCTCTACCCGCAACTCGAAGAGTCCAAGCCCACGGTGATTCCGGTCGGCCCCGACCAAGACCCCCACATGCGGCTCGCCCGGGACCTCGCCGAGCGCACGCGGTACTTCAAGGTCACCGAGGCGTACGCCAGCGTCGCGTTCGACGACGACGAGCGCCCGCTGGTCGCCGCCGCCTACGACGCCCGCGAGGAGTACGCCGACGACCCCGACCAGCCCCGGTGCGCGGAGGCCGCCGACTGGCTCCGCGACGACCCGCTCGCCGACGCCTACGCTGACGGCCTCGTCGCGGGCGTCGTGCAGAAGCTCGACAACGCGGGGATGGAGCCGCTCCGGCCCCGGATTCGGTTCTTCGACCGGCAGGCCACCGAGGAGGCGTTCGAGGCGCTCATCGACGAGGTCGCGGGCGAGAAGCGCGTCTTCGAGGGCCACGTCGACGCCTTCGACATCGACCGGGAGGCCGCCGAGGACCTCGCGCTCGCCGTCGAGGTCGACCACGGCGGCTACGGCTTCGTGCCGCCGTCCTCGATTTATCACCGCTTCATGACGGGGCTCACCGGCGGGAAGATGTCCTCCTCGATTCCCGCCAGCCACATCAGCCTCCTCGACGACCCCGAGGAGGGCTACGACAAGGTCAAGGCCGCGACCACGGGCGGCCGGCAGTCCGCCGAGGAGCAGCGCGAACTCGGCGGCGAACCCGACCAGTGTCCCGTGTACGAACTGTACGCGTACCTGCTCGCGTCGGACAACGACGAGTTCGCCGAGCGCGTCTACGAGGAGTGCGCGGGCGGCGAGCGCCTCTGCGGCGGCTGCAAGGAGGAAGCCGCCGAACTCATGGCGGAGTTCCTCGAGGAGCACCAAGAGAAGCGCGAGGAGGCGAAGGAAGTCCTCGACGACCTCGACGTGGAACTCGACTCCGCGCGAGCCTGACGGTCCCGGCGAGCCGCCGACGGAATTCTTTTCACGGGGCGTGCCATGCTCCCGCACATGGCGTCCGAACCCCACGCCGGTCGCAGCGCACCCAGAGCAGCCGCGGCTCCGGGGTTCGGTTTCTTCTTCGCCTGAACGGAGCGGTGGACGCCCAACGGCGGCGGGAGCCGCCGCGGGGCCGAACCCGCTCGTTCGGGCCGGGAGCGGAACGGATAACTGACTGCCACACACCCCTACGCACAATGAAACTGCCACCACAGCAGGTCGCGGTGCTCGAAGCGGCGAGCACCGACGAACCACGACGCATCGCCGACCTCGCGGCCGACATCGACCGGCCGCCGGAGACGGTCACGGGCGCGGCGTTCGAACTCGAAGACGCCGGCCTCGTCGAGGTCATCGAAGAGACAGAGGAAGAGGTCGAACTGACCGAGGAGGGCCGCGAGTACGCCGAAAGCGGCCTCCCCGAAGTGCGGCTCTACGAGGCCGCCCTCGACGCCGGCGCCGACGACGAGCCGGTGTCGATGGGCGAGGCCATCGGCGCGTCCGGGCTGGAAGGTCCGCAGGTCGACATCGCGCTGTCGAACTACGCCCGGAAGGGCTACGGCAGCATCGACTCCGGCGACCTCTCCGCGGACCCCGACGCCGACCCCAGCGAGGACGCCGAGGCCGCCGCCCTCGAAACGCTAGCCGCCGGCGACATCGTCGAAGACGGCGACGCCATCGACCAGCTCGCGCGCCGCGACCTCGTCGCCGTCCGCGAACGCACCGTCCGCTCCGTGCTCCTGACGGAGGCGGGGGTCACCGAACTGATGGCGGGCGTCGAGTCCGCCGAGGAAGTTGGCCAGCTCACCCCGGACATGCTCGCCTCCGGCGAGTGGCGGGACGCCGAGTTCGCCGACTACAACGTCGAAGCCGACGCCGGCGAGTACACGCCCGGGAAGACCCACGTGCTCCGGCAGGCCGCCGAGCGCGTCAAGGAGGTGCTCGTCGGGATGGGGTTCCAAGAGATGGAGGGCCCGCACGTCGACGCGGACTTCTACATCAACGACTGCCTGTTCATGCCCCAAGACCACCCCGCGCGCAACCACTGGGACCGGTTCGCGCTCGAACAGCCCGCGACAATCGACGACCTCCCCGACGACCTCGTCGAGCGCGTCGAGCGCGCGCACCGCGAGGGCGTCGGCCCGGACGGCGACGGCTACCACTCGCCGTGGGACGAGGACTTCGCGCGTGCGCTCGCGCTCCGCGGACACACGACGAGCCTCACCGCGCGCTACCTCTCCGGCGTCGCCGGGGAGGACATCGAACCCCCGCAGCGGTACTTCAGCGTCGAGAAGGCCTACCGCAACGACACCCTCGACGCCACCCACCTGCTGGAGTTCTTCCAGATCGAGGGCTGGGTGATGGCCGAGGACCTCTCGGTGCGTGACCTCATGGGGACGTTCCGGGAGTTCTACAGCCAGTTCGGCATCACGGACATCGAGTTCAAGCCCACGTACAACCCCTACACGGAGCCCAGCTTCGAGCTGTTCGGCCGCCACCCCGAGACCGGCGAACTCATCGAAATTGGGAACTCCGGCATCTTCCGCCCGGAGATGCTCGAACCGCTCGGCGTCGAAGCCGACGTGATGGCGTGGGGGCTCGCCCTCGAACGGCTGCTGATGTTGATGACTGGCTTCGAGGACATCCGCGACGTGCACGGGACGCTGTGTGACCTTGAGTTCCTGCGGGACGCGGAGGTGGTGTACTGATGCCCGTCGTCGACATCGACCCCGACGAACTCCGCACGCTCACCGGCCACACGGAGAAGAGCGACGACGAACTCAAGGACGACCTCTTCGGGCTCGGCATCGAGTACGAGGGCGAGACCGACGACGGCGCGTTCAAACTCGAGTTCGAGGCCGACCGCCTCGACCGGCTCTCCGTGGAGGGCATCGCGCGCTCGCTTCGCTACCACTACGGCGACACGCGCGGCGTCTACGTCCCCGACACGAACGACGCCGAGTGGACCATCAGCGTCGAGGACGTGCCCGACGACCGGCCCTGCGTCACGGGCGCGGTCGTCCGCGGCGTCGACCTCGACGAGGACGCCCTCGACTCGCTCATCCAACTGCAGGAGAAGCTCCACGCGACGATGGGTCGCAAGCGCGCGAAGGGCGCCATCGGCATCCACGACCTCGCCATGCTCAAGGGCGAAGCCGTCGACACCGGTGACGGCGCGCCCGGCAAGTCAATCACGTACACCGGCATCGAGCCGGACGGCGACACGTTCGTCCCGCTGGACGACGACGCCGAGCGCAGCCCCGCAGAAGTCCTCACCGAGCACCCGACCGGCGAGCAGTACGCCGACCTGCTCGACGACTACGACCGCTACCCCGCCATCTACGACGACATCGGGCTGTTCAGCTTCCCGCCGGTCATCAACGGCCGCCGCACCGAGGTCACCACCGACTCCCGGGAGCTGTTCGTCGAACTCACCGGCACCGACCAGTGGACCATCGACCGGATGTGCGCCATCATCTGTTACGCGCTCGACGCGCGCGGCGCCACCGTCGAGGACGTGAACATCGCGTACGAGGACACCGAACTCGTGCGCCCGGACTTCGAGATGCAGACCAAGCGCGTCCCCCACGAGCGCGTCGAGACGCTGCTCGGCATCGACCTCACTCCCGAGGACGTCGAGGACCTCGCCGAGCGCGCGGGCCTCGACGCGGAACCGCAGGGCGGCGACGAACTCACCTACGACGTGGAGATTCCGCCGTACCGCGTGGACGTTCTCCACCCCGTCGACGTGGTCGACGACATCGGGCGCGCGTACGGGTTCAACGACCTCGTGCCCCGGTACCCCGATGTCAGTACGGTCGGCGGGCGCACCGAGACCTCGCGGCTGGAGGGCGCCGCCCGCGAGACGCTCGTCGGCCTCGGCTTCGAGGACCTCCTGAACTTCAACATGACCAGCGAGGCCGACAACTTCGACCGGATGCGCGTCTCCCCGGACGACGACGCCGTGGGCGCCGCCGCACCCGCGACCATCGACGAGCCCTACAGCGAGGACTTCACCATCCTCCGCACGTGGGCGCTGCCGTCGCTGGTCTCCGTCCTCGAGAACAACACTCACCGGTCGTACCCGCAGGACCTCGCGGAGATCGGGTTCGCCGCGCACGTCGACGACGCCACGGAGACCGGCGTCGCCGAGCGGCGCACCGTCGCCGCCGTGCTCGCGCGCCACGACGCCTCCTACGAGGACGCCAAGGCGCGACTCGCCGCGCTCTGCGAGGAGTTCCACGTCGACCTCGAAACGCCCGCCACCGAGCACCCGTCGTTCATCGACGGGCGCGCCGCCAGCGTCGTCATCGACGGCGAAGACGTGGGCGTCATCGGCGAACTCCACCCCGCGGTCGTCGTCGACCACGACGTGGAAGTGCCGGTCGCCGGCTTCGAGTTCGAACTCGACGCGCTCCGGTAGAACAGTTACAGGTCCGTGCCGACCGCGTCCTCGACGGAATCGAAGCCGTCGCGGTCAAGCAGGTCGAGCAAGCCTTCGTTGATGTCCCGGGCGATGCCCGGCCCGCGGTAGATGAGGCCCGTGTACAACTGCACGACGGACGCGCCCGCGCGAATCTTCTCGTAGGCGTCCTCGGCCGTGAACACGCCGCCCACGCCGACCACCGGGAGGTCCGTGCGCTCGGCGACGAACCGCACTTGGTCGGTCGCGCGCTCCCTGATTGGCCGCCCCGAGAGGCCGCCCGTCTCCGCGGCGTTCGGACTCCGCAGCTCGTCCGGGCGGTCGGTCGTCGTGTTCGTCGCCACGACGCCGTCCAGCCCGAGTTCGTTCGCCAGCTCCACGGCGTCCACCACGGCGTCCCGGTGGAGGTCCGGGGAGAGCTTCACGAGCAGCGGCGACGCGCCCGCGTCCTGTAGCTCCGTGAGGATGGCCGCGAGCTGCTCGCGGTTCTGGAGCTCGCGCAGCCCCGGCGTGTTCGGGCTGGAGACGTTCACCACGAAGTAGTCCCCGCCAGCCGCCACCTGCTCGTACGTGTAGCGGTAGTCCGCGGGCGCGTCCGCCAGCGGCGTGGACTTCGACTTCCCGACGTTCACGCCCACCGGCACGTCCGGGAGGCGCTGGGCGGCGAGGCGCTCGCCCACCACGTCCGCGCCCGCGTTGTTGAATCCCATGCGATTGACGAGCGCCTCGTCCTCGCGGAGCCGGAACATCCGCGGCCGCGGGTTCCCGGGCTGGCCCTCCGCGGTGACCGCGCCAACCTCGACGTGCCCGAACCCGAGCGCGGCCAGCGCGCGCGGTATCTCGGCGTTCTTGTCGAAGCCAGCCGCGACGCCCACGGGGTTCGGGAACGACTGGCCGAACGCCTCGACGGTCAACCGGTCGTCGTCGACCGCGTAGTGGCCCGCGTACGCGCGTTCGAGCCCAGTGCGCTGTGCTACTCGCAACAGCCCCGTAATCGCCTCGTGAGCGGTCTCCGGGGGCAGCCGGAACAACAGCGGTTTGGCCAGCCGGTACATCCCGTCAGAAGTCGTGTTCGACGTCGTCTTGGTCGGCGCGCTGGATGATAATCTTGTCCTCGCGCACCCGCACGAAGACTTCGTCGCCGATGTCGAGCCCGGCGACCGACAGTTCGTCCTCGTGGAGGTTGACGTGGGCGTTGTGGTACTCCCCGTCGTCGCCTTTGGCGCCACTCGGGCTGAGCGTCTTCTTGCGAACCATCGCGAAGTGTCTACGTTGCCTTTCGCCGCACACCGTACTTAAGTTCTTCCGACCGAACGAACTGCCCCGCGTTGGCGGTCGACGAGCGCCGATACGGCCGGCCGACCGAGGAGTACCGGGTCGGCGCTTTCCCCGAACTACCCGGATGAGTAAATAAAACTACCGGCAAAAACGGCGGTATATTTATCACTCGGCCTTGTGTTCCCATAGCATGGAGAAAAACCATGGTACGTGAGGACGGCAAGCGCAACTTCGCGCTCCGAGAATCCGGCGACGAGACGAGCGTCTTCAGCGGGAACACCCCACGGCAGGCCGCGCTCAAGGCGGCCCGCCGCATCGAGGACGTCGCCGACAGCGAACAGGACGCCGACCGCAAGGAGCTGCGGCTCCGCGAGAAAGGGACCGACAAGGTCCACATCTACGAAGCGTGGGCGTGGGAAGAGAACGCGCCCGGCGACAAACCGGACTGGATGCCCGGGGAGATTACGAAAGCCAACGTCTCCAAGGAAGGCATCAAGCACATCGAAGACTGACGCCGCTCCCGAGATTTTTCGCGCGTACGCGACACGCAACCGCTTAGTCGCTCCCTCCTCTAGGCACAGCCGCGTGGGCACCACTCGGCCCGACCGCACGCACTCGCGCGGGACGACCGGCCGACCTCCACCCACGCGGCACTTCGACGACCAGTCCTCGGTACGCCGTCACGCGGTTTTCTGGTATGCGGTGTCGTGCCGAAGCGCCCTCGGTTCGATGGGGTTTTACGTAACCCGGCACTCGGATGAGATGCGAACGACGTGAGGTGGCTCGGTGCACCCGACGCCACTGATTGACGCCTCGACGCCCCCGCGTCGAACCCTTCGCCTTCGGCGAGTCTGGTTCGACGGCCTTAAGTGATACCGGGCACTTCGGAAGAATGCGAACGACGATGAGGTCACTCGGGTCCCCGAGTGACTGACGCATGCTCCCGAGGCCCGTTGTCGGGTTTCGACCTTCGCTCTCACGAGCGTGGTTCGATGCCCTTAAGTAATAACGGGCGATACGAGATAATGCGAACGACAATGAGGTCGTCCGGGTCTCTCCGGACGACTGATGCATTATCTCGGTCCCGTTGTCGGGTTTCGACCTTCGCTCTCACGAGCGTGGTTCGATGCCCTTAAGTAATAACGGGGCGTTGGAGGAAATGCGAACGTCGTCTCGGGCCGAGCGAAGTCCGATGGGTTTATGGCCCATCGCGGACTACGTTCAGGTCCGAAGGAATGAGGATTCCACCCCTGCGGTCCGCCGTACAGATGGAATCTGATGTTAGCCTTGATGGTTTGGTGACATCCAACTGGCCACGGCGCTTTGTCGTGGCTATGAGGAACACTTTTGTGTTCCCGCCAAACCAGGACTTTTAGTTCTGGTCGCTGGGGCTTGACCCCAGCAAAATTCCGGTTGATCCTGCCGGAGGCCATTGCTATCGGAGTCCGATTTAGCCATGCTAGTTGTGCGGGTTTAGACCCGCAGCGGAAAGCTCAGTAACACGTGGCCAAACTACCCTGTGGATGGGAACAATCTCGGGAAACTGAGGCTAATTCCCAATAATGCTCCACCCCTGGAATGGGTGGAGCTGGAAACGCTACGGCGCCACAGGATGTGGCTGCGGTCGATTAGGTAGACGGTGGGGTAACGGCCCACCGTGCCAATAATCGGTACGGGTTGTGAGAGCAAGAGCCCGGAGACGGAATCTGAGACAAGATTCCG
>JGI12478J12828_1000519_pt1 | contig 11426 bp, 12 predicted proteins | sample A23E2SouthBayCA_FD_12828 | JGI IMG/M metagenome (IMG submission 12828) | reverse complement strand
TGTAGGGGAACCGTCGGCACCTTCACCGCGAACCCGAAGAACATCGCGAAGAACGCGACGGTCTTCAGTCCCGTCTCACCGAGGCCGTAGGTCGTGTCGAAGCTCCCTGCCGCGATGGCCTGTGCGATGGCCGGCATGTCCATCGTGTTCACGGACAGGCCGAACACGAGCGCCATGAACCCGATGAACATCACCAGGCTCGCGACGTTCGTGTACACGAAGAACTTGATCGCGGCGTACTTCCGCCGCGGGCCGCCCCAGATACCGATGAGGAAGTACATCGGCACCAGCACGAACTCCCAGAACACGAACCAGACGAAGAAGTCCAGTAGAACTGGCTCTGGCGCTCCTGAATCGGCTTCCACGCGCTCAGGATGGCCAGCGACGTCAGCACGGTCGACAGCACGACCAGCGGCATGCTGATGCCGTCGAGGCCGACGTGCCAGTTGAGCGCGTACGGGCCGACGCTGATCCACTTCGCTGTCGTCTCGAACGCCAGCGACCCGCCCTCGAAGAGCGCGTTGCCGCTGGCGTCGAACTGTGCGAACATCCAGAGGCTCCCCCCGACGGGGAGCAGACTCAGGGCGAACGCCAGCTTGCCCGCGACCCTGTCGGGCGCGAGCATGACGGCGAACGCCGAAACCAACGTGACGGCGATGAGTGCTTCAATCAACATTCAGAACCACCCCCCGAAGAGGCCGAAGGCCACCAAGAGGACGACCAGACTCAGCGTCAACAGGGCGGCGTAGTGCGTGACGAGGCCGTCCTGAATCCGCTTGACGCGGCTGCCGGCGAACAGGCTCACGCTGCTGACGCCGTTGACGACGCCGTCGACGATGCCTTGGTCGAAGGTATCGGCGGCGCGGGCCAGCGGGAGCGTGACGCCCTCGGCGAGCCACACCTGGTACTCGTCTTGGTAGTAGTTGTTGTACAGTACGGTCTTGACGCCGCCGAGCTTCTCGGTGTGCTCGGTCGGCGAGTCGACGTTGTACAGCACCCACGCGAGGCCGGCGCCGCCGAGCGCGAGCGCCAGCGAGACGGCGCCCGGGACGAGCGGGCCGATGTCGGCGGCGTGGTAGCCGGCGAACTCTTCGAGCAGGTGGTGGTAGTGCTCGTAGCCGAGCGCGGCGAAGTTACTGGCCTCCGGAATCACCAGCCACTGGTGGAGGAACTCGATGTGGAGGCCCGTGAGCTCCGCGACCGGCGCCATGTTCACGAGGCCGACGGTCGCTGCCAGAATCCCGAGGACGACCAGCGGGAGCTTGACGTTCCAGCGGACGCCGTGGGGGTCGCGGGCGGTGTCGCTGCGGGGCTCCCCGTGGAACGTGAGGAACACCATGCGGAACGTGTAGAAGCCCGTGAAGAACACCGCGAGCAGCCCCATCGCGTACGCGGCGAGCAGAATCGGGCTGTCGCCGGCGCCGTAGATGAGCGCCTCGTAGAGGATTTCGTCCTTCGACCAGAAGCCCGCGAACGGTACGATGCCGGCGAGCGCGAGGCTGCCGGAGAGGAACGTGTAGTAGGTCACGGGCATCTTCTCGCGGAGGCCGCCCATGTCCCACATGTCCTCGTTGTGGTGCATCGCGATGATGACCGACCCGGCGCCGAGGAACAGCAGCGCCTTGAAGAACGCGTGGGTCATCAGGTGGAAGGTCGCGGCGATGTAGCCGCCGGTGCCGAGCCCGAGCATCATGTAGCCGTACTGGCTGATCGTCGAGTACGCCAGCACCTGCTTGAGCTCGTCCTTGACGACGCCCATCGTCGCCGCGAACAGCGCCGTGAACCCGCCGACGAACGCGATGATGGCGAGGACGGTCGGGAGCAGCGCGTAGAAGCCGTACATGCGCGCGACGAGGTAGACGCCGGCCGCCACCATCGTCGCGGCGTGGATGAGCGCGGAGACGGGCGTCGGGCCCTCCATCGCGTCCGGCAGCCACGTGTGCAGCGGGAACTGCGCGGACTTGCCGACGACGCCGCCGAGCACGAGCAGGCCCAGCACTGCGAACCACGTCTCGGGGCTCATGCCGACGATGTCGAGGAAGTGCGCGACGTGCTCGGGCATCGTGCCCTCGCCGCCCGCGGCCGCGAGCGCTTGTTCAGCGAGGTGCGGGAAGCTGTGCACGCCCTCGCCGACGGCGACGAACCGCGCGGTGCCGAACGTGGCGAGGATGCCGACGACGCCGATGAGGAAGAAGTAGTCCCCGAAGCGCGTGACGAGGAACGCCTTCTTCGCGGCACTCGGCGGGCCGGGCTCCCGGAAGTGGAACCCGATGAGCAGGAACGAGCACAGGCCCACGAGCTCGAAGAACATGAACGCCATCAGGAGGTTGTCCGCGACGACGAAGGAGAGCATCGAGAACGTGAACAGGCCGAGGCCGGCGTAGTACCGCGGGAGGCCGGTCTCGCCCTCGTCGTTCATGTACCCGAGGCTGAACACGTGCACGAGGACCGCCACCAGCGACACGATGACCAGCATCAACGCCGACAGCGGGTCGATGAGGACGCCGAAGTGGAGGCTGAACGTGTTCTGGCCGACGACCCACGTGTAGATGTCCTGTGCGTAGTAGCCGCCGCCGCTGACGGCGACGAACGTCCAGACGGACAGCAGCAGCGACCCGGCGGTCGCGAGGATGCCGGGAATCGCGCCGCCCTTCGGTAGCAGCCGCGGCGCGAAGTGGCCGACGAGCAGTGCCACGAGGAACGCGGCGAACGGTAGCAGCGGAATTGCCGGAGTGAGTTCAGTTGCGCCTACCATCTTACCACCTCATTGTCGTCGCGTCGCGCACGTCGATGTCACCGAAGTTGCGGTACAACACGAGCACGATGCCGAGGCCGACGGCGACCTCCGCCGCGGCCAGCGCCATCACGAACAGCGCGAACACCTGCCCCGTGAGGTTCCCGTAGAAGTGCGAGAACGCCACGAGGTTGATGTTCGCCGAGTTCAGCATCAGCTCGACGCTGATGAGGAACATGAGCGCGTTCTCGCGCGTGAGCACGCCGAACACGCCCGTGCAGAACACGGCCGCGGACAACAGGAGGTAGTACTCGACGGCGACCGCCATTACTCGCCGTCACCCCCTTCGTCGTCGCGGGTCGCGAGCATCACGGCGCCGACGAGCGCGGCGACGAGCACGACGTCGATGATTTCGAACGCCGCGAGGAACCCCTCGCTGGCGGGCGCGCTCTCGCCGGCGAGGTTCATCAGGCCGAACAGCGCGTACCCGATGGTCGCCGTGATGTTCGCGTCGCTGCTGTAGCCGACCGCGCCCTCGAAGCCGGCGCCGAGGAACACGGTCACGAGCACGACGAACAGCGCCACCGCGACGATACCCGTCACGAACGTCGCCGGGTCGCGCAGCCGTGGTCGCGTCGTCATGCGTTGGTCACCTCTTCTGTACCTCTAGTTTGACGTGTGAGCATCACCGCGAACGTGATGAGGATGAGGACGCCGCCGACGTAGACGAGAATCTGCATCGCGGCGACGAACTCCGCCTGTAGCATCACGTAGTGCACGGCGAAGCTCATCAGCGAGCCGCCGAGCAGCAGCGCGGAGTGCCACACGTCCCGCACCAGGACAGCGCCGAGACTGCACGCTACGGTGAGCAGCGCGAACAGCCCGAACGCGATTGTTTCGGTCGTCATTTCAGTCACCTTGTGGTTCGCAAATACGCCCTTTGTAGGTTTCGAGACGGGCGCGGGCCTACTGGTAGTCGACCTCGCCTTCGCCTTCGCCGACCCACGCTCCCCGGTCGGGTTCGCGGGACGCCAGCGGGTCGAGGTCGTTGTACCACGGCACGTTCTTCAACTGTTCTTTGTTGAACACGAGGTCGTGTTTCGTGTCCCCGGTGAACTCGAAGTTCTCCGTGAGGAGAATCGCGTCCACCGGACAGACCTCCTCGCAGAGCCGGCAGTAGATGCACTGGCCGACGTGGAGGTTGTACTGCTCGCCGTTGCGCTGCTTGTCCGTGACGATCTGGATGGTGTCGTTCGGGCAGACGTTCTCGCACTGGCGACACCAGATGCAGCGTTCTTGGCTGAACTTGTGCACGCCGCGGAAGCGCGGACTGACTTCCGGCGCTTCCTCCGGGTACTCGACGGTGAACGTGTCACCGTCGAGGGCGTGTTTCATCGTCGTTGCCATCCCTTTGAGTAGTCCAATCATAGTCCGAGCACCCCGAGGATAACTGCGGTGAGCACGAGATTAGCGAACGAGAGGACCAGCAGGCCCTTCCAGCCAATCTCGATAATCTGGTCGATGCGCACGCGCGGGACCGCGGAGCGGCACCACTGCGTGAACAGGAACACCGCCCAAATCTTGATGGTGAACCAGACGAACCCGGGCAGGAACGGTCCCGCCGGGCCGCCGAGGAACAGCGTCGCGATGATGGCGCCGCCGAGGAAGATGTGAACGAACTCGCCGAGGTAGAACAGCACGAAGTACACCGAGGAGTATTCGGTCTGGTAGCCGCCGACGATTTCGGTCGGTGCTTCGGGCGTGTCGAAGGGGTTGCGGCCCACCTCCGCGAGGTTCGCCACCATGAACAGCACGAACGCGAACGGGTTCACGAACGCGAACCACGCCGGGATGCGGATGCCGGCGATGGTCGCCAGTTCGACGCCCTGGGCGGCGACGATTTCGCTCATCTGCAGCGACCCCGTGAACAGCACGACGGAGGCCGCGGTGACGACGAGCGGAATCTCGTAGGCGATGTTCTGTGCGACGGCGCGCAGGCCGCCGAGGAGGCTGTACTTGTTGTTCGACGCGTACCCGCCCATCAGGAGGCCGAGGCTCGCAATCGAGGCGACGGCGAACACGAACACCAGCCCCGTCTCGGGGTCGGCGAGGTGGATGCCGTTGCCCATCGGAATCACGGCGAAGCCGAGAATCGCCGACCCCGCGAGCACGACGGGCGCGAGGTCGTACGCCGGCCGGTCGGAGCCCTCGGGGATGATGAGCTCCTTCGACAGCAGGCGGACTGCGTCCACGATGATGGTCCCCAGCCCCATCGGGCCGATGCGGTTGACGGAGATGCGGTCGGTGAACGCCGCGGTGATCTTCCGCTTCGCCCACGGGCCGGCGAACGCCGTCATCGTCAGCATGATGGTGCCGACGAGCGCCGCCGCCAGCAGCATCGACAACAGCTCCCCGGCGAGCCCGCCGATGCCGAGGAGGTCGCTGATGGTGTCGGGGAGTGGCGTCGCCGTCGCCATCTATCTGTCCACCTCCCCGAGAATCACGTCGAGGCTGCCCAGCGTGGCGATGAGGTCCGGGATGTACTCGCCGGTGGACATCTCTTGGAGCGCGGAGAGGTTCGAGAACGCCGGGCTGCGAATCTTGAAGCGGCCGGGCTTCTCGGTGCCGTCGGCGCGGATGTAGATGCCGAGTTCGCCCTTCGCGCCCTCGACGGTGCGGTAGGTCTCCTTGCCGGCTTCCGGCTTGAGGGTGCGCGGGACGTTCGCCTGAATCTCGCGCTCGTCCTCGGGCCAGTCCTCCAGCAGGTCGACGCACTGCTCGATGATGCGGGCGGACTGCTCGATCTCGCGCATCCGCACGAGGAGCCGGGAGAAGTTGTCGCCGCCGTCCTCGGTGACGACGTCCCAGTCGAGCTCGTCGTAGTAGCCGTAGGGGTCGTCCCGGCGGACGTCGTAGTCGATGCCGGAGCCGCGGGCGACCGGGCCCGTGACGCCGTAGTCCTTGGCGACCTCGGGGTCGAGGTAGCCGGTGTCGACGCACCGCGACTGGAAGATCTCGTTCTCCGTGATGAGGTCGTGGTACTCGTCGAGCTTCGCCGGGAGCTCGTCGAGGAAGTCCCGGACGTTCTCGAAGTACTCCTCGCGGGGCTCGGGGATGTCCCAGACGACCCCGCCCAGCCGGAGGAAGTTGAACATCATGCGCTGGCCGGTGAGGTCCTCGAGGAGGTTCTGGACGANCTCCCGGTCCCGCATGCCGTACATGAAGATGGCGGTGAAGTCGCCGTAGAGGTCCAGCGCGAACGTCGCGGTCGCCAGCAGGTGGCAGGCGATGCGACACATCTCCGCGCCCATCGTCCGGATGACCTGCGCGTACTCGGGGACGTCGATGTCCGCGAGGTCCTCGGCGGCGCGGGCGTACGCCCACTCGTTGATGATGCCGCCGGGGCCGTAGTCCCAGCGGTCGGGGTACGGCATAATCTGGTAGCGGTACGTGCCCTTCTGGGCCATCTGCTCCTCGCAGCGGTGGAGGTAGCCGATGTCGGGGTTGACGTCCGCGACCTGCTCGCCGTCGAGCACCGTCTCCACGTGGAGGACGCCGTGCGTGGCGGGGTGGTGGGGACCGATGTTGAGGTACATCGTGTCCGAGTCCTCGCCACCGCGGTGGTCGCCTTCGAGCGGGTTAGCGTTCTCCTCGAACGTGACGATCTGGGGCTTGTCCTGATTGTAGTCGAGGCCGAGCGGGTGGCCCTGCCACGTGTCGGGGAGGAGGATGCGTTCGAGGTTCGGGTGGTCGTCGTACTCGATGCCGACGAGGTCGTAGGCCTCCCGCTCGTGCCAGTCGGCGGTGCGGAACACGGGCGCCCCGCTCTCGCTGACCGGCTCCTCGCGGGAGGTCGGCACGACGACGCTGACCTCGTTGGTCGGGTCGTCGTACTGCTTGAGGTGGTAGATACTCTCGAAGCGGTCCTCGTGTTCCTCCGCGGTGACACAGGAAAGGTGGTCGAAGCCGGCCTCCTCTCGCAGCGTCTGGAGGACGTCTTGGACCGCGTCCGCGCGGACGACGTACGCGTCGGCGTTGAGGTGCTGCTCGCGGTCGAGCACGTGGTCGCCGAGCAGCTCCTCGATGGCGTCGCCGTCGACGTCGCCGGCGTCGGTCGTCGGCGGTTCGACGTTGCGTTCGTCGTAGGTGCTCATGGCGAATCAGCCCAGTTGTAGCGCATGACGAGCGTCTCCTCGTCGATGTCGTCTGCGAGCTTCTGGACCATCTCGTCGCGGTCGAGGTCCCCGAACTGTTCGAGCTCGTAGGGCTTGACCGTGACCGGCGAGGACTCGCCGTTGGCGATGCGCTCTTGGAGCTTGGCGACGCCGTAGACGAGCGCCTCGGGGCGGGGCGGGCAGCCCGGGATGTGGATGTCCACGGGGATGACCTCCTCGGCGCCCTTCACGACGTTGTACCCCTCTTGGAAGGGGCCGCCGGAGGCCGTGCAGTTGCCCATGCCGACGACGAACTTCGGCTCGGGCATCTGGTCGTAGACGCGCTTCATGCGCGGGGCGAACTTCGAGACGATGGTCCCCGGCACGATCATCACGTCGGCCTGCCGCGGGGACGCCCGCGGAACGCCGGCGTGGAAGCGGTCGAGGTCGTGTTTGACCGAGTACGTGTGCATCATTTCGATGCTGCAGCAAGCGATACCGAACTGCAGCATGAACATGCTCGACCCGCGGACCCAGTTCATGAACTTGTCGAACTTCGTGAGGATGAACGGCGTCGAGCCGAAGGCCTCCCGGAGCTTCGAGTTGAACCGGTTGTCGACGCCCTCCCCCATTCGGGCCTCGCGGGTGTCGGTCAGCGGTTCGCTGGCTCCCGTAATACTGTCGCGTGGTTGGTCACTGCTCATGTGGTTTTCCTCCGTGCCGCGGTGTCCGCACCCACCGGACGACGCCCTTGCGCCACGCCCACGCGAGCCCGACGACGAGCACGCCGATGAAGACGAGCATCGGCAGCAGCGCCTGCGTCAGGCCGGCGGACTGGACGGCGTCCTGGTAGATGACGGTCCACGGGAAGATGAGAACGGTCTCGATGTCGAACACGAGGAACAGCAGCGCGACCATGTAGTACTGGATGTTGAACTGGACGCGCGCGTCCCCCGTCGGAACCTCGCCACTCTCGTAGGTGGCTCGCTTCCCTTGTTCAGGTACGGTCGGGCGCAACAACGCGGACACCACCATCATCGTCGCCGGGATGAGGATGCCCACGAGCGCCAACATACCGATGGCGATCCATGGATTCATAGGAGTGTCTCCGTGACGAGCGGGAGTTTGGACCCCACGCCCATAAACGTTGATTTATGCCCGCACGGCCGCACGCGCCAAAATTTCGGTGTTTCAGGGCGACTCCGGCGTTCCGGCGTCGCGGAGGTGACTGGTCAGTCCCGTTCCGCCCGGAAGCCCGGCGTCCCGCGCTCGTGGAGTTCGCGGGAGACGTCGGCGACGCCGTCGCTCTGCTCGGCGTGGAGCTCGCGCAGCCGCTCGGCGAGGTCGTCGTCGCCGGTAGCGAGGAACTGCGCGGCCGACAGCCCGGCGTTGTAGGACTTCCCGGCGTCGACCGCGGTGATGGGCGCGCCCGTCGGCATCCCGATGACCGAATCCACGGACTTCTCTTGGACGGGGACGCCGACGACCGGGAGCGGGTACGCCAGCGACGCGGTCATGTTCGGGAGGTCCGCGGACTTTCCGCCGGCCCCCGCGATGATGACGTCGAGGCCGCGGTCGGCGGCGGTCTCCGCGTACGCGTACATGAGGTCGGGCGTCCGGTGCGCGGAGACGACCCACGACTCGAAGCTGTACCCCTCGGGTGGGTCGTCGTAGTCGGTGACTTCCGCGAACCCGAGGTCGACGAGCGCGTCGTGGGCGCCCGCCATCACGTCGAGGTCGCTGTCGCTGCCCATGACGATGCCCACGTCCGGGGTCTGTTCGCTGGGGCGGTCGCGCTGTGCTTCCGATTCGAACAACTCGACGAGGTCGGTGACTGTGGTCATTGGTCTTCGAAGGAGAGGGCGTCGCGGGCGGCGCGGGCGCGCATCAGGAGTTCGCCGCGGTCGTCGCCGACGACCGTGACGTGGCCCATCTTCCGGAGCGGGCGCACGTCGCGCTTGCCGTACCAGTGGAGGGCGACGCGGTCGTCGCGGAGCGCGCTCGGTACGCCCGCCAGCTCTGCGGGCCGCTCCTCGCCGTCGGGGTCGCCGAGCAGGTTCGCCATCACGGTCGGCTGGCGGAGCGTGGTGTCCCCGAGCGGGAGCCCGCAGAGCGCGCGGGCGAACTGCTCGAACTGGGAGGTGTGACACCCCTCGATGGTGTAGTGCCCGGAGTTGTGCGGGCGGGGCGCGACCTCGTTGACGAGAATCCGGCCGTCCGCCTCGAACAGTTCGACGCCGAAGACGCCGCGGCCGTCGAGCGCGGCCAACACGTCTCGGGCGACTCCGGTGGCGTCCTTGCGGACGCGCTCGCCGGTCCGGGCGGGCACGATTGACTCCCGGAGAATCTCGGCCTCGTGGACGTTCTCCGCGACCGGGAACGTCGCCGTCTCGCCGTCGCCGCTGACGGCGATGACCGAGAGTTCGCGGTCGAAGTCCACGAGCTCCTCGGCGACCAGTCCGTCGAGGCCGTCGAACGTCTCGCGGGCCTCCGCGACGGACTCGACGGGCGCGTTCCCGCGGCCGTCGTAGCCGCCGGTGCGGGCCTTCACCATCAGCGGCCGCCCGAACTCCTCGAAGGCGGCGTCGAGGTCGTCGGCGTCGTCGACCGCGCGGAACGCCGGCACCGGGACGCCGGCGTCCGCGAGCGCGCGGTTCTGGACGAGCTTGTCCTGAATCGTCTCCAGCGTCCCCGGCGAGGGGTGGACGGGGACGTCGTGCTCGTCGCCGGCGTCCGCGAGCACCGCGGGGTCCGCGAGTTCGATTTCGTACGTGAGCACGTCCGCGCGCGCCGCGAGCTCGCCGATGGCGTTGCGGTCGTCGAACTCGCCCACGATTTGGTCGGCGGCGGGCGGGCACGCCGGGCAGTCCGGCGTCGGGTCGAGGACGACGACCTCGACGCCCAGCGGGCTCGCGGCTTCGGCGAGCATCCGCCCGAGCTGGCCGCCGCCGACGACCCCGACCGTCGCTCCGGGAACGGGTACCGTCATCACCCGCGGCTTCCGCCTACTCCTGCATAAGAATTGCCGAACGAGCCGACTCAGTGTGCACGCTCGTGATTATCTCGGGTCGGTCACGCCCTCGGCCTCCGTGTCCACGAACACGACGACGACGGTGTTCGTCGCCGTGAGTTCGTACGTCAGCCCCTCGTACGCAGGCCCGAGGTGGTCGCGGACTTCCCGGTAGTCTTTGGCCTCGGTGACGACGACGGGCGCGCTCGTGGTCGACGCTGACCGTCGCGTTCCCCGCGGCCGGCGCCGTGAGCCGCGTCGTGGAGTCGGTCACCGCGTCCGCGCGCTCGGTGTACCACGGCAACGGGAGCCGATTGAACCAGTTCGTGCCCGCGACGCTGTCCGGGTCCGTGGGGTCGTACTCGCCGCTCACGTGGAAGTGGCTCCCGTAGTAGAGCACGTCCGTGCCGTCGTTCGCGGGCGCGGCGCGCTCGATGCGGTCTACCGCCCCGTCCAGTTGACTGCCCGGCTGGCCGTACTGGACGAGCGCGTTGTCGTCGTCTTGGGGCATCAGGTACGAGGTTTCGGCGGTCACCGCGCCCATCTGTCCGACCGCCGCGAGCAGCACGAGCGCGGCGAGTGCCACGCCCACGCGGTCGTCGCTTCTGTACGCCGAGCGCCCGCGGTCGACGACCACGCGCACGCCGACGGCCGCCGGAATCGCCGCCGGGACGACCACGTGGACGACCGACCAGTGCCCGGAGATGTCCGTAATCGCGGGGTAGACGACGACCGACGCGACCGCCCAGTAGCCCGCGAACAGCACGAGGTCGCGGGGCTCGTCGGCGACGTACCGCTCCGCGAGGAAGCCGACGACCGCGGCCGCGACCAGCATCAGCGACGCCGCGCCGAGCGTCCGCACCGCGTCCGCGAGGAACGCGATGTAGCTGTGCTGGCGAGAGGCGCTGCCGCTGACGCCCCACGTGCTCCAGAACTCCGTCCACGCGCCCGCCGTCCCCGCGGCGACGGCGTTCGGCAGCCGCGTCGGGTCCCCGAGCGCCGCGTAGAACTCCGGCCGCGGCGCGTAGAAGACGACGACCACGACGAGGAACGCGAGGGCGCCGCCCGCGACGGCGCGCCGCCACGCGAACAGCCCGCTGCCGACGCGCTGGACGGTCTCGTGGAGGACGCGCTCGAAGGACTCGCCGCGCTCGCGCGCCGTGAACAGCTGTTCGTCCAGCAGGAGCGCGCTCGCGCCGACGAACATCGCGGCGTAGACGAGCGCGTTCTCCTTGGTGGTGAACGCCAGCCCGAGCGCCGCGCCCGCGGCGACGAGATAGCCGCCGCGCCGGGTGTCGAGCGCGCGCACCGCGAGCCCGAAGGCGGCGACGCTGAACGCCGCGACGAGCACGTCGCTGCGCACGAACCGCGAGTAGTAGACGAGCACGGGGTTGAGCGCGAGCAGGCCGGCCAGCGCCGCCACCTCCACGTCGTCGAGGCGCGCGCGGAACAGCCACGCGGTCGCTGGGAGGACCGCGCCGACGACTGCGACTGGCAGGCGCGCGACGGCGTCGCTGGCGCCGAGGAC
>JGI12478J12828_1000510_pt1 | contig 11712 bp, 10 predicted proteins | sample A23E2SouthBayCA_FD_12828 | JGI IMG/M metagenome (IMG submission 12828) | reverse complement strand
TCGTCGTCGAACGGTGCTAGGAGTGTTGGGTCATTCATTGGACGCCGCTACGGGGGTGGTGAACAAAAGTACCGTCACACCGAAATCGCGGTAATGAATCGTCTAGATTCCCGCTCGCCGGGAGTTCCCCACACATATATTCGGGCCCACCGTAACCACCGAGTAGAGGCATGGGACGATTATCGACGTTGTTTGCGCCGGAACGTGTCGCAGTGGTCGGGGCGACCGATTCGGAGGGATCCGTCGGTCACGCGGTCACCACGAACCTGCTCGATTCGTTTACAGGGGAGGTCGTGGCCGTGAACCCGAACAAAGAGACAGTACTTGGATTGCCGTGTTACGACAACCTCGCCGGCCTGGACGACCCCGGGTCGGTCGACGTTGCCGTCGTCGTCGTGCCGCCGACGGTGGCGGTCGAGGTCATCGAGAACGCTGGGGAAGCGGGTATCGAAAACGTCGTCGTCATCACCGCTGGCTTCGGTGAGACTGGCAGTGATGGGGCCGAACGTGAAAAGCGGCTCCGGGAGGCGGCCAGTGAATACGACCTGAATCTGGTCGGCCCGAACAGCCTCGGCGTGATGTCGACCCCCGTCGGGCTCAACGCCACTTTCGGCAATGAGATGGCCAGCGACGGCGACATCTCCTTTATGAGCCAGTCGGGCGCGTTCATCACCGCCGTGCTGGACTGGGCCGCCGAGCGCGATGTCGGCTTCAAGGACATCGTCTCGCTCGGGAACAAAGCAGTACTCGACGAGAGTGATTTCGTCGCTGAGTGGGGTGACGACCCTGATACTGATGTCATTCTGGGCTATCTTGAGGACATCAATGATGGGTCCTCGTTCGTACAGACGGCTCGTGAGGTGACACAGGAGACGCCGATTGTGCTTGTCAAGTCCGGCCGCACGGACGCGGGTGCGAGCGCGGCCGCCTCCCACACCGGTGCGATGGCCGGGTCGGAGCGGGCCTACGAGGCAGGCCTTGATAAGGCCGGAACGCTCCGCGTTGAATCTGTGCAAGAGCTGTTCGACTACGCGCAGATTCTCGCCGGCCAGCCGCTCCCGGATGGAGACGAAATCGCCATCGTCACAAACGCCGGCGGTCCCGGCGTGATGACGACCGACGCCGTCGGCGACTCGGACCTGCAACTCGCGCAGTTCGGTGACAAGACGTTCTCCCGACTCCGCGAAGAGATGCCTGATGAGGCCAACATCTACAACCCGGTCGACATTATCGGCGATGCTCCCGCCGAGCGCTTCGAGACAGCCCTCGAAACAGTCCTTGCGGACGACAACGTTTCGATGGCCGTCGTCGTCGCCTGTCCGACCGCAGTGCTTTCCTTCGAGGAACTCTCGGAACGCATCGTCGAACAGCAAGAGCAGTTCGGGAAACCGGTCGCGGCGACGCTGATGGGCGGGAAGTCGGTTGACGCTGGTGCGAACGTCCTGAGCGAAGCGGGCGTGCCGAACTACTTCGACCCGGCCCGCGCGGTCGGCAGTCTGGGCGCGCTCAAGCGCTACCGAGAAATCAAAGCGACGGAGTACGAGGAACCGACGACGTTCGACGTGGACCGCGAGCGGGCCCGCGAGATACTCGAATCCGGCGCCCGGCGCGGGTCGAACCGGCTCGGCGTGGAAGCGATGGAACTGCTTGACGCGTACGGGATTCCGACACCACAGGGCGATGTCGTCTCTTCACCCGTCGAAGCGGAGGCTGTCGCCGAGGAAATCGGCGATGACGTGGTGATGAAAATCGTCAGTCCGGACATCCTGCATAAGTCCGACATCGGCGGCGTCGAGGTCGCTGTCCCCGTCGAGGAAGTTCGCGACACATACGAGGACCTCGTCGTTAGGGCACGCAACTATCAGGAAGACGCGACGATTCTCGGCGTTCAGGTACAGGAGATGGTCGACCTCGACAACGGCGTCGAGACGATTCTCGGGATGAACCGCGACCCGCAGTTCGGACCGTTGCTGTTGTTCGGTCTCGGCGGAATTTTCGTCGAGGTGCTCGAAGACAACACTGTCAGTGTCGCTCCTGTCAGCGAGACCGAGGCGAAAGGGATGCTCGATGACATCGACTCTGCGCCGCTGTTACGCGGTGCTCGGGGCCGCGACCCCGTCGACGAGGCCACGCTCGTCGAGACAATCCAGCGGCTCTCGCAACTCGTCACTGACTTCCCCGCAATCGTGGAACTGGACATCAACCCCCTCGTCGCGACGCCCGACGGGGTGCAGGCGGTCGACCTGCGACTCACCCTCGACCAGGAGAAACTATGACCGACACGAACACGCTACTCGTCACATCACTGGAGGAAGGTATCGGCAAGACGGCAATCACGCTCGCGCTAGCGACACGAGCCCACGACGCGGGCTACGATGTCGGCTACATGAAGCCCAAGGGGACGCGTCTGCGGAGTGCGGTCGGCAAGACGCGGGACGAGGACCCGATGCTCGCCCGCGAGCTACTCGATCTGGAGACCGACCTCCACGACATGGAGCCCATCGTCTACTCGCCGACGTTCATTCAGGAAGCCATCCGCGGGCGTGAGGACCCGGATGACCTCCGTGAGCGACTGCAAGAGGGCATCGAGACGTGTTCGGACGGAACCGATATGCTCCTCGTCGAGGGGAGCAGTGACCTAGCGACTGGCAGTATCGTCGACCTCACAGACATCGATATCGCGGAGTTGCTCGACGCCCGTGTGCTGTTAGTCACCGGCTACGACACGCCCAGTGACACGGACGAAATTCTGTCGGCGGCCGAAGCGATCGGTGATCGACTGGACGGCGTCCTGTTCAACGGCGTCACCGACGCGACGGTCGACGAACTCGCCGACGACGTGGTCCCGTTCCTCGAAGGCGAGGGCATCCCGGTCCACGGCATTCTGCCGCGTGACCGGACCTCGCCCGGAACCTCGGCGCGGACATCCTCACTGGTGATGCCAACACCGACGTCCACGTCGAGCGGTTCAGCGTCGGCGCAATGAGCGGGAGCAGCGCGCTCGAACGCTTCCGGCGGACGCGCGATGCCGTCGTCGTCACCGGCGGCGACCGGTCGGAGGTCCAGACGGCGGCCCTCGAAGCGTCTGGTATCAACGCATTACTCCTTACTGGTGGGTTCCAGCCCGCCAGTGCGGTCATCGGACAGGCGGCTGAGAAAAACGTCCCAGTGCTGTCAGTCCAGTCAGACACGCGGACGACGATAGACAGAGTCGAGGAAGTGCTCCGAACCGGGCAGACTCGGAACGAGGCAACAGTCGACCGTATGCGGACGCTACTGGACGACGGCGTCGACGTCGAGTCGCTGCTGTCAGTTGACCTCTAGCACCGTCGTTTCGGCTGGGCGTTAGCCCGTTCCTAACGGAACATGGCCCGGTGCTGAGGGGAAATCTCCAGATGAAACGTGCCTTACTATTTTAGTGATCGGTAGTCAATCAACAGATGGAGCCTTACTGGCTCCGTAGTGTCACACGACGGGGGTTTGCCCCCGTTCTATCCCCTTTGTGCTGACACACCGACAGCTACTGCTCGATAGCTGGCCGCAGAACCGATTGTTGGAGATGCGCTCTGAGTCCGTCAATTACGCTCTCAGGTGACTCGATGTCAAGGGGTGGCACCGGCCAGACAGTGCAGTCGGTCATCCGTTCGATACCGTCCGGATTCGTGCGCTCAGCGGTCGTTTCGCCTTCGTACTCGTTGAGAACGACACCGACGACTGGCACGCCTCGTTGCCGGAGCGCCTGAACCGTCAGCGCCGTGTGATTGAGCGTTCCGAGGCCCGAACGGGCGACGACCAGCGCAGGAAGCCCGATATCCGCAACGAGGTCGATGACCTCTCGGTCGTCCGCGAGCGGGACGCGCAGGCCGCCGATACCCTCGACAATAGCTGTCTCGCTTCCCGCCACGACATCGGCGACCCCGTCGCGGATCGACTCGTAGGAAAGCGTGACATCGTCGTCTGCTTCCCGTGCGGCCACTTCTGGAGCCAGCGGTGGCGATAACCGCTGCAGACAGACTGCGGCGTCCGCCGTGCCACAGACGGACTCGACAAACGCCGCGTCGTCGTCCGGCGGGTATCCGGTCTGGCAGGGCTTAACGGCGACAGCCTCGGTTCCTGTCTCCCGCAGCCAGCCCGTCAGCCCGGCGGTCACGACCGTCTTGCCGACGCCGGTGTCGGTCCCGACAACGAAGACGCCGTCCTCGGCGATGCGGCCGGTCCCACGCCCGGGTCTCGAATCATTGCTCGCCTCGCTCACAGCACGCCCACCTCTGTGCCGGCAGTCCGGAAGGCGTCGAGACACTGCGCGATGTCGTCGGCGGTGTGTGTCGCCATCGGTGCGACCCGAATGCGGGACGTTCCCTCCGGCACCGTCGGCGGACGGATCGCCGGCGCGACGATACCGTGGTCGCGCAGGCGGTCGGCCAGTTCGAGGGCGTCACCACGGTCACCGACGATGACCGGGAGGATATGTGTCTCGCCAAGCACTTCGTAGCCCATTGTCTCCAGCCCGTCCCGAAGCGTTGCCACGGTGTCCCAGAGTTCCGCCGCGCGGTCGGTCTTGCGAGCGATTCGCAATGCCTCGCAGGCTGCGGCGGCGTTCGGTGGGGATAGCCCGGTCGAGAAGACGAACGACCGCGCGGCGTTCAGCAGATACTCGATGAGAACCTTGTCACCGGCGATGTAGCCGCCCTGGCTCGCCAGCGCTTTCGAGAGCGTCCCCAGTTGGATGTCGACACGGTGACTCAGCCCCTCACGTTGCACGACGCCACCGCCGCTATCACCGAACAACCCCGTCGCGTGCGCCTCGTCGACCATCAGCCACGCGCCGTACTCGTCGACGGCGTCACAGATGGCCGATAGCGGCGCGATGTCTCCGTCCATCGAGAACACGGAGTCGGTGACCACGAGCCACTGTTCGTCCTCATCGACATCGGCTGCTCGCGTGGCCAGTTTCGCTCGCAAGTCGTCCGGGTCACAGTGGTCGTAGACGACTGTCTCGCTGGCCCCGACGCGACAGCCGTCGATAATTGAGGCGTGGTTCAGCTCGTCCGAAAAGACGACATCCGGGGCCAGCGCGTCGATAGTCCCGATGTTGGCCGCGTAGCCCGACGAGAACACCAGAGCCCGCTCGGTCCCTTTCGAGGCCGCGAGGTCGCGCTCCAGCGCTCGGTGGACCTTCGTGTCACCTGTGACCAGCCGCGAGGCCCCCGCGCCGCTCCCAACGGTTCGTGCGCCCAGTTCGGCCGCTCGCTGGACTCGGCTGTCATCGGCGAGTCCGAGGTAGTTGTTCGCGGCGAAAACGACTTTCTCGTCGCCGAACTCCGGGGGGTCTCCTCTAGGGTCATCGGCAAAGCGGGTCCGCACCGAAACGGATTCGGCGACTTCCAGATGGCGCCGGAGGTTCTGTGCGTCGCGCTGTTCGAGTCGCTCGTTCAAATCGAAGCCGTGAGTCATGAAGCGTAGAGTCAGGCAGTCTCAGAAACCAGGCATCAGGTCGGCGGGGCCGAACACGCCGTAGTGCCCGGCGCGGTTGTTCCGGACACCGGCTTTCAGATAGCCCAGTGCTGGCCCGTTGACGTTGGCCTCCATACTCGTCGCGTCATCGAGTTCGAAGGTGTTCGTTCCCGTCTCGCCGTCGAATGTCGTGCCCGTCACGCTGACCGTCGTCGTGGTCGGTTTCTCGTCCGAGCGCACGTCGAGGACGCCGCCGACGTGGACGTCCTCGGCATCGCAGATGCCCGCACGCTCCAGCAACACGTCGTCGGCGTGTTCCATGTCGTGGAACTCCAGCACGCCGTCGTGCTCGTCGATGAGCGCCTCGATTTCGGCTTCGCTCATCTCGCGGGCTGTCTCGATGTCGTAGCCGTCGAGGTGCGCGATGTCTTCCCGGACCGTCCCGCGGTTGTCTTCGTAACCGGACTTGAGGCCGACGCCCCACCAGATTTCGACTTCCTCGACCTCAACGAAGGACTGGGCGGCCAGCGCCGCCGCCCCCGTCAGGAAGCCGGGGGTCGCGCCAGCCCCACAGACGAACGTGATGCCGGACTCTTTCAGCAGGTCTTCGCGGTCATCGAGCATGCCGATGACACGGGAGCGTTTGAGCACGTCAATCATGACGCCCTCGTAGTCAGCCTCGGCGAAGCGCTCGGCCACACGCGGGATGAAGTCGTGTTCCAGGTTCGGCAGCGCCAGCAGAACGGCGTTGATGGCGTCGCTCTCGGCGATAATGTCGTCGATGGGCGTTTCCGTCGGCTCGCCCTGCGAACTGGCGACGATGCCGGCCTGCTCGCCGTGCTGTTTGACGCCGTCGGCTGTTTCCGCCGTGGCTGTGCCGCCGTCGGCGGCCATATCCGGGTCGTCCTCCGGCCCGCTGTCTCGCGGTTCATCACCGCTCGACTGTTCCGGGCCGCTTTGCGGCCCGCTCGCGATGTTGCCTTCCGTCGCCTCCAGCAGTTCGTCTACGTCGAGGCCATCGTGGTCGAGAGCCACGCCGTTGCGGTCACAGGCCGCGACGGCGGTGAGGCCGTCCTTGTGCTGTGAGACTTCGAGCGTCCGCCGTCCGATTCCACCGGTTCCAAGCACTGCAAAGCGTATGTCGTCCATTGTCAGTCGTCGGATTTGAGCTCTGATTTGGTCTGTGCTGTCCCTGCCGCCGTCTCGGTTTCTGTCTCGTCAGCCGCGCGTTCTTTGACCGCCTCGGGGTCGAACTCGTTGGCCTCGGTGTTCGGCTCGAGTCCGGCCTCCTCCATGATTTCGAGGTCGTCGGCTGCCGTCTGTCCCTCTGTTGTGAGGTAATCGCCAGTGAGGATGCCGTCCGCACCGGCCTCCAGCGCGGCCACCTGTCCGTCCGTGTCGAGATTGACCTCGCGCCCGCCGGTCAGGCGCACGCGGGACTCTGGATGGAGCAGGCGGTACACCGCGATGGTCTTGACGACTTCCTCGGTCGTGATGTCGGGCAGCCCCTGTTCGGCCATGGGGGTGCCAGCGACCGGATTCAGGATGTTCACCGGAAGCGAGGAGATGCCGATGTCCTGCAGGGCCATTGCCGCGTCGACCCTGTCGGTCGGTGATTCGCCCATCCCAAGGATGACGCCGGCACAGAGGTCCATGCCGGCGTCCTTGGCGACCCGGAGCGTCTCGACCCGCTTCTGGAAGGTATGGGTCTGGACGACCTCCGGGAAGTACCGGGGAGAGGTTTCGATGTTGTGATTGTAGTGGTTGAGTCCCTCGTCGGCCAGAATCGCGGCCTCCTCCTCCGTGAGGATGCCGAGACTGGCGTCGACCTCCACGTCCGTCTCGTCGCGGACGAGACGGATGGCTTCGAGGACCTCCGCCCACTCCTCAGGTCGATTCTCCTTCGAGACGCCTTTCTCGGCGACGACGATACCGAACCGCTGTGCGCCGTCGCGTTCGGCGCGCTTTGCGGCTTCAAGTATCTTCTCCGGGCCGAGAAAGCCGTAGTTTTCGATGCCGGTGTCGAAATGGACCGACTGGGCACAGAAGCCACAGTCTTCCGCACAGTTTCCGGCTTTGGCGTTTACGATTGAACACGCGTCGACGGTGTCATCACCCAGTTGCGTGCGCACGTAGTCGGCCCCGGCCGCGAGGTCGTCGACCGGCTGTGCGATGAGAGCCAGTCCGTCCCGTCGGTTGAGGCGCTCGCCGTCCAGCACGCGTGCGACGGCATCATCTACCGTTTGGTTGCCCGTCTCGTAAACCACATTCTCGGTGTCGGTTGACGGTTTGATAAAGATTCGGGTGGGTCTCGCAGCTGACGCGCTAATCGCGGGGGTACCGTTTTACCGAACCCACTGCTACGCGTTCACATGGCTGGTTCGACGGAGGCGGGAACCGAACGCGTCGCCGAAGACGGCCACGAACACCGAAGTCGGTGGCCGCTGCTAGCTGCAGTCGGCGCTGCGTCGCTGTACCTGAGTATCGGGCTGGTCTTTGTCGGGCTCGATCTGGTCCCGTCTGTGGTCCCGATTGTCCTCGGTGGTGCTGGTGCGATTGGCTTGCTGACCGGACTCGCCGGGTGGGCTAACGAGGCCTTCATCGCCGATTACCTACGGAACCGCAGCGATGGCGATTCCGACCTGTACGCCACAACGATGATTCTGTTTCTCGTCTCCGACGTGGCGACCTTCTCCGCCGGTTTCGTCTACTATGCCTTCATTCGGGCCGGGTCGTGGCCGCCAGCCCACCTCCCGCCGCTGCTCGGCTCGCTCGTGGTCATCAACACGGCGCTGCTGCTTGCTAGCAGCGTGACGCTCCATTACGGGCACGAGGCGCTCGAAGACGGGAACCGGGACCGGTTCCTCGGCCTGCTCGGGGTGACGCTCGCGCTCGGCGTCGTCTTCCTCGCCGGACAGGTGTACGAGTACTACGAGTTCGTTGCCGTGGAGGGGTTCGGCATCGGTTCGGGCGCGTTCGGGAGCGCGTTCTACGGCCTGACCGGTCTCCACGGTCTGCACGTCGCGCTCGGCGTCCTGCTGCTCGCTATCGCCTTCGGGCGCGCGCTCCGTGGCCATTACGCGCCCGAACGGGACACGGCTATCCGGACCACGTCGCTGTACTGGCACTTCGTCGACCTCGTGTGGCTGTTCCTCGTCGTCGTGCTGTACGTCGGCGCTGCGCTCTGACCATGCTCTGAGTGCGAGACCGCTACTCTGACCGGCCGGCCCGCTGTTCCAGTCGCACCAGCCGCCGGTACAGTGGCGGGGCCAGAACGCCGAGGAATCCGAGTGCAATGGCGAACACTCCAAGCGGGAACTGTAGTGGTGCGGCCGCGAAGCAGGTGTTCTCCGCGACGAGGGTCACGTAGTACTGTTCACCCTCGTAGGTAACGATGGCCCCGCGCCGGAAGGCGTCGGCGTTGGGCACGCTACCGACGACCTGCTGCTCACCAACTGGGTCGTCCACAGCCGTCAGAAACGCCGTCTGTTCGGCCGAGGAGAGGTCCTCGAAGGCTACCTGTGGGAGCCGCGGTCCCGGTTCGGCTCCGCTGAACCGTTCGGCCGTCCGCTCCGGCCCTTCGACGCCGATAGTCGGGTTTCCGCAGTTCTCCAGGTCCGGCTCAATGAGCGCGTAGCCGCCGGGCACGGCTCCGGCGATACCGACCGCGACGAGCAGGACGCCAACGAAGGGCGCGAGATACTGGAAGACGAACGAGTCAGCACCATCGCTCATCCGTTAGCTTCCTCCTCCGCCGCGGCTGCGGAGCGTCTCGTCCGATTTGAGGTACTGGAAGGTCACGGTTAGCCCAATGCCGTACGCCCAGTGAGAGACAAGCACGAACGTGAGGTACCCGATGAACGTAAGCCCGCTCTGGCCGGTGTAAAACGCGATGGCGAACCCGCTAGATATCAGTGTCGCAAACACCAGCCCGGTCTCGAACAGGAGGCGACCGGGGAGATAGTCCGAAAAGGCAAGGAACAGGAGCGGCCAGGTGACGGTCCCGCCAACGAGGAACAGGACCGCGCCGATTGCCGGATTCGCGGGCAGCCCGACCAGTTCGGCGATTTCACCGAACGAAACCGGGTCGAGGACGCCAATGAGTATCGCCGTGATGAGTCCGCCGCTCATCAGGACCGTGCCGACGAACCCGCCGACTGCGGCCATCCAGGCGTTCCGAGAGACCGTCTGGGCGACGGTGCCGACGCCGCCGGCCAGCCCGGTCGGTTCGGCTTCGGGGGCGTAGGAGCGCCGTGTCGTCTCGGGCTCCGTCGGCTCCATGTCGTATTTGTCCATCATGTGCTGTTCGAACCACTGCCACTCGCGGGTGAACTGGCTCGTCGCCTTCAGGCCCCACGGGTCTGTCGTCGTCACGGGCGTCCCCCGCCAGTACGAGACAAGCATGTTATACAGCCATAACAAGGCGCTCAGGCCGATGATGTAGCCGCCCACAGTCGCAATCTGTTGGGCAAGCTGATACTCCGGCGGGTAGATCGCCTGCCGTCGCGGGAGCCCCAGCCCACCGATGACCAGCAACGTCATGAACGTCACGAACGAGCCAAAGACGATCAACAGCGCCTGAAACCGTGCCATCCGCGTGTCGTACCACCGGCCAGTGATGAGCGGATACCAGTAGTAGCTCGCGGCGATCATCAGGAACGGGATGATGCCGACGACGATGAGATGGAAGTGGCCGACGACGTAGTACGTCCCGTGATAGAGGATATCAACCGGGATGACGGCGAGGAACACGCCGGTGACGCCACCGATTATGAACGTCCCGATGCCGCCGGCACAGAGCATAAACGGCGCAGTCAGGCGGATATTCCCCTCCCACATCGTCGTGATCCAGTTGAACACCTTGATCGCGCTCGGAACGGCGATGGCGATGGAAACCGCCATGAACGACAGTTTGACCCGCGGGTCCGCACTCGTCGTGAACATATGATGCGCCCAGACGCCAAAGGAGAGCACGCCAAGCCCCAGTGTCGAGTAGACGATGAACTGGTAGCCAAAGAGCTTTCGCCCGACGAACTTCGGTAAAATAAGACTCATCAGCCCCGTCGCCGGAAGGAAGAGGATGTACACCTCCGGGTGGCCCCAGAACCAGAACAGGTGTTGCCAGAGGATGGCACCGCCACCCTCCGTGGCGAAAAAGGCCGTTCCGAGGTTCCGGTCTAGCAGGAGCATCACGAGCGCGCTCCCCAGCAGCGGAAAGGCGAACAGTGCAATCCCGCTCGTGACGAGCATATTCCACGAGAAGATGTCGAGGTTCGCCCAACTGACACCCTCACCGCGCTCGTAGACGATTGTGGTGATGAAGTTGATGGCCCCGACTGTCGTGGCGATGCCGCTCAGGTGTAACCCGAGCAACAGCAGGTCTATCTGTGGATTGGGCTGTTGCACAGACAGTGGCGCATACAGCGTCCAGCCGACGCTCACCTCGCGCATCGTGAGAAAAAACCGGATAGCGTCCGCCGGGAGCACCAGATTCAGCACCTGTCCAAGCACCTGCATCATCAGTCCCATTCGGACCAGAATCAGCGCCGGCGGCAGGAGCCAGAAGCCAATAGCGTTGACGCGGGGGAACGCCATGTCGTCGGCCCCGATGAGCAACGGCAAGACGTAGTTCCCGATGCCGAAAAACACGGGCAGGACAAAGAATATCAGCATCGTCAGCCCGTGCGTGGTAAACAGCGCGTTGTACGTCTCCGGGGTCCAGATGTCCGCCGGCGGCGTCAGCAGTTCCGTCCGGAGCATCATCGCGTCGACACCGCCCCATAGGCCGGCGGCGGTGCCGAAAAAGATGTACAGCAAGCCGATGTCCCGGTGATCCGTCGTCGTCAGCCAGCGGGACAGTTCAGACTGGATTCGACCGATTTCGAATTCGACTTCCTCCCGCGTCGTGTAGCCGCCATCGCTCTCCGGTCGCGCCTTCCGTTGCTCCCGGACCCACAGGAAAAGCACTGCCAGGGCCAGCACAGCGAGAGCGGTTCCCTCAACGATAGCTCTGTTTAGCATCTGTGTGTGACGTGCCGTGCCGGAACGGTTGCTCGTGTCGCCATGCTACACGTTACCAATTTCTGACACGCCCACACCCATAAAACTACGCGGGGGACCCGGATCCGGTGGCGGTCACCGCTTTCATGTTCCGGTCTTGGGCAAGTTATTTGACATGGCGATTGGTACAGTGTGACAATGCGTCTCCGAAGGCGCGTGCTTCAGGCGGGCCTTGTCGTGGTCGGGCTCTCGCTACTT
>JGI12478J12828_1000508_pt1 | contig 11774 bp, 13 predicted proteins | sample A23E2SouthBayCA_FD_12828 | JGI IMG/M metagenome (IMG submission 12828) | reverse complement strand
ACGACGGGGCCGATGCGGACCTCGTAGTCGGGGTGCTCGGCGAGCACGGCGAGGTAGCGCTCGTTGACTTCCTCGGGGATGTTCGAGGACAGCTCTTGGGAGATGAGCACGGAGACGTCGACGCCGCGTTCGAGCGCGTCTTCGAGGTGGTCGACGATGCGGCTGGTGGTGTCCGCGACCTCGAAGCTCGTGGACTCGAAGCCCGCGACCAGCCGGACGGAGTCGTCGGCGGCGTCAATGCGCTCCAGCAGGAGGTCCAGCGAGTCCCCGGGGCCGAGCGCGGCCGTCCAGAACCCCTCGTCGGGCTCGGAGGGCGTCCGGAGGTCGGCTTCGAGCTCGTCGACGACGGCCTCGTACTGGTCGGCCTTCTCGTGGAGTTCGCGCTTGCGGTCCTCCAAGAGGCGGTCGAGCGCGGTGTCGGGCTCGACGGCGACGTACTTCTTCGGGCGGCTGGCGGCCTGACTGCGCACGAGGTGCTGGGACTCGATGCTCCCGAGCACGTCGTAGACGCGTCCCATCGGGACGCCGCTCTCCTCGGACAACTCCTTGGCGGTTGCCGGCCCGGTTCGGAGGAGCGCGCGGTACGCGCTGGCTTCGTACTCCGAGAGGCCGAGGTCCCTCAAGTCAGCCATCTCGTGGTGGCTTCGGAACGCGGCGTGAAAAACACTGCGCCGGTTTACGCGGCCCGTCACTCGGGGCGGTCCGGCGGCCGCGCTTCGATGTACGGGAGGTCGTCGAGCAGTTCGTCGAGGTCGACCGTCGCGTCCGGTTGCTCGCAGGCCATCACCAGCAGGGACGACGCGCGGTGCCTTGAAACCCGATTTAGAGGAGTCTGTGGGGACTCAGTGGCCTCCCGAGGGCTATTGAGCGTCCGCGACGAGGTCCGCGAGCGCCTCCGGGGAGTCGACGGCGTCGCTGGTGCCGTCCGCGGCCACGAGCCACGCGGTCCCCGAGTCACCGTCGGCGTCCGGGACGACGACCTTCTCGTGGTCGGCCATCCGGAGGGCGGCGCGGTGGAGGTCGCTGCCGGCCTCGTCGGCGACCTCGATGACGAGGGGGTCGCCGACGACCCGCGAGGCGGCGGTGCCGTAGGCGGCGACCTGCGGCCCCATGCGCTCGGCCGCGCCGGCGAACGCGCCGACCGCGTCCGAGGCGGCCTCGTGGTAGCGGGCGTCCCGCGTGAGGTAGTGGAGGTCCACGAGCGCGTCCGCCATCACCGCGGTGTCGTCGATGGGGCGCAGCGGCTCCTCGAGCAGGCCGGCGCCCTCCAGCGGGCCGTCGAGGAACGCGCCCGTCGCGTCCTGCAAGTCGTCGATGGCGGCGTCCGCGACCGCGACGGCGGTGTCGAGGTAGTCCCNGCCGAGTACCTGCGCGGCCGTCGCGAACGCCTGCACGACGCGCGCGCGGTCCGCGAGCAGGCCGGTGGGGGCGTCCGGCTCGTCGAAGTGCCGGACGGTCGCGCCNTCCACGAGCGACTCCCGGAGGTAGTCGAGCGTGCGCTCGGCGTACCGCGTNGCGGTGTCGTCGTCGGTGTACGCCGCGAACGACAGGAGGGCGTCCGCGGTGAGCGCGTTCACGTCCGCGTACGCCGTCTCGTCCACGGGCGGCTCCTCGTGGCTGGCGCGCTCGTCGGCGGACTGCTCGAAGTAGTCGCCGGCGGCCTGACTCCCGCCGAACGCCTCGCCCGTCCACAGCGTCCCCGTCGCGTAGTCGATGGTGTGCTCGGCGGGCTCGCGGTAGTCGTCGCTGCCCGTGTGGAGGTACGCCGCCGCGAACGCCCGCAGGAGGCTGGCGTTCTCCGCGAGCACCTTCTCGCGCTGGGGGTCCGACCAGTCGCGGCCGTGCGCGAACCGGAAAAACCCGCCGTCCACGTCGTCCGCGAGGTTCCGCCGGACGGCGTCGAGGGTGCGCAGCGCTTGGTCGCGCTCGCGCTTCAGCGCGAACTCCACGGTCGCCGGCAGCGGGAACTTCTCGTCGGTCCCCCAGCCGCCGTGCTCGCCGTCGAACTGCTCGCCGAGCTGGCCCGCGAGCAGGCGCTCGATGTCCGCGGTCACCGGGCCGACCGGCGGCTCGCCGCCGCGGAGCGCGCGCGGCGCGTTCCCGGCGTCCTCGCCCTGCTCGTCGTACGTCTCGCGGACGCGCTGGAGCACCTGCCGGAACCCCTCCGGTTCGAGGAACGTCGCGCCCGCGATGTGGTTGCCCGAGGGCGTCACGAACACCGTCGACGGGAACCCGCCCATGTTGTACCGCTCTCGCACGCGGGGTGGCGGTCGGCGTCCACGCGCACCGGCACGAAGTCGTCGTTGACGTTCGCGGCGATGCGGGGCTCGGCGTACGTCCGCTCGTCCATCTGCCGGCACCAGTCGCTCCACGACGTCACCAGCGACACCAAAAGCGGCACGTCCCGGTCGGCGGCCTCCGCGAAGGCCTCCTCGCCCCACTCGCGCCACTCCACGCGCGTCGCGTCGGCGGACTCGTCCATACGCCCGCTGGGCGGCGAACCCGGGAAACGGTTTCGACACGGGCGAACGCCGCCCCGCCCAACAGAAAGGCTATGAATCGCCGTCGGCTACCCCGGCGTATGCCCCGAGCCCGCTGGCTGTTCCTCGCGCTGCTCGTCGTCCCGCTGGCGGACGCCCTCTTCTTGGTGTTCGTCGCGGGCCAAGTCGGCTGGCAGGTGACGGTCGCGCTCGTCGTCCTCACCGCCCTGCTCGGCACGCTGTTCGTGCGCGCGGAAGGCCGCCACACGATTCGACGCATCCAGCGCTCGCTCGCGCAGGGGAAGACGCCGACCGACGAACTCGTCGACGGCGGCCTGCTCATCGCCGCCGGCGCGTTCCTCCTCACGCCCGGCCTGCTGACGGACGCGCTGGGGTTCCTGCTCGTGTTCCCGCTCACCCGCTACCCGTTCCGGTACGGGGTCAAGGAGTGGGTCATCAAACCGAAGCTCGACTCGGCGACCGGCGGCTTCGCCACCGGGAACGTCTACACGTTCGGCTTCCCCGGCAGCGACGACAGTGGCGGCCCCGGCCCGTTCGGCGGCGCGAGCAACGGCGGCGGCAGCGGGCCGTTCGGCCCCGGAGCGGCCGGCGGCAGCGACGACGACACCATCGACCTCGACGAGGACTCCTACGACGTGGAATTCGAGGACGGCGACGACGCCGACACCCGGTAACGCACGCCGGCGCGCTGTCGAAAGGAAACCCTTAATTGTACCAGCGGCAAACGTCGGGATGCGTTCGGGCCAGTAGCTCAATTAGGTAGAGCGCCACTCTGATAAGGTGGAAGCTTCCGGTTCAAATCCGGACTGGCCCACTCCCGTTTCTCCGCGTTATCACCCTCACTAGAGCAGTGTCTCTCCCGAATCGTTTTTGCGCGCTCGCCGCCACTGACCACCAATGACCGACGACGTGACGGAGCTCGTGGACGACCTCCACGAGCGGGCGGCGGCGTTGAGCGGCGACGACGCGGCGCTGGCCTTTTTTTTTTTTGGACGACAGCGAGTGGGAGGTGGCGACGCGGTCGGACTTCGCGGCCATCGACGAGGCGGCGTTCGACGACTACGTGGCGGCGCGCACGGCGTTCGCGGACTGGGAGGCGATGCTCGGGCAGGCCAGCGAGGAGTGGATAGCCCGCCAGCTCGTCGGGTAGGGGGTTTTTGCACGCGCTGCGAGCGCGCGCCGCTTTGAGTAGGGGTGGGCGGCTACGGGATGGTGGGCGCCGATCCACCCCGGTGCCCGTTGGTCCCCTCCCCCGCTGGTCGTCGAGGCCGACGCCCCCGAACGCCCCCACTCCGTTCGGCCTCGACGGCGCGGGTTACAGTGTCCCCGCTGGCGCCGCGGCCCACGCCGCAGCCAGCGCCCTCCCGTGACGAACGCCCGCGTAGCCGTCGGCTCGGCCGGGCGATGACGCGTGCAGAACCGAGGCATTGACGCGGCCGGAGCGCGAACGCCCGTGCATGGATTCACGCGTGGCGCTCGGACTCGTCGTCGCCGCCGGCGTCGTGGTGCCCGGCGTGGCGAACTACTTCCTGTATCAGGCCGGCTACTCGACGGTTGGCACGGCGGTGTGGGCCGTCGGCTACGCGTCGATGGCGGTGGTGGTGTGGTACGGGTGGATTCGGCCGCTGGACCTCACCGGTCCGGGCGGCGGAACGGAACCTTAAAGGGGATTTCGCGGCGAAATCCAGCCAGCAATGGCGTTCACACCGCTGCCCCTCGTCGACGACTTCCTCGTGAGCTACCACGTCGGGCACGCGCTTCTCGTGCTGTTCGCGTTGTCCATCGTCGGCACCATCCCACTCGGCTCCCGGAAGCTCGTGGCCCTGAACGCGTCGCTGTTCGGCGTCATCTTCTTCGTGACGCCCGGCTCCCAGCTCGGCGGCGACCCGTTCACGTACCGGTTCCTCGGCGTCGCGCTGCTCGTCGTCGCGCCGGTGCTGTTCACGACCGCACGCGAGTAGCGGCCGCGTCGAACGCCACCCGATTCTCGCCGCGCGCTCCGCAGCCAGCGGCACTCACTCGCCGCCCGAGTCTCGTAGCGCGCCCCCGTCTCTTGCTATCACTCGCAGTCTTTTCGTCGGGTGAAACCACAGCTGTCTGGAAGCGTCTGCGCGGAAAACGCCCATTCCGGGCCCGCGACCGGACTACTCGCTGACCAAGTCGTCGTAGCGCGCGCCCGTCTGCTTCAGCGTCTCGCTCGCACCGTTTTCTCGTCCGGTGTGCTCCGCACACCGCTCCTCGAAAAATCTGCACCAAAAAACGGCTCCCTGCGGTCGCGGAGATTACTCGCCGACCAAGTCGTCGTAGCGCGCGCCAGTCTGTTTCAGCGTCTCCTCGGAGTAGAGCCGTTCGTGGTCGACGGGCAGGTAGTCGTCGGCGAGTTCGTCGATTTTCTCGTCGACAGCGTCGGCCTCGCGGCCGTGAATCATCGTGAAGAGGTTGTACTCCCAGTCCTGCTCGGGGCGGCGCGGCCGGTGGTAGCACAGCGTCACGTACGGGAGTTGGCCGACCTCGACGCCGCGCTCGTCGAGTTCGTCGTCCGGAACGTCCCAGACGACCATGCAGTTGGCGTCGAAGCCGGTGACGACGTGGTTGACGACGCAGCCGACGCGCTTGATGCAGCCGTCCGCGAGCAGGCGCTCGGTGGCGTCGAGCACGTCCGCGACGGGCGCACCGATGGCGTCGGCGATGTCCCGGTACGGCGTCGCGGACAGCGGGAAGCCGTCCTGAATCGCCAACAGGAGGTCGGCGTCCAGCGCCGAGAGGTCGCCCGCCGCGCTCTCGCTGATGCGGGTCGCGGAGACGTCCGTGCTATCGAGGGATTCCCGGGCGAACCGGTCGCCGTTCACCACGGGGAACTCCAAGTCGATGTAGTAGTCCGTCAGCATCGGGAGGTTCAGCACCTCGCAGCCCGTGCGCTGTTCGATGTCCGCGAGAATCTCGTCGCGCTTCTCCCGACTGCCGGCGGTGACGACGAACCACTGGCTGTACTCGTGGTCGCGGCGGTAGTTGTGGTTGACCTGCCGGTAGCCGTTGATGACGGCGGCGACCTCGTCGCGGCGGTCGGCGGGCGCGCGCACGGCGGCGAGCGTCGACGACCCGATGACCGGGGGGTTGAGGACGGCGCCGAACCGCCGGAAGACGCCCTCGTCGTAGAGGCGTTCGACGCGTTCGAGCGCCTCGCTCTCGGTGACACCGAGGTCGTCGGCGACGGCCTCGAAGGGCCGCTCTCGAATCGGGAACCCGCTCTGGTACTCGTCGATGAGGCGTGCGTCCACGTCGTCGACGCGTTCGCGCCAGTCAGCGGCGGCCATTGATTGGGCGTTGGGACTGCGGGGGCTACTGTTTACCGGTTCGATGCGAACAGCTTCGGGGCGGCGCGGAAACCGGGTGGATTTACGCCGGTGGAAACCGAACGCCGGGACATGAGCGATTCGCACGGCGAGTGGCCGTTGCAGCGCCTGATGACCGAAGTCGTCGGCTCCGGGCCGAAGTCCGCCGAGGACATGACCCGCGAGCAGGCGACGGAGGCCTTCCAGCGCATCCTCGACTTGACGCCCGACCAGACGACGCTGGGCGCGTTCTGGCTGGCGAACCGCTGGAAGCGCAACAACGGCGAGGAGCTGGGCGCGTACGTCGACGTGATGCGCCGCGAGAGCGTCGTCGCCGCCGAGCCCGACGCCGACCCCGTGGACTGCGGCGCGAACTACGACGGGAAAGGCGACTCGGCGATTCTCGGGGTCGCCGCGGGCGTCGTCGCCGCGGCCGCCGGCACGCCGGTCGTCGTCCACTCCGGCGACCGCGTCCCCACGCAGAAGCAGGACGCCTACAAGCACGTCCTCGACGAGCTCGGCGTGCGCACCGACCTCGAACCCGAGGAGTCCGCGGCGATGGTCGACGAGCACGGCTTCGGGTACTACTACCAGCCGAACTTCAACCCCGTTGGCGTGCGGACGTTCGTGAACACCGTCGAGACGCTCGCCAACCCCGCGAACGCCGACACCCACCTCGGCTCGTTCTACCACCTCGCGTTCGCCAAGAAGGTCGTCGAGACCGCCCGCGAGAGCGAAGAGGTCGGCTTCGACCGCGTGCTCATGTTCCAAGGGATGGAGGGCTACGACGACGTGCGCCCGGGCTCGACGACCGTCGCGGAGTGGTCCGAGGGCGCCGAACTGGAGGACTTCACCATCGAGACCGACGACTACGGGATGGACATCGAGAGCGCGGACCTCGAAGTCGCGGACGTCGCCGCCGACTCCGCGGAAATCACGGCGGACGTGCTCGCGGGCGAGCGCCGCGACCAGTTCGCGGACGCCGTGAAGCTCAACGCCGCGCTGCGAATGTACGCCGGCGAGGACGTCGACAGCCTCGACGAGGGCATCGACGCCGCCGAGGAGGTTATCGCCAGCGGGCGCGCCGAGAGCCTGCTCGCGGACCTCTGCTCGTTCTGAGTAGGTAGCGTTATCCGGCCCCGCGGCCTCCGTTGTGGTATGACGAAGAAAGCGACCCTCCACACCAGCGAGGGCGACATCGAAGTCGAGCTGTACGACGAGAAGGCGCCGACCACAGTCGAGAACTTCGTGAAGCTCGCCGAGGACGACCCCGCCGCGGGCGCCGACCCCGCGCCCGACACGAAGACGTGGGAGGACCCCGAGAACGGCGAGGTCCGCGGCGACTCGCTGTACCGCGACGTGCCCTTCCACCGCGTCATCGAGGGCTTCATGATTCAGGGCGGCGACCCGACCGGCACCGGCCGCGGCGGCCCCGGCTACGAGTTCGAAGACGAGTTCCACGACGACCTCCGCCACGACGACGCGGGCGTGCTCTCGATGGCGAACTCCGGCCCGGACACGAACGGCAGCCAGTTCTTCATCACGCTGGACGCCCAGCCCCACCTCGACGACCGCCACGCGGTCTTCGGGAAAGTCACCGACGGCATGGACGTCGTCGAGGACATCGGCAACGTCGACACCGACCGCAACGACCAGCCCGAGCGCGACGTCGTCCTCGAATCCGTCGAGATTCACGACTGAGCCGGCTCAGTCGCCGCGAACGCGGAAGAACGGCGGACCGGACTCGACGGCGGCGCCGCGGCTGGCGCGCTCGTCGGTCGTCGGCGACCGGCGGCGCTCGACCGAGAGCCCGTCGGCGTCCCGAGAGACCGCCAACACTTGGTCGGCGGCGCCGGCGTAGAACGCCGCCAGCGTCTCCGAGACGCTCTCGCTGACCACGTTCAGCACGGTGTCCCGCGGGCCGAAGACGCCGTCGTCGTTCCCGTAGCGCGCGGCCCGCGCGTCCGCCTCCCCGAGCACCGCCACTTCTCCCTCGATGTTCCCGACGACGAGCAGCGGGTCGTCGCGGCGCGCGACCGTCGTCTCGTTGGCGTCGGCCAGCGACGACGCCCGGAGGTCGAAGACGTTCCGGTCGTCGGCCCACTCGCCGAACGGGTCGAGGACGAACAGCCGGTCGTCGTCGAGCGCGGCGGACAGCGAGTCGTCGGCGGCCGCGAACGCGTCCGCGAGTGTCCCGCGGTCGAGCGTCGGCGGCGGCGTCAGCGACACCGCGGTCCCGCCGGCGACCGTCGACGCGACGAGCTGCGCGAGCAGGCCGTCGACATCGGCGTCGTCGTACTGGAGTACGGCCTGCCCGCCGACGACGAGACCGCCGCCGAGGAGCGCGTCCAGTCCGGGCACGCCGGTTTCGAGGGTCGGGGCGTCGGCCAGCTGTCGGCGGCGGTCGGCGTCGGCGGCCGTCAGCACGCTCTCGACTTCCCCCAGCATCGCGGTCTGTTCGGAGCGCGCCTCCCGGATTGCCGCGATGTCGTCGTCGATTGCGGTCGCGCGCTCCGCGAGCGTCTCGCAGCGCTCGGCGACGGCCTCCGTGGTCTGGGCTTGGTCGTCGGTCGCCGTCGACACGGACGCGATGCCGGACGCGGTCTCCTCGACGGTCTCGGCGACCGCTTCGAGGCTCGCCATCGCGTCGGCGGTCTGGTCGGCGCCGCGCTCGATTTCGTCGGCGGCGGCGTCCAGTTGCGCGACCGTCTCCTCGGTGGCCGTCCGGACGGCGTCGAGGGCGTCCTCGATGTCGTCGGCCTGCGCCTGTGACTCGGCGGCCAGCTCCTTGATTTCGTCCGCGACCACGGCGAAGCCGTCGTTGTCGCCGTCCGTCCGCGCGGCCTCGATGGACGCGTTCAGCGCGAGCATGTTCGTCTGGTCGGCGATGCGGTCGATGCCCGCCAGCGCGTCCGCGATGCGGTCGATGCGGTCCCGGAGCGCGTCGACCTCCGCGACGACGTCCTCGCTGACCGCGCGGACGTCCTCCATCGTGTCGATGGCGTCCCGGGCGGCGTCGCGGCCGTCGGCGGTCTCCGCGGCGGCGCGCTCGCTCTGCTCGCTGACCTGTGTCGCGGTCGCGGCGATTTCCTCGATGGTCGCGGACAGCGACCCGATTTCGTCGACGACCCACTCGGCGTCCGCGACCTGCTTGCTGGTCCGGTCGTCGATGGCCGCGAGTTGGTCGTCGACGGTCGTCGACGCGGCGTGAACGACGTCGAGCGCGCCCCGGGCGTTGGCGAGCGACCGGTTCTCGGTCGCCACCGTCTCGGCGTCCGGGCCTTCCGCCGGCGCTCGCTCGTCAGAACTCATGCGGTCCCCCGTCTTTCGGCGTGGGCCGCGCGTCGCTCCCGAACCGAGTTATGATGGTTGGTAACACGTCAACGGGAGAGTCGTTCCTCGCGGCCCGCAATAGTTTTTCCCACTCGGTCAATATATACTACGTTCCACATTTTTCGTTCAGGTTTCGCGGATTCTTCGAGACAATTGCCGAGATACGTAGACGTTTATCCCGCCTTCGTAGATTAGACGTACGAACTCGTGGACGAGCACACCGAGCCGGCCGGCGGGGACGCCGCGAACCGGTACGCCCACCTCATCGAACACATCCAAGACGCCGTCGTGGAGTTCGAACTCGTCGGCGGCGAGCCGGTCGTCCGCCGCGTCAACGAAGCGTTCGTCGACAGCTTCGGCTACGAGCGCGACGCCGTCCTCGACGACCCCCTCAACGAGTGGATCGTTCCCGAGTGGCTCAGCGAGGAGGCCCGGGCGCTCGACCAGCGCACCACCGCCGGCGAAATCAACTACCAGCGCGTCCGACGCGAGACCGCGGGCGGGCTTCGAGAGTTCCTCTACCGAGGCATCCCGTACGCCGGCCGCGACGCCGCGACCGACGGGTTCGCCGTCTACACCGACCTGACCGACCTCACGCGAACCGAGCGCCGCCTCGAAGTGATGAACCGCGTCCTCCAGCACAACCTCCGGAACAAGGCGAACATCGTCCTCGCGTACACGACGGAGCTGCTCGCGGCGTTCGACGAACAGCACGCCCGCCGCACCGAGGCCGCCGCGCGCATCGAGGGCGCCGCCCGCGACCTCGAAACCCTCACCGAGGAAGCCGCGGACATCAACTCCGTGCTGGACTCCACCGCGGACGGCCGGACGACCGACTGCGTGCCCCTGATTCGTGACGTCGTCGACGAACACCACCGGAACTGGCCGGCGGCGACCGTCGAGACCGACCTCCCCGAGTCGCTGGTCGTGCGCGCCAGCCGGCGGCTCCGGTTCGCCGTCGACGCGCTCGTCGAGAACGCACTCGAACACAACCCCAGCGCCGAGCCGCGCGTCCGCGTGCGAGCGGCGCGCGCCGACTCCGACGGCTGGACGACCATCCACGTCGACGACGACGGGCCGCCGATTCCGGCCGACGAACGCGACGTCGTCACCGGGGACGGCGACATCACCGCCACCCGCCACGGGAGCGGGCTCGGGCTCTGGCTCGCCAAGTGGACGACCGAGCTGTTCGGCGGCGAGCTCACGTTTGCGACCAGCGACCTCGGCGGCAACAGCGTCCGCCTCCGGCTCCCCGGCGAGTAGTGCCGCGGCGCGGCCACCGACAAAACCAAACAGGTCGACAACCGATACTCGACTATGACTGACGACGCCGACACGGTCGACCCCAGCGACATCGGCGAGACCGACGCCCCGCCGGTCGAGGAGAAGCCCTACAAGCTCGTCTTCGAGGCGAACAAGTGCTTCGGCGCGGGCAAGTGCGCGGAGGTCTCGGCGAACTGGGAGATGGACATCGCGTCCGGGCTGGGCAAGCCCGTCTCGTACTTCTTCGGCGAGGACGACCTCGAAGACAACGTCGCCGCCGCCGACGCCTGCCCCGCGAAGAAGGGCGACGGCGTCATCCACGTCGTCGACCGCCGCACCGACGAGGAAATCGCCCCCGACCCCCACGGCGACGGCACGCTCTCCGTCGACTGGTAGGACACCGTAACGGACTTCTCCCCGCGGCGTCCACGGAGAGACGCGAGGGTGGCCGAGCGGCCAAAGGCGGCGGGCTTAAGACCCGCTCCCGTAGGGGTACGTGGGTTCGAATCCCACCCTTCGCATGCGACCTTTTGCGCTGCGGGCTGGCTTCGCCAGCCTTCGGCAAAAGCTCGGCCAAAAGCACAGCGTCGCTCCCGTCGCCGCCTTCGGCGGCGGTGGTCGCTCCTTAACCCGCTCAGCCGCGAAGCGGCTTCGCGGTGAATTGCGGCGCTCGGGACCTTCGGACCACTCGCGCCGCGAACGCTGGGTAATCGGTGTGTCGGTAGTCGTAGCAGTCGATGGTTCATCGGCGTCAACTGGGTCGTGGAGCGAGATTGAGGGACTCTGGCTCGCCACCGAGTAGCCGGTCAGCCGACGAGCAGCCACGCCAGTCCAATCGCGGCGCCCGCGCCGACCAGATTCCCGAGCGCGTGGAACGCGGCGGCGCCGAAGCGCTCGTTCTCGACGAGGCCGACCACGTCCACGCTGAACGAGGAGAACGTCGTGAACGCGCCGCAGGCGCCCGTGCCGAACAGCAGCATCGCGTCGCCGCCGACGCCGGCGAAGGTGAGCGCGGCGAGCGCGAACGACCCGAGGACGTTCACGGCGAGCGTGCTCGCGGGATAGCCCTCCGTCTGGACGAGTTCGCCGACGGCGAACCGGAGCGTCGCGCCGAGCGCGCCGCCGACGCCCACGAGGACCGACGGGGGCGGGGAGAGCGCGGTCACGCGCCACCCCCGTAGCGGCCGGCGAGCGCGCGACCCGCAAGGACGCCGAGGAAGCCGAGCGCGTAGTTCGCGGCGACGTTGGCGGCCATCAGTTCGGGCGCGACGCCCGCGGTCTGGACGGCGAACGTGCTGTACGTCGTCAGCGACGAGAGGAAGCCCGTGCCGAGGAGTCGCCGCGC
>JGI12478J12828_1000497_pt1 | contig 12006 bp, 15 predicted proteins | sample A23E2SouthBayCA_FD_12828 | JGI IMG/M metagenome (IMG submission 12828) | reverse complement strand
GGCGGGCAGCCACAATTTTAGCATTCCCGCCGACCTACGAGACGAGGCGCTTGAACTGCTCGGCGACGAGGAAACCAGCGGCGACGTCGCTATCGTCGCGGGCGTCTTGAAGTCCCAATCTGCTGGACTCGATACTGCTGTCGTCTCCGACGACATGCGAGTCCGAACCGTCACGGAGGGACTCGGTGCGACGGTCACTGGAACTGTCGGCGTCGTCGCTCGTGCGGTTTACGAAGGGATGGACTCCGAGCGCGCCAAAACGTTGATTCGCGACATCGACAGCCACGGCTTGCACATGACCGGGGAACTCCGCGAAAAAGCGTTCGAGTTAATCGACGACGCGGCCGACGAGTAGGGCGACAGGCGCTGTCTGTCTTGCGAGACTCGCTGCGCTCGTCTCGCTGATAGTCAGGTCTTCGCCCTACGGGCTCAGACGCTGCCTGTCTCGCGGGAAGAGAACCGCTTCCCGGATGTTGTCGAGGTCGAGCATCGTCATCACGAGGCGCTCGACGCCGTACGCCCACCCGGCGTGGGGCGGCATGCCGTACTTGAACATCTTCGTGTAATACTCGAACTGGTCCGGGTCGAGACCCTGCTGCTCGAAGCCCTCCACGAGCGCATCGTAGCGGTGCTCGCGCTGCCCGCCGGAGACCAGTTCCATGCGCGGGTGCATCAGGTCGAAGCCCTTCGAGAGCTCGGGGTCGTCGTCGTAGTCCTGAATGTAGAACGGCTTGATCTCGCTGGGCCAGTCGGTGACGAAGTAGTGCCCGCCGACGTCGTCGCCGAGCGCCTTCTCGCCCTCGGTGGGGAGGTCGTCGCCCCAGACGAGCTGCTCGTCGAGTTCGCCGGTGGCGTTGATGCGCTCGATGGCCTCCTCGTAGGTGAGCCGCGGGAACTCACCCGAGGGCGCCTCGAACTCCTCGGCGAGGCCGAGCGCTTCGAGTTCCTCCTGACAGTTCTCCTCGACGGCGGAGTAGGCGGCCTGCAGCGTGCCCTCGCAGACGTCCATCGCCTGCTCGTGGTCGATGAACGCGGACTCGAAGTCGATCATCGTCGCCTCGTTGAGGTGGCGCGGCGTGTTGTGCTCCTCTGCGCGGAAGATGGGGCCGACCTCGAAGACGCGTTCGAGCCCGGACCCCACCATCAGCTGCTTGAACAGCTGCGGGCTCTGGTTCATGAACGCCTCCTCCCCGAAGTACGTCACGGGGAACAGCTCCGTGCCGCCCTCCGTGCCGGTGGCGACGATTTTCGGCGTGTTGATCTCCGTCGAGCCGACGCTCCGGAAGTATTCCCGGACCGCGCGCAGGACTTCCGCGCGAATCTCGAAGATGGCCTTCGTCTCGGCCTTGCGGGCGTCCAGCGTGCGGTTGTCCAGCCGCGTCGAGAGGTCGGCGTCGACCTTCCCCGAGGGGTCGAGGGGAAGCTGGGGGTCGGCCTCCGCCATCACATCGATGGACTCGGGCGTGACCTCGACGCCCGTCGGCGCGCGCTCTTCCTCCTCGACGTCGCCGGTGACCTGCACGACCGACTCGCGCTGGACGTTGATGCCGGTCTCCACGAGGTCGTCGTCCATCTCGTCCTTCTCGAACTTGACCTGAATCTTGCCGGTCTTGTCTCGGAGGATGAGGAACGCGATGCCGCCGAGGTCCCGTACTTCGTGGACCCAGCCGGCGACCGTCGCGTGGTCGCCCGGCTCGGCGTCCGCCGTGAACGTTCGGTCCTTCATACGACCCGATTCACGAGGACCGGCCTTAAACGCCTTCATTTCCGGCGTGGGCGACCGGGGTGGGGCGGCGACCGGACGCGGTCACTCGTGGGCGTCGTTGACGCCGCGCACCGTCTCCGCGACGGCCTCGACGCCCTCGTCGTGGAGCAGGTCGCCGACGACGACCGTGTCGGCGTGCTCGCCCATCTCGTAAGCCGAGTCGTAGTCGCCGATGCCGCCGCCGTAGAACAGCGTCGCGTCGTCGAGCGCGTCCTGCGCCGCGCCGACGACCGCCGGGTCGCCGAGCGTCCCCGAATACTCGACGTAGACGATGTCTTGGCCGAGCATCCGCTCGGCGACTTCGGCGTACGCCGCCACCTCGTCGGCGTCGAGGTCGCAGTCGGCGTCCGTGTACTCCGCGACGCTCGCCTCGTCGTTCAACACGACGTACGCCTCGGTGGCGGTGCGCTCCCAGTCGAGGTCCGCGATGCGCACCCACTCCTTGTGCGCGCCCGTAATCCAGAACGGGTCGCCGGCGTTCAACACGACCGGCACGAGGTAGCCGTCCAGCGCCTCGTCGTCGACGACGACCGCGGGGTTCGACGGCTCCTGATACAGCGGCACGTCGTGCTTCCGGCAGGCGTCGATGACGCGCCGCATCTTCTCGGTGGTCACGTCCATCGTCCCGCCGATTTCGATGGCGTCGGTACCCGTCTTCGCCACGTCGTCGAAGGTGTCGCCCTCGGCGAGCGACTTGTCGGGGTCCACCTTGAGCACGTGGTCCCAGTCGTCCCACGGGGTAGTCATGTGCCCCCATTAAAATGGCCCGGGCAAAACCCCTTCGATGCGGGTGGCCGACCGCCAGCGGCGCCGCTGGAGGCGGTTGCGAGCGGAACCGGAGGCGGGACAGTTTAGCTGTGGATGCCCATCGCCTCGATCTGCTCCTGGTAGCGGTTCCGGATGGTGACCTCCGTCACCTGCGCGACGTCCGCGACCTCGCGCTGGGTCTTCTTCTCGTTGCAGAGCAGGGACGCCGCGTAAATCGCGGCCGCGGCGTAGCCGGTCGGGGACTTCCCCGAGAGCAGTCCCTTCTCGGCTGTCGTCTCGATGATTTCGTTGGCCTTCGACTGGACTTCCTCGGAGAGTTCCAGTTCCGAGCAGAACCGGGGCACGTACTTCTTCGGGTCGACGGGCTTCATCTCCAGCCCGAGCTCTTGGGAGATGTACCGATACGTGCGACCGATTTCCTTGCGCTCGACCCGGGACACCTCCGAAATCTCTTCGAGGCTCCGCGGGATGCCCTCCTTCCGGCAGGCCGCGTAGAGGGCGCTGGTGGCGACGCCCTCGATGGAGCGGCCGCGGATGAGGTCCTCCTTGAGCGCGCGGCGGTAGATGACCGACGCGACCTCTCGCACGGAGCGCGGGACGCCCAGCGCCGACGCCATGCGGTCGATTTCCGAGAGCGCGAACTGGAGGTTGCGCTCGCCGGCGTCCTTCGTGCGGATGCGCTCTTGCCACTTCCGCAGGCGGTGCATCTGCGAGCGCTTCTTCGAGGAAATCGAGCGCCCGTAGGCGTCCTTGTCCTTCCAGTCGATGGTCGTCGTCAGCCCCTTGTCGTGCATCGTCTGCGTGGTGGGGGCGCCGACCCGCGACTTCTCCTGTCGTTCCTGATGGTTGAACGCGCGCCATTCCGGACCGGGGTCGATCTGCTCCTCCTCGACGACGAGGCCACAGTCGTTGCAGACCAACTCCGCGCGGTCCGAGCTCTTCACGAGGTTGTCAGAGCCACACTCCGGGCACTCCCGTACCCCCTCCTCGGACTCCTCCTGCTCTGTCGCCGTTTCTCGCTCCCGCTGGCGAGTGGACCGTGTCATCGCATTTTTATATTAGCGTTTCGCAAACGTTTAAACCCATTGGCGGTTTGGAACCTTTCACAGGCGACACAAGTTTCGGCGTTCCCCCGGGGAAACGGGGTGTAGCGGCCCCGAGACAGCCTCGAACGCCGGTTCTCGGATAGTAACCCATATACGGGAGCGAGGGTGACTTCGACTCAATGCCGGTCGTAGAGTGCGACGTCGACGACGCGCGCGAACGACTCGACGCCGCGGGCGCGTCGTTCAGCGAGGGCAACTCCGAGTACGAGCGCTGGCACGCCGACCTCGGGGACGCCCACGCCGTCGCCTACGACGACAAGCTCGTCGTGCAGGGCGGAAACCCCACGGACATCACCGCCGTCGTCGAGCCCGACCGCGGCGGCCGCGTCCACGCGTACTTCGACGGCGCGAGCCGCGGCAACCCCGGCCCCGCTTCTGTGGGCTGGGTGCTCGTCTCCGGCGACGGTATCGTCGCAGAGCGCGGCGAGACCATCGGCCGCGCGACCAACAACCAAGCCGAGTACGAGGCGCTGCTCGCGGTGCTGGAGGCCGCCGCGGAGTTCGGCTTCGACGAAATCGAGATTCGCGGCGACTCCCAGCTCGTCGAGAAGCAAGTGAAGGGCGCGTGGGACACCAACGACCCCGAACTCCGGGAGAAGCGCGTCCGCGCCCGCGAACTCCTCGACCGGTTCGACGAGTGGTCGCTGACTCACGTTCCGAGAGAGGTAAACGACCGCGCCGACGAACTAGCCAACCAAGCCCTCGACGATGACTGACCTCCCAGAGGACGCCGTCGACGAAGCCGAACGGCTCACCCGGCTCGCCCGCGACGCCGTCGACGACGCCGCCGCCGACGCGTACCGCGAGCGCCGCGAGGAACTGCTCGCCGACCACGGGTTCGTGCCCCGCGTCCGCGAGCGCGACGACACGCTCGTCTGCTACCCCGACGACTGGCTCGACGGTGACGGCCGCGTCCGGATGGACGACGTGGAGGACACCGACCGGGCGGCCGAGGTGTCGCTGTCCGGGCCGGGCGAGCAGGGCGACTACGAGGCGGCCGCCGCGCGCAACGACGCCCTCGTCGAGCGCGTCCGCGAGCGCCACGGCGACGTGCACGGCGACAACGCCGCGGCGTTCGCCGAGTTCATGAACAACTACTACGCGCGCTCGATGGACGACGCGGACGACCGCGAGCGCGAGGAGTTCCTCGACGACTACTTCCCGCGGAACGCGTGGCCCACCGACGAGCAGCGCGAGCGCGTCGAGGAGTCGGGGGGGGGGGGGGGGGGGGGGGACGACTCGGCGCCCGAGCAGTAGCCGGCGCTGGCGCTACGGGGTCCGGCGCGTGAAAAAGTGTGTCGTCGGCGTGTTTAGTTCTCGGCGAGGATGTCGCGGACCTGCGCTTCGCGGTCGTCGTCGGTGACGAACTTCGAGAGCGTCCACTCGAGGTCGTCGAGGACGGCGTCGAAGCCGTCGTCGGTGAGCTCGTACTGGTTGGTGCGCTTGTCGAGCTCGGACTTCTCGACGAGCCCCTTGTTGACGAGGTCGTCGAGGTTCGGGTAGAGCCGGCCGTGGTTGACTTCCTGCCCGTAGTAGTCTTCGAGTTCGCGCTTGATGGCGAGGCCGTAGCGGGCTTCTTCGGCGAGGACGGTGAGGATGTTCTTCTGGAACGCAGTCAGGTCGCGCACGTCCGTACGTGCAGCAGATTGTGCCTCTGACATAGCTAACTGGAAAGCGCGCATACATTTAAACACTTCTCAATTGAGCGGAGTTTGGCCCGCTCGGGATGCGAAAAGCCTATCTCCGCCCGACAAACACCTCTCCGGCATGGCGAATCTCTGGGAAGACCTCGAGACCGGACCGGACGCGCCCGACGTGATTTACGCGGTCGTCGAGTGCCTGAAAGGCGAGCGCAACAAGTACGAGTACGACAAGGACATCCCGGGCGTGGTGCTGGACCGCGTGCTCCACAGTAACGTCCACTACCCCTCGGACTACGGCTTCATCCCGCAGTCGTACTACGACGACGGGGACCCCTTCGACGTGCTGGTGCTCGTCGAGGACCAGACGTTCCCCGGCTGCGTCATCGAGGCGCGCCCGGTCGCGCTCATGAAGATGGACGACGACGGCGAGCAGGACGACAAGGTCATCGCGGTGCCCGACGAGGACCCCCGCTACGACCACATCGACGACCTCGAAGACATCCCCCAGCAGGAACTCGACGAGATCGAGGAGTTCTTCGAGACGTACAAGAACCTCGAAGCGGGCAAGGAGGTCGAGACGATGGGCTTCGAGGACGCGCAGGCCGCGAAGGACGCCATCGAGCACGCCCAAGACCTCTACGACGAGAAGTTCGCGTAACTCCTTCGAGCACCTCGCGCACACCCGACTTCTCCGTTTTTCGCGCCGACCAGCGCCGGCGATAACCACTGGGTATCGCGGCCGGGCGCGCCGATGTTTTATGCGCATGGGTAATTATTTTCGGGGGTGTGCCGTACTACCGAGCGTAATGGCCGCCAGTCACTCACAGTTCGGCGTTCGCCACGTCACCGTCGTCCCGACGAACTTCCAGACCGCCGACAGCGACGACGAGGACGCCGCTGCGTCCGAGTCCTCCCGCTGAGCGCGCGCCGGACCGGGACAACATACTTAACGATTCGCGTGGACTCTCGGCGTAATGCTCCCCGAGGTCGGCACGGTCTCGACGCCCGTGCTCGCGCTCGCGGCCGGCTCCGTCGCCGTCGGCGGCGCCGGCGCGTACGCCCTCACGACGGTGCTTCGACGCCGCCGCGCGGACGACGACGAGACGTTCGCGCGGCTCCGCGACACCATCGCGGGCCTCGAATCCGTCGCGCTCGTCGTCCCGGAGAACCCCAGCGTCGACGCGCTCGCGGCCGCCATCGGGCTCCGCGACCTCTGCAACCAGTGGGGGGTCACCGCGCGCGTGTTCGCCGAGGACGACGTGACGAGCGACGACGCCAAGGCCTTCTGTAACCTCTTCGACGTTTCGCTGGACGTGGCCGGCGACTCCCTCGATGACTTCGACGGCGCGGTCGCCGTCGGCGGCGGCGGCACCGTCCCGTCGTTCGCCAACCGCCCGCCCGTCGTCGCCGTCGTCCGCCACCGCCCCGCCGCGGTCGACCACTCGCTGGTCCTCGACGGCGACGACGCCGGCGCCACCTCCACCATCGTCGCGCGGTTCGTCGAGCGCGCCGGCCGCACGCCCGAGCAGGACGTGGCGACCGCGCTCCTCTACGGTATCCGCGCCGGCACCCGCGAGTTCCGCCGCGTGCGCTCCCGCGAGGACTTCCGCGCGGCGACGTTCCTTCAGGAGTTCGCTGACCAAGGCACCATCGACGCGCTGCGCGCGCCCGGCATGAGCGGCGAGACGTTCGACGTCATCGGGCACGCCATCGCCAACCGCGAGCGCCGCGCGAGCTTCGCGGTCACGAACGTCGGCACCGTCCCGTCGGTGAGCGCGCTCGAAGAGGCCGCCGACACCCTCCTCCGGCTCGACGGCGTCTCCTCGGCGGCCGCGTTCGGCGTCCACGAGGACACCGTGGTGACGGCGTGCCGCGCCGACGACGTGCGCACGAGCGCGATGGACGTGCTCTCGACGGCGTTCGACCAGACGACCGCGCTCGGCGGCGACGCGGACACTGCCACCGCGCGCGTCCCGCTCGGGCTGTTCAGCCGCGTCAGCGCCGAACAGCAGTCGACGCTCGACGACCTCATCGACGCGAGCACGCGGAAGGCGCTGTTCTCGGCGTTCGAACAGGCGTGACCGGCAAACGTGGCTGGTGTCACCGACACCGGCCAGTTGCCGCCGTAAGACGAACCCTTTAGTGCGTCAGCGGCGACGCGGACTGTATGGGTCTGTTCGACCGGCTCCGCGGCGACGAAGGGTCGCGGGTCGCGTTCATCGGCATCGACGGCGTCCCGTACAGCCTGATCCGGGACGAGCCCGAGACGTTCCCGAACCTCCACGACGTCATCGAGTCGGGCGGCGGCGGCGCCATCGACAGCATCGTCCCGCCGGAGTCCAGCGCGTGCTGGCCCTCCCTCACCACTGGCGTCAACCCCGGCGAGACCGGTGTCTACGGCTTCCAAGACCGCGAGGTCGGCAGCTACGACACGTACGTCCCGATGGGCCGGGACGTGCAGGCCGACCGCGTCTGGGACCGCGTGACCGACGCCGGCCGCGACGCCACCGTGTTCAACGTCCCCGTCACGTTCCCGCCCCAGCGCAACGTCCAGCGGATGGTCTCGGGGTTCCTCTCCCCGGGCATCGAGAAGGGGTCCCACCCCGAGTCGGTCGGCGACTACCTCGACTCCATCGACTACCGCATCGACACGAACGCCAAGCTCGGCCATCAGGACGACAAGTCCGAGTTCATCGCGGACGCCCACGAGACCCTCGACGCCCGGCAGGAGGCGTTCCTGCACTACGTGCGCGAGGACGACTGGGACCTCTTCTTCGGCGTGTTCATGACGACCGACCGCGTCAACCACTTCCTGTTCAAGGACTACGAGCAGGACGGCGAGTACAAGCAGGAGTTCCTCGACTTCTACGCGAAAGTCGACGAGTACATCGGGGAGCTGCGCGCGGAACTGGACGACGACGTGTCGCTGGTCGTCGCCTCCGACCACGGGTTCACCAGCGAGGACTACGAGGTCCACCTCAACCAGTGGCTCGAAGACGAGGGGTGGCTGTCCTTCGACGGCGAGGACCACGACAGCCTCGAAGACATCAGCGACGACACGAAGGCGTACTCGTTCATCCCCGGGCGGTTCTACATCAACCTCGAAGACCGCGAGCCCCGCGGCAGCGTCCCCGAGTCCGACTACGAGGACGTCCGCGCGGAACTCAAGGAGGAAATCGAATCCATCGAGGGCCCCGACGGCCGTCCGGTCGTCGACCGCGTCGTCCCCAAGGAGGAGGCCTTCGACGGCGCGCACGACGAAATCGCGCCCGACCTCGTCGCCATCCCGAACCACGGCTTCGACCTGAAGGCGGGGTTCTCGGGCGCTGGCGACGTGTTCAGCGTCGGCCCGCGCAACGGCATGCACTCCTTCGAGAACGCCACCCTCCTCTCCGACGCCGAGGACGTGTCGGTCCCCGAGGGGACGGACCTCTTCGACGTCACGCCGACGCTGCTGGACCTCCTCGACGTGGAGTTCGACGCCCGCGAGTTCGACGGCGAGACGCTCGTCTGAGCCGCCGTCATCGCTGTCGGTGCGACTCCCGTCCGGTGACTCCGACAGCCTATTAGTCTCCGTCCGGCGACTCGCACACACCGAAATGGTCGCGCAAACGCTTCTGGTCCCCGTCGTGTTCCCGGACCCGGACAGCTACCCGCTCGACGACGAGAACATCGTCGGCTTCAGCGGGTTCGACGTCGTCCTGTTCGGCTACTGGGAGGTCCCCGATGGCGTCTCCTCGGAGACCGCTCGCGCCGAGCACGAGGCCGACGCGCAGGCGGTGCTCTACGAGATGGCCGCGCAGTTCAGCCGCGGCGGCGCGTCCACGTCGGTGCAGCTCCACTTCGGCCCGGGTGGCGCCGAGGCGGCCGCGTTGCAAGACCGCATCGCGGCCGCGACGGACGCCGACGCAGTGCTCGTCGGCGGCCGCATCACGATGTGGTCGAACGTGCTCGTGCCGCTGCGGGACGCCCGCCGCCGGGCGGAACTCGTCGCGTTCCTCTCCGGGCTAGACGTGGACTCGATTTTCACGCTCGAACTGTTCCACGCCGCCGCCGACCCGAGCGACGTCGACGCAGCGCGGGAGACGCTGGCGTCGGTGAGGGCGGCGCTCGTCGAGGAAGGCTTCGCCGCGGACGCCGTCGACGTCACCGTCGAAGTCCACGAGGACGCCGGCCGCGCAATCGCGGAGCGCGCACGCCGACACAACCTCGTGGTCGTCGGCGAGACCGAGGAACTGGACGACGACGCGAAGTTCATCGGCCCCACGTCGGAGGCGGTCCTCGACCGCACGGACACGTCGGTCGTCGTCCTCCGGGAGTAACCGCCTCGCGGCTCGCGCCCGTCAGAGCAGGTCGTCGAGTTCGTCGTTCTGGAAGTTCTCCGTGACCTGCTCCTGCTCGACGGACTCGGTGGCCTCCTTCGCGCGCTCCATGAACTGCTCGATGCGCTCGGAGCGCGAGATGCCAGACAGCAACACGAGCACGGCGATTTTCTCGGAGTCCAGCGGGAAGTCCCCGCCCCGGACCTGCATGCTCCGGGTCTCCTCTTCGACCCACGACCGCGCCTTCTCGACGCCCTTCCGGGAGACGCGGTCGGACTCACCGGCGGCAACCACGAGCGCCGCGCCCGCCTCTGTCGTCTCGGGCACGCTCATCCCCGTGAGCAGCGCCTTCCCCCCCCCCCCCCCCCCGCGCGGTCGACGTGACGACGTTGACGTTCTCGCCGGCGTCCGCGGCGGCGTCCGCGCTGGCGAACCCCACCGCGGACATGTTCCCGGACTTGAGCGTGTTGATGACCTCGCTGGCGTCGACGACGCTCTCGCCGACGCCCTCGACGTTCTCGCCCGCCGCCAGCAGGATGCCGACGCGGCGCGCGATGCGCTCGTTGATGGCGTCGAACGCCTCCGTGACGCTCTGCCCGGTCTCGCGCCACGCGTCGTTGTCCACGAGCAGCGTGGAGTCGGCCTCCCGGACGAGCGTCTTCAGCGAGCGGCCGGCGTTCGCCTGATAAATGCCGCCCTCGTCGCGGCCCGGGAGAATGCCGAGCGCGTACACGGGAATCTCGTGGATTCGCTTCAGCTCCTTCACGAGGACGGGCGCGCCGCCGGAGCCGGTGCCGCCGCCGAGCCCGGCGACGACGAAGATGGCCTCCGTCTGCGCGTCGATGGCGCTGTCGAGCTTCCCGACGACTTCGCGGATGTCGCTCTGCATGACTTCCGCGCCGAGTTCGTTGTCCGCGCCGACGCCGTGGCCCTTCACGCGCTCTTGGCCGATGAGGACGGTGTCGATGTCGAGCGGTTCGAGGTCTGCTTTCGCGGTGTTGACCGCGAGCGTGCCACGGACGGCGCCGTACCCAGCACGACGGTCTTCTTCGAGGAGGGCTTCGGTGACCTTTCCGCCGGCCTGACCGACGCCGATGAGGGCGGCTTTCATACGCCGTCCATCGCGGGGAGCCGGCATCAACGTTGCGCCGCCCCGACAGTTAAACCGGATGACGGGGCCACCCTGTCCCGTGTCCCGCGACGACCTCGACGAACGACTCCGAGCGGTAGAGCGCGCGATGACCGACGGCGACGCCGCCGTCAGCGACCTCGCGGACGCGGCGGCCGTCCACGACCGCCTCGACGCCCTCGAAGCCGAGATTGCCGACCTGCACGAGCGACTCGACGCGCTCGACGCCACCGTACAGTCGCTGCACGGCTACGTCGGCGACCTCGAAGCCGTCAACGAGCGCGTCGAGCGCCGCGCCGACGCCGCCCGCGAAGCCGTCGAACGCCTCGAAGACGAACGTCGGCGGTCCCCACAATCCACGACGGACGCCGAGCGCGCTGCGGGCGCTGAATCCGCCGAATCCGGCACACTCGATGCCCACCGGGACCGGCCGCCCGCGGACCGAGCACCTGCGGACCGCGAGCGCACGGACGAGGACGCCGACGGCTCGCTCCTCGACCGCGTCCGGGAGTCGCTGTGAGCGTCCGGGTCGTGCTCGCGGTCGCGTTCGCGCTCGCGCTGCTCGCGGCCGCCCAGCCCGCCGTCGACCACGCGACACGGACGCGGGAGCGAGCGGCCGTCAGCGCGAGCGCGGCGCGCGTCGTCGACGCCGTCTCCGCGCTCCACCGACGCAGCGACCCGGGCGCGACAGTGGGGACCGCGCCGCGGCGAACGCTCCGCCTCGACCTCCCGGACGGCGCAACCGTCGCTTTCCGTGCCGACCCGCCGCGGCTCGTCTCGACGCGCCCGAGCGGCGCGCGCCACCAGCGGACGCTCCCCGTGCGCGTCGCCGCCTGCGGGGACGAATCGACGCTCGCCGGGCCGACGACGCTGGCGTACGTCGACAGCGGAGACGGCCCCGTCGTGCTCGCGCTGCGAGGGTTTATCAGGGGGAACGCGACCACCGCCGCCCATGCGTGCGCTCCTCGACCGCTTCGCGGCGGACGACCCCGACTGCGGCTGTGACGCCACCCTCGACGGCGGTGCGCTCCGCGTGGACGCCGGCAGCTGTCCGGGCAGCGGCGACCTCACGGCGGAGCCCGCGTGCCGAGCCACCGTCGCGTCCGTCTGCCGGCAGGCCGACGTGGACCGCATCGCCATCGACGCGTCCGGGTTCCGCCGCGAGTACGGCCCGCGCGCCGTCGCGCTGTTCGCCGCCGCCGGCCGGTTCACCGCCCGCGTTCGAGACCGCGACCAGCGCCTCGCCGCCCGTGCTCGGACCGACCCGCTCGCC
>JGI12478J12828_1000490_pt1 | contig 12202 bp, 13 predicted proteins | sample A23E2SouthBayCA_FD_12828 | JGI IMG/M metagenome (IMG submission 12828) | reverse complement strand
GCGGCGTCCGCCACGACCGGCTGGGCGTACAGCCTCGGCGTCACGCTCTTCTGACGGGTCGGGCGCTCCGCGACCGCGCACTGCGACCGCCGATTCCGGAGCAAACCAGTCGAAATTTTGTTCGTTTCGCGGCCGCAGGGAGCGCACACTCCGAACCAACGCAGTAATTTGACGATTGAACGAATACTGGTCTTTTTTCTTTGGATTCGTGTGGGTTCATCCTTATACACTCCCTATACTACTACCACGACCCCATTCGATTAGGCGTTTATACGTCAACCTTTTGTGTAGGAGCGTGGTGTCCAGCGATGTGACGGATTCAATGCCCGAACGTGGAGTAATCTCATCGATTAGTGGTCGTATTCTGCAAGAATTGCACAGCTCCGTGAACTACGTGTCGGCGGCCATCGTCAGCGGCGTCAACACGGTGTGGACGCTCGTGGTCTGCTTCCTCATCTTCTTCATGCAGCCGGGCTTCGCGCTGCTGGAAGCGGGGCAGGTGCGGGCGAAGAACGTCGCCAACGTCCTGATGAAGAACCTCATGGACTGGGGGATGGGCGTGCTCGTGTTCTTCGTACTCGGGCTCGGCATCTACGGGCTCGCCGGCCAACTCACGACCTCCGGCCTCGCGCTGGACGTCGGCGCGGCGTTCTCGTACATCAACGACCCGAGCGCGTGGATCGGCTCGTACCTGTTCAGCGCCGTGTTCGCCATGACCGCGGCGACCATCGTCAGCGGCGCGGTCGCCGAGCGCATCAAGTTCAAGGCGTACATCTTCTACTCCATCGGCCTCACGGCGTTCATCTACCCGGTCATCGCCGGGTTCGCGTGGGGCGGTAACGGCCTGCTGTCCAGCGCCGGCTTCCTCGGCCAAGCCATCGGCGTCGGCTTCCAGGACTTCGCGGGCGCGACCGTCGTCCACATGCTCGGCGGCATCGCCGGGCTCGTCGGCGCGTACATGGTCGGCCCGCGCAAGGGCCGCTACGACGCCGAGGGCAACAGCCAGCCGATTCCCGGTCACTCCATCACGCTGGCCGTGCTCGGGACGTTCATCCTCGCGTTCGGCTGGTACGGCTTCAACGTCGGCACGCAGGCCGCCGTCCTCAGCGTCTCCGAGGGCACGCTCGCCTTCAACGGCGCCGCGCTCGGCCGCGTCGCGCTGAACACCACGCTCGGCATGGGCGGCGGCGCGGTCGCCGCCGCGCTCGTGACCGGCTGGTCGGACGGCAAGCCCGACCCGCTGTTCACCGCCAGCGGCCTGCTCGCCGGCCTCGTCGCGGTCACGGGCGCCGTCCCGCACGTCACGTGGTACGGCGGCCTCATCCTCGGCATCATCGGCGGCGCGCAGGCGCCCATCGTCTTCCGCTGGGTCACGGACACGCTCAAGGTCGACGACGTCGCGGCCGTCTTCCCCGTCCACGGGAGCGCGGGCGCAATCGGGACGCTGCTGATTCCGGTGTTCGCGGTCGACGGGTTCTCCGCGACGCAGCTGCTGATGCAGGCGGTTAGCATCGCCGTCATCGCCGTCTGGACGATCGTCACGACGATGCTGGTGTTCAAGCTCGCCGACGTCACTCAGCATCGCCGTCATCGCCGTCTGGACGATCGTCACGACGATGCTGGTGTTCAAGCTCGCCGACGTCACCGTCGGGCTCCGTCCCGACGAGGACGACGAGGACATCGGGCTCGACCGCAGCGAACACGGGTACACGGCGTACCCCGAGTTCGTGGACACCGCCGGCGACGGCGGCGTCACGGTCACCAGCGGGGACAGTGCTATGGCTACCGACGGCAGTGGGGTGAACGACGATGACTGAAAGCGACATCGAACTCGTAATCGCGGTGATTCGGCCGGACAAGCTCTCGGAAGCCAAACAGGCGCTGGCTGAGGTCGGCGCGCCCAGTCTCACCGTCTCGGACGTGAGCGGGCGCGGCAGCCAGCCGGCGATGACCGAGCAGTGGCGCGGCGAGGAGTACACCGTCGACCTCCACCAGAAGGTGAAAATCGAAATCGTCGTCGCTGACATCGACGCCGAGGAGGTCGCGGAGGCGCTCAGCGACGCCGCCCACACCGGCGAGCCCGGCGACGGCAAGATATTCGTCGTCCCGGTCTCGGAGGCGTACCAGATTCGCACCGGCGAGACGGGCATCGACGCGGTCTGACGCCGCGGCCACCCTCGATTCTTCGCGTCCGAGTCGCCGAAGCCGTCCGGTTTGGCAAATTCTACCACGTCGAACGAGCGTTATTTATCCCTCCGTGTCTGAGCCTACCACGAGAGAAATACACATGGAAGCGAACGCAACCGTAGAACGCGGACTCCGGGCCGCGCGGCGCAGTCCCGGCGCGGCCGTCGTCTGGGCGGTCGCCGTCGTCCTCCTCTTGGACCTGCTAGCGAAACTCGTCGGCGTCTCGCTGGGCCCCCTCCGGACGCCGTGGTTCTCGCTGTGGTTCGGCGGCGACGTGCCCATCAGCGAGGCCGCCGGGCTGGCGTGGAGCGGCATCGTCATCGGCGCCGTCATCGGCCTCGCCAGCATCGGCCTCTCGCTGACGTACAGCATCCTCAACTTCGCCAACTTCGCGCACGGCGACTACCTCACCGTGGGCGCGTTCTCCGGGTGGGCGGTCACGTACGTCATCGCGGGCGTCGGCGGCCTGCTCGCGCTCGGCGAGACCGCGCTCAACGCCCTCACCGGCCTCGGCCAGTCCCGCCTCGGGGACGCCGACCTCGTCGCGCTGGTGTTGCTGCGGACGCCGCCGCTGGACGCCGGCGCGAACATCTGGCTGTCCCCGCTGGCCATCGTCGTCGGCCTCGTCGTCGCCGTCGGCATCACCGTCGCGGTCGCGCTCGCGCTCGACCGCTTCGTCTACCGGCCGATGCGGGACGCCGAAGGCATCTCCCTGCTCATCGCGTCCATCGGCGTGGCGTTCCTGCTGCGCTATCTCGTCGCGTTCGTGTTCGGGAACGGCCGCCGCATCGTCACGTCCACGGAGAAACTCCCCTCGCTGGACGTCGCCGCCGCCATCACTGACCTGCTCCCGTTCCTCGCGCCGGCGCGCAGCGCCGTCATCGTCGACCTCCACGAGCTCACGCTCGTCGTGGTCGCGGGCGTGCTGATGGTCGGCCTCCACGTCCTCCTCCAGTTCACGAAGCTCGGGAAGGCGATGCGCGCGATGGCCGACAACCGCGCGCTCGCGCAGGTCACGGGCATCCCGACCGAGCGCGTCATCAAGTCCACGTGGGTCATCGGCGCCGGCCTCACGGGTGCGGCCGGCTACCTGCTCGTGCTCTCGCAGGGCGGGCTCGGCTTCCAGACCGGCTGGCTGCTGCTGTTGCTCATCTTCGCGGCGGTCATCATGGGCGGCATCGGCTCCATCTACGGCGCCATCGCGGGCGGGCTCGTCATCGGGCTGGCGAGCCGGCTGTCGCTCATCTGGCTGCAGGGCGACCTCTCGTCGTTCGCGCGGCCGACCGCGTTCGCGCTCATGATTCTGATTCTGCTCTTCCGCCCGTCGGGCATCTTCGGGGGGGTGGAGACCGCATGAGCGAGGCCGGCGGGACCTCTTGGCGCGCGACGCCGCGAAAGTCACCGTGATGTTCCTCGGCATCTGGGCGCTGTTCGCCGCGTTCGGCGTCGTGCTCGGCTACGGGAACAACGGCCTGCTCGCGCTCGTCCGCCGCGTCACGTTCCTGTCGGCGGTGTACGGCATCGTCGTGCTCGCGCTGAACATCCAGTGGGGGTACGCGGGCCTGTTCAACATCGGCGTCGCGGGGTTCATGGCGGTCGGCGCGTACACCGCCGCGATGCTGTCCAGCGCGCCCGGCGGGATGCCGCCGGGACTGGGCCTCCCGCTGCCAATCGGCATCCTCGGCGGGATGCTGGCGGCCACAATTGTCGGCCTCGTCGCGGCGCTGCCCGCGCTCCGCCTGCGGGCCGACTACCTCGCCATCGTCACGGTCGCGCTCTCGGAGATCATCCGCATCGTCTACAACACGCCCGCGTTCGCCGACATCACGGGCGGCGCGAGCGGGTTCGACAACCTCCCGACGAGCCCGGTCAACTCTCTGCTGTTGAGTAACCCGTCGAGCACCATCTCCGAGCCGACCGCGCTCGGCGACGTGGTGTTCTCGTTCTTCTCGCAGTTCGGCATCCAGCGGTTCACCGCCATCAACACCGTCTACACGGTCGGCGTGCTGGTGGCGCTACTTATCGTCTACCTCGTCTTGGAGCGCACCGGGAAGTCCCCGTACGGCCGCGTGCTGAAGGCCATCCGGGAGGACGAGACCGCCGCCCAGTCGCTGGGCAAGGACACCCAGAACTTCAAGGTGCGGGCGTTCGCGCTCGGCTGCGGGCTGATGGGGCTGGCGGGCATCCTCTGGTTCGCGATGGGGCCCCGCGCGTCGATTACGCCCGTGACGTTCCGCCCGAACATCACCTTCTACATCTTCATCGCGCTCATCATCGGCGGCGCGGGCTCGAACACCGGGAGCGTGCTCGGCGGCGCGCTGTTCGCCAGCCTGCTGTTCGAGGCGCCGCCGGTCGTCCGCAACATCATCACGGACGCCTTCGCCGTCTCCGCGGACCCCGCGAACCTCATCGAGGCGCTGGTCCCCATCGCCAGCGGCGACCTCGTGCCGCTGGCGGGGTTCCTGCTGAACAACGTGGACACGCTCCGGTTCATGGGCATGGGCGTGTTGCTCATCGTGCTCGTGCAGCGCCGGCCCGACGGCCTGCTCGGCGCGCGCAAGGAGACCGCCGCCGCCGTCCCGCTCACGGAGGACACCCGGCCGGACCACGGCAGCGCCGCCGACAACGGAGGTGGCAGCGATGAGTGACGCGGGCGACGACATCGCCGACGCCGACGTGCCCGAAGACGTCGACCTCCCCGAGGACCTCGAACCCGAGACCGTCGACTCCGACGTCGAGGAGGGCGCGAAGGAAGTGCCCCGCGGCCTCCCGCTGCGCGTCGACGGCCTCCGCAAGGAGTTCGGCGGCATCACCGCCGTCGACGGCGCCTCGTTCGAAGTCGAGGAGGGGTCGCTGACCGGGCTCATCGGGCCGAACGGCGCCGGGAAGTCCACGACGTTCAACTGCATCACGGGCGTCCACGAGCCGACCGCCGGCGAGGTCTACTTCCGCGGCGAGGAAATCACGGGCCGCCAGCCCCACGACATCGCCCAGCTCGGGCTCGTGCGCACGTTCCAAATCGCGCGCGAGCTCGACGAGATGACCGTCTTGGAGAACGTGATGCTCGCGCCCGACGGCCAGCGCGGCGAGTCCATCGCGCGCTCGGTCGTTCCCGGCCTGCGCGGGCGGGTCGTCGAGCAGGAGCGCGACCTCCGCGAGGAGGCGTGGGAGACGCTGGAGTTCTTCGAACTCGACCACCTCGCCACCGAGTACGCCGGCAACCTCTCGGGCGGCCAGCGCAAGCTCCTCGAACTGGCGCGCGCGCTGATGACCGACCCCGACGTGATGCTGCTGGACGAGCCGTTCGCGGGCGTCAACCCCACCCTCGAGGAGAAGCTCCTCGACCGCATCCACGACCTCCGCGAGCAGGGACTCACCTTCCTGCTCGTCGAACACGACATGGACCTCATCATGGAGAACTGCGAGCACGTCATCGTCATGCATCAGGGCCGGGTCCTCGACGAGGGGCCGCCCGCACAGATACAGGACAACGAGGAAGTCATCGAGGCCTACCTCGGGGGTGACGTATGAGCGAGCGCGCCTCCCGGGAGTCGTCGCTGCCCGACGGCGAGGACGGCATCCTCGCGGTCCGGGACCTCGACGCGGGCTACGGCGACCTCCAAGTGCTGTCGGACGTGGCGCTGGACGTCCGCGACGGCGAGTACGTCACCATCGTCGGGCCGAACGGCGCCGGCAAGTCTACGGTGATGAAGTCTGTCTTCGGGCTGACGACGTACATGGGCGGCTCCATCACCTTCCAGTCGACGCCCATCCACGAGCTCCCGCCCGAGGAAATCATCCACGAGGGCCTCGGCTACGTCCCCCAGAACGACAACGTGTTCGGCGGGCTCTCGGTGCGGGAGAACCTCGAAATGGGCGCGTACATCCTCGACGACGTGCCCGAGGAGCGCATCGAATCCGTGTACGAGCGCTTCCCGATTCTCGAAGAGCGCGCTACCCAGAAGGCGGGGTCGCTGTCGGGCGGCCAACAGCAGATGCTGGCGATGGGTCGCGCGCTCATGCTCGACCCCGACCTGCTGATGCTCGACGAGCCGTCGGCGGGGCTGGCGCCCGACCTCGTCGACGAGATGTTCGATCGCATCGACCGCATCAACGACGACGGCACCTCCGTGTTGATGGTCGAGCAGAACGCCAAGGAGGCGCTGCGCCGCTGCGACCGCGGCTACGTGCTCGTCAACGGCGAGAACAGTTACATGGACGACGGCGACGCCCTCCTCGACGACGAGGAGGTCCGCCGGGAGTTCCTCGGCGGCTGACCGCTACACCGAACTGAACGTCGAGCCGCCGGTCCGCCCGGACGAACTCGACGGCGCGGCCGGCGCGCCGGCTTCTTTGTCGCCGCTGACGAGGAACGCAGCGACGTTGCTCGCCAGCACGTCGTTGTCGCCCTCGGTCGCGGTGCCCGACGTGAGGAAGTCGGTGTCCCCGACCGCGAGGACGTTCCCGTTGCGCGCGGCGACGGCGTACGACGCCTCGTCGCGCGTGGAGGAAAGCGACACGCCGCTGGCCGTCAGTACGGGCGAGGCGTCCCCGCCGGTGGTCACGGGCGTGGCGTCCGTGAGGATGGCTTCCTCGACGCCCTCGGCGACGCCGCTGTTGCCGGCGGCGTACACGGACTGGAAGTTGTTCGCGTTCTCGGCCATGTCGTAGAGGTAGCCGTCACCGAACGACACGCCGAACGCGGCCGCGAGGTTCGTCGGCTGGCCGGACGCCGACGCGGTACTGCCCGAGGTCAGGCCGGGAATCGAGACGGTCGACGACGTGCTCGTGGTCGTCGGCGGTTCCGCCGCGAGCAGCACGCGGCCGCCGGCGTCCGCGAACGCCTCGACGCCCGCCCGCTCGTTCGACGAGTATGTCGTCGCGGGGCTGGCGACGACCAGCGCGTCCGCGCTCCGGAGCGTCTCGTTGAACGCCGCGCCGGGCTCGGCGCCGATGGTGCTCGTCCCGCCGCCGAACAGCCGGACCTCGTGGCCGGCGGCGACGAGCGCGTCGACGAACGGCTGGAGGGCGTCCTCGCTGACGGCGTTGCCGTGGCTCACGTCGATGACCACGGTCTTCGACTCGTCGCCCGCGGGCGCGGTGACGCTCCCGTCGTCGGCAATCGGCTGGGCGACGAGCTCGCTCGGCTGGTAGGCTGGCGCGGACGGCGACGCCGACTGCGTGGGCGAGTCCAAGAGGAGCCCGCCCGCGAACGCCGCCGCGACCACGACCGCCGCGACGACGGCGACGACCCCGACCGCGCGCGCGACCTCACGCGCTCGCATTGGCGGTCACCCCCGTGGCGTCGGCGGCGGTGTCGGTCTCGATGGTCCCGTGCAACATCAGGTACTGCACGGTGTCAACGCCGCGGTACTCGAACACGTCCTCGGTGCTCGCGTCCGCGGGCTCGCCGTCGGTGGCCAGCCCGAGCTGGGAGAGCACCGACGCCTGCGGCGCCTCCATCCGCACCACGTCGTAGTCGCTGAGGCCCGCGTCGTCGGCGGCGGCCGCGATGGCCGTGTCGACGCCGCCGATTTCGTCCGCGAGGCCGTTCTGAATGCCGTTCGCGCCGGCGTACACTTTCGCGTGCGAGACCTCCTCGCGGGTCAGCTCGATGCGGTCGCCGCGCTCGGCGAACACGGAGCCGACGAACGCGCGCCGCAGCGTCTCCACGCGCTGGCGCACCTCGTCGGGCGTCGACCCGCTGCCCTTGTCCGGGCCGGTCACGACCTCGCCCGCGGGCACGCCGCCGGAGGGGAGGGTGGCGCGCACGCCGATGCTCCCGACAACCGAGGCGGGCGTGACGTAGATGTCGTCGGCGGGCACCGAGGCGTAGTACGACCCCGAGGCCGCGGTGCCGGTCACGCTCGCCACGACGGGCATCTCGCCGGCGGTGCGCTTCACCGCGAGGTAGAGCTGTTCGCTCGCGGACGCGGCGCCGCCGGGGCTGTTCACGTCGAGGACGACGGCCTCGACGGAGTCGTTGTGGCGGGCCTCCCGGAGGTCGTCGACGACCGCGCTCGCGGAGTCGCCCGTGATGGTACCGTGGAGCTCCACGACCGCGACGGTGCCGTCGGGCTCGGTCGCGTACCCCCACGCCTGCGGGGCGAACGCGACGCCGACGACGACGCCGACGACGACCAACACGAGGGTCGCGCCGCGCACGCTCCCGCGGTCGGCGTCGACGCTAGTCACGCCGACACCTCCGCGCTGGCGGACTCGCTGCCGTTCTCGTACAGCGTCACGTCGTCGTACGTGACGGTGACCGACGCCGACTCGCCGTCGGCGGTCGTCCACGACGTGGTGAACTTCAGCGGAATCTCGCGGTCGAGGTCCACCCAGACGGTCCGCGAGACGTTCGTCGCGTCGCCGGTGGCGTTCTCACGCGGCTCCAGTTCGACGACCGCGGTGCGGTGGCCGTCGTAGCTGCGGACGCGCTCGACGGTGACGTCGCTGGTGCGTACCATCGACGCGGCGAGCTCGCCGTAAGCGGCGGGCGTCGCGGGGCTGTCCGCGCCCGTGGCGGCGTCGAAGACCGGGCCGCTGTCGGTCGTCGTGGTGACCGTCTCGCCGGCCCGCGGGCCGGCGCGGTATGTGATTTCTCGTTGTTCGCCGCGGACGGTGACGTTCGCGCTGGTGGTCGCGGTCGAGTCGCCGACTTCGACCGTGCGGGTGACCGTCGCGTCGTAGCCGTTCAGGGCGGCGTATCGCTGTTCGACTGTGTCTCCGACCGCGGCCGCGTCGACGGAGCCGTTCGCGGACAGCCCGCCGATACAGCCCGCAGTCAGGGAGACGACGACGAGGGCGGCCACTGCCGCCGCTCGCATTCGTGTAGCGTGCATAACTCTCCGCGGGGACGTTCCGGACGGACCGTCAAAACACGACGGTGGCGTTCGCAGGCACAGAGAATCCGCGTTCGCCCGGGGAAAAGCGGGTGGTGGCGTTACGCCGAGAACTGAATCTCGTCGAGCGTCTCGATGCCGCCGCCCTCTTGGAAGCCGAAGTATTCGTAGGTCGCGGCGGTCAGGTCGCCGTTGTCGTCGAAGTCGACGGCGCTGGACGCGCCCGAGTATTGCACCTCGGTGCCGTCGGCGGCCATCTGGAGGCCGTCCGCGAGCGTGCTCGGCGTGACCTCCTCGCCCCCGGGGTTGGCGACGTTCTGCATCTCCTCGGCGATGGCGGTGCCGGTGTTCTCGCCGGCGGCCGCGTTCGCCAGCAGGCAGACCGCGGTGGCGTCGAACGCCTGCGACGTGAACACGCCGGGCTCCTCGCCGTACTCCGACTGGTACTGCTCGTCGAAGTAGTCCCGGCCGGGGCCGGCCGCCAGCGGCGCGGTGCCGGTGACGTTGTTCAGTGGGTTACCGACGTCCGCGGGGAGGCTCGACGAGCGCATCCCGTCCGTGACGAGAATCGGCACGTCGGTGTCGAAGTCCGAGTAGAAGTCCCGGAACAGCTGGATGCCGCTCTCCGGGTAGCCGATGACGACCACCACGTCGGGGTTGTCGTTGAGCGCCTGCGAGATGCGGGAGGTGTACGACGACTGGCCCTTCTGGAACGAGACCTCTTGGGCGACCTGCCCGTCTTGGTCTTGGAACGCGGAGTTGAAGCTCTCCGCGAGCAGCTGGCCGTAGGAGTTGTTCACGTACGTACATCGTCGCCGCCGTCGAGGCTTGGTGTTGCTCGACGGCGACCTGCGCGAGCACTTCGCCCTGCAGGGCGTCGGTCGGCGGCGTCCGCCAGATGAGGCCGTTGTCGTCGAGGTCGGTAATCGCCGGCGACGTGCTCGCCGGGGAGCAGCCCACGATGCCCGAGGGGATGAAGACGTTCTTCGCCACGGAGATGGTGACCTCCGAGGACGCCGCGCCCGTGACCGCGGGGTAGCTGCCGTTGCGAAGCGTCTGCGCGGCGGACTGTGCCGCGTTGGGGTCGGTCTGGGTGTCCTGCACGGAGAAGTCCAAGGTGAAGTCCGTCTCGCCCTCCAGCAGGGTCTGCGGGAGAACCGCGCCGTCGCGGATGGGGCCGCCGAGGTCCGCGAGGTCGCCCGTCGTCGGCAGGAGGACGCCGTGCTTGATTGTCCGGCCGCCGCTGTCTCCGCCGCCGCCTCCGGTGCAGCCGGCCAAGCCGGCGATACCGGCGGCACCGATGCCGCGGATGACGTCGCGCCGATTGACTCTTGATGGCATACCACGCATTAACACGTAACTGGTATAAATCGATTCCGGACACGTCACCTTTCACCACGCGTGCTGCGGGATTCTGTCCGTCTGGGGCGCGCAACGGGACGGACGGCCACCCCCGTGGACTTCCGTGTTCTCTACGCGATTGGTCAGCATCCTTTTGGTCGCGCGCGGAGACGACCCGGCATGGAGCCCACGAAGTTTCTGTTCGTCTCCGCGGACGCGGCGCTCATCGGCGACGTGGCGTGGCAGGTCCACGAGGAAGGCCACGACGTGAAATACTACGTCGGGGCCGACTCCGACGAGGAGATAGCCGACGGGTTCGTCCCGAAGACCGACGACTGGGAGGCCGAACTCGACTGGGCCGACGTCGTCGTCTTCGACGACATCTGGGTCGGCAGCGACGTCGGTACCGGCGCGCTCGCCGAGGAACTGCGCGCGGACGGCCACGCCGTCGTCGGGGGCACCCCGAACACCGACCGACTGGAGGAGGACCGCGGCTACGCGATGGAAATCTTGGAGGAGAACGGCGTCAACACCATCGACCACGAGGAGTTCTCGGACTTCCAAGCGGGCATCCAGCACGTCCGCGAGAACCCCGGGCCGTACGTCGTAAAGCCCCTCGGCGAGGTTCAGAACGTCAAGCGCCTGCTGTACGTCGGCAACGACGACGACGGCGGCGACGTCATCGACGTGCTGCGCGCCTACGAGAAGGCGTGGGGCCACCGCATGAAGGGGTTCCAGCTCCAGCGCAAGGTCGAGGGCGTGGAGGTCGCGGTCTGCGGGTTCTTCAACGGCAACGAGTTCGTCGAGCCAGTGAACTTCAACTTCGAGCACAAGCGGCTGTTCCCCGGCAACATCGGCCCCTCCACGGGGAGATGGGAACGAGCATGTTCTGGTCGCGGCGCAACGACCTCTTCGAGCGCACGCTCGGCCGACTGGAGGGGTGGCTCGCCGACGAGGGCTACGTCGGCAGCATCGACCTCAACTGCATCGTCAACGAGACAGGCATCTACCCGCTGGAGTTCACGCCCCGGTTCGGGTATCCCACGATTACGCTCCAAGAGGAGGCCATCGAGTCGTCCACGGGGGAGTTCTTCGCGGCGCTGGCGAACGGCCGCGACCCCGGCTTCGAGGTCCACGACGGCTACCAAATCGGCGTGCGCGTGGTGCTGCCGCCGTTCCCGTTCGACGACGAGCCGACCTACGACGAGAACTCCCGGAACGCCGCTATCGTGTTCGGGTCCGACGACGGCGACGGTACGACGACGCCGCCGCCGGGCGTCCACATCGAGGACGCCAAGCGCGTCGACGGCCAGTGGCGCGTCGCCGGCGAGTCCGGGATGCCGCTGGTCGTCACCGGGAAGGGCGAGACGATGCGCGAAGCCCAACAGCAGGCCTACGAGCGCGTCGAGGACGTGCTCATCCCGAATCTCTACTACCGCGACGACATCGGCGACCGCTGGGTGGAGGGCGACGGCGACCGCCTGCAGGCGTGGGACTACCTCGGGCCGGCCGACGAGTAACCGAACTCACTCGCCGGGCCAGACGGCCAACTGCCCATCGGGGAACTGCGCGAGCGTCGGCGCGGCGTCGTCGCCGAACGCGGTGTGGACGAACGCCTGCCAGAGCACGCGCTCGGCGTACGGCCGCGCGTCGCGGTCGACGCCGAGCGCCGCGGCGACCGCGTCCTCGCTGACGGTCGGTCCGGGCGTCACGTCGAGCGCGCGCGGCGCGTCGTCGAGGTCGAGGCCGAACGACGGGAACAGCCGGTAGGTCGCGTCGACCGCGGGGTGGTAGAACGTCCGCTCGCCGGGGTATCGGACGGACAGCACGGG
>JGI12478J12828_1000488_pt1 | contig 12226 bp, 21 predicted proteins | sample A23E2SouthBayCA_FD_12828 | JGI IMG/M metagenome (IMG submission 12828) | reverse complement strand
ATGACGAACTACGAACCCGATATTTCGGGGATAAACACGCTGATGTGGATTATGAGATGGTTGTCCCGAACTGCGTCGATGAATATCTTAGCGGGGCATATGGGGACCGGAAAGACTGATATGGCGCTTCTCTTTGCCCAAGTTTGGGTTCATCACTGGATTGTTGTTGAAGACTACGATGAGGACGAAATTGAGGTTATATCGAACATTACGAGTTGTCCTCAGGTCTACGAGGTTGAATCTCAACAGGAGCTGGTCGAGCGCCTACAGGAAGACAAGAAACAGCTGGTGCTAATCGACGAGGCTTCCTCCAACTTCTCGGCTGGGACTAACCAGCACGACGTAGAGAAGCAGTTCAAGCGGACTACGAGGATGATTCGGAAGCACGACGGGTATCTCCTCTTAATTTCCCACAGAGAGGACGCACGGGACGTACACAAAGACGTTCGAGTACTATCCGATATCATCTACAAAGAGTCGCAGAAGACGGCGAAAATCTACGAAGGAACTGGATCAGAAGATCCAAAGAAAACTCTCTCGCAGATCCCTCAGACGGATTGGGAATACGATACTCTGGAAGAATCCAACTGGGAATGGGACCTCGACAGCGACGATGAAGAGATTAATTGGGACGAATTCTGGGGTCAGTGCCTCTTCGAGAAGGAGAATGGCGAACGATGCGGGAATGAGAACGGACTCAACTCACACGGCTTCTGCGCCATTCACAACGACACAGATCAAGCTGAAAGAGTCGCTGAGAACGAGGACAAAATGGTGGAATTCCTTCGAACCCTCGCCCAACGAGAAGAGAAGGAAGAAGACGAAGATCAGCAGGCGTCGGAGGGTTAGACTGATTTTCACCCTCGAACTATCTATTTTGACCCAGATTTTGAAGGTAGAAGGTTTTTCTATGGACTCTGGATGGGGTTTCAGGGTTTGAGAGTGATTTCTTACCAATTGAACCCCTGATATTGGAGGTAGAGCGTTTGAGAATGAATGATAGATAGGGTCTCAGCGATTTAGCCGATTTCTCTTACCAAATACCCGTGTCTGAATGTGGATTTCTTGAGTAGAGCGTATGATGATGCGTTTTGGATGGGGTTTCAGGGTTTGACGGCTATTTTCTAACCAAATATACCCTGATTCTGTAGGTAGAGGCTTTCTCTATGGACTATGGGTGGGGTTTCAGGAAATACGGGGTAAAACACCCTCTATATCGACACTATTTCGACCCCTTCAAATCGGGTTTTCTGGTAGAAGAGTAGTCTGAAGTTCTCGATCTCCTCACGCACACGTACACGAGCGCAATTGGGTAGGGGGTAGGGTGGGTTAGAAGATCTGAGAGAAACTCACGGTAAGTATACTTAATTGATTAACTATATTCCCACTTATGATATGTGGTATTAGAAACACGACGAGTATTAGAATCTGGCTGTCAGAGACAGATTGAGTGAATACCAGTAGAACGACCGTTAAGACGGTGAGAGAAGTACAAAGGTGTAGGAATGATATTTGTAAATTATTCAAACTCCTGTTATATCGAATAGAATTTATATAGGATATCAGGAATGTGTCGTAGAGATATTCTGGCTCTTGTCTAACATAATTGTAGTATTCATCGGCTTCTTCAAGTGGATTCAAGTAATATTTCGGCTTAATGACAAATAATCCGATGAGTGCAGAAATCAGTGCTGGCGCTAAGGAAACCAGTGATTGAGTCTGACTTCCATCGTCCAGAAACAGTGTCCCGAGTGAGATTAATAATGCATCTGCTGTAACGATAATACCTATACTTTGTTTGATGCTGTCTCTTCGGGATTCTTCGTTGTCGAAACGACGACGAGCTTCTACGAGTGTTTCTTCAATACCAGAGAAATTGTTTGGATCATTCTCTTCACCTTCCTCACTCTTGTCAGCCATTTATTATAGACCCGCAACGATCACATCGGGTTTTGTCGTCATTCGCTGTGAAATGAGTCTTCCCTTTCTTTTTGCAGGATTTACAGAGTGGCATTAGAGTTTCTTACCGCACCGTTGACACTCATCATCACTGTACCTTTCGCTATCTCCCAACGCTTCCCATGTAGTATCTGCTTCTTTCCTACACTCGTCGCAGAGCGCCATTAGAACTCTTTGCCACAGCGATCACAGGTACGGTACTGTTTCTGTTCGGTGTTGGTATCTGCATCTCCACGACAATCGGGACACAGTGGCATAGACGTGAGTTATTCACTCTCACATTTAACACCTTCCCACAGTCTGAACGTCTGGTTAAAAATGGTAATCTGCTCTTGATACGGTTCGCCAAGCGCAAGTGAAGATCATTTCTTGAATTTGGAGGCGACTTGCCGACTTGCTCGGTAGAAATAAGAGGCAGGGATTACTTAACCTGTATATCAGATGAGTCGAGGTAAAACCTCCCACGAATTCAGCGGTCCAAGGGCGACGGAGCGGGCTAAGACTATTTTAGAGATGTATGAGTCTGGAGTTGTGGATAACATCAAGATCGAAATCGAGGAGTCATACGAGGATGCTCCAAGCGACGACAAGGACGAAGACGAGGAAGACACAGAGAGTGAGAGCAAGGACGAAGTAGAGTCAGAACCTGAAGAGGGAGAAGAGGAAGCGGAATCGGAGGAAGAGCAAGAGGAGAAAGAGGACGAAACTGAACGCTACCTTGGCGAGATTAGTTCTGGAACAACTCATCAAAAAGTCCTGTATGCGATACAGCGATTAGACTCAGAAGCTCCAGTGGAAGCATCGAGGATCGAGGAATGGATGAACAGTAATCTGGATGGTGAAGTGAAGCGAGGCTCGATGTTCGGCGCTCTCCACGACCTCTTCGAACGTCGTCTAATTGACCGAGAGAAGAACGACGAACACAACAACGAATACGAGATCACGGTTCACGGCGACGACCAGCTACAGAAGGTCGGGAAACCCTAACTATGTCCTCTGAGCTAAACATCCAAGCGAACGAAGATACTATCAAATCCGTCCTCACCCGAGGCTCATACCGCTTTAGGGTTCCAGAGTACCAGCGCCAGTATGCGTGGGAGGAGCCACAGTGGGAGGATATGTGGAATGACTTGCAGGAGCTAACGGAATCGGAGAGCTCCCACTTCTTAGGCTCTGTCGTAGTCGTTCAGGAGGAGACTCGGATGGGCGATCTGAACATTATGGAGGTAGTGGACGGTCAGCAACGGCTGGTCACTATCTCCTTGTTGCTGTGCCTTATTCGAGACAAGCTACAGGAGATCAATGAAGACGACTGGGACAAGAGCTTAGACCCGCAAGCACGGGCTGAGGAGATCGAGACGGACTATCTGTACAAGAAAGACGAGGAAATGCGTAGTCATCCGAATATGACTCTCTCCACGTTCGATGACGATGACTACCAAGATGTACTGAATAATCGTCAACCAAGCGACGAAGAGAGCCAACTCACCGAAGCGGTTGAATACTACACTGAGAAGCTATCTGAAGTAGATCACGAGGAAGTTGAGGAGATGCGCAAGCACCTCGTGAATTCGATGACTCTTGTGACTATTCGGTGTAATAGCGAGGAGTCTGCATTCAAGCTATTCGAGACTCTGAATGACCGAGGGCTCGATCTTACTGCGGTGGACTTGATGAAGAACCACCTATTCTCTGTCGCAACTCAATCTCCACAGCACATACTGAACTACGAGCAAGTGAAGTCGGACTGGGAGGAGATGATTCGACTCATCAAACCAGAGCTGACCAAACCCGCTCGATTCTTCCGCCACTATATGATGTCCGCCGAGGAGCCAGATATCTCTGAAGCTATATCCTCCTATATGCTCTATGACCGCTTCTGCGAGTTAGTAGACGAGGAGATCGAGGGGAGCAACACGACTGTCCAAGAGTATATTCGGGATATGAAGGACAAGGCGTACCTCTACGTGGATATCGTCAATGCAGATACTGAGGAGTTCAACAGGCGTGCGAATGAGAAGATCAACCGCTATCTGGAGAACCTGAACATCTTGGGAGCAACTCAGGAACGAACTCTCCTGCTTGGTCTGTTCAGTAATATCGACAACTCCAACGACCTAATCCGTGGGTTAAGTGCCATAGAGTCGTTCATCTTCCGCTGGAGAGTTACAAACCAAACAACGGGTACGGACGTGGACGAAATCCACGCCAAGCTATGCTCTGATATCTTTGACGAACCTGACCCAATTGGTGAACTGGTCGATGAGTTAGAGTCGAAGGCTCCCTCGGATTCGGAGGTTCGTGTGGCGATTATGACGAACGAATTCCCGAGGAACGAACGGACTCGATATATTCTCAGTAAGATCGAGATGGACGGCTACTCCAAGGACCACAGCAAAGTGATCGATTCCACTACCATCGAGATCGAACACATCGCCCCTCGAAAGTCGTTCACTGCGGACAAATACGTCGCTTGGGGAGACTACATGGACTGTGGGAAAGAGACGTTTGAGGAGTACTGCAACAAGATTGGCAACCTCACCTTGCTAAACGAGCGGATGAACGCAAGGGCACAGGACAAGCCCTTCGACCAGAAAAAGAGAGAATACGAAGCATCCGAGTTTGTGATGACTCGGGAGATCACCAACATCGATCACTGGTCTACTGAAAAGATAGACGACCGCACCAAAGAATTGGCTGAGAAAGCACCTGAAATCTGGAATTTCGATATCTAATTGAGTAAGTCGAGGAGGAGGCTATTGATCTGAGCGACTACTTCGTCTATATTCTCCATGTCGCTGTCATCGTCGTAGAACAAATAGAAGACAGGATGGTCGTAGGTATCGTTCTTCTGGAGGTTTTGGAACTTAGTGAGTCCTGACGTATCGTTGTAGGACTCTGGCTTGACCTGAATTCCACAGAAGACCGTACCTCCATATAGTACCTCGATATCCACCGCTTGCTCACTATCTGTCTTCGAGTCAGCCAGTTCAAACTCAAACTCTGGATCAGCCTCCCGGAGTCGTCTAATTGCTTCACGTTCCTTCGATTCGCCGTCGAGCATACGATTGATGAATAGATTGTAGGACCAGCTGAGGCAGATTTCTTCGTCGTATCTGTATTCATCCCACTCCTCTGCCTGAGCCTCGTGGAGCTGTCGTCCACATTGAAGCGGATCATTAGTCGTCTCCGTCCAGCACCCGTCTACATCACAACCCCCGTCTTTGTGGGAGTTGATAGCCTCTACAAGCTCATTCTCTGTTTGGATTGGATGTTTATCGAATAAGCATTTGAGGTGAACGCTGTTTTGAGGGTCGTTGATTCCGTGATTCTCATTCAATTGATTCAAGTCTTGTTCGATCTCGGCTGGGACGTTCCCGTCCAGTATTTGATGGATCGACTTCGAGGATGCGCTCGTTAGCATACGTCAGTATAATTATGACTTCTCCCCAAAGGTGTTCGTGAGTTTGGGAGTCTACTAACAGAATCCAAAACTCAACCCCAAATTTGGAGGTCGAACCCCACCCCAAACCACCCCGAAATCAGTAAAAAATGCAAACTCCAAAACTCGCATAACCTTTTTACCATATAAAATACATTAAATAATTGTTATGTTAGATAGGAAAAAGGTTAGGAAATCTATAGCAGAAGCCGAAGATCGAGAAGAAGCGTATCAAATAGCGAACAAACATTTCGCAGAACTGGAAGAGCAGTATAGGAAAGCTCACCAGCGATTCATAGAGTTCCACGGTGGAAACTACTGGCTGAAGAATAGAATCGAGAGAATACAAGGAATACAGACTTCTGACGAGCCAGATACCGTAGAATTTGACGAGATCTCGACCTTGACTATTTCAGGTAGCAAAGGCTCTGGAAAGACACATCGTGCAAATCGAGCGATTGAGCTGGAAGGAGGTGATGCAGAATGAGAGATCGAATTCTCATCGTAGGTCTTGTCGTTGCCCTATGCAGTGTGAGTTTCATAGGAGGATATCAGCTCCACGAGCCACGAGTAGTCACGGAGACCGAGACAGTCACAGAAGTTGAGAAAGTCGAAGTTCCGAAAGTCATCACGAAAACTGAGACAAAGGTAGAGAAGGTCAAAGTCGAAGATACGCAGGTTGTACGTGATGAAGTATTCGTAGGAGATAACGCAGACCGAATCGAAGACGCTTCGGTGTATATGATGCTTTGTTCTCCTGATCCTGATAGTTACAACACAGGAGGAATGGTAGTTGAGCCCGGTCAAATGGGAGCAACAAATGAGTATGATTCAAAGACAAACAGTTTCGCCTATGTCATACACGAATCAAAGTTCAGTGGTATAGGAAATATACAGGTGGAAATGTCGGAAGAGAAGTTTGATTATCTTGTACAGGAACACTGTGGGGTTCCTGCTGAAGAAAATGAGATGAAAGAAGACGTAGAATTCGTAGATAGCGACGACGACAACGAGAGTCGGAAGGCTGGTGATCAGCGATGATTGAACTCACAATTGCAGTCGGCGTGGCACTCGGGATCCTACTCGCAGGTTTAGTGCCAATACTACTCTACGCAGTAGTAGTTGGAGCACTCGAATTGTATGAATATCTTCGACCTGAACGAACCCTCCTATACGAAATTGATCCAGTAAACGACTCAACTACTGTCTATGAAATCGATGCAGAAAATGGAGAAATTGGGCGTGTTATGGACGTGTTCGGTGTAGATCGAGACACAGCTGAGAAAATGCTGTCTGAGTCGGTCGATATAGATCGATCTGACGACAACGAGAGCCGACAGGCTGGTGATCAGCGATGAGTCTCACACCGCACAGCACAGAAGAACTGCTCGAAGAGATCGTTGAACGGGTAGAACTGGAACCAGAACCCTCTGGAGACGACCCGTATTCCGAGTTAGAAGTTGCTCAGTTTGAGGTTGATGGAAAGATGGTTCTGGTTGTGGACGGCTACGAAGAATCTCATATTGATGGAGAGATGGGGTTCTTCGAACTCTACGACCGACTCGGAAGTGTTTGTCTTGCCTATCAAGGCAGTGATGACGATGAGTGAACAAACAATCCACCGACGAGTCACAGTCGATCAAATCGACCAGATGAGAGACGCTTCCCACGATATTGGTGGCAACTTAGCCGACCGGAATGAAGTACTGGTCGTCATACTGGCGGATTTCGGATTAAGAGTCGGAGAACTGAATCAGCTGAAGCGGAGTCACTTCCGACTTGACGAGAACAATCTACTGCTCCCAGCTGACGTTCAGAAAGACTACCCGACTCAGCAATCTCCAACCTCAGTCACGATGGAGATCGACCCATACGGGATCTTTGGAACTAAACGACTCCTCAAGAGGTACTTCAATAGCGACTGGTGGCAGAATCAGGAAGGCGACTACGTATTCCCCAGTCGCCAGTCCGAACAGATGACGACAGAGAGCATCAGGAACGTCATAGAACAGCTCGCCGTGGAAGCCGATGTTTCCCCTCGACGTAGTGATGGAGAGCCAGCAGACCCTTCAGAAGCTCATCCTCATATGCTTCGTCACTCTCTCGCTTCGTATATGCTCCAAGACGATGAAACTCGCCTAATCGACGTGAGAAATCGACTCCGACACCGTTCAATTGCGACTACGGAGCGGATTTACGAACACTACCAAAAGCGGTAGTAGGAGAAGACCTTTGCCTTCGTTCCTCCTATTGTTTGGTATACATGAATGAAGAGGATTTTCACTACGAGAACGGGCAATATCACTGTTCTAACGAGGATTGTGACTGGTGGGTGCCCGAAGGGATGGAGTACATGAGTGAAAAACACGACTGCGAGGAGTACGCTGAACTAACGCTGGAAGAATTTTTTGAATCGGATTCGAAGGAATGGACTGTTTCTGATGAGGTAAAGGAAGAGTGGGACGAGCGAGCAGAAGAAGTGACCGAGGGTGAGGAGGGAGAAGATTGGGTTCCCATTGACGAAGTAGATGATCCTATCAATGCTGATGAACCAGTGTCAGAGCTTGACGCTGAGAACGATGATTTAGACGATATTCCGAGTCAAAAGGAAATTGAATCTGCTATTGATGATATTGAAATGGCGAATGGTGATTCTCTTGAAGAACGGATTGAAAAGTTAGACGAAGATTCCCGTATGACGCTCGAAGAGCTCCGAGAACGATTGAATGAATCGGAGGGAGCTGATATCAAAGCGATGTTGGACGACGTTCCAATGAAAGAAGAAATAGACAATCTCATAGACGATGTTGAAGACGACGAAGAGGAAGAGGATGTAATCGATGGCGTCGATCTGGATGACCATATGGACGATCTCATAGACGGCGATGCAGTAGATGAAATGTGCGAGGAAGACGAAGAGTGAGTATCAGAAAATCGCACCCTCATCCGCTAATTTATGAATAATCTCCATATGAGTATCTGCGTAGGTGGTTTTTGAGTCTCTAACGCCTTCTTCATAGTAGTACATATAGTACTTCTTATCTCCCGAATGCCCAGTTTGTAAAATAACGTTAAAATCATTCTCTGACTTATAAACCAACTTTACCCCATCTGGGTCTCCATAAGAGAAATAAGTTAGATCCAACCGAGGGAGGCAAAACATCCTGTCCAATACAGGGCACAATTCCTGACCCTGTAGAATCCACTCAAATTCTGTTCGGAAGTGATCTGTCTCAGATCCATCTTCGTATTTGTATTCAATAGAGAGATCTTCTTTATAACCACTAACAAACCAGTGCTTACTCCTTTTGGTCGTATCAAGTAGAGAAATAGCAGGCGACGAGGCAATAGTATAAAGGAAACTACGCCTATCCATCGTCACTCAGTTTCCGCCGAATGTCTGTGATCATATTCTCGAAGTCGTTCGACCCGTATTCCCGCTCCTTCTCAGCGGTTCGAATGTAGTAGCGATAGTCAGTATCAGAATATTTCCCCTGTCGAACCCGCACTTCACCCTGTTCTCCTCGGAAAACGCTGTGGAAGTACGGAGGATCGATATACAGAGAGTGAATGTTCAGGTCAAAAATATCGGCAACGTAGTTGGTGGAGCTTTCAGCCTGATCGTTAACGAACTGAGCGTTCAATAGGGTAACTTTCTCCCATTCTGTGTAAGTCTCATACCTAAACTCGTGTTCTCTCTCGCCGTTTTTTACCAAGACTAATTCACCCCAATCCCCTTTCCACGACGACTCGATCTCCCAATACTCCTCTTCATCAGGGGTTCGAGCGTCACTATAGAATTCATTCTTACCAATCCCGAGCGAAGGGACGGAAATAGCTGGAAGCGATACAACCGAACCAAGGAAATTTCTTCGTTCCATAGTAATGTTAACAGTTTGACAGTCTAAAGGTATTCCTCTCTTTCTCGTGCGATCTTCGATTTGAGTCGGTGGAGGAACCGAGAATGGTAGATACGGCTCTCATCCAACGTCTCATCGACGCCCCGGACCAAAGCGGAATAATCGACTTCTTCACCGGGATTCCTGCGAATAGTCACCTCCAAATCTGCTTCATCGTGAGTGAAATGAGAACGGCACGAAGAGCCGTTATAGATGGAAATGAGACGGAAATCAAACAAGTAAGAGATGTGCTCTCCATCTTCATCCCATAGATTCTGGATTACAGCAGAGTGCCAGTCGTCATAGGTCTCAATCTCAGCCTGAGTATCTTGAACGGCTAAATGTCCCGTACCGTCCCTACGTCCCCATACACCCCTAACATTCCACTGACGTTCATTCCTCGACTCGTTCTTACCAAGTTCAGGGATAGTATGCGGAATAGACGGAGTGACCGGCACCGCAAGGAGACCTTTGAGGTAGTCTCGTCTATGCATCCTCAGACACCTCCAGAATCTCGATCAGAGTCTGAATCTGGTTGCGAGTATAGATGCATTTGATGATGTAGTTGTACCCAATCTGCTTACCCACGAGATCCGCAATCTCGTCCTGCACTCTCTCAAGATCCTCCTGCATCTCCTGCAAATCTGAAACCGTATGACCGGCAGAGGCGACATTAACACCTCGAATATTGGGCTTAACCTCGCCGTTGATCTCCATACACGTTTCCCGCACGATCTCATACAGATCCTCGTAGTAATCTCTGGTATCAGGAGTCAGAACCTCCTTAGACAACTCCTCAATAGCATCCTCGGCGTCGTCGTCATCACCCGAGCTGAACAGACTAAGCATCCTCCACCTCCTCCATACACTCCAGCAGGTAGTTCTTGAGTCGATTCATCTTCTGGACTCGATTCGGGTCGTTGATGTTGGATTTCGCTTCCTCGATCCTATCCAACTGCTCTTGAATCTCCGACCGAGACTGAGTACGCAACGGCTCCAAATGCACGCCCGCACTGTGTGCTATGTTCTGATAGCAATCTACACCGTCGTTGTAATTGAGGAAACAGTCAGGCTTAGACATCTCAGTCATCACCCATCAACTGCGAGAAGAGATCTTCCCGCTCGATCTGCTGATATTCTCCGATCAGAGCCTGTTTGAGGAGATCATCCATCTGGTCAGAGAACAACTCCAGCAATTCGCTCATGTCCGTTTCTTCAGATGAACCCTTGATGCGGATATCATACGCCTTGATCTCCAACTGATTCTTCCCCTGATTCCGCTCTTCCAGCCTCTCTACCTTCGATTCCAACTCATCAACCTGTTCTTCGATACTGTCGTCAGTGGTTTCTGAATCAGGCATCTTACCAAAACTCCTCAATCAAGACAACGACCTGAAGCGTATATATGGCTTTATGCTGGCCTATGTCTTACATAGGACGTACAGAATGGGTCACAAATCTTTTTAAACTACTACTGCACCCTCAAGCGATGGCAAAAATCACGATACGTGTAGACGACGACCAAAAGAAACGATGGGAAGAAGCTCAAGAGAACGAACCACGGTCAAGTAACATGACTAATTTCGTGAAACTCGCAGTGGAGGACTATATCGACCGGAATGAATTGGAATAGTGTGTATATTATGTGTATGAATTGAGTTAGAACTCGGTCCAGTCAGCCATTATCGGGGACAGGGCGCTTTCGCGTTTAGTGGTTCCGGAGCGTCAGTCCTCATCGACTTCAGTCAGATCAAGCCGCGGTGCGAAACCATCGTACGCCCCGTCGCTGGAGACAACAGTATCGCCGTCCGATTCGACGAGGTGGAGCGCGTCGAACGGGGTGAAGCCGTGGTCCTCGACGTACGTCGCCGCCGCAACGACCGTATCCACGTCGCCGCGAACCTCAACGAGTTCGGCGGCGTTTGTCACTACCCGCGTTGTGTCTCGTTCCTCCCGATACGCCACGAGGAGTAGTTCGATGAGCGTAAACTGTGAGGTCCAGAGTTCGCTCCGATGCTCCAGGTACACGGTTTCTGCCGCATCGCCGAGCCAATCCTCGTCCTTGAGAAGTGCGAGCAGGAAATCCGTCTCCGCGTACATTCAGCGACCCGCCTCTTCGATCGCCGCCTCGCGTGCCTCGTTTCGGAGTTCCTCGGCAGACTTCTCGACTTCGGCGAACTCCGCCCTGAGCGCTGAAAGCGGATCATCGGCGATCGGCACGAGTTTGATTCCGTCGTGGAGTTCAACGACCCGGTAGCGGTCGCCGTAGCGCTCCCGCATCTCCTTCGGGATCGTTAGGCGTCCTCGGTCGTCAAGCGTCACGTCCGACATACTCGCCCGTTAGGTGGGCAGATTCAAAAATATTCCCCGTATCAAAAGAAGTTCCCATAATAACTGTATGTTACCAGTAGTCGGGGGCCGATATCTCTGCTCAGATGGGGAATTGACCGGAAGTACCAGCGGTTCGACGGCTGTCGCATGAATCGTTCCACGCCGTGTGCGACCCCACCCCACAGCCGAGGCAAACTTTTTCAGTTCCCCTCCATCTTCCCGAGTATGTTCCCCGCGATCATCGAGACGGAACGGCTCAGACTGGAGCCCCGGACGCCGGCGTACGTCGACGTGCTCGAACTGTACGACTACTGCAGGGCGGACCACCCCCACATCGACGAAATAACCGAGTACCTGCCGTGGGAGCCCCACCCCCACCCGAAGGAGACGGCCGACTTCCTCGAACGTGGCGTGTCGATGCGCGAAGAGCACGAGGGCGCCGACTACGTGATCCGGCCGCGTGAGGGCGAGGACGGCGCCGGCGAGATCGCCGGCTTCGGCGGCCTCACGATCGACTGGGACACCGACAGCGCCGAGTTCGGGGCGTGGCTCCGCAAGCCGTTCTGGGGGCGGGGCTACTCGGGCGAGCGCGCGG
>JGI12478J12828_1000470_pt1 | contig 12462 bp, 6 predicted proteins | sample A23E2SouthBayCA_FD_12828 | JGI IMG/M metagenome (IMG submission 12828) | reverse complement strand
GCCTGAGTCATCTCGATGCCGAACAGGCCCAGTGTTCCCTTTGCAACCGAATCACCGACCCAGATAGCTGGAGCGAGTATCTTGGCAAACCAGTACAGCGGCCGTGATCCATACCGGGCGACCTGTTTGGAGCGTTCGACACCAAGGTAGGTAGGCGTCTGTTCTCCGTGTGTCAGGTGGACCAAATTGATAATAAGAAAGCCGAGTAATGAGCCAGCCCCAACCGATGCGAACGTGGTGTTCTCAAACACCGGTTCAATCAGAGCCGCTAGTCCAGGTTCGGCGATAATCCCTAGTGCGATACTCGTTGCGGAGATCCAGACCTGGCAAGTGGTTAAGTAAAACTCCAGATCAGTGGTCATTTCCCAGGCGAGCTCAAGCCCAGGCGTATCGAATTCCGATTTGGAATACTGTCTGACACGGGTCAGTGCGAACTCGATCGCGACGAAATACGCGTTCACCCCGATGAGAATAATACCACCGAGAATCCGTAATCCGATCTCAAGCGGCTCCATCATCCCGCCGTACCAATACCAGACAGAAAATAGTGCGCAGTTCAAGATCAGTAAGCGAATCTACCGAACAGTATAGTCACCCATCCAACTCTGAAATAAACCGACACCAACAGTAACGCCTTCTTACACAAGTCGCCGCCCGGTCGGTACAGTCGCTATACAAACCGATTCTGCCTGATGAGGGAGGGCTTCTACGGGACCTTCCCGCAGAGAGCAGTCGACATCGTTCCGCCAAGTGCAGCTTACGTGTTGGATCTTACCTATCGATTATTGCTGACCTGAAAAAACGGACGAAGTATTCGGCGTGGTAACCAAGCGACGAACCTTACAACAGGTGTCAGCCGACCCCAAATCTGCGGTACTGCTCGGTATTCCTCCTCTGTCTTGGTAACCTGATCTCGCTGTTCTAAGTACTCGAGGGCTGATCTGACCCGTGACTCAGTCAGGTCGCAAACTTCGGCAAGTTCCGCAGGGGTGTGCGGCTGGTTGCTTTCACGAAGGGTCCGGTGCACTGTGTTCAGAATCTGCATCCGGAGCATCGCCTCGGATTCCGGTCCCGAAACGAACTCGTGTGGTGTCCGGGCGGAGCCATATCGAATCGTGGTCGCGCCGTCAAGCACAAACCAGAGACCGACGAGTGTCACCACACCTCCAATCCAAGTCGTGTAATTGAGGGTCAAGAACACCCCTGCAGCAACCAGCCCTATACCGTATACCAGCCCGTTCATCCCGTTCGGGAGACCGTACGTCTCGTCCACAACGCTGTACGCTAGCATTCCTGCTGAGAGGATCAAAACAGGTGCTAACGATCTGATTGTGTTCTCGGTGAATACCACGAGGGCTGTAAACACGCCTGCTGCGCCGACGAATGTTCGGAGGGTATCGTCTTGAACGGAGAGATTCATACTGGCGGGATACCAGTACCAAACGTTTCAGGTCACTTTTTCATTTCCGTCGAGCGTGGGATAATGGAAAAAGCTCAACACACGCTCCATACCCTCTCCTCATATTTCCCACGACAAGTCGAAATCCAGCAAAGGGTTCATCGACGTTCCTGTTCCCACTCACGCAGGTGTGGGTTCTCCGGGGTAAACCAGCCTACAAGGCCGTCTGTATCCGTTCTTATTCCGACGGTCCGGCGTGACCAGTCAACTACGGCCTTCCCCGCTGAAAAAATGACGACGGGAGCGAGGACTGATAGATCGATTCCGGCCGATCCACTGATTGAGGCAGAAGTGACAAACCCACCCGAAACCAGATCCAGCAGCAGTCCGAATACCAGCAGGCTGATAATAGTCATAGGAACCACAGCCACGCCGAGCATAATATAAAAAGCAACGACTCGCTGTGCGGCCTCTACCGTCATATACGCTGACCAGTCTTCGTACGTATTCGGGACGAAGTATTCCCGTCGGAGCTCAACCAATTGCGACGTACAAACTGCCAGTGATCCGAGGATGACTGCCGGTGAACCAAGGGCAGCCACTGGGTTCGAGACAATGTCGCCCAGATACGCCCATAGCACGGCGAGAAACAGCATGATGGTCAGCGACCGTCCGACGACGCGGAAATTCCGTCGATATATCGGTGGCAGGCGTGACCTGACTACGTCCGGAAGGAAACTCTTGATCCTGTTAACCGGTTCGGGGTCGCCACTCCAACGGTCCTCGTTAAGCTCTTCGCGTTTCCCGTATCCAACAATGTAGAAGTCCCGGTCCTCCAGTACGATTGGTTGTTTCGCGAATAGTGCCGCCACGCTGTAAGCCGCGACCATCACGACGACCTCAATCCAGTATAGAACCAATATCTCAGACGCACGCCATCGAAAAAAGACGACCCCCGCGGCCGGGAGCGTATTCGACACGATGACAAACATCAGTGTGGACCACTCTCGGTCCATAGAGCGTTGGAGGGTCGTTGGAGACATTCAGGTGTGTGTCTGTATCGCTGAATCAACGATGTTTCCATTTACCGATCCCAGAGCGGAATCCAAAGCGGGGTTCGGAGTCGGTATGGCCGAGCGAGATGCAATTGAGTAGCCAGCAAATACGTGTGTTGGAATTGGTATTTTTGGCAGAAAACTGTGATCTGAGTTCTTTAGCCATCGGAAACACAAGCGAACGGAGAACCAATAACTGGACGTCATTGTCCGGAGTGTGGTGTCCAAATAGAGAAGACGAACGTACCTGCAGGAGGAGTCGGTGACCTCTATGTTGAAACCGAAAGAGACGGTGGTGTGCTTCATCAGATCGGTGTCGGGCATCAAACACCACTTCATGCGCTTCTGTGTCCAGTGAGGTTACTAACTGGAAGCTGCAAAGAGAAGCGTTCCGAAAAGAGCCAGACAGGCAGCACCGATATTTAGAACCAGCATACTGGTAGAAAGATTAAAATCATCAGGGTCGGTTTGAAGCGACTGATACACAGCGCCAAGAACCAGTCCGCACCCACCAATAGTCATAAGCAATATTGAGATACCCCAGTCTCCAGCAATAATTGAGCGCACTGCTGGGCCTCCCAGTGAGGCTCCGACTATCGCGAGTGCGGCGTTATAGATATAGAGGCGTTGCATAGCCGTTGTAGAGAGTAGTAATACCAGTGAACAATATATCTTCGATACATTTGCACACTTACTGAGTGGATGGTTCCTTCCAAAAGTCATGAAATAAACTACTTTTTGAACTGATGTATACCAGCATAGTCCGCGTCAGTTAGTCTCCTTACCAGAGATGATGTCGTTCGCCTCGTCACAAGTCCGTTTCGCAGCCTCCTGAGCGTAGCCTTCGTGGGTTGTCTCGATGGATTTGTGCCGGAGCACGTCCTGTGCCAGCTGCGGGTTCTCGCGATAGATTTCTCGCCAAGGCCGCGGCGAGCACCGTGGGGTTTCAGCGGGTCTTCGAACTCGTACTCAGACCACTCACACAGGTCTGCCAAGATGTTCCGGGCCGACTGCGTGGTGATCGACGGCGACGGATCCAGTGCCTTTGCCGCGTTGTCGAGTCTGGGGAAGACGGCCTCGTTCTCGTCAGGCTCTCGAAGTTGCTTCCAGCGCCGAAGCGGGCGAAGTGCATCGTCGAGGATCGGCGCAGACTCGCGGGTACGGTTCTTGCCGAACACCTGCATTGTACCGGCTTCGAGGTTGACGTGTCGCCACCGCAGGCCGTTTCGTTCCTCATCATCAGAAACAGCGACGAGTTCCGCGCTGCGAGCACCGGAGTAGGCGAGCAGGAAGACGAGTGTCTGGTCACGGTAGGCCGCCATGCGGTCGACGTTGAGGCAGCGACCGAGACTGTCACCGTTCACGTCGCCGACAACGGTCCGGGCGTGCCCGACAGTCAGAAGGCGGAGATATTCGGTCGCGGCGAGATGGGGGCGAAGAGCCACGGGTCCGGTATCGGGCTCTACCTCGTGAACACGCTCGTAAACATATACGAGGGCGAGGTCACCGTCGAGGACCGCGGGGTGTGGCTCGACGAACCGGAACTCAAGGGCAGCGTGTTCAGCGTGACGTTACAGCGGGCCTGATACGGATTATTGTGGCAGCCGCCGACTCCAGGGTCCGACGTAATCTACGATAGACCGTATGAGAGTCGGCTTTCGAGCGAAAGTTGTCGCTTCGCGTGCGCTCAGAGCGGAATCCGGAGCCGAACGGTCGTCCCGTTGTCCGTGACGTCGGCCGATACCTCGCCACCGACCTGTTTGATAACCATTCTGACCATCCAGAGACCGAGCCCTTGGCCGTGAGTCAACGGCGTCTCTTCGCCGGTCTCGATGACGTCGATTTCCGTCTCCGGCATTCCCGGCCCGCAGTCGGTAATGGTTAGCTCGAGCCAGTCCTCGTTCGGTCGAGTGCAGCCAAGTTCCACGCTTTCGGGAGCGCTCACTTCGACGGCGTTTTTGAGAAGTTCAGTGACGGCCTCGCTGAGAACCGCTGGAGCAGTGACCGAGTCGACGCCGTCGAGGGCCGTCTCGATTGCCGCGTCGGGGTACATGGCAGTCGTTTCGGTGATTGCGCGTTCGACGAGTACCGGCACCTCGGTGGCAGTTTCGTGATGCTGCCGGGAGTCGAGGACCTCACGGACCTGTTTCATCCGGGTCGTCATCCGTTCCCACTTGTCGAGGGTTTTCTCGACTGTCGCCACCATCTGAGCGCGCTTGTCTGGGTCCGACTCGTCGGCGAGTGCCTCTGTCCGGCCACGGAGTACCGTCAGGTCGTTTCGGATGTTGTGCCGGAACACGCGCTGCATGACCTGCAGGTGCTGGCGTCGCTGCTGGCGGGCCGTGATATCGCGTCCTTCGACGACCAGCAGCGTGACGTTCTCATCCTGGTCGGTGACGGGTTTCACCGAGAAATCGATTGTCCCGAGTCCGTCGACGCCGCGCACCTCTGTTTCGTACCGGACGAACTCACCGCTTGCGGCCCGCTCTAGGGCGTCTCGGACATTGTCTCGTTCGGTGTCGGAGTGACTCCACCACGGAATGTCGGCGAAGTGTTTCCCGACTATCTCGTCTCGGTCCAGCCCGCCGAAGTCCAGTGCGGCGTCGTTGGCCTCGATGACTGTCCCGTCCGGGTTCAACAGTCCGGTAAACTGGTAGGTCTGATTGAAGATGCCCTCGAATCGCCGGGCGCGTTCTCTCTGTTCTGTCACGTTGCGGAGATAGACGAGAATGCCATCGATGGCGTCGTCGTCGAGCATGTTCCGGCATCGCCCTTCGACATTGAACCAGCCGCCATCTGGTGCCCGGAGCCGACACTCCGCTGTGGTGCTCTCAGAATTTTCGACACAGCTAAAGAACGTCTCCGTCGCGTGCTCACGCCCGTCCGGGTGGAGATAGTCGAAGATATTCTCTCCGGCGAGCGAATCGGGCTCGTAACCGAACACCCCCTTTGCGGACCCGCTGGCGTAGGTGACGGTGCCGTCCGGGTCGACGACTGTCACCACGTCCTCTGACTCCTCGACGAACCGCTCGGTCCGGCGTCGCTGACGCCGCTCGTCGGTCATATCGCGGACGATTTTCGCGTAGCCGCGGGACTCGCCGTCGTCAGTCTCGAGTTTCGCGTACCGGACATCGGCGTAGAACTCCGACCCGTCAGCGCGGACCCGCCAGCCTTCGTGGCTGCTCTCGCTGCCGATTCGGGCTTGTTGGAGCAGACGATCGGGAACCCCCGACTCGCGGTCCGATTCGCGATGGAGCTGCCCCATCGACATGCCGACAGCAGTGTCGGCGTCGTACCCGAACAGCGTCTCCGCGCCGCTGTTCCAGGTCTGTATCGTCCCGTCGTCGTCGACGACGAGGAACGCGTACTCCTCGATGCTCTCGGTCAGCAACTGGAACCGTTCACGTTCCTCGAACAGTTCGTCCTGGCGGACGAGCGTGTCGAGTACCGACGCGAAGTTCCCGGCCAAGACCTCGACGAGTCGCTGTTCGCTCTCGTCGAGGCGGGTACTATCGGCGGCTCCAACGACGAAGACACCCTGCTCACCGACCGGGATGTACAGGCCCTTGGACACATCCCCGCGCTCGATATCGCCCCAAAGTGACCCGTAGTCCTCAATCATCATTGATTCGCCGCTCTCTATAGCGTCCCACAGAGGCGTTCGTCCGCGTTCGATTCGATTAGGCGTTGCGTCCGGAGTCGCACCGACTGTCCCTGCGTGGACGAGTTCGTCCCCTTCGCGCAGGTAGACGCCAGCGAGTTGGAAGTCGAGCTCCTCCGACAGAGTGTCGAGCGCCTTCGCCACTGCCTCGTCCTTGTCGTCGGCTTCGAGGAGTTCCCTCGTCGTTCCGTGGAGCGCTCGTATCCGTTGCTCTCTGGTCTTCTCGTCGGACACATCCTGCTGGATGCCGATGTAGTTCGCCAGCGTGCCGACATCGTCGTAGATGGGGGTCACAGAGAGGCGGTTCCAGAACTGCTCGCCGTCCTTCCGATAGTTCCGTAGCTCGACGATGGATGGCTCCTCGCTGGCAATCGCCTTCCGAAGCTCATCGAGTGCCGACTGATCCCTGTCGTCGCGTTGCAGGAACCGACAGTTCCGTCCGAGTGCTTCTTCGCGGGAGTAGCCGGTCTGGTCGACGAACCCGTCGTTTACATACACCAACGGGTTGCCCTCCCGGTCGGGGTCGCTGATGGTGATTCCGACGTTCGCCTCGTCCATCGCTCGCTCTTTCAGTTCGAGTTCGCGTTTTCGCTCTTCCCGGTCGGACACGTCGCGGAACACACCGAACAGAACGGGGCCGTCGGGAAGTGAGACGGCGGCGGCGCTGATTTCGATGGGAACGGTCTCGCCGTCGGGAGTAGCTAACTCCGGTTGGGTCCCGTCTGGGAGTTCCGTGATTGTCGACGCATCGTCGAAGGCTTGCTCGAAGACGTCCTCGTACAGGCCCCCGGCCTCTTCGGGATGGAGCTCGGTCTGGTGTCGTCCGATGATGTCGTCCCGTGGCTGTCCCCGTAGCTCCTCGGCGGCCGCATTCGCTTCGACTATCTCGCCGGTCTCGGCGTCCGCGACGAATATCGGGTCCGGGGCGGCCTGCAGGAGCGTCTGGTACCGTTGCCGGCTGTCTTCGAGTGCTTGCTCACGCTGCTTGAGGTCGGTGATGTCCGTCGCGATTCCCACGACTCTCTCTGTCAGGTTACCTTCGTCATCCGTGACCGGTACAGCCTGTCCAACGACCCATACGACCGTGCCGTCCGGTTCGACGAAGCGGAATTCGACGCTGTTCGGTTCGCCGCTGTCTCCTGCGGTCTCGATTTCGGAACGGATGCGCTCGCGGTCATCAGGGTGAATCGTTTCGAAAAACTCGTCGAGCGTCTCCGGCGAGCCGAACTCGCTGCTGCCCATCGCCTCGTCCCACTGGACTGACCCGGCGGCGAAATCAAATTCGGCAAACGTCGTGTCGGTGTTCGATAAGACGAGGTCGAGCTTTCGCTGTCGGTCCCGGAGTTCGCTCCGCTGTCGCTCGCGCTCTGTCACGTCCCGTCCGGAGATGAGCAGTGACGTGACTGTCCCGTCGGTATCGGTCACTGGACGGATTACTCCCTCGATGTGGCTTCGGTCCCCATCGGGTCCGGGGTGAATCGCACTGTACTCGACGTACTCCCCGTCGGCGGCGCGCCGAATCCACTCGCGGAGGTCTTGCTGCAGCGCTTCGGAGTGGCTCCACCACGGGGTCTCCGGGAACGGTTGGCCCGCCAGTTCCGCTGCCGTCTGCTCGACGTACTTCAGTGCCGTCTCGTTTATCTCCAAGAGCGTGCCGTCGGTGTCGAGCAACCCGACGAGCATCCCCGGGTCCGCGAACAACGACTTGAACCGTCGCTCGTTGCGTTGCCGCTCGCATTCTTTGGCTTTTCGCGTCGAAATGTCCGTTACGATAGCGAGCACGCTCTCCTGATTCCCGTCGTCGTCGTAGGTCGGGACCGCCCGGCTCTGCAGCCATCGCGTGTCGTCGTCGTCGGTTTGTACGCGGTACTCGATTTTGGTCGGCGCTCTCGCAGCAAGGTTCGCTTCCAGCGTCTCCCGGACGTGTTTTCTGTCGTCAGGGTGGATGACGCACTCGAAATACTCCTCGGCAGTGTCTACGTCTTGGCCGACAAGGTCGATGAAGGTATCGTCCGAGTTCAACGCGTCCGTCTCCAAGTTCCACTCCGTGATTCCGGTATTCGTTCCCGACAGCGTCAGTTCGAGTCGCTCCTGCTGTTGACGCAGTTTCTCGCGAGCGTCACGCTGCTCGATTTCGTAGCCCACCCATCGGCCGAGCAGACTGACGAGCGAGCGCTCGAACTGCCCGAACAAAGCGTCTCGTGACTCGTTCGAGGCGAAACACAATGTCCCGTACAGTTCGTCGCCGGCAACGACGTTCCCCCCGATATACGTATCGAGTCCGAAGGTCTCGTACGCTACGTCGCTTATCAACTCGCTCTCGGCAGCGTCTGTGAGTGCCAGCGCACCCTCATGGTCGATTGTCCGATGACAGTACGACTCCGAGAGCAGCCCCGATTTGCCCGGCTGGATGCGTTCGTGAGAGCCGACTGCGCTGATAACATGGATTCCGGGGGTTGGGTCGTCGTCCATGTCGATGCGGCTCAAGTACCCGTACGAAAGGTCCAGATGCTCACACCCTGCTTCCAACAGACCGGAAATCTTCTCTTCGAATCCTGTCTCCGGATCAGTCGTCACCTCGTACATGCGTTCGAGGAAGTCGACCCGCGCATCTGCCTGCCGTTTTCGCTCTCTCCGCTCGGTGACATCCTGTTGAATGCCGACGTAGTTCGTCACCGTTCCGTTCTCGCCAGTCACCGGCGTAATAGAGAGCCGTGCCCAGTATGGCGTCCCGTCCTTGCGGTAGTTCTTCAGTTCGACCGAGACCGGCTCGTCTGCATCGATTGCCTCCCGGAGTCGTGCCACCTGCTCGGGGTCGGTGTCCGCACCCTGGAGGAATCGTGGATTCCGACCGAGGGCGTCCTCAGCAGTGTAGCCGGTCATCCGCTCAAAGCCGTCGTTGACGTAGACCAGCGGGTTGTCTGCCTGTGTCGGGTCGGTGATCTGGATGCCGACGGTAGCCTCGTCCATCGCTCGGTTTTTCAATGCGAGTTCGCGTTCCCGAGCCTTGCGCTCAGTCTCGTCACGGACCGTACAGACGAGCCTGCCATCGTCGATGATGGTCAGAGATAGTTCGGCCGGGAACGTCGACTCGTCCGGCCGTGTTCCAGTTACCATTCCCTGCCAGTGGCCGTCGGCTTCGAGCGCCGGGGAGGCCTCCGCTTCGAGGCGGGCCGTCTCCTCGTCGTCGTACAGTTTCCGCCACGACTCGCCGAGCAACTGGTCTTTTTCGTCGAAGCCGTACATGTCGACGTGGGTCTGGTCGACGTACTCGTACTCGCCGTCCGCCAGAATCGCCACGCCGTCGGCCGCCTCCTCGATCGCCCGCTGGAATGATTCGAGTTCGCGCTCGCTCTCCTTTCGCTCGCTGATGTCCCTGATGATACCGGTGAAGTACTGCTCGCCCTGGAACTCGTATTCGCTGAAGGAGACACCGAGGGGGACTTCCGTCCCGTCGGCGCGGCAGCCAGGAATTTCGATGTACTCCCAGTCCAGCGCCCGCTCGCCGGTACTGAGATAGCGACTGATGCCGGCGGCGTGGCCGGCCCGTAACCGCTCGGGAATCAGGGCTGTCATCGGCTGACCAATCAGTTCTTCGGGTTCGTACCCGAAGACGGCCGACACGGCGGGGTTCACGTTCTGGACGACGCTGTCCGTGTCGATTGTGATGATTACGTCCGAAGCAGTTTGCGCGACCGTCTCGTACTGTTCGAGTTCGCGCTTGCGCTCCTGTCGAGCAGTGACATCCCGGAGGACCCCTGCAGTCCCGCGGAACTCGTCGTCCCCGATCAGGGCGAGGCGGTTCTCCACGATACGACGCTCTCCGTCTTCTACCTGCAGTTCGAACTCGGCAGTGGCCGACCGCTCATCCGTGCCAAGCAGTTTCTTGATCTGTCCCTGAATCCGTTCGATGTCCGCTGCTTCCATCCCGATGGAAACGTGTTCGCCGATGATCTCCTCGCCGTAGCCGAACTCGCGTTTCGCGGCGTCGTTGACGAAGGTGAAGCACCCGTCGGTGTCGAGCGCGTACATGGGGTCGTCGACAGCCTCGACAATGCTTTCGTACCGCTCCAAGTCCTCGACTCGGCGACGACGCCCGAGTTCGTTTCCGAGCCACTGCGCGAGGAGTTCGACGAACTCCCGTTCCCGCTGGCCGAACGGCCGCTCGCGTGTGGCCGGTCCGGTGAACTCGACGACGCCATAGTTGTCATCTCCGACGATGACGGGCACACACATAGTCGCTCCACGCACGTCCGAATCGGGGGACTCACGCTGGCCCTTGGCGACGGTGAACGCGCGCCGCTCAGATGCACCCCCGGTGACGTGCTCGTCAATAATAGTTTCTTCAAATGGCACGGCCCGTCCCTGCTCGTACACGTCAGTCTCGCCGGTGGTGTGCTCGACAACGTACGTGTCGTCGTCGACACGTGCGACCGCACCGGCGCTCGCTCCGAGGTACTCACAGCCCAGCGCGAGCAGTCGCTCCACAGTGTCTTCGACGCTGTCGTCGTCCATGGCCGTTCGTTGTAGTCGGCTGAGGGCGTCCACTGTAGACATCGGCGGCTCGTCACGGCTCGTCGCTGACGCCGCCGCCTCGCCGTCACCCGGAAACAGCACCGTCGTGCAGACGTGTGTTTCTGCCTCCGGGCGAACCGTGTAGCTCCGTTGTTCGACGGTGATTCGTGATCCATCTGCGCACTCGAGAAGTCCGTGAGAGCGGCCCTCCGTCTCAGATACCGGAGCCCGGGTATGTCCGCTGTGGTTGTCACCGTCTCGAAGCCAGAACAGGGCAGCCGTCTCCATCCCAAGTAACTCCGATTTCGAGTAGCCGGTCACCCGGGGAAGGGGTTCGGTTACGTCGACAATCATGCCATCAGAGTCACTCACAATCAACCCTTCGTCGTCGTCAGGGTCCGGGCACAGGCCTCCGCGTGCGCTACCATTCATACGAGCAGCCCACCCCAGAATCAGTCGAACTCGCGTCTAACATACCAATTAAGTAAGTGTAATAGCTATTTATATTCTACCTAACCGCGCAGTAGCGGTGAAACACACTTCCAGGTAAGTGCACATCCGACAGCCCGCAGTTTGCGATTCGTCCACCCCATTGTCGCTTTTGACACAACACGATACCGGCCGCGATATCCGTTGTACCTGACGACTAGATTCTCTCTTCGAGCTGCCCGGTGATTCCACTGGTTCTACTATCTGCTCGGCTCTGCACGTTTAATTCGGCGCACGATGTATGCCGTCTAACGGCCGATGCTGCCAATAACGGACTTCCTCTCGTGTACTGACCCACTGGACGAGTTCGATTCGTTGTCGTATCACCAGACACGTCACGCCAAGACGTACGTGACAGGTCTTGCTGCAGCCCGCAGCAGGACCGTGACTGGGATCGCACGAGAGGTCCTTCCGGCAGGGAGTGACCGAACACTCAACAAGTTCCCCACCGAGTATGACTGGGACGAAGACCAGCTCAACCATGAGCGGTTAGAGGAGCTACAAAAACACGGTGAAACGCGGTGGTCACAGGACGGCTACATCGTCATCGACGATTCGGTGTTCCAGCGAACCGGGAAGGAACTTCCCGGTGCTGGCAAGTTCTACGATCACACCGAAGGCGAACCCGTCTGGGGGCAGGATCTCGTTTACTCGTTCTATACCGACGACAAAACGTCCTATCCGCTCGTGTTTCGCCAGTACAAGAAAGCTGACGACGAGGATCAGGATGACGCAGACGAGACGAAGTACGATCTTTCCCGGGAGATGGTCACGGAACTGGAAGAAGAGGTAGGTGTTCCTGCGGACGGCACTGTCTAGTTGAGCGAGTTTGAGAAACGAGGAGGCCATAGCGAGAAGTGTCCATGCAACTCGCAGACCTCCTCAGAAAAACGTTAGATGAGGACAGCCAAGACGTTTGGGAGAATGAGCGCACCCCAACACCCGTCCGGCGATTTGGGGTGCGTCTCCATACTGCGGGGCTGTCGATCAGGGAGACGGTTGCTATCTTAGACCTGCTGGGTGTCGATCGTTCTCACGGCGCGGTCTGGAATTGGGTGCATACACTGTCTGAAGCCCAGAGCGACCCGCCGACGGCGGAGCCGTCGCGGGTCGCGGTCGATGAGAAACAAATCGAGGTTGACGGCGAAAAGAAGTGGTTGTACGCCGCTGTCGACACCGAGTCAAAACTGCTGCTTGAAGTTGACGTGTTCAGCCGCCGCGGGACTGACCCCGCGGCGGCGTTCCTGCATCGACTCACTCAGAAACACGATGTCGCCGATTCAGTGTTTCTCGTTGATGCTGGCGCCTATCTGACTGCCCTCTCACGTCACGATTTGAGCGGT
>JGI12478J12828_1000456_pt1 | contig 12678 bp, 15 predicted proteins | sample A23E2SouthBayCA_FD_12828 | JGI IMG/M metagenome (IMG submission 12828) | reverse complement strand
CGACTCTCACGCGTTGTTCGAGTCGAGAAGTGCGCGGGACCGGATTCGAACCGGCGGACCCCTACGGGATAGCGTCCTAAGCGCTTTAGCCGCCAAAGGCGGCTCAACTGCCCCGCAAAGGGTATTCCAACTCGTCTACTTATATGGAAAATCGGCTTCTTTATAAAATTACCTACGGGATAGCGTTAAGCAACACCGCCGATTTTGAACTAATATTCAATATGGTAAGGAGTGTATTTGTTGGAGTTGGCTCTGAACTGGGCGTGATTTATTATAGACCTGAAGAAATTGAGTATCTAGTATAATCAACTAAGCTGATATCTGATGACATACATTATTAGAAGCATATTTAAATCTGAGTGTCAATATGGTTATTATAAGTAGCTGGTGACTTCTCTAATGGGCGTGGAAAAAGAGAGTCCTTCGGACAAACTGAAGGTTACTATTAGGAAGCTACATGAGTTGACAGTTGCAATCATAATTTTATCCCTCATTGTGCTAATTGTTTTACTGATTTTGAATCAGTGGCTTGGCTGGGTTCCTATCCAGAATGCAAGCCTTATCGCCAGCGGAATGGGTGCTGTTGGTACTCTAGTATTAGCATGGATAACTTTTCAGACAATACGTCAAAACGCAAAATTAGTAGAACACCAGCAAAAGCAACTGGAATTTCAGCAGGATAAGTCCAGACCGGCACTCAGGCAGGTTGGTGATTTTATGTCCGGTGATAATCCAGATGAAATCTGTTATGAACTACAGAACATCGGAAAGGGCGCAGCATTCGATATAACATTTAGGACAGATATTCTGATTCCAGAACTTGGGATTAATACAACGGTTGATTCATACGATGACAGACCGGGGTCAAGTATTCCCCCTTTAGCTTCTCGACTGGGTCCTGCTAGAAAAAATCGGGATGTTAATATGACATCTATCGGACCAGATGGCGGTGTTCTAGAAGCTGGTTCAACAGATAGCTTTACTTCTAGAATCAATTTTATAAATGAATCCAAGAGTAACACGGATATATTCGAGCAAGAAACCGATAGCGACGGTTTTCCGCTAGTTATCCGATTTACTCCTTTGATAGAGGAATTAAAGAAAGAAGAGATTTCCAGTATAATCGTCCAGTTCTCAATAATGTATGAAGACATATATGACGAGGATTATAAAGATTCATTTCAACCGCGTGTGGTCAATATTAAAGAGGTGAACAGTGCAGGAGACATATCAGACTCAGCCCTCTACATACGGTCCGACCTCAATGAAACATCTATTGAAAATATTAACTAACAGTACATAGACCTCGTACCTGATTTCTCGTTGTGTTGTCTTAGGAAATATTATTACTACGGCTTATGGACGAGCGATTTTATGAATCCTGCCTGTCATTGAATCCTCTTTCTGAAGCAAGTCATGGAAGCAGTTCTGCGTACAGTATGTGTTCGTGTTTCTACAGGTGGTACTAATTGCTGACTTTATGTATGCTGGAAAGCATTGGAGCGTGTTCACTTCAGACCACTGGTTCCCTGCCAGCCTTGCTCGCCCTCTGGTTGCACAACACTCGGCAGAGCCTGTCATAGAAATGTTTACAGAATTTATTTTCGACCGGAAGATAACTGAAAAGATAACTCAGTAGGGTGCAACTTGAGCGACCGGACCACTATTACTCTCCAACACAATTAATCGGGTAATGAGAGACCGGCGACAAATGAAACTCAACGAATTGAGTGACGACAATGTCGCTGGGGTAAGTGAGTCGGATGAGACTATATGTCCAACCTGTGGAAAAGAGTTCAAATCTTCTCGTGGAGTGAAAATACACCACAAACAGGCACACAGTGAGTCTCTAAAGCCTTCTGTCAACTGCGAATATTGTGGAGATGAGTTCAAAATCAAACCCCGACGAAAGAATACTGCTCGGTTTTGTTCAGAGCAATGCCAAGATAATTTTCTCAATGAGAATCACCGGTCCCGATTAGAGTGCGACCATTGTGGGGAAGAATACACTGTCAAAGCCGCCGAAGCCGATTCTTCCCGCTGGTGTTCTCGCGAATGCCAGACAGATGCACTTAGGGTAGCGCATACGGGTTCAGATAGTCCACTATGGAGCGGAGGAGAAGCAACAGTCACATGCGATTACTGTGGTGATGAATACAACGTTAAGCAGGCCAAGGTGGAGGAAACTCGATTCTGTAGCCTCTCGTGCAAAGGTGATGCGTACGCAGAGGAAAGGCGTGGTCCCGACCATCCGCAGTGGCAAGGGGGATATAGCGCGCTGGCTGCAACGCTGAGAAGCTTGACCGGACCAATGAGCTGGAATAGAATGAGTGAAGAACATCGTGGTGACCAGTGTTATTTTTGTGAATGTTCAGGAGAAGATAATGACCACGCACATCACGTTCATCACATTATTCCGGTGTTGGCTGGTGGTCTAAGTGAAAAATGGAATCTAATTACACTATGCAGCTCTTGCCACAAAACCGTTGAGTCCTACACTGCGAACTATATCCAGAGCCAACTACTTCTCAACATTGATTAGAATCGGCAATCAAGATGAAATATTAAGTCAATACATTCTTCAAGTGGCTGTATTCCCAGAGTCTGTCATACAATAGTTCTCAACATATATGATTCATGGACCCTATCCTGAATAGAATTGGTGAATAGCGAAGTCGCGGACTTCAGCGCGAATTGAGGCCTGTACAATCGCTAGGTAAAGGGCGTGAAACGCATCCGTGACACGTTGCTCGGTGAAAAATTCAGGCTTTGTCAAGAAATTCTGCGAACCAAGTTGCATAATGAATTATTCCCATCGCCTGTTGGTTGTTGTCAAACTGTGGGGGAAATATGGAACTCAATGTGATTCAGATGCCGGAGTATACGCACATAGAGTCGGATACCTGCATCACATCTGTGCTGATTTGGGACCAGCAGTAAGAGCGATTATAACAGACCGGCCAAGGTTGACACCTGTGAAGTCTACGTAATATGTAGTTAGTAACGGTCACTTCACATGACAATATACTTATAATTCTATGATACAATCTGGACTCCGGTAGGCGTAGAACACATCGGCGTTACATTAGAGAGATATCATAAATTCTATTACGAATTCTGTTGCTTCAATTAATATGGCAAAATGCGTCATCTGCGGGAAAGAATGGGAGCAATCGGACATTGAACGTGTCGTTGACCACTTCGAAGAGACACATGGATTCTTTTGAGACCGCGACTACAAGCTAAGGCTCAGAGTCCGTCGCTCCTCTTCCGCTTATTTTGCTGAAGAATAGGGTGTCATGGAACTACTGTCACACCCAATTTGAAACGGTCAGTACAAAGAATGTATGTAGCATACATAATCTCAATTTATCTTCGTCAACCGAACGGGCTATACAGTAATTAGCATATCATGGTTTGGTTCTTTTATTTGTAAAATATGAAAGTTATGTGCTACCCATCTTTAGACTCTATTTCATTTCTGACTTCTTCGCGTTTCTTTTCTCCGATATCTGGCATAATCTGTTTTGTATCGATATCCACATCTGAATCTTCATCCAATCTCTGTCGGATGTCTGTATGGTGACCATAGTTCGATAGGTCATCCAGACCTGTGATTTTGTTAACATCAATCTCCATACTGTACTTTGCTATGTTCGCTATGATATCCCCTAATCTCTTACAAACAGACTCAATTTCATTTAGTTCATTCAATCTGTAATCATGCTTACTTTCTTCGGGTTCCTCAGTAAGTTCACCAGATTCAATTCGTCGACAAGCAAAGGCAAGATGATTTATTCCCTGAAGCGCTCCTTCTACTTCATTAGTCGAAATATTTGACAATTTTGGAGCGTCTAATGATTTTTTATTTAGTTTATTTCCCAATTCATTAAGTCTATTAGCGGAAGTATCAGACACCTCTCTATCAATACTATAACATATAGATTGAACTTGCCAAAGGATTTGAATTATCTCATTATACCATTCTAATTCCCTCTTGACTCTCTTCCTCTTGTTAAAATACATCTTATAAATAATACGAATATTCTGACTAAGCACAGCACCAACCGCTGCTCCGATAATTGCGGCGACTACTGGGGTGCTGTTCACGAACATAAACGGTAGCACCTATCTCTTGTTACGTATGCCTTTACACGGTGAGAACAATATAGTTATTCAATTCAGCACTCAGGCCCTTGCTCTACTGTTGTGCAGGATACGCAGACCTACAGTGCAGTTTATTCAATCTACACTGCCTGAAATCAATACTCTGTAAAGAGTTGTATGACGCCCTGTAAAGAAACCTATCTGGCATTCTTTGAGCGCAATTTACGTCCTTGCCAGCATTGGTTCCATGAATCAATGTTTCAGCAGGATTTGGCTCTCAGATTTTTCGCGGAGTGTGAATCCTTCAATCCACAGCTGCTGTGATGAGTACAAGATACTGACCCACCGCTGGAAACTCTATCAAAGAACGAATTATTGCAACTGCTCGCGTACTTTGCTGATGTATTCTGGCTTAAGCTGGTGCGAAACGTGCCTTGTGCTGCCGTCTATTTCACTCTCATCGACCCACTCAATGGTCACCATATATCTCGGATACCTTGTGTCTCTGCTTATTACACCGTTCATTCCCCTCTTTGTCAATTCTATACCGTAATCCTCTCTTAGCCGACGACGTACCTCAACACCACGGAGGGCTTCACCGTCTGCGTCTGCCAGCACTTTCAGTATGCCTTTCATATTTTCTGTCAAGTCCGTCAAATTGCTACCATTATTTGAGTCCACTGTGCGAAATACATCTAATTAACACATATTTAAGTATTTTTATAATATCGAAATGATATAGTAGACAAATAAAAGTATACCAAGTACAATCTCTGCATCAATCATAATTGGGCCAGATAGACACCCTCAGAGAATTTTAGCAAAGCTACAAAAGCTTATTTCCAAGGGCGTTCGAACTTCTGTTGAACAGAATACTGTTACACGCTCCTGCCATGTTTGACAACACGCAAAGCCTCGGTCGTTGTCCAGACTGTGACGAGACCATCACTACTGCGTGGGTTCTAGTGGAATACGAGAAAGAAGATGGGACAGAGGGCGTATGGGCAGAGTGTCCGGCGTGCAAGGACGTTGTTGCGCCAGAATAAGTTCAAACAGCAGAATCAAGTATCTCGATTTGAGTATCTCGCATGAGATACTACTGATGGATATTCCTGACCAACTTCGGTGTCTGTTTACTGCTACTGTAGAAGACCGGGACGACTCCTACGTGATTGAAGTTCCAGAGCAAGAACTCCAAGTTGGTTCTCTTCGACCCAGTGAGACATACCGTATCGCGGTTCTTTCGTCACCGGCGAACAATGGAACCCAGCAAGCCGAAACAGAATCGCAGCACGAACACGGGCCAGAGCAGCCAGTCGAAGAGGGTGAGCAACGGACAGTCGAAATCGAAGACCTTGGCGAACAGGGCGATGGTATCACTCGTGTTGAACGTGGATTTGTCGTGATTGTCCCTGATACCGAAGTGGGAGAGCGTGTCAACGTCAAAATCACTGACGTTACCGAGACCGTCGCCTTTGCGGAAGTAATTGAGCGGCTGAGCAACTTCGGGTAGTATCATGAAGTATCGACAACTGTCTTAATCTTGTATTTCTTAATTTGAATATAAATAGTCCCTATTTGGATGTAAAACACTCCTGAACCTAGGCAAATTCACCAGAATTTTTTGAGCCGACTTACGTAAAATGCAACCCATGGGGTGGGACTCCGTTGTCAAAACCCCACATGGTTCCATGCCCTTCGATGCGGTCTCGCTGCTGTCCAAGTTCGCCAGCAGATAGCCACCGACTCATACCAGCCTACTCCCTCATCGCTCACAGGCAATCAGAACGTACAGAGACAGTCCTGATTGGCTTCGTGTAGTTCTAGGCAGTGTTTCGTGTAGAATTGAAAGCCGCTCAGAAGCTATTATGCGTCTCTCATTGAAAATAGATTTTGCAAACTAGTGGGTATTTTTATCATGACAATATCTGACACGAACTATCGGCGCTTCACGCGTGTGCGAAATGACACTGAATGCTGTATTTTACTATAGTCTTTTTTATTCAGTATTAACTAACATAGTTGAGTCTATTATTTGAATCACATAGAGGTCAGATAACAGCTGTAACATTGTATTGTTATTTTGAGCTAGTAATATTTCAGCTATTATTTACAGCTGTATCTATAGCTGTTATTAAAGCTGTATCTAAAGCTTATATTGAATCACATCGAGCGTCCCAGTTCCCTCCTAGTCTTTGTCTCTATGATATTACTGTAGCCTATACAAGAGTGCAGGTGGGCAGTCAATGCGCATTGAGTCAAAGAGTGTGAGCATGAGTAGGCCTCTATACAGTCAATGGTCCTCTGTGGACTGCTAGAGAGCGTTCTGTTACTGTACAAAAGTTTGGGTCTCGATATCCTATGAATCCGCTGAGAAATCCCACAGAGCCGCTCAGAGACGGTGTAGAGGCTGACGTTGAACCACCGTACCCAGCTACACACAGACAGATTGTCGCAAGTCTGATACATTTTCGTTTCAATCAGATTTGTAATCATTTCCGTGAGATTTGAGTGTAAAAGTAGAAATTAAAGACTATTTGCACCGCTGTATATTGCCATCACTCCTAAAAAATACGATAGAGGTTATCCCTGTTGGGCTATTTCTTCCGGCGAGGCATTCGACTTCGGAGTTCTCTCCCAGTGGACTCATCAGCTTTGCTCCGCAGCTTACCGCCAGCAGGAGATGACCGAATCTTATGTGAGTGAGAATCGCTCTCCGAATCAAGCAGGTCGCTAGCAATGTCGCTCGTATCCGGGCCAACGCTTGGCTGACGGGGCTGGACCTCACCCGCTCGATTGACAAGCTGGGCCTGAATGTAGCCGCCCTTCTCAACGAGCCGGACATCGAAAGTGTCGCCCACTTCTCCGGCAGGGACATGGATGGTCTTACCATCGCGCTGTTGCTTCGCAATCGCATTCCCGCTGTTACTGATGCGGTCGACCGTCACGGTCTGTGTGTCTGTGGATACCATCCATGTCAAGCTGTCGTGTCGTTAGTACTTAACTATATTCCTGAACACAAGTTGTAAGTATCTGGCTGCAACGGTTCATCCGACGTATTCTCTGCTGAGCACAATCCTTGCAACGTCCTGAGCGTGGAGTGGGATTTACGGGTTAGCCCATTGTCATCGCGCTCCCACCTATCATGCTGCGCTCACTCTGTCAGTGCTCACTTCTTGAGCAATGGTGAGCGGGTGCTTGCCCTCTAAGTGATTCAGCTTACAGACTCCAATACAGTCGACACAGAGTGCAGTCCGTTTCCCGTGACCGGGGAGTTCCGTGCAATGGCGCTGATGACTATGGGCCAGTCCCTAAATCCAGCCAACACAGACCACAGGTGAAGGGTGCCTCCTTTGATTGGCTATCGTATAGGGTGCGTAGAAAAGTTCACAAGGTAGTTTGTTTCCGGAGCTATTGATGAGAGCTATCTTCTTAGCACGTCTGCGTATATATCAGCCAACAATGCGTAAAATGATAGATATAGACCCCCATAAGATAGCCATTACAGCAGTTAGATAATGTGATTTTCTTCTAATTGCTTCAGACACCCAAAGTTCCAGTTCGTGAAGAGAGAGAGTTAGAGATGGGCTTTCTGGATAATATACAATCAGCTCTCTTTGAGGAATAGCCCCATTATCGTAATCAACAAACAGAGCGGCATTAGGCCCAATTGGGACTTTAGAACCAGTCGGCATGCTATTGTTAAATTCTAAAGACCCAATGAGACTTATTGGTCCAAATATCATACCAATCGCAGTAACTTTCGATTTCTCTATTGTTCGGTTCTGAGAAATAGCGTCAAGTAATATATTGAATCCATTGTCACTCTTCCGGACATAACCGATTTCAAGACTCTGAAAAACATTCTCGCGTTCAATTTCTTCTTCAAGATTTTTAAGTTCAATGTCAAATTCTTCTCCAATGGTTTTTAGTGCTTTTTCTTCGGCTGAATTTGGGTTCTCTAATATTTGGTCTATATCCGTTGACTCAAGCAAATCACCATCTCTTTGTTTCAGTTTATTCATGCCCTTCCTTGCCCGTTTTTGATATGGGTTTAGTTGGTGTTCGGCCAACAGAGGAACGAGAATAATTCCAATAGTTAACAATATCTGGATGATTGCAAGCGTCGTTGCAACTATTGACATAGCAATATATCCAGACTGCCAATTGAAGAATGTATCTTCTGTACTGACCAACTCGAAGATGCGAAGACCGGGTATAAGAACCGTTGTATGACTCCCTATATCGTAGTCCATCTTTAGCAAAACCTTGGGTTCAGGGCGTCTTTGTTGCTGATTTCAGGGATAGCCCATAGTCATCGGCCATCAAGTGTCGGGACGCCATTGCTAGCTCCGAACCACCTACTGGGTGTTGCCCAGTCTATCGCACCCCCTTCGAGAAGCGTGGGCAGTGGGTCGTCTTCCTTTGGGTCAAATTTGTCTCTCAACGGAAGGTGTGACAATTGCGATGCAAGGTACTGCGCTGCTAAGGTGTGAAGAATTACATACTCTCTCGCCCCAGTCTCGTCGACTACTGGGGGTGTGTGGCGAATGGTAATCGCACCGTCATGTCCCTCTGCGTCAAACGGGTGGTCCTCTCTGTAAGCACCCGGGTAGTCCAGATGTTCTTCCAGTGCAGGACGGATATGTTGGATACAGACCTCGTTGTTCGGGTCATCTATCCATAGATAGCGATGTTCATGTGGTGTGGCTGCGGTTTTTGTGGGTGCAGTCACTCTGCAATACTCGAATTCAAGACCGGCCTTACGCCTGAGTTGATAATCCAGTATCTCTCGGATTCGTTTCATCAAGTGCTCGTCATGGAGTGTTGCATCAAGCTGGTAAGGTGAAATCCAGTCACCGTCTTCATTTTTTGGTCGGAGCCGACGGGTTAGAAGCACGGTCGTCAAGCCATCAAACTGCTTTATGAAGTGTCGGTCGCCAGCTATTATTTTTGGGTAGGTCTGATATTGATGATGCCTGTACTTGGGTTCCCTATCACTGGACTGTGCAGCGCTCCGCTCGTATTTGATATAGACTTGGCGTGCTTGCCATATTGTAATGGGTTGCGGTGAGTCACATTCCTCGATTGCCCAGAAGTCATTCCGTATCTCTCCACCAACATCGTAGAGTGGGTCGACGAGGTCAGGACAGTTGCCGCAGCCACACTCTACGAACACCTTCGGGAGATTTTCTACTTCGCTGGTAGGTGCAATCTGTATCGAAGAACGAAGCGCGTGGTCAATATTCTCCGGGTCAGCTGGTTCAGTATCTTTGAATGGCAGAGATGCCTCTGAGCGATATGTTTTAGAACTCATAATTTTGGATGGAATTATAGTAGAATCTCGTTGAGCCGAGAAAACACAACAAGAAGATGATGAAGTTGCTCGGGCAGTACTTATTCCGAGAAACTCCCCTCACTTATTACACTATGCTAGATAAAATTAAATTTGACGTTTCCAGAGATAGAGTAACAGCAGCCGAGAAGACTGGGACCATTCGGTCTATGAGGGCCAATAAAGACTGGTGAATCAGTCAATTCTATTGACACTTTATACAGGAGGAGGTTGCCAAGGAAACTCACAGGGCGTGAATATAATACAAGATTACTATGTAAATCTATTAATAACAAAAATTATTAGATACCAACACTTTGTATGGCCACTACCTGTACCCGGTGTGCCCGAGATATTCCGGACAATAAGTGGTTCTGTAACTTTTGTGGGAAAGAAAGGCCAAAATGTCCAGATTGTGGCGCTGATATGAATGAAACGCAGTGTATTAGTTGTGGTCTTCCCCGAAAAGGCCCATGTACAAAGTGTGGCAAGTTAATAACTGCTTCAACAGAGGAGTGCCAGCATTGTGGACATAGTATAAGCAGTTCAGGGAAAAGTCTCACATTTTGGAGCGCAGGAATAATTATCGGATTATCATTAATTGTTGGAATAATCCTAAGCATCATAATTCCCGGTCCAACAATTGTTGATTTGATAATAGTTAGAGTCTTTCTTGTTGGAGGCATAATGACCGGTGGTATCATCTCATTTTTGGGCGTTGGTGCCTCTATGATGTTTTCAGAAAACCATATAATTTCATTAGAAAAAGGAGAGAAACAAAACCAATCACCTGAATGGGCTGAGGAGCAAAGACAAAGAGAACATGAGCGAGAAATGAAAGAAAAGGAGTTACAATCTGAGCAAAGTCGTAGTGAAGTTGAGGCCCCAAGTGAATGTCCATATTGTGGGACATCTTGGAGTGGATTCGTTAATACAAATTATAATCGATTAGGAGATAAGACGTTTGAATGTGCAGAATGTGGGCGAACAAAAGATTTTGGATGATGTACCATTAGTTAAACTTTCACTCTGGTTTCAGTGGGTCTCCTATGGAAGTAGGGATGCGGTCAAATGACTATTCTGTCATCTCCGGTCTAAGAGGATAGGTATAGTTGCTACAGCCTTTGGATGTACATTGAGCGCAATATTTGTTCTGCCTTCTCAGCATCATCAGGAAGGTCCCGAGACAAGATTTCAACCTGCCTTTCGTTAAGAACCAAGAGGTCGTCTTGAGCTTGTGGAAGGGTTTTCCAGACAGTCTCGGCAAGGACCTTGTTTTCTATCTCTCGCTGCTCTTCCCGGTCAGTTGCGTCCTTGTACTGCTGGATGTGTTCAGATAGCTGGTCAACGTCAATCTCAATGTCGATGTTGGTGGTGGTATCTTCGGTCATGATTTACCCCATTTTGTCAAGTGCGTCTCGTCGGTCACTCACCGGAACTTGGTCGTATTTCATCGTGGTCTTCGCATTTCTGTGTCGAAGCTGTGCTTTTGCCGCGGCGAGGTCTCGTTCTTTGGTCATGTAGGTTCCAACCGAATGGCGGATAGAATACCATGACATTTCGCGGTTTTCGTACTCAATGCCTGCTCGGTCACAGAGTTTTTTCAGTAGCCGACCAAGTTCCTTTGACCCGTATGGATTCCCGTGCTGAGTGAGCCATAGACTGTCCGTGTCGTCATATCTACCGTGTTGCTCTCGCTGCTCTATCCACCGGGAGAGAGCCGTTGTAGTGCGGTCGGTAAGGCTGACAGTCCAATTTCCTTCGTTTTTGCTCGACTCCTCTCTTGGGATACGCAGAAGACCATTCTGAGAGTCTACCCAGCTAACCTTTGCTCGACCAACTTCGACCGGACGAAGGCCAGCGTCAAGACTAGTCCATACGATTGAAGTGTACTTCCAATTCCCGTCACTGGTGTTATCAGGGAGTTCTGATTCATCCATCCCATATGCTGGGTTGCCGTCCAAACTGAGTGCAGCCTGCCGTACTTGTCGCCGCTCTTCTTTCGTCAGGAAGTCCCGTGGAGCGTTGTTATCTCCACCACTTTGGAACTCCCAACTGAATTCCCACTCTTCGCGTCCATGTCGTCGTTGTAGCCATGCAGAGTAGCGTCTCAGCATTTCGAGGGCCTTTCCCTTTGTCGAGTCAGACACGTCCCGTAGCGCCACCTCGTCCATGTATGCCTTCGCGTCGTCGTGGTTTGGTGGGATGGAGTAGCCACCTCTATTGTTCCATGTCCATAGGTCAAATCGAGCAGCACGGTAGCTGGTATTTCGGACTGTATCCGGAGAGTAGCCCTTGGCCTTCTGCGGATTTTTGCCTAATTTCAATAGGTAGGTCAGGAACTTTTTTCGGTACTCGTGGTAGTCGAGAGCTTGCTTGTGATTGAGATATTTTTGATTGCCTTTGGGAATGATTACAATTTCTCTACTCGGTTCCATTGCGTCGTCACTCAGAACGTCGTAGCGTTCTAGTGAATTTGGCTTGTCGAGTGGCATTCTCGTCTCTGGAGTCGTTGGACGAGTTAGAAAACCGCGGGACGGGGCGGGGGCACGTAGTGCGCGGGACCGGATTCGAACCGGCGGACCCCTACGGGATAGCGTCCTAAGCGCTACGCCTTTGGCCTGGCTCGGCAACCCGCGCGCATCAGTCGCTATCCGTGTTGGAATAAAGAACCCTTCGCTTGCGGGCGACGAAGGTTTAGATAGGATGGGGACCAACGATTTGGTATGTACCGCGCCAGCGACCGAATCGAGCACGATGAGTGGCTCTCCGACATCGAAGCGGCGTCGGACAGGCTCGACCTCGGGACGGCGGCGCGGTCCCACGCGGTTGACCTGTTCCTCTCGACAGTACCGGAGGAGGACCGGTCCAAACAGGCGACAATGGCGGCCAGTGTGTACGTTGGTGCGCTGGTCGCCGGTGAAGAGCGGTCACAGTCGGCCGTCGCGGAGGCGACAGACGTCTCTCGGTTAACGATTCAACAGCGCTGGAAGGACCTGCTGGAGACAGCCGGGCTGGAAGCGCCGGGCTGGTAACTACGAAATGTTCTGGCGGCCGGTGCGGTTCGGCGTGAGATTCCCGTGTTCGTCGATTTCGCCCTCAACGATCCGGGTCGAAGAGATGATGTCGCCGTCCGCGGCGCGGACGTGCGGAACGACTTCGATTTCGAGCGGGTCGTGGCCTCGCTCCTCGCGGATTTCGTTGATGCGGCGGCCGCCGGTCTCCGTCTCTGGCGA
>JGI12478J12828_1000448_pt1 | contig 12771 bp, 10 predicted proteins | sample A23E2SouthBayCA_FD_12828 | JGI IMG/M metagenome (IMG submission 12828) | reverse complement strand
GGCTCGACCTCGGAGCCGATTTCGACGCCCTCGGCGGTCGTGAGTTGACCGAGCGCGCGCACGCTCTCGCCGTCCACCACAAATTCGACGATGGCGAGGTGGTTCGGCTCGCGGACCCCCGGCGGCGTCGCGGTGGAGGTCGTCCACGTGACGACGGTGCCGGTGCGCTCCGCGAGGTCGATGGTCTCGGTCTGTTCGTCGCCGCACTCCGGGCAGCGCGTGTGTCCGGGGTACGTGACGTGGCCGTTCGGGCAGCGGTGTGCGTCGAAGCTCATGGCTGTTCGAGGATGGTGGTGGTCACGCAGTTGCCGAACCCGCCGACGTTGCAGGCGAGGCCGACGCTCCCGTCGACCTGCCGGTCGCCGGCCTCGCCGAGCAACTGCACGTAGAGTTCGTACGCCTGTGCGACGCCGCTCGCGCCGAGCGGGTGGCCCTTCGACTTGAGGCCGCCGGACGTGTTGATGGGGAGATCGCCGTCGCGGTCGGTGACGCCGTCCTCGACGGCCTTCCAGCCCTCGCCCTTCTCGAAGAAGCCGAGGTCCTCGCTCTGCAGGAACTCCAAGATAGTGAACATGTCGTGGAGCTCCGCGAAGTCCACGTCTTCGGGGCCGCGGTCGGCCATCTCGTAGGCGATGTCGGCGGACTCGACGACGCCCTGCATCGTCGTCGGGTCGTCGCGCTCGTGGACGACGTGGGTGTCGGTCGCGCCGCCGATGCCGGAGACGACGACGTAGTCGTCGGTGTACTGCTCGGCGACGGACTCCGGGCAGAAGAGGAGGGCGGCGCTGCCGTCCGTGATGGGGCAGAAGTCGTACAGCCGGAGCGGGTCCGCGACGATTGGGCTGTCGAGGACCGTCTCCAAGTCGACTTCCTTGCGGAACTGCGCGTGGGGGTTGTCCACGCCGTTGCGGTGGTTCTTCACGGCGACCTTCCCGAGGCTCTCGCGGGGCGCGTCGTACTCGTCGAGGTACTTGCGCGCCGTGAGGCCGGCGAAGCTCGGGAGCGTGACGCCGTGCTTGTATTCGACGGGGTGCGTGAGGCTGGCGATGACGTCCGTGGCCTCGCCGGTGGTCTTGTGGGTCATCTTCTCGCCGCCGACGAGCAGCGTCATGTCGCTGGCGCCGGAGGCGACGGACTGCCACGCGGCGTAGATGCCCGCGCCGCCGGAGGCGCTCGTCTGGTCGACGCGCTGGGTGTACGCGCCGAGCGCGCCGAGGTCGTGGGCGAGCGCGTTCGGGACGCCGGTCTGTCCCTCGAACTCGCCGCTGGCCATGTTCGAGACGTAGAGGTGGTCGAGGTCGTCGCCGTCGACGCCTGCGTCCCGCAGGGCGGCGTCGCCGGCCTCCGCCAGCAACGCCCGCACCCACGCGTCGCGGTCGCCGAACTCGGTCATCGACGCACCGATGATTGCTACGCGGTCCATACGCGTCCGTCTCGGAGCGGGGCCTTTACGCTTTCAGGTTCGCGCTCGCGGCGCGGCCGCGCTACGGCTCGGCGGGGCGGAGTTCGAGCGTGATTTCGCTGCCGTCGTCGCTGCGCTCGTAGGCCACGTCGCCGTCGTAGGCGGTGGCAATCCACCGCACCAGCCACAGGCCGAGGCCGTTCCCGTGGTCGAGGGGCGTGAGGTCGAGGTCGCCGACGAGGAGTCGGCGCTCCTGTTCGGGGAGCCCGGGCCCCTCGTCGGCGACGGTCAACGCCACCACGTCTCCCTCGCTGCGCGCGCTCACGCGGACGGTGGGAGTTTGGGCGTCCGCGTACCGGACGGCGTTGTCTACGAGCGCGGCGACCGCGCGGTCGAGGTGGCCGCCCGACAGCACGTCGGGGGCGTCCGCGACATCGACGCGCACATCCGCGTACTCCGCCAGCCGCACGTCGTCGAGGGCGTCCTCGACGACCGAGTCGAGCGCGTTCGGTTCGAGGTCGGGGTCGGCGTCGAGGACGCGCTCGACGTCCCGGGCTTCCTCGCTGGTGCGTTCGAGCGCGAGCGCGTGCTCGCGGATGTCGCGCGCGGGCTCGACCACGTCGGGGTCGTCGGCGGCGTCGACGAGCGCGGCCGAGCGGTCCAGCAGCCCGTCGACGGCCTCGGAGACGTTGTACCGAAGGACGCGGTTGAGGACCGCGAGTTCGCGCTCCTGCCTGATGTCGTCGGTGAGGTCCGTGTAGAGCGCGAACCCGCGGTCGCCGCCCTCGTGGGGGATGCCGCGGTACAGCAGCGTCTTCAGGCCGTCCTCGGTGCGCCGGTCCACGATGGCGTGGTTGGCCTTCCCCGCGGCGGTCCGCTGGTCGAAGCGGCTGCTCTCGGTGGCGTAGTCGTTGGGGACAATGAGGTCGTTTAGCGAGCCCCCGACCACGCGCTCGCGGTCGACGCCGAACAGCTCGCAGAACGAATCGTTGACGGTCTCGACGATGGGCTCCCCGTCGCGCAGCTCGAACTCCACGACGGCGTCCTGTACGTTCTCGAAGAGGTAGCGGAAGCGGTCGCCGTCGGCGCGTTCGAGCGAGTCCGCGTCGCTTTGTTCCATCGCCTCTGTGTTCCGAGCGCGCCCGTATCACTCTTCTCATTCGTTTCGTAAAGAACCCTATTACAGTATGAACGAACTGTAAATTCCGTAGTTAATAGACGAACAGGCATAGAAAACAGGTATTACTGAATTTTCCATTAGTGAAAGCGAGCCGCCACGAGTATCACGAGCAATAACCAGCCGCCAATTTTTAACTGAGGGGTTCGGCGTCTTCCGGTTGTTATGCAGACAATCCAACAGACCGCCGAACACACCGTCGAACTGTCTGACAGCGGCATCCCGGTGTTCACCTACGAGGAGCACGTCGCCGGCGAGGAACTCCGCGACATCGCCCGCGAGTGGGCGGACGTCGCGCTCGACCGCGGCGCCGAGCGGTACGTCGTGAACGCCCAATCGATCTCCGCCCACGACGAGGCGGACAAGCGGTGGCTCGCGGAGACGTGGGTGCCGAACTCATCGAGAACGGCGTTCGCGCGGGCGCCGGCGTCTACGCCGACTCCGCCATCGCCAAGATGGACAACGAGCGCATCGAGGAACAGCTCAACGCCATCGACCCCGGCTTCGAGTACCGCATCTTCGCCAGCGACGAAGCAGCCCTGTCGTGGCTGGCCGACCAGTAAGGCGGCGAGAGGACCGCTCGTTCGGACGTTTCGAGCGCGTGGGACGCACGGAGACAGTTTATTACGCGCTCGGCCGAACAGCGTGGGTAATGAGCATCAACTCCGAGGACCGACCGTGGCCGCAGGTGCTCGACCACGACGGCGTCGACTGGCCGGCCGACGAGCAGCGCGTTCTCGTGCCGTTCTGCGAGGCGGCGAACCGCACGGAGACGAGCCGCCTCGGCGCGAGCATCACGTTCGGGAGCGACGGCGAACTGTACATCCTCCACGCCACCGGCGGCGAGTCCGCCGACCCAGACGAATTGCGCCACGAGGCCGAGTTGGAGCTGGCGCTCCGCGAGGAGTTCTCGATTCCGGTCGAGCAGTTCGAGACCGAGTTCTCGGCGGGCGTGCTGGACTCGTTCGTGGACACGCACTCCATCACGGCGACCGTCGTCGACCGCGCGGAGCGCGGGTTCTTCTCGCGGGGCCGCGACGAGCAGACGGTCGCCGCGGGCTGTCACACCGTCGTCGGGACGCGCATGGACGCCTTCGAGTCGCCGTCCAGCATCCTCGTCCCCGTGGCGAAGGGCCCGCATTCGGGGCTGGCGACGCGCATCGCGGAGGCCATCGCGCGCGCCGCCGGCTGTTGGATCGAGCTGTTCCACGTCGTCGGCGAGGACGCCGACGAGGCCGAGCGCGGGGACGCCGATACGCTGCTTGACGCCTACGAGGACCGCCTTCACGACGCCGTGGACGTCGACCACCACGTCGTCGCGGCGGCCGACCCCGCGGGGGAAATCATCGAGCACGCCAGCTACCACGACGTGACGGTGCTGGGCGCGCCGCAGAAGGGCCGGCTGCGGCGGTTCCTGTTCGGGTCGACGACCGACGAGGTCGAGCGGGACGGCGAGTCCGGCCCCGTGCTGACCGTCCACCGGGACACCGGGGAGTCCGTGTTCTCCCGCTGGCTGTAGCTGAGTCTGGTTCTCCGCGACGCGTGCGGCGGCAGACAGCCGGGGAAAGCCGAACCTTCAATGCGAGCGCCGGCGAAGACTGACCGATAGCACCCGAATGGAACGCCACACCGACGACTCGGTCGACGAGGAGCGAATCGCGTCGCTCCGGCGGTCCGTGGACGCCGACAGCGTCGACGCGCTCGCCGAGCGCCTCCACAGCGAGGACGCCGACGAGCGCGCGGGCGCCGCGTGGCGGCTCGTGGACGCCGTCGACAGGGAGCCGACGAAGGTGCGCGCGGTCCTCGACGACGTGCGCGCCGCCGTGAGAGACGACGACGTGTGGGTGCGGCGGGGCGCGACGTGGGTGCTCGCGGAGCTGGCGGAGCGCCAGCCNGACGCCCTCTCCGTGGAGTTCTCGGAGCTGGTGTCGCTGACGAGCGCGGNCGACCCGCTCGTCCAGCAGAACGCCGTGGTCGCGGTCGCCGGCGTCACGAAGTCCTACCCGGCGCGGGCCTCCTCGGGGCTGTCCGCGATTGCGCGGCTCACGCACTCGGAGAACGCGCTCGTCCAGCGGTACGCCGAGCAGGCCGTCGAAGAAGTGACGGCGGCAGTCGCGGCGCGCGCCGAGGACGCCGGCTACCCGGTGGTCGTGCGCTCGCACCCGGCGTACGCGGAGCTGTTCCCGGACGGCGTCACCGTCGTCGAGACGAACGGCGACGACGACCGCTCGCGGCCGGTCCACGTCTCGTTCGGCCAGCACGCGCCCGTCCGCGCCGACGAGGACGCCGACGAGGCGTCGGCGGGCGGGCGGCCCGACGAGATACCGGACCCGCCGGCGGTGACACTTGACCGAGAGGACGTCTCCCCGGACTTCCGGCTCCGGGAGGGCGTGCTCACGACGGACTACCGCGCGGACGTGGACGAGGACGTGCTCGAACACGGGCTGGCGACGGTGCGGCGGCTTCACACCGACGAGAGCGCGGCCGCGTCGGCGTTCGCGGAGGCGGTCGAGCAGTGGGCGGGCGTGGACGACCACGACCACGTGGTCGCCGTGCTCGGNCACGGCGCGCGCTGGCTGGCGACCCGCTACGACGACGGCGACACGCTCGCTGACCGCGGCGCGCCGTCGACGCTCGCGGANGCCGTCTGGAACGTCGAGGTGCTCACGCGCGCGGTCAGTCACGCCCACTCGCGGGGCGTCGTCCACGGNGGCCTCCACCCCGGCGCGGTGCGGTTCGTGGCGACGGGGCCGCGGACGTGGGAGGCGCCCCTGCTCGGTGACTGGGGGTTCGCGCACGCCGCGAGCGCGGTACGGACGCCGCCGGTGCCGAGCGCGTACGCGGCCCCCGAGCACCACGAGCCGGAGACGTACGGCCGCTTCGACCAAGCAACCGACGTGTACGGGCTGGGCGCGCTCGCGTACGTCCTGTTGACCGGGGAGCCGCCGGGCGGCGACGACCGCGTGCCGGCGTCCGAGCACAACCCCGCGCTCCCCGAGGCCGCCGACGACGTGTTCGCGCGGGCGCTGGCGTCGGAGAAGCCCGCGCGGTTCGCCACCGTGCTTGACTTCCAGCGGGCATTCGACGACCTCGCTGCGGACATCGACGGGGTGGGCGGATGACCGCCGCGGAGACGCTGCTGGCGGTCGCGTTCGCGGGTCACGGCATCGTCGTGGTCGCGGGGCTGGCGTTCACCTACTACGCGGTCCGCAACTACGCGCTCGACCGGCTGGAGGGGTACGACGACTTCTGGGGGTACCTGACGTACCTCGGGGTGGCGTTCGCGGCCTTCGGCGCGCTCGGGCTGGCGGCGACCGTGGGCGGGGGGCGCGTGGTGCGCGCGTTCGCGGACGTCTCGCTGCTGGTCGCCATCGCGTTCCTGACGTTCGCGCTCCGGGAAGTCTACTTCAACAGCGCGCTCGCGCCGTCCCCCGACGAGCGCGCGGTCTCGCTGGACCGCGTGCGGCGGCTGGAGTTCGGGCTCGTGGTCGTCGTCGCGGTGGAGTGGCTGGTCGTGGTGCTCATCGACCAGCCGGCGGTCGCGGCGGGCGTGCAGGCGGTGGGCGCGGTGGGGTTCGCGGCGTACGGCGTGGCGTTCAGCGAGCGACTGGAGGCGCTCGCCCACGGCACGGTGTTGGACACGCTGCGGCGCCACCTCCTGCTCGTGTTGGTGTGTGCGACGGGGGTCGCGGTCGCGGAGGCGCTGTCGTTCGTGGCGCCGCCGGCGGTCGCCGACGGCGTCTTCTACGTGTTCCTCGTGTTGCTGGGCGGCCTGCTGGTGCCGCCGACGGTGCGCCTCCAGCAGTCGGTCGCGGGCCTCACCTGACGGATTCGGGGTGCTCAGACACCGACACTCATTTTAGGCCGGCCTAAATAGAGTGGGGCAACTGATGAGCCCAGACGTCTGCGTGGTCGTGCCGACGATTCGGGAGTACGAGTGCCTGCGCGCGTACTTCCGGAACGCCCGCGACCACGGCTTCGACTTGGACCGCCTGTTCGTCGTCCTCGTCACCGAGGACTTCTGCGACACCGACGGGATGCGCGCGATGCTCGACGAGGAGGGCGTCGCCGGCGCCGTCTTCGACGGTGACGCGCGCGACGAGTGGTTCGCCGAGCAGGGCATCGCGGAGTACGACCACCTGATTCCCGCGGCCAGCCACGCCCAGACCTCCTTCGGCCTCCTCTACCTGTGGGCGAACGACTTCGAGTACGGCGTGTTCATCGACGACGACACGCTCCCCCACGACGAGTTCGACTTCTTCGGCGCGCACCTCGACAACCTCGCCCACGAGGGAAGTGTCGAGGCGGTGTCCTCCGACGAGCGCTGGGTGAACGTCCTCTACCAGTCCGACGCGGACCTCTATCCCCGGGGCTATCCCTACGCCGCGATGGACGAGGACATCGAGACGGACACCACCGAGACCGAGCACGTGGTCGCCTCGCAGGGCCTCTGGACGAACGTCCCGGACCTCGACGCGGTGCGCATCCTGATGGACGGCGACCTGCAGGGGCAGGCTCAGACCCGCACCGGCTTCGAGGACTTCGAGCGGGACTTCGTGGCCGCCGACGGCGACTACCTCACGGTGTGCTCGATGAACCTCGCGTTCCGCCGCGAGGTGGTGCCGGCGTTCTACCAGTTCCCGATGGACGACAACGCGTGGGAGGTCGGGCGCTTCGACGACATCTGGAGCGGCGTCCTACTGAAGCGCGCGGCCGACGTGGTGGGCGGCGAGATTTACAACGGCGCGCCGCTATGCGAGCACAACAAGGCCCCGCGCTCGACGTTCGACGACCTCGCCAACGAGGTCGCGGGCCTCGAACTCAACGAGCACTTCTGGAAGGAAGTCGACGCCGTCGAGCCCGAGGAGCGCTCGTACGCGGCGGTCGCGCGCGCCGTGGGCGAGCGCCTCGTCGCCGGCGACTACGAGGAGTACAACAACGGCGCGTTCCTCGCGGAGTGCGGGGAGTACCTGCTGGACTGGGTGGACTGCTGTGCGGCGCTGGCCGAGCAACGGGCGACCGCGGTGGCCGACGACTGAGCGCGCCGACCGAACCGGTAAGTATAAGAGTTTTAGGCAAGCCTAATTCGACACATGAGAGAGCGACGCGACTCGACGCGGCGCCGGTTCCTCGCGGCCGCGGGCGCAGCCTCTACGATGGCGCTCGCCGGCTGTTCGAGCATCCTCGGCGGCGACGGCGGCGACAGCGGCGACCGACCGACGCTCGCGGACTTCCGCGGCTCCGGCGAAATCGTCTCCGACCGGCCCGCGCCCGGCGGCACGTCCATCGAGGACCTCCCCGACCTCGAGGGCGAGCTCGCCGTCTACCTCGGCGGCGGCGAGGGCGGCCGGTACACCACGCTCATCGACCTCCTGAACCGGTACTACGACGACTTCGAGGCGTCCGCGCAGACCCAGCCGTCCTCCCAGCTCGCGAACGTCATCGTCGACGAGCACGACAGCGGGACCACGCAGGCGGACGTGTTCTGGTCGGTCGACGCCGGCTCGCTGGCGTACGTCGCGGACAACGGCGCCACCACCGCGCTGTCCGGCGACACCACCTCGATGGTCGGGGACGACCGCTTCGTCACCGAGCAGTGGGCAGGCGTCGCCGGCCGCTCCCGCGCGGTCCCCTACAACACCAACCAGTTCAGTGCCTCGGACATCCCCACCAGCGTCGACGCCATCGCCACCGACGACCGGTTCGCCGGCACGCTCGGGTGGGCGCCCACGTACGGCGCGTTCCACGGGTTCGTCACCGCGATGCGCCAGCTCCGTGGCGACGACGGCACCCGCGAGTGGCTGAACGCGATGCTCGACCAGAACCCCGCGCGCTACGACAGCGAGTACGCCACTGTCTCCCAAGGCATCACGAACGGGGAGGTCGGCCTCGGGCTCACGAACCACTACTACCCCATCCTCGTGTTCGCCAGCAACCCCGACGCCCCCCTCGACCTCGCGTTCACCGAGAACGACGCCGGCGCGCTCGTCAACACCGCGGGCGCCAGCGTCCTCGACGGCGCCGCCAGCCCCGACCTCGCGGAGCTGTTCGTGCGCCACCTGCTCTCCGCGGAAGCACAGGAGTTCCTCGCCACCCGCGGGTTCGCGTTCCCGATGATAGACGGCGTCGAGCCGGTCGGCCCGCTGCCGACCATCGACGAGCTGTCGCCGCCCGAGCTCGACCTCCAGTCGCTGTCGGACGTCCAGCCCACCATCGAACTCCTCGAAGACGTCGGCATCCTCTCGTAGATGGGCGGCAGCGAGCGCCTCGCGCGCCTCCGGGACGCGGTCGGCGGCGACGACGAGCCCGGGCTCTCGCTGGCCGTGCTGGCCGGCGCGGTCGCGGCGTTCGTCTCCCTCCCGCTGGTCGGGCTGCTCGTCCGCGCGTCCAACTACGGGTTCGGCCACCTCGCCGGCCTCCTCACCGAGACCGGGAGCCTCGGCGTGCTCGCCAACAGCCTCGTGCTCGTGTTCTGGGTGACGCTGGGCTGTGTGCTCGTCGGCGTGCCGCTGGCCGTGCTCACCGTCCAGACCGACCTCCCGGGGCGGCGCTTCTGGACGGTCGTCGCCGCGCTCCCGCTGGTCGTCCCCAGCTACATCGGCGCGTTCACGTTCGTCTCCGCGTTCGGCCCGCGGGGCGACCTCGCGGACGCGCTCGCGCCGCTTGGCGTCGAGCGCATCCCCGCCATCTACGGGCTCCACGGCACCGCGCTCGTGCTGATTCTGTTCACGTATCCCTACGTGTTCCTCACGACGCGGGCCGCCCTGCTCTCCTTCGACGGCACGCTCGTGGAGGCCGCGCGCACGCTCAACCACTCGCGGTGGGCGGCGTTCAAGCGCGTCACCGTCCCCCAGATTCTCCCCGGCGTCACCGCGGGCGCGCTGCTCGCCGCGCTGTACGCGCTCTCGGACTTCGGCACGCCCTCCATCATGCGCTACGAGGTGTTCACCCAGCAGATATACGTCGCCCAGCGCAGCCTCGGCGTCCCAGAGGGCTACCCCGCGCTGCTGTCGATGCAGCTGCTCGCCGTCGTCGCGGTGGTGCTCGCGCTGGAATCCCGCATCGGCGAGGGCGACGCCTCCTACGTCTCCCGGGGCTCCCGCCAGCCCGGCCGCATCACGCTCGGCGCGTGGAAGTGGCCGGCGCTGGCGTTCTGCGCGGCGGTCGGCGTGCTCTCGCTGGGCGTCCCGCTGGGCGTGTTGGCGTGGTGGTTCGAGCAGGCCGGCAGTGCGGTCTTCGAGTTCGAGCCCGTGGTCGCGTGGAACTCCCTGAAGGTCGCGGCCGCCGCCGCGCTCGCCGCGTCGCTGCTGGCGCTGCCCGTCGCCGGCTACGCGGCGCGCTCGACGTCGCTGTTCGCCACGCTCACCGACCGCCTGACGTACGTCGGCTACGCGATTCCCGGCGTCGTCGTCGCGCTCGCGCTGCTGTACCTCTCCACGGAGTTCACCCAGTCGCTGTACAAGACCGTCCCGCTGCTCGTGTTCGCGTACGTCGTGCGCTTCCTCCCGCAGGCGGTCGGCACCGTCCGGTCGTCGGTCCTCCAAGTCGACCCGAAGCTCACGGAGGCCGCGCGCACGCTCGGTCGCTCCCCGCTCGGCGCGTTCCGGAACGTGACACTGCCGCTCATCGCGCCCGGCGTCGCCGCCGGCGCGGCGCTGGTCTTCCTCACGACGATGAAGGAGCTGCCGGCGACGCTGATGTTGAGTCCGATAGGCTTTGAAACCCTCGTCTCGTACATCTGGCTCGTCAGAGGGGCCGGCTCGTACGGCGCGGCCGCGATTCCCGCGCTCGTGCTCGTGGGCGTGTCCGCGCTCTCGATGGTCGTCATCCTCGCACAGGAACGATACAATGGCTGACAGCGAACTCACGACGAACGCGACGGTCGAGCCCGACACGGACGGACCGACCGACGCCGCCGACACGGTGCTGGAGCTCGACGGCGTGACCAAGCGCTACGGCACCGAGACGGCCGTCTCGGACCTCACGCTCTCGGTCCGCGACGGCGAACTGCTCACGCTACTGGGGCCGTCGGGCTGCGGGAAGACGACAACCCTGCGCATGCTCGCGGGCCTCGAACGCCCCAGCGAGGGCGTCATCTCGCTGGCCGACGAGGAGGTCGCGGGCCCGTCGACGTTCGTGGAGGCGGAGTCCCGCGGCGTCGGCATCGTCTTTCAAGACTTCGCGCTGTTCCCGCACCTCTCCGTCCGGGAGAACGTCGCGTTCGGGCTGACCGACCGCGACGACGACGCCGCCGACGAGCGCGTCGACGCGACCTCCTCGACCTCGTGGACATGCCCGGGATGGGCGACCGCTCGCCCGACCAGCTCTCGGGCGGCCAACAGCAGCGCGTCGCGCTCGCGCGCAGTCTCGCGCCCGAACCCGACATCCTCCTGCTGGACGAGCCGTTCTCGAATCTGGACGTGCGCCTGCGCGTGGAGATGCGCGAGGAGGTCCGGCGCATCCTCAAGGAGGCCGGCGTCACGGCCGTCTCGGTCACCCACGACCAAGAGGAAGCGCTCTCCATCTCGGACCGCGTCGCGGTGCTCGACGACGGCCAAATCGAACAGGTCGGCGACCCCGAGGCGGTGTTCGAGCACCCCGAGTCGCGGTTCGTTGCGTCGTTCCTCGGGCAGGCCGGCTTCCTCTCCGCGCGCGTCGGCACCGGCACCGTCGACACGTCCATCGGGAGCTACGACCGCTCGCTCCTGCAGGGGCTCGCGGACGGCTACGCGGGCGCGATGGTGGACGTGCTCGTGCGCCCCGACGACCTCCGCGCCGTCCCCGCGACTGAGGCGGACGCCGACGGCACCATCGTCCGCCGGCAGTACACCGGCCCGTCGTTCATCTACCACGTCGAACTCGACAACGGCGACGTGGTGCGCTGCCTGCACAACCACGCCGAGGACATGACGGTGGGCGCGCCCGTGGCCGTCGACCTCGTCGCCGACCACTCGCTGGCGTGGTACCCCAAGCAGGGATGAGCCGCGGGCGCGCCCGCCGCCTCGCCGCCCGCGTCCGCGACAGTCCGTACGCGGCGCCCGCCGCGCTCGCGCTCGCCGCCGCCGTCGCGGCGTACGCGCTCTCGGTCGCCGTCTTCCCGTACCACTCCACGAACCACGACGAGGCCGTCTACCTCCAGCAGGCCGCGATGCTCCTCGACGGCCGACTGTTCCTGCGCCCGCCCGTCGACGGGCCGTTCCGCCCGTGGTTCTTCGTGGAGTCGCCGCGGGGCCTCTACTCGAAGTACGCGCCCGTCGTCCCCGCGGTGTTCGCGCTCGGTGACCTCGCCGGGAAGTTCCGATACGCGCTGCCCGCGGTCGCCGCCGCGAACGTCGCGCTCCTGTACGGCGTGGTCCGCGACGCCTTCGGCCATCGCACCGCCGTCCTCGCGGGCGCCGTGGTGCTGTGCTCACCGCTGTTCCTCGTGCAGTCGGCGGTCTTCCTGCCGTACGCGCCCACGACGATGCTGAACCTCGCGTTCGCGTTCGCGTACTTCCGCGCCGAGCGCGTCGCGAGCGCGCGCTGGGCGGCCGTCGCGGGCGTCGCCGTCGGGCTGGCGTTCTTCGCGCGGCCCTACACGGCGGTGCTGTTCGCCGCGCCGTTCGTCGCGCACGCCGTCTGGACCCTGCGCGTCCCGCTCCGCGAGCGCCGCGTCTCGGCGCTGTTCCGCCGCCGCATCGGGACCGCCGCGCTCGGGCTCTGCGGCGTCGGCGCCGCGCTCGCGTACAACGCCGCCGTCACGGGCGACCCGCTGGTGTTCCCGTATCAGGCGTTCGCGCCGCTGGACGGCCTCGGGTTCGGCCACCGCGAGATACTGAACCACGAAATCAACTACACCCCAGGGCTCGCGCTGCGCGCGAACGCCAGCGTCCTCGCACAGTTCGTCACCGAGTGGGCGCCGCTGGGCGCGCTCGGCGTGCCGCTGGCGGCCCTCGGCGCGCTCGCCACCCAGCGCCGCGGGTGGTCGTGGCGGCAGGCCGTGCTCGCGGGCGTCGCCGCCAGCGTCGTCGTCGGGAACGTCTACTTCTGGGGGAACTTCAACGTGCTCGGGGACATCGACGACCCGAACGGCCTGATTACGACGCTGGGCCCGTACTACCACTTCGACCTGCTCGTTCCCGTGAGCGCGTTCGCCGCGACCGGCCTGCTGGCGGGCGTCGACCGCCTCCGGGACGCGGCCGCGAGCCGCCTC
>JGI12478J12828_1000445_pt1 | contig 12847 bp, 22 predicted proteins | sample A23E2SouthBayCA_FD_12828 | JGI IMG/M metagenome (IMG submission 12828) | reverse complement strand
AGCTGGTCGAGCGCCTACAGGAAGACAAGAAACAGCTGGTGCTAATCGACGAGGCTTCCTCCAACTTCTCGGCTGGGACTAACCAGCACGACGTAGAACAGCAGTTCAAGAGGACTACGAGGATGATTCGGAAGCACGACGGCTACTTGCTTCTTATCTCCCACAGAGAGGACGCACGGGATGTCCACAAGGATGTTCGAGTACTATCCGATATCATCTACAAGGAGTCCCAGAAGACGGCGAAAATCTACGAAGGAACAGGCTCAGAAGATCCAAAGAAAACTCTCTCGCAGATCCCTCAGACGGATTGGGAATACGATACGCTGGAGGAATCCAATTGGGAATGGGATCTCGATGACGACGATGAGGAGATAAACTGGGACGAGTTCTGGGGTCAGTGCCTCTACTCGAAGGAGAATGGCGAACGATGCGGGAATGAGAACGGACTCAACTCACACGGCTTCTGCGCCATTCACGACGACACAGATCAAGCTGAACGAGTTGCTGAGAACGAGGACAAAATGGTGGAATTCCTTCGGACTCTCGCCCAGCGTGAAGAGGAGGAAGAAGACGAAGATCAGCAGGCGTCAGAGGGTTAGCTCGATTTTGACCCTCGAACTATCTATTTTGACCCATATTTTGAAGGTAGAAGGTTTCTCTATAGGTTCTGGATGGGGTTTCAGAGTTTGAAGCTGATCTCTTACCAATTTCACCCCCGATATTGATGGTAGAGAGTTTGAGAATGAGTGTTAGATGGGGTTTCAGCGATTTAGCCGATTTCTCTTACCAAATACCCGTGTCTGAAAGCTGATTTCTTGAGTAGAGCGTATGATGATACGTTTTGGATGGGGTTTCAGGGTTTAACGGCTATTCTCTTACCAAATATACCCTGATTATGTAGGTAGAGTGTCTGATAAAGTGGTTTGGATGGGGTTTCAGGAAATACGGGGTAAAACACCCTCTATATCGGCTCTATTTTGACCCCCTAAATTCGGGTTTTCTGGTAGAAGAGTAGTCTGAAGTTCTCGATCCTCTCACGCACACGTACACGAGCGCAATTGGGTAGGGGGTAGGGTGGGTAGATTAAGCCTCAGCAGTATCTACTCGGACAAGATTCTGAACAGGGAAAGGATTGTTCTCGCCCTCGTAATCCTCTTCTGGCGTATAGTACCAGAGATTTCCATCAACTTCATAGATGAACGACTCACTGCCCTCTGCTTCAACTCGAACACGCTCTCCGACTTCCTCATCGTCTTCTCGACCAACGACGGTGAGTGGCTCTACTGCCCACTCGAAGAACTTCACTACGTCTCCTGATTCAATTTCATCAAAGAGTTCGAGATCATTATCCGCTGGTTCTCTTGCTTCCATCGAGGGGTTGTGAGAGATAGCCATGTCCTACAAGAGAACCTGAGCGCACTTAATCCCAAGATATTGACTGAAACGAATCGCTTACCCATTCAATCCGGAGTTTAAAGGACGTACTTACTTTCGCAGACGGAAGCGGGTGTTATGGTTGACGAGGATGTCGAGGACTACTGGAATAACTGGAAACTCGACCCAGAAGAATTCAACAGGATCATCGACAAGAATTCTAACGCTCTCTCGGCTATCTACGGTTACGTCGCTGAGGAACGCCTACGAGAAGCATACCTCGAAGACGACGACCGAGTGACTAATCTTCGAAGCCCTGAAGACCAAGATTCAGCTGACAAAGGTGATTGGGCATTCCAGTGGAAAGGCGAGCCGATGAAGATCGAAGTGAAGTCGCTCCAAACGCACACCATCGAGGAAGTCGATTCAAATCAGACCAAGCTCACCGAGGATGATGAATCGATTCAGTACAAGGCAGGGTTCCATCTGAAAGGTACATCTGACCAGCGACAAATCACACACGAGGGCGAGGAGTACAATACTACTCTGATGAACGTCGAAGATACTGATGTAGACATAATGGCGGTCAACCTCTACAAAATCAAAGACGAGTGGGATTTCGCCTTCCTCAAGGTGGAAGATCTTCCCCGGTCTAAAGGAAGCAGTTACCCAGATAGTCTTCGTCAGAAGCTCGCTCGATCACAAATCAAACTCACTATTCCACTACAAGAACCGTTCACAAAGGATCTCTACGGACTGATGGACGAAATTCTGGAAGAGAGAAAATCTCAGTCGTCAGTGTAGAGGACGTTAGTAGGGTCGCTATCCATTTCGTAGATGAGGAAGTAAGAATGGTTCTTCCGAGCGTGAACTTGTTTGTTCATACCTGAAACGGCAGGAGTGTTGCTCCGAACCGTGATGAACAGATCTTTCGTGTACATATCCAGCTCTCCCTCGTAGAAATTCGTGATCTGGATGTGAGTCAGCTCCTGAGTGTTAGCAGAAACCTCGTCCTGTGTTTTAGCAATTAGAGTGCCATCATCTTTCAGAACTCGGTGGGCTTCCATACCCGCCTTGTAGTACACGTCAAGGACGGCTTGATGATACTTTGAACCGTTGGTATCGAGAACTTCCCCATTCGAGTAGTTCTCTCTAAATTGCTCATGGGAACCGTCCCCGCCCGCCAGCATTTCCTTGTTTCGGCGGAAGAACCCTTCAGCATAGGGAGGATCGAGAACCACTACATCCAGAGAATTATCTTCATAAGGGAGCTTCCGAGAGTCCACGGGGTGCCCTGAAGGAGATTTCTCAGGATCAAGGTCAGATGCATAGACCTCGTATTTACTCAGGTCTACGTCTTTCCAGAATACTCCTTTCCCCCATGTAACATCAGCAATCTTCGCTCCGTCATCCACGTGGAGATCGAGAACCTTAGGGAAGACTACGTTATTCCGCTCAACGTAAGCAGAGACAATCAATTCCTCTTCTTCTTTCTCATCCTCAACAAGCGTTGTCTGTACTGTTTCGTCCTCAATCCTGAATTCCTCCATAGAGACTTCGGAGAAATCAGTGACAAGCTCCCGTTCTTGACTCTCACTCATTCTTATCGGAAGGTGAGGGTGGAGAGGTTTAAAGATATCCGTTCAATCCGGGATTGAATGGTGGGTTTATGACGTGACTTTATGGTTTGTAGTGAGGAGTCGCCAGTATGGAAGAGGAGGATCGGGACGACTCTGGGAAATATAGCCAAGAGTATCCCGACTCCGCATTCGTTAGCGCCGTGAGAGATCTTCCAGTAGCAAGTACGCAAAACGTAGCCGATGAAGTCGATTGCTCATACGACCTCGCCTATCGACGGCTTGGAGATCTCTTTGAGGAAGAAAAAATTGAACGTGAAGAAGTAGGGAATTCGTTCGTCTACTATATTCCTGAACAAGATTAATTGAGTAGGTCGAGAAGGAGGCTGTTGATTTGATTGACTACTTCATCTATGTTCTCCATGTCGCTGTCATCGTAGAACAGGTAGAATACTGGATGGTCGTAGGTATCGTTCTTCTGTAGATTTTGGAATCGTACTAACCCAGAAGTATCACTGTAGGACTCTGGCTTTACCTGAATCCCGCAGAAGAGTGTACTCCCATAACTGACCTCGATATCAACTGCTTGCTCCGAGTCTGTCTTTGAGTCAGCCAATTCAAATTCGTATTCAGGATCAGCTTCTCGGAGCTGTCTAATCGCTTCCCGCTCCATCGATTCACCGTCGAGCATTCTGTTGATGAATAGGTTGTAAGACCAGCTGAGGCAGATCTCTTTCTCGTATCGATATTCGTCCCATTCGTCGTTCTGGGCATCGTAGAGCTGTCGTCCACACTCCATAGGATCATTAGTCGTCTCTGTCCAGCAATCGTCTACATCGCAACCCCTGTCTTTGTGGGCGTTAATAGCCTCTACAAGCTCTTTCTCAGTTAGAATAGAATGGTTATCGAATAGGCATTTGAGGTTTACACTATTTCGAGAAGAATTGATCTCGTATTGTTCATTCAGTCTGTTCAAATCTCGCTCAATACTCGATGGAACGTCGCCACCAAGTATCTGATTGCTCCAATTCGTGGATGCACTCTTCGACATACATAACTATATTGATAAATCCTCCCTAAAGCATCTCGCAAAAATAAGCGCACTACAGCAGGCGAACACTTTTAGGGAGAATTAGATTGACTCATCAACGAATTCGGAGTCCGACCATCAAATATACTTGTAGACGAAATAACGGGACAGTATGGGCGAATACGATTACGACAACATAGAACAACTGCTCGAATTACCAGAGTTAGATGAGTGGGAATACAGTGAATTAGAAGATGGTCATAGGTTAGAAAGAAGCGGGCAGAATAAATACGTAGTAGAATGGGAAAATAAAGACGGGGAAGCTGATCCAGATCTATCAGATGAAGGGGACGTGGAAATATATTTCATAGGAAAGGATGTTAATCCGAATAGTGGAACACTGGCGGATCGAAAACTCCTCGACAGTAGTGTGATTTTTGAGGTACTTCGTTTTGTCCGTGCTGTAAACGTATGGTACGACGAAACTGAGAAATACGAGTATTGACCAATATTCCTCTGTCTTACTAATACCACTGAGAGCGTGATTTAGCGAGTCAACTACTTTCAGCCGAGCCCACAAGCATACTGTGTACCATCAGTAATTGATGAATATGGATGTACAAGATGGAGTAATCGGAGGTGTGATCGTATTGTTTATCTCCGCCGTCCTTCGGAAGACCGTTCTTGCTACTGCGATCAATCAGTTCTATAGCGCAGATACGGAGAGCTGGGGATTAGCGACTATTATTGCGTGGGAGGTTTTGCCAACATTGGTTATTGCAGTGTTTTTCATCATCTCCATTCAATCAGTCCGAAGCCAACTCAACTGATTTAGCCTACTATTGTAGTTCTTCACTTTCGGTAGGAGTGTTCGGTCAGTTTGGGAGTCTACTAACAGAATCCAAAACTCAACCCGATTTGAGCGGTCTATAGGTAGGGTTCGAGCGGAAAAATCGGACTCGTTTGCAAACTCCAAAACTCGCAGAAGCTTTTTACCATACTATTTATATTATTATATTGTTATGTCTCTTGATAAGATGTACGAACATAGAATCGAAGTGATGGTAGAACAATACAAACTGCTTCTGGAATATCGATACTACATAGAACAGTTTGAGCCGAGTACTCCAGTAGAGCAATACAGGAAAGAATCACGTGCTGAGGAGTTAGAGCGAATGGCAGAAGACCTTCCATTCGTAGAAGTCTCTCTTGATCTCGACGGAGGTGATGCAGAATGAGTGTATTGAAATCTATTCTGGGAACCGTATTCCTCCTTATCGCTGGGAATATCGTCGGAGCAATCGTTGCTGGATTCTTGACTGCCTTCGGTATCGTTCCATTCGAGTTTGCGATGAGTGACGCTGGCTCGGGGATCTTCAGTATTGTAGGACTTGTAATTGTCCTCGGTATCTACGCCAAGGTGAGTGGGTGATCAGCGATGAATGTAATTACAATCGCTCTCGGCGTGGCACTCGGATTACTGCTCCTTGAGGTAGTTCTAAGACTACCCTACGCATTAGTAGTTGGAGCAGTCGAAGTATACCAACATTCCCAACCAGAACGAACCTATCTACACGAATTTGATCCAGTAGACGGCTCAACTATCTACACAATCGATGCGGAAAATGGAGAAATTGGGCGTGTTATGGACGTGTTCGATGTAGACCGAGACACAGCTGAGTATATGCTGTCTGAGTCGGTCGATGTAGATCGATCTGACGACAACGAGAGCCAACAGGCTGGTGATCGAGATGAGTGAAGACACGGAAGGCTGTGAAGACTCAGAAATGGAGACGTGGAAAGAGTATGTGCTTGACGGATTCGTTGGTCTCAGCTTCTTAATCGGAGCAATAGTAGCCATTCTTGGTGGGGTCTGGTTGGTTCTCCAGCTATTGATACAGCTACAGACTCTACTGAGCGAAGCTCATACTCTCCTATACACACTCACAAATCCGTTACTGGTTGGTGTAGTGTACGGAATCGTTCTCTCATATGTTGTATACAGAGGTCGAGAAAGATGGGGTGATAGAATATTATGAGCGAGCAAACAATCCACCGCCGAGTCACCGTGGATCAGATCGATCAGATGAGAGACGCTTCCCACGATATTGGTGGCAACTTAGCCGACCGGAATGAAGTACTGGTCGTTGTAGCATCGGACTTCGGACTACGAGTTGGTGAACTGAATCAGTTGAAGCGGAGTCACTTCCGACTGGACGAAGATAGTCTACTCCTCCCAGCTGATATCCAGAAAGACTACCCCACGCAACAGTCACCAACCTCAGTCACTATGGAGATCGACCCGTTCAGGTTATTCAACACAAAGAGATTGCTTCAGAGATACTTCGACTCCGAGTGGTGGCAAGCTCAGGAAGGCGACTACGTATTCCCGTCAAGAGAGTCAGAACAGATGACGACAGAGAGCATCAGAAACGTCATAGAACAGCTTGCCGTGGAAGCCGATGTTTCCCCTCGCCGGTCGGATGGAGAGCCAGCAGACCCTTCAGAAGCTCATCCTCATATGCTTCGTCACTCTCTCGCTTCCTATATGCTCCAAGACGAAGACACCCGACTCATCGACGTGAGAAATCGTCTACGCCATCGATCTATCGCAACGACCGAACGAGTCTATGAGCACTACCAAAAGCGGTAATAGGAGAAGACCTTTGCCTTCAGCTACACTATTATTCAGTAAATGTCTGGAGATGAATTTCACTATGAGTGCGGTCGATATCACTGTTCAAACGATGACTGCGACTGGTGGGTGCCCGAAGGTATGGAATACATGGGAGAAAAGCACGACTGCGAAGAATATGCAGATCTAACGCTGGAAGAATTCTTTAACCAGTCAAAGGAAGAAGGAGAGGGGGCGGATATCGAAGCGATGTTAGACGATGTGCCGTCTAAAAAGACCATAGACGAGTATATCGAAGATGCTATCGATGGAGAGGATGTGATAGATAGCGTCGATCTGGATGACCATATGGATGATCTCATAGACGGCGATGCAGTAGATGAGATGTCCGAGGATGAGGACGAAGAGTGAATATCAGAAGATGACGTTTCGGCGGTCCAGTTTTGCGTTAATCTCCATTCTCGAATCCGCCTCAAAGCTCTTCATATTCTCCATATCGCCCTTTTCGTGGTGTTGTACTAAAAATGTAGAATCTTTGTTGTGATTCCCACAGTGGGTATAGATTTCGTATTCATCGGTATCAAAAACGGATTTCGAATAAGTCGGTGCGACTCGTATAGCTCGAAGATCGCAATTTGGGAGAATAGGAAGTACAGGTACGGAACACTCTTGATTTCGTGCATCTCGGGAAACCGTACTGAACCACTCATCATACTCACGGTTTTCAAACGGTTTTGTATGAATAGGACCTTCCTCGAAGCGATATTCTATCTCTTGCCGATAATCAGTGTAGTGCCCATAGATTTCTTCAACGTGGTAGATATTCTTCTTTTTCTCAATCCGCAACTCAGAGAGATAGGTGAATAGAGGCGACGAAGCGACCGTTGAAAGAAAACTACGCCTCTCCATTACTGATCCTCCATCCGCTCTTTGATCTCCTGTTCAAGGGCGTTCAGACGGTCTATTTCGTGAGGCGTCACCTGCCCTTGATTCGATTCGATGGCACGGAACTCGACTGTATCTCTATACGTCTCGATCAGCTCGTCATCGTCCATTTCGTCTATTTCTTTCATATTGTGGAATAGTGTTTGTGATCCTATAGGTGTTCGTCTCTCTCCCGTGCGATTTTGCTCTTAAGTCGGTGAATGAAGCGAGAATGGTAGATACGGTTCTCGTCCCATGTCTCATCGACCGAGCGAACTAACGCAGAATAATCGACTTCTTCACCGGGATTCCTGCGAATAGTCACCTCCAGATCTGCTTCATCGTGAGTGAAATGAGAACGGCACGAAGAGCCGTTGTAAATAGAAATCAAGCGGAAATCAAACAAGTAAGAGATATGCTCTCCGTCTTGATCGTATAGATTCCGAATCGTGGCAGAGTGCCAGTTGTCGTAGGTCTCGAACTCAGATTGTTCGTCTTGAACGGCTAAATGTCCCGTACCGTCCCTACGTCTCCATACGCCCCTCACATTCCACTGACATTCATTCTCCGACTCGTTCTTACCAAGCTCAGAGATAGTATGCGAGATAGACGGAGTGAACGGCACAACAACAACCGATTTGAGGTAATCTCGTCTATGCATCCTCAGACACCCCCAAAATCTCGATCAGAGTCTGAATCTGATTGCGAGTATAGATGCATTTGACGATGGTGTTGTAGCCAATCTGCTTACCCAACAGATCAATCAACTCCTCCTGCACCCTCTCAAGATCCTCCTGCATCTCCCGCAAATCCGAGACCGTATGACTCGCAGATGCAACATCTACTCCACGAATATTGGGCTTAACCTCGCCGTTGATCTCCATACACGTTTCCCGCACGATCTCATACAGATCCTCGTAGTAATCTCTGGTATCAGGAGTCAGCACATCCTTCGACAGCTCCTCATCAGCATCCTCGGCGTCGTCATCACCCGAGCTGAACAGACTAAGCATCCTCCACCTCCTCCATACACTCCAGCAGGTAGTTCTTGAGTCGGTTCATCTTCTGGACCCTTTCGGGGTCGTTGATGTTGGATTTCGCTTCCTCGATCCTATCCAACTGCTCCTGAATCTCCGACCGAGACTGAGTACGCAACGGCTCCAAATGCACGCCCGCACTGTGTGCTATGTTCTGATAGCAATCTACACCGTCGTTGTAGTTCAAAAAGCAATCAGGCTTAGACATCTCAGTCATCACCCATCAGTTGAGAAAATAGATCTTCCCGCTCGATCTGCTGATATTCTCCGATCAGAGCCTGCTTGAGGAGATCATCCATCTGATCAGAGAACAGCTCCAGCAATTCGCTCATGTCCGTTTCTTCAGATGAACCCTTGATACGGATGTCGTAAGCCTTGATCTCCAGCTGATTCTTCCCCTGATTCCGCTCTTCCAGCCTCTCTACTTTGGTTTCGAGATTATCAACCTGATCCTCCAGACTGTCTTCCTCGGTGGTGTTGTCAGGCACTATGAAAAACCTCTACCTCCACATAGTTGGGTAGACAACTTATTCCTTCTGTCTATACAAACGATAGGCAGATAGTAGACAGAGACGGAAGAAATACAAGCCCAGTATCTGAAGCGCCGGTAATGGGCGAAAAGCGGGCTCAATTCAACCTCCGCCTTGAACAAGATCAGAAAGAGCGGTGGGAAGACCACGTAGAAAACGACCCACGATTCAATTCACTGAGCGACTATATTCGATTCGCCGTAGAAGAGCAGATCAAACGAGACCAATCCTAAGCAATTCTCTGTATAGACAAGACATATACATCTCTGGCACGTCGTATCTGATAGAATCGCAAGACAGTACGGATGGGCAACCACGGGACGGTTCAACTCCAGCGATTCAGACTGCCAAATTGAACCTAACCCCCGGCACGTACTTCGATTCCAGACCACCAGAAAAGTAGTGGGCTCGGGCGGATTTGAACCACCGGCCTCTTCCTTGTAAGGGAAGCGTCATAACCACTAGACCACGAGCCCGCACGCGAACACATCGGAGCCGCGCGAATAACGATTTCGCTCTTCGGCGCAACGCTTAGCACCCCGTAACCCCACGTCGTACCCGTGCGGAACCGCTCCCTGCTCGCAGTTCTCCTCGTGCTCGTTGCCGGCGCCGGCGCGTACGTCGTCCTCGACGACACCGAACGAACCACCGTCACCTTCGTCGACGGCGAGAACGACACCGAGCTCGCGACCGTCGCGGTGAACGTCTCCGACACGTGGGACGAGCGCTACACCGGCCTGAGCGACCACGAGTCGCTTGGCCCCGACGAGGGGATGCTGTTCGTCCATCCCCGCGAAGCGGAACACGGCTACGTGATGCGGGACATGGCGTTCCCCATCGACATGGTGTTCGTCGCCGAGAACGGTACGATCACCACGATCCATCACGCCGAGGTCCCCCCGGAGGGCGAGGAGAGCCCCACCTACGAGGGGTACGGGAAGTACGTCGTCGAGATCCCCTACGAGTACACGACTGAGCACGGGATCGCGGTCGGGGACCGCGTCGTGATTCCCGAGGAGAACCGAACCGCCGTCACGACGGAGGCCGACGCGTGAGCGAGTCCGACGCCGTCGACGCGCTGGCCGACCGCGAGGGCTGGGTCGCCGAGGCGTTCGCCGCCCGCGTCCACTACCGCGGCGACGGCGACCGCTACAGCGTCGAGTACTACGCTCCCAGCGACTGCGTGCTCTACTGGCGGGNCAAAGGTGACGGCGAGACGGCGGTCCCCGTCGGCCGCGACACCGTCCCCGNCCCCCTGCGTGCGCGGATCCGCGAGGACCTCGACGCCGCCGGCGTCGATCCGACCGTCGAAGGACGGACGCTGTGAGCCTCGTCCACGCGACACACACCACCGGAAGCTACTTTCTCCACGAGGGCGCTGGACCGATACCGGCGAATTCAGCCGCGTCACACCCGAACGAGATGTTTCGATTCGTAAAGGTTTTTGAGTGATCATTGCGTCCCAGTGAGTAACGAATGTCACACCCCGCTGACGAAGACGACCCCTTCGAGGATATCCGTGAGAAGACGGATAATCCGATGCGACGACTGTTCGAGGAGTACGGTCTGCCCAACGCCTTCTACTTCGTCGTCGGCTTCTTCGGAAGCGTCGCCGCCCGCGTGCTCGACTTGCTCCCGCCGCTGATCCTCGGGATCGCGATCGACGCGGTGTTCCGTGACGACGCCGAGTACGCGCTCCCGCTGGTCCCCCAGAGTTTCATCCCCAACGGGACGACCGAACAGTTCTGGTTCAGTATCGGGATTCTCGCCTTCGCGTTCTTCGGTGGCTCGGCGTTCCACTGGGTCCGGAACTGGGGCTGGAACTCCTTCGCCCAGAACATCCAGCACGAGGTCAGGACGGACACGTACGACAAGATGCAGCGCCTGAACATGGACTTCTTCGCCGAGAAGCAGACCGGCGAGATGATGTCCATCCTCTCGAACGACGTGAACCGCCTCGAACGGTTCCTCAACGAGGGGATGAACTCGATGTTCCGGCTCTCGGTGATGGTGCTCGGCATCGCGGCCATCATGTTCTGGCTGAACCCCCGGCTCGCGGTGGTGTCGCTGCTGCCCGTGCCGATCATCGCCGTCATCACCTGGAAGTTCATCGACATCATCCAGCCCAAGTACGCCGACGTGCGCAAGACGGTCGGCCACCTCAACAGCCGCCTCGAGAACAACCTCGGCGGCATCAAGGTGATCAAGACGTTCAACACCGAGCGCTTCGAGTCCGACCGCGTCGACGACGTCTCTCAGGAGTACTTCGACGCCAACTGGGACGCCATCGAGACCCGGATCAAGTTCTTCCCCGCGCTGCGAGTGATCGCGGGGATCGGCTTCGTGATCACGTTCGCGGTCGGCGGGCTGTGGGTGCTCGACGAGGCGCCGGTGTGGATCACGGGCGGGCAGGAGCCGCTGCGGGCCGGGACGTTCGCCTCCTTCATCCTCTACACCCAGCGGTTCATCTGGCCGATGGCGCAGTTCGGCTCGATCATCAACATGTACCAGCGCGCTCGCGCCTCCAGCGCTCGGATGTTCGGGCTGATGGACACCCCCTCCCGGATCGTCGAGGACCCCGACGCCGAGGCGCTCGAAGTCACCGAGGGCCGCGTCGAGTACGACGACGTGACGTTCGGCTACGACGAGGAGGAGACCATCGTCGAAGACATCAACTTCGAGGTCGACGGCGGCGACACGCTGGCGCTGGTCGGCCCGACCGGCGCCGGGAAGTCGACGGTGTTGAAGCTCCTGCTGCGGATGTACGACGTGAACGGGGGGTCGATCGAGATCGACCACCAGGACATCCGCGACGTGACGATCCCCTCGCTCCGCCAGAAACTGGGGTACGTCTCCCAGGACACGTTCATGTTCTACGGGACGGTGTCGGACAACATCGAGTACGGCACGTTCGGCGCCGACCACGAGGAGGTCGTCGAGGCCGCCAAAGCGGCGGAGGCCCACGAGTTCATCATGAACCTCCCCGACGGCTACGAGACCGAGATCGGGGAGCGCGGCGTGAAGCTCTCCGGCGGGCAGCGCCAGCGGCTCTCGATCGCCCGCGCGATGCTGAAGGATCCGGAGATCCTCGTGCTCGACGAGGCGACCTCCGACGTCGACACGGAGACGGAGATGCTGATCCAGCGCTCCATCGACAAGCTGACCGAGGACCGCACGACGTTCGCGATCGCCCACCGGCTGTCGACGATCAAGGACGCCGACCAGATCCTCGTGCTGGAGGACGGGCAGATCGCCGAGCGCGGCACCCACGAGGAGCTGATCTCGGAGGACGGGCTGTACGCCCACCTCTGGGGCGTCCAAGCCGGCGAGATCGACGAGCTCCCCGAGGAGTTCATCCAGCGCGCACAGGAGCGACACGCGAAGGCGGACGTCGACGTGGACGACGATTAGGGAACTTCGCTGACGGAGACGCCTTTTTTCAGGTGGAGCGTTCTTGATTCGTTTCGACGGGAGTAGACAGTATCCAAGCGTTCGGTGTTTCGACTGCGAACAGGACCGCTGACTCCGTAGTTTCGACTGCGAACACGACTGCGGAGTGAGCTAGACCACTTGCGACCGCACCGCCCCGCACAGCCCACACACCTCCCCAGCCGACTCGCTCCCGTTGGTCGCTCGTCCCTCGCGCGCTCGTTCGCCCACGGAGGGGCTCACGTCGCGCGCCGACCACCACGGCGGTGGCGGTGGACGCCTCGCCGGCGCCAATTTCGGCGCCGGCGGGG
>JGI12478J12828_1000440_pt1 | contig 12991 bp, 13 predicted proteins | sample A23E2SouthBayCA_FD_12828 | JGI IMG/M metagenome (IMG submission 12828) | reverse complement strand
CTGTGTCGGGTCAAAGACCCGACACAGAAATACCGAATAATCTGATAGGTTGGGTTAGTAACACGACCCAGATGTGTAGAATCGTTACATACTTTGTTTCACCGTTCCTGTTAGCGTTCCGACCATACACACCCCGAACGTCGAGGAGCGGTGTCCTCCGAGGTCGAGGGGTAGGGGTCGCGCCGTCGAGACCGCCCTCGACCGACCTCACGCGACTCTGCCACGAGGCAGAATCGCAGGACGCCGTAGCCTCCGCGCGGGTAGCCACCCGGCAAGCGCCACGGTCTCACCCCGCAGGGTGTGACCGGCGAGCGCGGTCGAGGCGATCGAGGCGAGCTCGACGAGCGGCCGACCTCTCCGACCGCCCCGCGCCTCACCGCCTCGACGCCGCCGCCAGGACGCCACCCACGGCCGTCGGACGTCGGGGCCGACCTCTCACCCGCGGACCGAGCGGAGCGCCCTCACGCCGCTCTCTCGGCCTCCACGCGGACCGCCCCCAGGACGCCACGCGGCGGCCCGGTCCGACGCCGTCCACAGAGGCCGCCAGGACGGCGCGAGAGCGGCGGTGGTCCCGATGCCGTCCTCTCGCCCCCGCCGCGCCTCGACGCCACGCACGCCCCGCTCTCGCCGCTCTCCGAGACCGCCGTCGACGTCGGGGCGAGCTCACCCCGACCGACGCGATCCCCGGAGCGCCCGATCGGCGAGCTCGACGAGGACCGGCCGACGACTCCCACCCTCCACGGTGTGACCTCGCGGAGCGTGCTCGTCGCGGTAGTCGCGTCCGGAGACTGCCAGCGTGAGGACGTCGGAGAAAGAGCGCGGCGGGTTACTGAGCGGGCGTCTCGCGGTCGGCGGCGTCAGTCGCTCCGAGCGCCCTCGATCTCGATCCGGCCGTCCTCCGCCGCCTCGATCAGGGCGTCGAGAGCGCCGACGTCGTCGAGGCGCTGAATCTTCTGGAACGTCGTCGGGTCGACGGCCGACGCCGCCGTGCCGTCGCCGTCGCCGGTCGGGAGAGCTTCGAGCGCCGGTCCCGGGGCGAAAGCGTCCCGCCGCGGCGTGTTGCGGGTCGGGTTGTTCTTCATGTTGCGGAGCCACTCGTGTTGGCTCTCCGGGAGGTCCTCCTCGGTCGCCTCGACCCGCGTCCCCTGGATGATCCCGTGGGTCCGGAGGATCGAGCGGACGTCGGCGTTCAGTTGGTCGACCTCCTCGACGCGGGCCGCGACCTTCCGGAGCTCGGCCATCTTCCGCTCGGCGATCTCCTCGAAGGGCTGGTTCTCGACGAGCTCCACGCGCTCCCGGAGCTCCTCGACGTCGTCGGCGAGCGCCGAGACCCGTTCGAGGGCGGCCTCCGCCTCGCGGGCGAGAGAGGCGAACTCCTCGCCGCTCTCGATCGCCTCGTCGAGGTGACCCTCGTAGCTCAGGACGGTGTCCCGGAGGTCCTCGACGTCACCCTCGACGCGCTCCATGCGCTCGACGAGCGAGGGGCCGTCGCCCTCGTCGAGGATGCGCTCGGCCTCCCGCTTCCCCTCCTCGGTGAGCGTCGTCACGTTGACGCCCATCGAGTCGCCGTCGTCGCCGACCTTGCGGACGTCGACGAGGCCCGCCGGTTCCAGCTTGTCGTTGATCCGGTAGTGCACAGACCCGCCCTTGTCTATGCCCGTGAACTCCTTGATTTCCGGCGTCTCGGCCTCTCCGCCGAAGTTGTACAGGGCTTCGAGAATCCACTCCGATTTGTCGTCGAGGTCGTGTGAGACCATGCCCCGACCCACACAGGCCCCCCTAATCAATTTGTCGCTAAATTTGTCGTCAAAACCCGTCAAATGGTGTCTTGACACCCCGTTCAAGCAGGGGCCTCAAACGGTCTCTTGACGGGAGGAGCCCCATACGTAGTATGGGGCGCACTTGCAGATTGGGGCCACCGTCGAATCAGCCGACCACCGGACCAAATCCGTCCGGAGCGTCCGAGCCCGAAGAAAACCAGGAGGAGCGGCGCTCTACCGGCGGCGCGTCGGTGTGTCGGTCTCACCCTGCACGGTGAGAGTCTCCTCGACGTCCTCGACGCCGAGAGCGCGGCGTCCGGCCTCCGACGCCGAGACGAACTCCTCGGGCGCGTCGGGGAGCTCGTAGCCGTCGGGACCGCGTCCCATCTCGCGGAGGATCGCCTCGACCGACGGCGCGGGACCGTCGCGGGCGAGCTCGGCGCGTTCCTGGCGAGCGGCGGCGAGCGCCTCGGCCGCCGCGATCTCCTCCTCGCGGGAGTGAGGCGACGGCGTCCCGAAGCCTGTCATCGGAGGTCGACCTCCTCGACGTCGAGCTCGGTGAGCTCCTCGGGGAGCGGTCCGTGCACGGCGGGCGTGATCGAGGCCGTCGACGCGACCATGTCGGCGTCGTGCACGAGGCGCTCGACGCCGCTCTCGGGAGCGGGACCGTCGTACCACGGCCCCATGTGCGTCTCGACCGCCGAGACGACGCTCTCCGGGACGTCGGCCTCCTCGCGGAGGACCTCGGCCATGCGGAGGTCGTGGTCGGAGACCGAGGACGTCGACGGGTCCGACGGGTCGCCGTTCTTGCGCTGGTCGTGGAGGACGGCCGCGGCGTGAGCGTGGTCGACCTCCTCCCGATCGAGGTCGCCGAGCTCGACGCGGGAGTCGGCGAGGCGCTCGACGACGGTCGAGAGCATGAGCGTGTGCACCCACAGGCCGCGCTCGCCGCGGCAGAGCGGGTGATGGTAGCCGGACGTCGACGCCGGGGCCTCCCAGAAGTAGGACGGCGCTCTCGCCGTCACGCGGGCGGCCTCGGCGCGGAGGTCGGCGTCCTCGATCAGCCGGAGCGTCGGGACGCGCCGGAGCGCCTCCTCGACGTCGAGGACGTCGGTCGCTACGGTCATTCGACCTCGACCTCCCCGACGGGCTCACCGCGGAACGTGAGGGTCGCTCGGCCCTCACTCTGGTCGAGACCGATCGACTCGTTGACCTCGGTGATCGAGACGTACTCCGACCCGAGCTCCTCGGCCATGCGCTCGCCCGCTTCCTGCGTCGGCGCTCCCGTGAGAGCGACCGGGTCGCCGCTCTCGTCGTGGATCACCGTCGCGTCCTTGTTCGCCGTCGTCGACCCGACGCCCTGGAGGGAGGTCGCCTCCTCCTCGCCGAGGACGTCGGCCGGGGAGACCGAGTCGTCGCCCGTGGCGAGCTGCGTCCTCGCCCGCTCGTAGTCCCGTTGCGACGGAGCGCCGACCTCGCGGGCTTGCTCGGCGGCGACCTCGTCGGGGCTCTCGCCGACGAACTCCTGGGTCTCGGCGACCGAGTCGACCGCGCCCTCGACGTCCTCGCGGAACGTCGGTTCCGCGCCCTTCTGCTCCTGGCGCTCCCGGACGGCGGCCTCGACCTCCTCGACCGTCGCCACGCGGTCGCTCACCGCGTCCTCGACGGCCTCGACCCGGTCGGCCATGTCGTAGTCGTCGGAGACCGACGTGATCGAGTCGAGCTCCGCCTCCGACGGGAGCTCCCCGGTCGCCTCGATCGCCTCGATCACGCGGTCCTCCGTCACCAGGGCGTCCGCGATCCCGTCGGCGACCTCCGTCGTCACCTGGGGCGCGTCGGCCCCGGCGAGGGCCGCCCGGACCGCCGCCCGCGAGGTCGCGTCGTCGGGGACGTCGGCCTCGGCGATCCGGCGGACCGCGTCCTCGTAGTCCGCGACCGTCTTAGGCATCGCAGCCACCCCGGCAGATACGCCGCGTCGAGTCGCCGACCGGGAGCTCCTTCAGGGCGTCCTCGGCCTCCGACTCGGGGAACGTCTCCCCGCAGTTATCGCACGCCACGCCGTCCTCGGTCTCACCCTCCACGGTGTGAGCCTCCGCGGACTCCGGCGGGTCGTTATCCGCGCGGCCGTTCCGGAGGGAGTAGCCCTCGGTGTCGTCGAGGAGGTCGAGGATCACGTCGGGCTCGACCGTGGCGATCGGGGCGTCGGTGAGGACCTCGTAGTAGCCGCTCTCCGTGTCCGTGCACGCCGAGCACCCGCCGCGCTCACCGCGGGTGTGCTCGCCGTCGTCGCACCCGAACTCAGAGAGCTGCGAGCCGGGGCCGACGAGGTAGCGGTCGCCGATCCAGAGGTCCCCCCAGTCGGCGGCCTGGACGGCCCACGCGCCGAGCTCCTCGGCGATCGCCTCCTTGTCGTCGCACCGGAGGATGATGTGGCGCTGGCTGTCGTCGCCGTGAGGCGAGGAGACCTCGAAGGTCTCCGGGAGCTCCGAGTCGGGGAAGTGCTCCGGGTAGTCGACGTCGATCGCCACGAGGCCGCTCTCCCGCGGGAGGAGCTCGATCCCGTAGTTGCCGGTGAGCTCCTCGACCGGGCGCGGCGTCCGGTCCATCGGCTCCTTCTTGCCCCACACGAGGCGCGTGAGGTGGTCGCTCTCGTCGAGGCCCGCCTCCCGGAGGCGAGCGACGACGTCGTCGAGCTCCGGCGGCGGCCCCGCGCCGTAGCCCCACGAGCGGGCCGGGTCGATCCCGCCGTGGCTCTCCATCTTCTCGGTGTGCTGCCCGCCGACCGAGTCGTCCTCGACCTCGATCTCCCGGTCGAGGAGGAGGTCCGGGTCGAGCGTGTCCTCGGCGGACGTGTAGAGCGGCGAGGCGTCCTCCTCGACGCCGCCGCCGAGGTCGTTCGACGCCCTGGCGAGGAGCTGCGTGAGCGACGACGCCACGCCCTCCTCTTGCGGGACCCAGAGGCCGTTATCGGAGACGCGGACGGCGTCCTCCGAGAAGTCGACGACGACGGTCCGCGCGTCGAGGACCGGGACGTCGTAGTCGACGCCCTCGTCGACGCGGTCCCAGGTGGTCGAGCGGACGGCGACACAGTAGACCGTCTCGCCCTGGCGGCGGGTGACCGTGAGGCCGTGGAGGTCGCCGTCGAGCTCCTCGTCGAGGCGCTCCCGGACGGTCTCCGTCTCGACGTCACTCACCGGCCTCACCTCCGTCGGTCGCGGCCACCGTGTCGACGTCGACGACGTCCTCCTCGGCGTCCGCGAGGCGCTCCCTCGCGGCGACCACCGCGGCGTCCCGCTCGGCCTCCGACGACGTGACGCGCCGGACCTCGATCGACGTCGACGGGTCCTCGCCCGCCTCGATCACGTCGACCGCGGTCTCGATCGCCTCCTCGGTCGTGAGGTCCTCGGGGTCGAGGCCCCCGGCGTGATCACCGCCGTCGGTGACCGTCTCCACGACCTCGACCGCGTCGGCGTCCGAGTTAGCGGACTCCTCGCCGTCCTCGGTCTCACCCTGCGGGGTGTGAGCCTCCTCGGACTCCTCACCGTCGTCGGGACGATCGTCGTCGCCACCGTCCTCGACGTCGACTCCGCCGGGGAGCTTCTCCGGGTCGCCGCCCCACGCCGTGAGCGCCTGGCGGTCGACCGCGTCGAGGATGCCCTCGCCGGACTTGAGAGCGCGGCGAGCGTCGACGTCGTCGCCCGTGAGCTTCTCGACCACGAGCTCGACGGTCTCCTCCTCGACCGCGTAGTCCCCGGCGAGCTTCCGGTAGATAGCGTCGACGTCGAACCCGGTCCCGTCGGCCGCCTCGGCTATGTCGAGGATCACGTCCTCGAAGTTGTCGCGGAGCCGGAGGAGGTCCGCCCCGGTCTCGACGTCGTCGTGGTTCTCGAACGCCTCGTCGGGGAGGACCGACTTCGCCTCGTAGGCGTCCCGGTACTCGTCGATCATGTCGTCGAGCCACTCGCGGTGCTCCTCGATCCGGTCCCAATTCTGTTCCAGCGTCTCCGGGTCCCGCTCCCAGTCGATCACGTCGCCGACGTAGCTCTCGGCGAGGATTTCGACCTTGTCGGGCGGGTGAGGCTCCGTCCCCGCGAGGCGCTGGTTCAGGTACGAGCGCACCCGGCCACGCCACCCACCGGCCATATCCGCGAACTTCGCTTTCTTCCGGCGGGCCTCGTGGCGCTGCTGGTTCTCCCACATGACGCGGTCGATCTCGTCGACGAGCTCCTCCAGGGCGGGCTTCTCGTCGAGGTGCTCGATCGCGTAGTCGACGAGCTCCCGGATGACCTCCGAGTAGCCCATGTCCCACATCCCGTCGCGCTCCTCGGAGTTGCGCTTGATCGACTCGACCACCGCGATCTGCTCCTCGGTGAGGTACACCGCCTTCTTCTCACTCATCGACCTCACCTCCGTCGAGGCCGACGACGTCGCGGAGCTCGGCGAGCGCCTCCTCCGGGTCCTCGGGGAGCTCCCGAGCGGCGTAGTCGAGGAGGAACTGAGCGACCTCCTCGACCGTGAACCAGAGGCCGGTCTCCTCCTCGATCCGGTCGCGGACCTCCGCGACCACGGCGACCGTCTCCTCGTCGAGCTCGACGTCGACGGGGACGCGGTCCTGGCGGTTCATGCTTCCACCCCGCCGACCTCGCGGGCGGCGTAGTCGACGGCCTCGTCGACCACCTCCTCGACGCGACGGTCGACCGCCTCACGGGCGGCCTCGCGGGCCTCCCGGAGGGAGTCGAGGACGTCGTCGTCGAACGGGTCGCCGCCCTTCTCGTTGACCGCCTTCCGGCGCTCGTTCGCCTCCGCGTCGAGCGTCACCGCCGCCTGGACGGCCCCGCGGAGGAGCTCGTCGCTCCCCGCGAGGTCCGCCGCGAGGTCGCGGGCCGTCTCGACCGCCTCGCCGTCGACGTGGTCGATCGCCTCGCGGCCCGCGCGGTCCTCGACGTCCGAGAGGCGGCGCTTCCCGCGGTAGCTCATGTCTCGGCGCTTCATGTCACGCCTCACCTCCCTGGCGGCGGGCGAGCGTCTCGGCGAGCATCTCCTCGAAAGTGAGCGTCCGGACGTCCCGGTCGAGGACGGCGTCGGCGAGCGCCTCGGTCGCCTCCGAGAGCTGCCCGAACGCCGCGTACATCGAGCGGAGCGCCTCGACCTCCTCGGCGGCCGGGTCACGATCGCCGTCGACGTCCTCGTCGAGGATCGACGGGCCGCGGACCGGCGAGACCGTGTCGGTCGCCTCGCCGACCTCCTCGCGCAGGTACGCCGCGAGAGCAAACCGCGAATCGGCCGCGAGAGCGTCGACCTCGGCCTCGGAGACGTCGAACTCCGAGCGGGCGAGGTCGCGGGCGGCCTCCTCGATCTCCGGCGGGACGGACGTCACCGGCGGCCACCTCCGTTTGCCGTCGCAGGGGGAGAAACCGACACCTCACCGGGTCGAGCCGTACCCTGAGAGGGTAGCGAACGGTCCCCGTGAGAGACGCAACAGTTTTCACTCGCCGCGCTGTACTCCGACGTGTGAAGGCCCCTGGCCCGGGCCTCCTCGATCCTTCCGTTCATCATTCTAAGTAGTCCTAACTCTGAGCCTTCTGCGGGTTTTCCGCGCTGTCGTTCTCTGCCTGTTCCTCCTCGACCGGGTCGATCACCTTGACGGCGACCGTGACGTCCTCGCCCGCGTAGTCCGTGCCGACGAAGAGCGTCCCGTTCGACAGGATTTTGCCGGTAGCGAGCTTCTCGACGTCCTTCATCTCGACCGAGCCGCCGTCGTGAGCGTTCTCGACCGAGGTCACGACGCCGCCCCGGAGGAGCGCGTAGCGGACGTGATCGCCCGAGAGGGTCTTGGTGATGTACACTTTGCCGTCGTCGCGGACGGACCCGGTCCGGAGGTCGGTGACGTCGAAGAGTTTGAGGACGTTGCCCTCGGCCTCCGACGGCCCGACGCTGAGAGTCTGGTTTGCCATTCGATCTTGCCTCACCCCCACCGACTCACCAGGGAGTAAAAAGGGTTTCCCTTATGGTAGTCCGGCGTACCCCAATTGTACCCCTTACACCCCTCTTGATAGGGTCTTACAGGTGATTTGACAGGGCACGGTCGCTATTTGACGCACCCTATCAAATGGGGCCGGTACAGGTGGTAAGGGAAACCTATTTGTGTAGCGGGTGACACAGCGGCAGGTAGGCACGGAGGTCTCGACCCGGACGGTCTCGCCACTCGGCGAGGTCGACGGGAGAGGCCGGGCGAGAAGAGCGCCCGACCCGTGCCGCTCACAGCATGAACGGCAACGACTCTACCCCGTCCGACGGGGAAAGCCCTGCGGAATCGACGGTCAACCACCTGCCGACCGACGTCGAGGACCTCGACGACGAGGACCGCGAGCTCCTCGCCGAGCGCCTCGACGTCCTGGCGACCCGGATCGCCGCCGACCTCCACGGCCTCGCGGCCGACGTCCGCGACGGCGAGAGCGTCGACGACGCCGACGTCGAGGACGCCCGGACCGACCTCCGCCGCGCCGACGAGACGGTCCGCCGCCGCCTCGGCGGCGTCACCGAGCGGGACCTCGACGACGTCGAGCTCGACCCGCGCCACGCCACCGGCCCCGGGAACTTCCGCGAGGAGTACGACGTCGACTACCTCCGGGACGCGCCGATCGAGGAGGTCGCGCACAAGCTCGCCTCCGACGTGATCGAGACCCGCGAGGTCGCCGACCGCGTCGACCGCCACCTCTACGCCGAGGAGCTCTCCGACGTCGACGTCGAGGACCTCTGGGACGTCGGCCTCCGTCTCCGCGGATGGGCCGCCTCCGTCCTCGCGTTCCGGACCGACGAGACCCGCAAGCTCACCCGCGAACAGGCCGAGGCCCTCGACCGCGTCGAGAGGGAGCTCGCCGGGGGCGAGGATGCGTAGCCGCCGCGTGACCGCCCGCTCCCGTCGGACCGCCGACGGCCGGGTCGAGACGGTCTACCGCGTCGACGGCCGCGAGGTCGAGGACACCGACGCCGTCGCCTCGATCCTCGACCGCCAGTAGCGCCCGGTCGCCTCTTTCTCTCGACACTTCTCGCCGGTGAGCCGTCGCACCCGGCGCGGGTTTCCACCGGGTCGCCCGTGAGGTGAAATCCGTCACGCGAACGCCTATACTCCACGAACGCGGGGGAGTAGGCTATGCGTCTCCCGCCGAGAGGAGCGGCCGTCGCTCTGTCGCTCCTCCTCGTCCTCTCGGCCGTCGCACCGATCGCCGCCACGACCACCGCCGCCTCCGCGCCGGGACCGCCCGACGGCATGACCGGCGTCCCCGCGTCGAACGTCGGCCCGCCGGACCACGCGAACGCTCCCGATCACGCCGGACCACCGAGCGGCGCGGGACCGCCGTCGTTCGCCGGACCGCCCGCCGACGTCCCGACCGACGCCGACGCCTGGGAGGTCCTCGCCTCGACGAACGCCGGGACGCTCACCGTCGAGGTCGGAACCACCGAGGACGGCCGTCTCGCGCTCCGCCTCGGCGACGTCGAGCACCACGCGGGCCGCGAGGTCGCGGTCCGGACGTCGACGCTCGTCGACGCCCTCGGCTACCGCCCCGAGGAGGTCTCCGGTCGCCACGAGAGCGGCGAGCGGTGGACCGAGACCGTCCGCTACGAGGGCTCGCACGCCGTTTTCTCCGTGCCTCACTTCTCGACCAACGTCGTCACGTTCGACGCGGCGGTCTCGATCCAGGCCGACCCGGCCGTCGACGGCGACACGTTCCGCTACGAGCTCGCCGACGTCGACGCCGCGGAGAACCTCTCGGTGACGCTCACCGGCCGGGAGAACACCGAGGCCGCCTCGACCGACGCGATCGCCGTCGACGGCGACTCCGTCGAGCTCGACGTCGGCGGGACCACCGACCCGCGGAACGCCTCGATCACCTTCGAGGGCCGCCGGTCCGTCCTCGACGGGACCCAGGTCGAGAGCTACGACGAGCACTCCGGGACCGGCGAGGCCGTCGACGTCGAGGACGGCGTCGTCTACACCGCCTCCGGCGACGGGACCGTCGTCGCCTACGACCCGGCCACGGACTCCGTCCTGTGGACGCACACCGAGCACACCGGCACGGTGACCGCCGTCGACGCCGACGGCGACCGCGTCCTCTCCGGCGACTCCGACGGGAAGGCCGTCGTCGTCGACGCCGCCACCGGCGCGGTCGAGGGGTCGCACACCGAGCACACCGCCGGGATCACCGCGGTCGGCCTCGACGCCGCGAACGACATGGCCTACACCGGGAGCGGCGCGTCCGACCCGCGGGTTCGGACGTGGGGCCTCGACGGCGACGGGATGGGCGGCGTGTACCTCTCCGACGGCGTCACCGCGATCGCGGCCGGTGAGGGCGGTTTCGTCGTCGGTCTCGCGGACGGGACCGTCGAATCCGACGGCCTCGATGGCAACTGGGAGGACGCCGATCGCCACGGCACGGTCCGCGGTCTCGCGCTCTCGAACGGGACGGTCTACTCCGCCGGGAGGGACGTCGTGAAGGCCGCGAACGGGACCGACGGGTCCGTCCGGTGGTCGCACACCGAGCACTCCGGCGACCTCGTCTCGGTCGCCGCCTCCGCCGACGGTGAGACCGTCTACTCCTCGGGGACCGACGGGAGCGTCCTCGCCTACGACGCCGCCTCGGGAGCGGTCGCCTGGAACCACTCCGCTCACACCGTGCAGGGTGAGAGCCTCTCCTACGACTCCGGGAACGGGACGCTCTACTCGATCGGGAGCGACACCGCGAGAGTCTACGGCTTCCAGGACCGCCGCGAGACCGAGGACGCCGCGGTCGACCTCGACGGCGACGGAACGCCCGAGGCGTCCGTCTCCGGGACGCTCGCCGACGGCGAGACGGTGACTCGGAACGTCTCCCTCTCGACGTCGACGACGTCGGCCGACGTCTCGACCACCGGCGGGACCGAGGTCGGGCTCGCGCTCACCTGGGAGGAGGTCACCGAGAGCGTCGATCCCGGCGTGACGGTGAACGGCCACACGGTCGACTACGACGGCACCCTCGCCGCGGGGAACTCGACCACCCTCGACGTCTCCGCCGCGTGGCTCACGAACGGCACTAACAACGTCTCTGTCGGCGTCTCGCAGGTCGCCGACGGGCCGCCCGGCATGGTCGCCGTCGACTACGCTCACCGCGCCGTCGAGGACCGCTCGGTCGCCTACGGCGCGACGACGTGGTCGGAGACCTACACCGTCTCGAAAACCTGGGAGTCGGACGTCGAGGACGCCGTCCTCCGCGTCCCCTGGGCCTCCGACCGCGTCCTCTCGGTCCGGTCGGTCGCCGCCAATCTGAACGGATCGACGCTCGACCCGGAGCGCGTCGACTCGACGAACGGGACCCTCGCCGTCGAGCTCGGCGCGGTCCCCCAGGGCGCGACCGTGAACGTGACCGCCGTCGGGTCGAAGGTCCGCGCCTCCGGCGGCACGATCCGCGTCACGAACGCCACCGAGGAGGGCCTCTCCCTCGACTCCGAGGTCCGCGTCGAGAGCCTCGCCGACCCGTCGAACTTCTCGATCGCCGTCGGCGGCACCCACGAGGGCCACCTCCTCCACTACGCGACCGGCGCGACGTGGAGCGGCGCGGACGGCCACCTGACGGTCTCTCCCGACGGGTCCCAGGACCTCCACCTCGACGCCGCCGAGGGCGGCACGTTCCGCGTCCGGACCGCGCCCGTCGAGCTCCGCCCCGAGGGAGCGCCCGTCGAGGCGATCGTGCACGACGCCGACGCGCCCCGCTTCCGCGTCCGAGAGGCCGCCGGGAGCGCCGAGGCCGACTCCCTCGACGTCGTCTACCACGCGGCCACCGAGGGCGAGACCTACGAGCTCTACTCCGAGACCGAGGAGCGCGGCGTCGACACCGCGACCGCCTCCTCGCCCGTCACGTTCCTCACCGACGGCGACGACGAGACCTACTCGATCCGCCTCTACGACTCCCCGAGCGCCACCGGCGACGGGGCCGCCGTCGCGGTCGGCAGCGACGACGGCGGGAGCGGCCTCGGCCTCGCCCCGGCCGCGGTCGTGCTCGGAGCTGGCCTCGCCGTCGTCGGCGCGGTCCTCGTCGGGCGGCGCTTCGGGATCACCGGCCGCGGCGGCACGGTCCTCCTCGGCGTCGTCGCCCTGGTGGTCGCCGCGGTCGCCACCGAGGCCGTCACCCGCGGGAGCGTCCTCGCCCTCGTCGTCGAGGCCGTCCTCGACCCGCTCGTCGACTCCCAGGTCGGCGTCGTCGGCGGCGGCATCGGCCTCCTCCTCGCCGTCTACGCCGTCCACGACTGGATCGGCCTCCCCTGGTGGGTCCTCGCCCTCGCCGTCGCGGGAGACGCGATCTGGGTCCTCGACGCCGTCACCGGCGGGGCGCTCGGCGCGGGCCTCGGCACGGTCTCCCCGCTCCTCTGGTTGCTCGGCGTCCTCGGCGGCCTCTACCTCCTCTACACCCACCTCAGCCCGCGAGACATCACGATTCGACGGTAGCGGTCTCGCGGCCCCTCGCCGCGTCTCTGTTCCTGGCGTCGACGTCCTCGACGAGAGCCACGCCTCGGTCTCACCCCGCAGGGTGTGAGGTCGCGGCGGGAGCTCCGCGCTCCCGAGCTCGACGAGCGGCCGACCGCCACGATCGCGTCGACGCCGCGCTCGATCCCCCCGCGCCCCGGCCCGTCGACACGGACCGGCGAGAGGCCGCTCTCCGCCGCGTGGCGGGCCGCGAGGTCCGAGGCGGGGGAGAGGCCGCCCGTCGACGCCGACCGCGTCTCACGCCGTCCTCGGCGTCCTGGCGAGACGTGAGACCGCCGGGAGAGTCGCGCCGTGGGGACCGCCTCCCGCCCTGGCGGCGCGTGGGGCGTCCCCCGGTCGCGGAGAGCGCCGGGAGCCGACCGCCGAGACCCGTCGGTCGTGGAGAGGCCGGAACGGCACGAGCGGCCGCTGAGAGCATCTCAGAGGAGACGGCCACGAGAGAGCGCGAGACGGCCGCCAGCGACAGGTACAGCGGAGACGGCCAGCAACAGCCGCGTGACGGCCTGAGACGCCCGTCCGACTTTATTTCACGGGGGTTTGAGAGGCGCGAGCGACGGAGAGGAGACGAGAGACGCGCTCGACGACGCTCAGATTTTGTTTCGCCGCTCGTGACAGACCGCTAACGTTTCCCCTCACATATTATAATAATAATTAGAGTGAGGAAGTGTGCGGTTCTTGGTAGTTTCTGTGTCGTCTCTTTGAGACGACACAG